>Ga0080064_1000500_pt1 | contig 101180 bp, 131 predicted proteins | sample Subgrocontami54m_FD_69260 | JGI IMG/M metagenome (GOLD analysis project Ga0080064, IMG submission 69260) | Subsurface groundwater microbial communities from S. Glens Falls, New York, USA - GMW46 contaminated, 5.4 m (SPADES assembly) (version 2) ...
TTCGTAATCATCTCAGGCAAAGCAAAGGGAGTCGATTCAGTCGCCATTGACTGGGCAGTTACAAATTGGTGTCCTTTTGTGGAATACCCGGCAGATTGGGCAAAGTTTGGGAGAGCGGCGGGGCATAAACGAAATAGACAAATGCTTGAAGAAGGAAAACCAGACATTGTGATTGCCTTTCCCGGAGGCAGGGGGACTAAGAACATGACGGAAATTGCAAAGAAGGCCGGGATTAAAGTTATTGAAGTGGCAAATGCTGATAGCCTGTGATGCCTCTCAGTTGGAGTGGAGAGTAAAAGTTTGGCTTGCTCAAGACCCAGTGGGAATGAAAGAAATACAAGAGGGGTATCCGATACATGACGACAACCAGAAAGTGTTTGGACTACCTACGAGAACAATTGCTAAGATTTTTATCTACCGCTGTATCTTCGCCGACTCATTCGGAGAGAGAGGCTTTGCAGGCCCAGCATTTGCATACGCTAATGACTCAGATTTTAGAGGCACATCAACAAGCGCCAAGTATTGGGAAAAAGTCATTGAACGATTCTACGACAAATACAAGGGCGTTTATGATCACAGTGTCGGACTTATCCGGGAGGCCATTGAGTCTGGTCGAGTTAATTCCCCAAGCGGGAGATTCTATCAATATAAACTGGAATCAAAATACGGACGGTCGGATTGGCCTAGAACCCAAATTCTCAATCACATCGTCCAAGGATTGTCGGCTGATTTCGTAATGATCGCTAGGTTATTGTTTTGGAAGCGATTAAAGCAGATGAACTACGGTAACAAAGTCCTTCCTTGCAACACAGTTCACGATTCGATCGAAGTTGATTGTGATTCTTCTCTTGACAGAAACCCGGAAATATGTTATAATATTGCCCTATTATTAGAACAATGCTTTAGGGACATTCCCGCGTATTTTGAGAAACACTATGGCACAGTTGTCAACGTGCCGATGGCGGCAGAGTGCAAGTTCGGGTTTAGTTTGTATGAACCCGATATGTGCAAGTTCGATCCACAAACCTACGAAAAGGACCTAGAAAAGATATGCAATTCCAACTGACTCTGATTCAGGCAAGTGAAGTTCTTGGTAAAAAGAACAACAAAGGCGGCACCTATGACCAGATGGAACTGGTCTTTAAACGGGATGGCAAGGTAGAAGCGAAAGCCTTTCCCGAGTTTGCCAACAAGGATATCTATCCAGTTTTGAAAGGCTTGGAAAAAGATGCCACTTACACCGTTACAACCGAAAAAGTCGGGGACTTCTGGAAGTGGCTATCCATCGTTCCGGGCAACGATTCGGGTGCTGCCAACAGTGATAATCAATCCACTGCCCCCCAAACTGCTGCGTCAAATGCGGCAAGCAGTCGGCCTCAAGCCGCCGCTGGAAAAGTGCTTGGCTCAAATTACGAGACAAGGGACGAACGCCAACTCCGACAAAAGCTGATCGTTGCTCAATCCAGCATGAGTTCGGCAATCGAGTTGTTTAAGGCTCAGTTTCCCAAGGGGGTGCCGAATGAGATGGCAGTAACAGCGAAAGCTGAGCAAATTTACAACTGGGTTTTTACAATCGCCACTAAAGATATTTCTGACATCGAAAGTGACGTAGTATGAGCGACATCTTTAAAAGCCGGACGATCTGGTTTTCGATAGCACTTGCAGTGTTGTCTGCTGTTGGTGGGTATCTTGGGGTTTTGTTTCCCTCCCCCCTAGTTCAAGCTGGGGTTGGTATAGCTATAGCTGCTGCTATAGCGGCTCTACGGGCCATTACTACAACCCCTTTGATTAACTCCTAAATACTGGAGATTTAAGGATGAATCTGTTCCAAGTTCAAGGTAAACACAAACATCTAGGCGAGTTTGATTGCGGATTCTGCACCGATGCGAAAAACGAAGTTTGGGAAGCGTCTCCCATTATCAAATGGATGAAGGGCAAGCCGCTCTCGTTTATCATCGCGTATTGTAAAGACAAGAATTGGACTTTGGAGCATGTCGCCTAATGCTTGCCCTAATCGACAGTGACCTCCTGTTGTATAAGATCGGATTTACCACGCAGAATGATGAAGAGTGGGTAGCTAAGGCTCGATTTAACGAAATGGTTGAAGGAATTCTTGCGGAAACAAATGCAGATCAATATCAGCTTTGGCTCTCCGACAAAACTTCCAACAACTTCCGCACCAAGTTCTACCCCGAGTATAAGGCTAACCGCAAGGACTTTGTTCTTCCAGTTCATTACCACGCGTTAAAAGAACATGCTCTTGGTGAGTGGGGAGCAAAGATAGCAATTGAGCAGGAAGCAGACGATGCTTTGGGAATTGAGCAGACCAAATACAACGGGTGGTTGGATAACCCTGAGTATGGTGGAGACGGCTCCTTTATTGCTTCAATTGATAAAGATTTGGATCAAGTGCCCGGCTCTCATTATAACTTTGACAAGAAGGTCAAATACTTCGTCACCCCAGAGCAGGGTCTTCGACATTTCTATACGCAATTGTTAGTTGGGGATTCATCAGATCATATACAGGGTTGTCCAAAGGTTGGTCCAGTAAAAGCAGAGACAGCTCTTATTGGCCTTACTACTGAGGGAGAGCTATTCCACGCTGCTCGGTGTCTTTATGTAGGTTCTTATGCCAAGCATCTGAAGATAAATGATCTGGAATTTGTAGACAGCCAAATCCTTCAAAACGGACGTTGTTTGAAAATCAGGACTGAGGAGAATCAAATTTGGAGTTTCCCGAAATCGAAAGTGACGGCGGCCACAGAGTTATCATCTACTCCACTAACGCCGGTGGCCAGCAACCCATCCACGGAGCTTGGTTTGCAGAGTTCGCCGACGGGTGGTTAGTTCTAGGTTGGTTTCCTGACGGGAAAAGAACCCACTTTCCACAACCCTCTGCTTTAGACATCTGTGAAGCAATCAGAGGGGGAAAGCTTAAAATTGAAGCGAAAACAGAAACAGCATAAATTCAAATCAGGTTTGGAGAAGACCTTTGCTGCAAAAGCTACAAAGGCAATGCTTCCTTTTAACTATGAGCCTGACCGATTCAAATACATAATCCAGTCTCACTATACTCCCGATTTCAAGATTCGGGAAAATGTATATATCGAGACTAAGGGTTACTTCAGTTCCAGTAATCGAAGTCGGATGCTTGCTTTTCTGGAGCAGTATCCTCAAGTTACGATTTATCTCGTATTCCAGAGACCTCAAAATTTGATTAACAAGAATAGTGAAACTACTTACGGCGAGTGGTGCAACAAGCACCAAATAGAATGGGCGGATATCAATAAGCCTCTTCCTAAGCGTTGGTGGTTTCCGGAGGACAAAAGTAAATGATTTCAATTAAACGGATAGAGGATGGGATAGATTCTGAATTCGAGATATCCAGTCCTTGGTTTGCCCGGACATGGCGACTTCCAACCTCATATTTTCCGGGTTTTCTGGAGGAAGATTGCCCTAGCCGAGACGAGGTTGTCGGTGTTTTATTTGAACTTCTTGAGAATCGGGATCAAAAGATACTCGATTTGAAACATGCGTTGGAAACAGCGGAAAACCATCATATCAAACGTGCCTTTTATATTTCAAACCTGCACGATAAGATGAAGAAAGCGGGGATGGAATGAAGATATTGCTCCTTGATATTGAGTCGTCACCAAATACTGTTTATTCGTGGGGAATCTGGCAGCAGAACATCGGGCTTAACCAGATCATAAACAGTTCCAAGGTCTTGTGCTGGGCGGCAAAATGGCTGCACGACGACACGATTCAGTTCTGTAGTTCCCAGAAGGTTGGGCATAAACGAATGCTTCAGAAAATTCATACCTTGCTTAGTGAGGCCGATGTGGTGGTCCACTATTATGGCAGCAAGTTTGATATTCCAGTTCTGAATAAGGAATTTGTAACTCATGGGTTCCTTCCACCCGCTCCGTTTAAACAAGTTGATCTTTGCAAAGTAGCAAGACAGCAGTTTAAGTTTGTTTCAAACAAGCTGGACTGGATTGCTCAGAGCCTTGGACTTGGGTCCAAGATTCGGCACAAAGGGTTTGAACTCTGGATTGAGTGCATGAATGGCGATCCGGAAGCTTGGAAACAGATGGAAGAATATAATGTGCAAGACGTAGTGCTATTGGAGAAAGTGTATGAGAGACTACTTCCGTGGATTACTAACCACCCAAGTTTTGGAGCATATCGTTTTGCTACCGATGAAAATCGGGTTTGCACTAATTGCGGGGGCAGTCATATTCAGTATCGTGGATATGCTATTGCTAAAACACTAAGATACCGCAGAGCACAGTGTAAAGACTGCGGCAAGTGGCTTAGAAGTAACAAGTCCGACACCAAACGCGGCACAGAAAAATTGATAGGAGTTTCGTGATGGGATTTAGCACTGAACAACTCAATGCCAAAGCACCAAGTCTTTCTCCGGCTGGTATCAGAGCGCAAGCAAACACACCTTGGGAAGCCGAAGTGAAGTATGATAATGAGACGAGGCACTACAAAAGCTCTCAAACTGGCCGAAAAGACGATAGTGAGAAATCAAGAGTTGATCTTATTGATGCAGAATTTTTGGAGGGTTTAGGTGATGTTTTGGCTTTCGGTGCTCGTAAATACGCTGCTCATAACTGGCGGGGTGGTATCCAGTATAGTCGCCTTATTGCTGCTTGTTTCCGCCATCTACTTGCCATTCTACGAGGAGAGGACAAAGATAGCGAGTCTGGTTTGGGGCACGTTTTTCACTTGGCTTGCAGTTGTATGTTTTTATCTTGGCACCTCAAACATCGTCGGGACCTAGATGATCGTTACAAATCTCCTGCAAACAATAATCCTAATCGGATCGGCCTTGTCAATATGGCTCCTATCGGTTCCGCGGTGGAGGATGAAAGGGTTTATTGTAAATCTAGCCATTGAACCTGCTTGGATGTATGAGTCTTACAGCAAAGATCAGTGGGGTATCTTCATCTTTAGCATCTGGTATACAGTGTTTCTAATAAACGGAATAATCAATGAACACCGAAATACGAACAAGACCATCAACAGAGGAGTATAAAACCGGATGGGATCGGATTTTTGGAAAGCAAAAACAGAATGAAACCAAAGGTGATATACCTAATCGGCAGCTTGAGAAACCTAGAGATTCCGAAGATCGCTCACAAATTAAGAGGGATCGGGTTTGAGGTCTTCGATGATTGGTGGAGTGCTTCGGAAGACGCGGATGAATGGTGGCAGCACCATGAGAATTTCAAAGGAAACACATACAAAACTGCAATCCACGGGCATCATGCAGACAGCGTGTTTGAGTTTGATCTGAAACACTTAAACCGTGCCGATATTGGTGTCTTGGCTTTGCCAGCAGGGAAGAGCGGCCATCTGGAGTTGGGGTATATGATTGGTCGAGGGAAGCCCGGATATATTCTCTTTGATGAAGAACCAACAAGATTCGATATCATGTATAGATTTGCTAAGGAAGTTTGTTTCAGTTTCGACGAACTAAAAGAGGAATTATGCGCTATTACATAGCAGGCCCGATGAGGTCTATACCTCAGTTCAACTTTCCTGCTTTTTTCGCCGCACACAGGTTGCTTCTGGACGAGGATCACGAAGTCTTTAACCCTGCTGCTAGGGATATTCAGAAGCATGGTTGGGAAGTTCAAGACAGCCCTACTGGGGATATCAAAGACATAGCCTATCTTGGGTTTGATCTTCGTAAGACATTCCTTGAAGACTTGAAATATATTTGCACGGAAGCAGACGCAATAGCCCTACTTCCCGGTTGGGAGAGAAGTAAGGGAGCAACTGCTGAGAAAGCCGTGGCGGAAACACTTGGACTGAAAGTGAGGTATCTGTAAATGAAGGCATGTGTGAATTGCGAGTTTGTGACGAGAATAGCTTTAACTGGCCCCAACGGGCAACCCATGATGGCGTATGCCTGTCTCCAGCCAGACTTGCAAGACCCCGTTGAGGGGAACCCGCTACCTTGCCACACCGTCCGATCCAATGAGAGCTTCTGTGGGATCAGTGGCAAGAAATGGAAAGAGAAGATTAAAGAAGCTGAAGTCATATCGGAAGATAGAAAGGTGATACAACTCAAATGAATCCCTTAGTAATCTCCGGGCTGTTCACAGCGGCACAGTCCTTAATCGAGCGGTTCTTCCCTGACCCGGAGAAGAAAGCTGCTGCTGTGTTGCAGCTAGAGCAGATGCGGCAGAATGGTGAGTTGGCTGTTCTGGCTGCTGAGACTGACCTTAACAAACTACAGATTCAGGTGAATGTCGAGGAAGCTAAATCAACCAATCTGTTTGTGGCTGGCTGGCGTCCGGCCTGCGGCTGGGCTGGAGCTTTCGGTCTAGGCTATGCTGCTATCTTTGAACCTTTTCTTCGGTTTACTTCGTCTGTGCTGTTTGGATACACCGGGGATTTCCCCGTGATTGATACAACGATAACCATGCAAGTTCTGTTTGGCCTACTGGGTCTAGGTGCAATGCGATCCTTTGACAAGAAAGTAGGAAATGGTAGCGAGAAAGGTAAGATGTAACATCGTGGCATCTACTTTCCAAGAAGTCAAGGAATCCCTTATCCAGCATATGGATGAAGTGGCCTTAGTCGAACTTCTCAACCTGACAAGTGAAGATTTAGTGAATACCTTTGAGCATCAGATCGAGACTCTCTGGTTATCTGGCAAGCTTGACAGTTGGATTGGCGACGACGATGGAGAAACTTTTGATGATGGCGGAGAATAACCGATGACTACAGTGTGTGCCAACCTGACGGAAATGGCCGGGGATTCTCAGGTTTCGTGGGAAGGAGCGAAAGGTTTTAGTGCCCCAAAAATATTCCGAATAGGGGCCAGTATTTATGGCCTCGCTGGGGACTGCTTCGGGAATGTATTTATCGAGTGGGCTGAGAGGGGCTTTAACCAAAAACAAAAGCCCAACTGGGGGCCTAAAGACACAGAGGATGTAGAATTTGATGTTTTAGAACTAAGTCCCACAGGACTTTGGATTTGGGATCAGCATCTGGTAAGAATGAAAATTAAGAATGATAATTATGCTATTGGTTCTGGTAGTAAGTTTGCTCTTGTATTTATGCGTAAAATGGGGATGACACCAGAACAAGCGGTTTTAGAGTGCTGTGAATTTGATGATTACACCAAAGGTCCAGTAGACGTGTTTTACCTTAAGGAGAAAGAACCATTAACATCGAAAAAGTAATTAAGGCATTGTTAACATCAGATGCCCGAAAAGCAACTTTATATGAATCCCCCAAGTTTGTTGTAAAAGTATCTCGGAGACATCGAGTAACCCTTCGAGATAAACGCTGGGAATTCGTCCTTACTTTAGGGGAACCCAACTATGAAGAGCGGGAGTTTATCAAGAAATGCCGGAAAGTAGGAGAACCCTTCCCTGTTAAGAAGATTCAACTAAAGTTTTACCCAACCAAAAAGAAAGGCAAGAAATGATTCAAGACATTCGTGAACTAAACGTATTGCAAGCTTCAGATGCAAGTTTCATTGTGCGAGACAGTCTGCCCGGTGGTGCTCCTGTTATCCGGACTTACAGGGAGTTTCCCCAACTGATCAAAGGTCTTGAGGAAGCGTTCTTTAATCCTCCTCAGACCGCTGCTCCACAACCCGCACAAGTTCAATAATCAACCCCACAAAAGAAAAGCCCAGCATAAAAGCTGGGCTTTTTTACGTCTGTTGCTTTTATTCGGGTTTAGTCTGCTTGTTCCTGAATCTCGCAGAACTTCGCTAGGTCGTTGAGTCGGGCCATCCATCCACTCTTAAACCGAACCTGAGATGGATTCTTGGCAATGATATTCAAGTATCGTTGTCTACGAAGTGAGATGAACTCCCTATAATCATCCGATGTCATTTTAGATAGGATCGACTTTAGTCCCCCATTAACGGCTGTGTCGAATACACAGATACTCATGCCGATGGACGGATACGAATCACACCGATACACAACCCAGTATTCCTTGTAATAAATCTCCAAGGCTTCTGGAAGTGTCAGATTCTTGATGTCTAAGTTTGGATGCGACCGTTTGGCTACCCCGAACTTGGTTTCTCCGCCGGGGTCAACAGGATCATTCGTGTAAGCCCCATCCTGCCTGTTGCTCCACTCGTGGAGAGAAACAAACTGCATCGCTTTTATGAAATTGTTATCCATTTTTAGATTTCTGGACTCCGGTCAAAGGAACCTGTTCTTTGTTTTCGTCTTACTCTTTCTCTCACTGCTTGTCGTCTCGTTGCTTCATCCAACTCAATCTCAGAATCAGGCGGAAGAATTACCCCCCGCTGTCTCGCTATTTCTCGCATTCGTTGTCTTTCAGGGCCACTGGCCCCGAGCATCATCTGATTAAACTCCAATTGGGAGTCTTTCATATCTGGACCGGGATGTCTTTTATCGGTCTCATGGCTTTGTTTTTGGATTGGGTTTTTCTCTTCCTCTCGGCGTTTGAACTCTCGATCTAGTTCTTGCTTCAGAATCTCAAGTTTATGGGCCTTTTGCGGAGTCATCTCCTTACCAACAAGCTGTCTATCCATCCAAGGCAAACTACGGTTAATCAATTCCTGCTTGATTGCTTGATTCAGATTTTTAGGATCACCCCCTTCAGCAATATATCGTTGAATAAGGTCTGGCGTAATCTCTTTATGGTTCGCAGCACGATCCGTTATAGCACGAATAGCGTTGTGTTTTTGTCCTTGGTCTCTCAAGAATACCTGTTTGGCTTGGCGCATCACTTCATCGGCTCTTGCTTCTGGAATAGACTTGAGACCTGCTGCACTTGCAACAAATTTCTCGGTTTCATCCCGAACAAAGGTTCCACCCATTTCCATGTTCGCGTGTGGGGCCGGTTGGCCCGGTTCTGAGAACATCTCTGTCCAGAACTCCCTCATTGCTGCCGGGGAACTGGATTGCAGTGCTCTTAAAACATCTGCGTCTGTCTGAGTGCCATTGGCGTATTTAATAAGAAGCGTGAGTGAGTCCAACGCCGCTTTTCCTGCAATCGCTACCGGGAATACCCCGAACATTTGTGGAATAGTTGGGGCTGTCACAGTGCCGGATATATCCCATCCAGACATGGTTGACGGAATCCCAAACAGAAGCGCGTTTGCAATCTTGTTGTTCTTTGGGGCAAATTCAATTACTAATTGGGAAGGTGTTGGTATATCTTGGTCAAACAGGGTGTTAACAGCCGTAATTATAGCTGTTGCTTCTGCCAATCCGATTAGTCCACGAATACCCCCAACGGAGATTTGGGTGGCCAAGTGAATGGCTAACGGAGCGAACTCAGCATGATTCTTGGCTCCTTGGATGAGTTCAAACAACTGGCCCCAAGCATTGTGACTGTATTGTTTAAGGGGTCTGGCTGCTTCCCCGAGCAATCCAAGTTCAGAGTAAATACGTGGGGAACTGGCATTGTCGTAATGCACCATTTGGTAGTCCATCAGTGCTGCTGCCTGCTCAAACCGAGTGGTCTTGTTTGGGGTTACGTTCCTTAAGGCATATTCAAAGGCAAGGAAAGATGGTGTTCTAACAGTGTATTTTTCGTCTGCTCCAAGAGTAAATCTAAGGGAGTTCCCAACCTTGCTTAAAGCAGACACTCCCGGATCAGTGGCTCTCATCCCTGCAACGTCGATTAGAGTAGCTTGTAGTTTCTCATTCTTATTCGCCCAAGCAATGGCTTCATTCTGAATAGCGTCCCTAGCAAAGTCTCCGAGTGCTCCTTGAGCGCCTCTTAACATACTCTCAGGCATGTTAGTAACACCCTCAATCCGACCACGAAGTTGTTGTAACTTCGACATTGTGTTCAGATATTGAAGAGGCTGCACGGTAAGGAATCGGACAGTGGAGAGCATGGCTAAAGAAGCAACAGAAGCAACCTCATTGATTGCTCGTTTGGCAATAGACCTCCCTAGGCCCGTCCCATACCCAAGTTCCTCAAAAGCATAATCAGGGAACTTGCTTGTCCAAGACGTATCGACACCCTTCGCCAGATTCAGGGTCTGCTTAAGGTATGTGATCGTATTAGGTATCTTTTGTTGGACATCCTGCGGGAGCTTGTCTACCTGCATTGCCAGATCATTCTTTTCCAGATTGGCAATGTGGTTGTAGGCTCGTTTAACGTAGATTTCAAAGGCTTTCTGCGAATTGGCAACACCAAGTTTCCCCGGTTCCATTCCAAGATACCCGAAGATACCACTACGGAACAGGCCATGTGCCCCCATGCCCTTTGTTTGCAGGAGTCTTGAGTAGGTCTGCTGTAACGCTTTTGTAGCAGCATAATCCCCTCGGTGAATCTGAATAGCCTCTTCAAAGGCTGTCAGATCGTGGTATTGCTCTCTCTTTGGCACATGCTCAGCATTCCTGACATCAAGTTCAGGGTGTTTCTTCCTAAATTCTTGTGCCATTCTGTTTGCACCATACTCTGTTTTCAGACCAAATCCACCAACTTTGGTGCCTGCTTGGTCATATACCCAGATACGATAATCCCCTTCCCAAATAGCAGGAAAGTAGTTCTCTAGGTGTGGGAGTGGTTGTTTGCCAGCCTTTTCTCTTGCGGTATTAACATCATCCCTTGCTTTGTCCAAGACAGCTTTAGACTTCTGGAACATCTGCCATTGTTTCTCAGTTTTAAAAGACTCTCTCGAAAGGGGGTCTTTACCAACAGCTTCCTGCCACACATCAAGCATTTGCCTAACTTGCAACGGATGCCCTGTTACTCGGTTGATCCAATGCGAAATCCCGTCTTTCACTGCATCCCGAATACCAATATCTTTGCGATTATCAATGGCCTCACGTCTGTCTGCTTCCCACTTGATCAGCGTGTTGCTTCCGGGACGTTCCCTTGATAGCCTCGCCATTGTGCGGTCGATAAGAAGATGTGAAGCCCCACGTTTAAACAGAGACAGCAACCGTCCCTCAGACTCAGGGGCTATGTCTTGTATTCGTTTAGGATCAAGTTCCCCAGCTTCAAGTATCTCAGGAAGATCACGTTTCTCAAGGGCAATCTCTCGTTTCATGTCAAGCATGGTCTTGGTCAGACCGCCTTTGGCTATACGCTTGTCCCAATCCCCAATGTGTCCACGTTGTCCCTTTGGAATGAACGGAAGGACTTTTGACTCTGGTTGGTCGAGTTTAAGATTTGGTTGCGACGGATCAGGATGCTCATTCAGAGCCGCGTCTCGTATTGCAGAGAGCTTCTCATTGATCGTGTTCTGATCAGATAGTAGTTCTTTCCGACGATCATAATAGGTTTTCGGGGTGATGTGCTCTTTTTTAAATGCTTCTTCCATCCGATCCAGAGCCGCAGAAATATCATCTTTCTTTTTAAGAAGAGCATCTCGAAGAGCTTCTGCACTCTTCCCAAAGGGGATAACAGCCATCCCTCTTTGGCCTTTAGGGATATCCTCCAACCTGACCTTGGGTTTAAAGACAGGGATTTCACTTCCCGGCAAGGGGGGTGCCGCTTCCCCCCGTCTTTCGGCGGCTTGTCTTACAGCTTCCTGCACTTGTTGAGTGGCGGTTTGGCGTTCAAAAGGAAGGGTGGGATTGGGTTGTCTGGGTTCCTGATTGGACATACGATCAAGGGTTGGGACATTCGCCATTTCAGAAGCCCCTCCAAAAGAGGGGTATCCCCGACTTCCGCTCATTTCAATGTCGTCTGGGCGATTGCGGAGACCAGCCCCGTCCTCGGTTACAAACCGCTTGCCAACCATATCCTCTGGAGAGAAAGGACGTTCTTGGGTGAACAACTCCCCTTGCCGTTTCTGAGGAAGGAGATCAGTATTGATCTTTGCTTGCTGTGGGATGATGGTGTCTTCAAACATGATCTCAGGTTGATTGGCTGGATCATTGACTCTGTCGGCTTTTTGTTTTCTTTGTGCTTCTTCAGCAGCAAGTTGTTCTTGTTTGGCGCGTTGTTCAACAGCAAGTTTTCTGGCTGCAAGGGGTCTCTCTACAAGACGGGTTACAGATTTTGCCCCCGGGATAGGGGCAGCAAATGTGGCCAATTGACCTCCAACCTGCCCGATAGCCTCAGCTGCTGAAGGACCGATGATGTCGGTCTCTGGCACATCATTAGAAACAAATCTTCCCCCAAGTTCCCCTGCTTTCTCAAACCCAGCAGACATTAGCTGATTGAAAGGGTCTGTTCTCCCTTCAGTGTCTGGAAATAGCCGATTAGGATCAATGGCATGAGCACTGCTTTCCATTCCTGCTCTGACTGTATCTTCGTCTGACCCAAGTCCCTTCTCGACCAATCCGCGCAATCCCCCGGCCACCATACCGGGAAGTTGCAGTATCATTCGAGCCGATCCTTCAAGAGCACCGGGCAAAGCGTTCCCTACCCTAGAAAGATAGGAATCGTCCACCGATGCACCCGGAAGGCTCCTCTTTCTTGGGGTATCCTCAAAGATAATCTCAGGAGAGGGAACCTCCTCAAACATTATTTCAGGTGTGGCCATTTTATCTTACTTCCGTGTAGCCTTGGGATTTCCAATATGACAAATCGCCTTTCTTAATTCGAGCCTTTTTCCCGTCCTTTGTCACCTCAACCATCCCCGCAGGAAGCGGCGATCCGAGGGCATATCTAGGGGCATTTTCATATTCTGAGTTAGCTGATTGTTGTCGCCCCATCCCATAGGTATTGTAAATACGGGAAGCAGTTTCTTCCGCGTCCGAAAGAAGTTTTGCTTTTTCTTCTGGGGTTTTAGCCAAAATGTAAGCAGTTGACCCAAGGGCTTTATCAACAGCACCTTGAATATGTTGGGCACGGGAATTAGCCGATTGATCTTGTTTTCCACCATACGCGAGTTCTGCATTTCGTCCAGATTGAGCAGCAGTTTCTCTTGCGGCTTGGACAGTTCCACCAGCAAAGATTTGGGATTGTTTTATGTGCCCCTCAACTTCCATTTGCTTTAATCGTTCTTGTGCAGCCCGTTTCTGCACTTCCAGATTAGTGTATTGAGCTATCTTGATTTGATGGGGGGTGTCTTGGTCGTAGTATTTGAGATGCTCAGGAAGCTTTTCGTTAGGGTATTTCATCTGCCAATCAGTGACAAACTTTCCGTAAAGACTCTTTCCTAGTGCGTCTTTCATCCCTTTGGGCATGTTGGCAGGAAGCTGATCTAACCTCTCTCCGAGTCCACCAAGACCAGCTTTAAATTCATTGAACGGCTCGTGCTTGAAGTCTTGCACATACTTCTGGGACTTAGCAATCAGTTCGTCTGTAATAAAAGGACTTGCTCGTAAATCGTCTTGTGCTTTCTTAATCTTGTAGAGAGTCTCGTGGGGGGACACATCCATAATCTGTTTATTCTTGGCAGACTCTGCTCCAAACCCAGACATCCTAGCTTTCTGGGCTTCAGGAGACATGAACTCAGTCTGTTTTTGTTGATTCGTCTGAAGGTCCATTTGTCCTTGTTGCCGAGCCATGTCAATGAAAGGTTGTGCTTGAAGGTTCTTCTGATAGCCAAAGAAAGCCTCAAGCGGTGTTTTCCCCTCACCAAAGGCAGCGGGGTCTACTGCTGAGAACGGATTGATGTAGTCATTGGCCATAGTATTAGTTCCTACGAAAAGGTAGTCGAAGCGCCGGAGATGGCGTTAGGTTCGGAGACTTTAAAGAGGTTAGCAAAAGCTTCGTTAGCTTTATCACTATTCAAAACATTTCCACCAACAGCAGCCAGACCTGAAAGACCCGCTTGTCCGGCATTAGCACCAGCGATTCCCGCTTGAACCCCAGCAGTGGCGTTGCCTGCTCCTTGGTTGAATCCTCCAAGAGTAGATAACAGGTTCCCTTGGTCAAAGAAGGTTCCAGCCCCGGCGTTCATAATGTTCTTCATGTAAGCGTCAATGCTTGTTCCGCCCATCCCATTCTTAGCATACTGGGATTGGAAAGCTTGGGTTGCTTGGTCTTTCTGAGCATTAAAGAGAGGATTCGTAGCAAAGAACGAAGAGGGGTTCTGCATCAGACTAAGAAGGTCTGCTTGATAGGGAAGACGTTGTGTTTGATTGATCGGGGAGGCGTTGATGGCTTGCTGTGACAGATCATTCAACTGGTTCTGCTTTTGGTTCTGAGTAAACAGGTTAAGAGCAGTAGCAGCAGCAGTTCCCGGAGTAAGCCCCCAACCAGCAAGGGGATTGTTCGATCCAACAGGACCACCAGCACTCATAGGCTGTGTGGCAAGATCAGGTTGCCCCCAAGTAACGCCACTTCCAGCCGTTTGTGGCGGCGGGGTGAAACTTCCAGCAGGACCAAATCCACCAGCTTGTTGGCCGAAGGCATTAAAGTCCTGCACCCCCTCGCCTGCTTGTGCTCCAATCCCAAAATCCGTTCCCGATGCGTTTCCAAAAGCATTAAAGTCTTGGATGCCCTCTGCGGTTTGGGCACCAACCCCAAAGTCGGGTCGTGCATTAACTCCCCAAGCAGCATCCCCACCAAGAGTTCCAGCATCTATTCCTGTAGGGAAAGCCCCACTTAAAGCTCCACCCATAAAGGCTCCCCCCATCAAAAGAGGCATGTTGGCACTATCAAGAAAGGACATAAAAGGATCAGAACCACGAGAATTGGATTGCTGGACAATATTAGATTTTATCTGATCCGCTAGTTGTGTAGGAACACCATATCCAAATTGTGGGTCATAAACTAAGTGTTGTTGGATTTGTGGATAAATACTATTTGTGGGATTCGCCCACTCAGTATCCCCTACCCGGGTATATTGCTGTCCGTTAGCCCCCGTAAAGGTTGTGGGGGCTTGTTGTGCTCTTGCATCTTCTAAAGCTTGCCCACCATAGCCAAAGGTCTGATCAAAATTAGGGTCGGGTTGCCCAAGAGTGCCCCAAGGATTATTTGCCATATGTTTAACTTACCTCACCAATTACGTTAGGGAATCCTCTTCCACTGATCCAATTAATAGTTCCACCACTAAGATTTATAGCTTTTCCGGGAAGACCACCAACACCGGGGGTTCCAAACTGAGATAGTTCCTCATCTGTGTTTATTGGATAAACCCCATAAACTGATACTGCTCTCTTGCCGTTAGCCCCTTTCTCACCAGGAAAAAAGTTTTTCCCTCCAGTCCCACCAGAAAAGGATGTATTTAATGTGCCCTGTCCATAGATATCCCCCCGGCCAGAATCCTCTGTGGGAGCCAGAGTCCCGGCGTCGCCGTCACTGGCGGAGAAAAGACGTGAATACCCAACAGACGTTAGATTAGTGTCTACTGCAAACCCAGTTCCAGCCAATCCAGCAGTTCCTCCATTATACCCTCCGCCACCACCACCACCAGCTATTCTGAAAGAGCATGGGAGTTCATCTCGATGTGCTGTGGACACCCAACCAAAATGCCCAAACCAAATATCAGTCCACACATCTGAAAATCCTGTGCTAACAAAAAGACCCAAAACATCAGCCCCAGCACCGCCACCAGCACCTCCTCCTCCTCCATAAATCTTTCCTAAACTATTATCAATACTAATTGTGTATCCATTTAATTCGATCCCAGTGCCCCCGTCCGTGCCATTCCCGCCATTCCAGCCGGTAGAAGCACTGCCCCCGATACCCCCATTACCTCCATGACCGACAATAGTAGATTGGTTCTTTAGTTTGAATTTGCTTCTTGGGTGCCATCTGAAACTGTTATCCCAGTAAAGTCTTGTTACAACTCCCGTCACCCGAACAATCAGATCAACTGGTCCTGAAACATCAATAGCGGCTAGAACCGCTTGATCATAGACATTAACATCCGTTCCGCCTGTAATCACAAGTTCATCAGGAACAATGTCAAAGGAAGTGCTAGTTGAACTGCCAAACTCTGCTTGGAAATCTACAGAAGGAGTTGCAACGGGATAGGAGATATAAGCAGAAGCAAAATGAATAGCCGCACTTGAAGACGCTCCGCTAGAACTTCCACCGCCAGAGCCAGTAATTACTTTAGTGTTTGTGCGTGTTGCTGTGCCAGTGCTTGATCCTCCACCACTTCCTGTCATGGAGAAGTTAAGAAGCGTTGGACCTGCTTCAGATGTGGGGGGAGTAAAAGTGGTCCCTCCGGGATAAAGGCACGCGTTAGACACAACAACATCGTCAAACCACCCATTTATAGCTGTTCCAACATCACAACGGTCAAGAGTGTTTGAGATAAGGGAGGCTGACACTTTAGTAAAATACAGAACCCCGTCCACATACAGATAGTATGCCCCAGCACTACTGTCCCGGACAATAGCAATATGATACCAAGTGTCTGCCGTATTGCAAATTACAGTTCCGGGGCCATCTTGCGAACAAATATCAGCGGAGGTTCCATTGGAACTAAGAGAAAGCCAAAGTTTTGAATTCCCAACTGCAAATTGGTCGAAAGCCTCAAGTTTGACTCCGAAACCACTGGCGGCTTTTATATACTTAAATGGAGTTTGCGGGGGCCAATTAGGAACGACACTGAATCTCACCCAAAACTGAATAGTCCATCCCCCAGAAGCTGGGAGAGCGCCAATATCAGTGGAAGAAACATAATCTCCCGTGCCGTCCACAAGTAACGAAGCACTGCCGTATTTCTTTTGGGCTGTGTCAAGTTGTGCATCAGCAACGGCTGTCCAAGTCACAACCCCGACCACATCTGTTATAGTCGTGGATGTATCCGCCCCATTAAAATTCAGGACAGTAGTATTAGCCATAGGTGGGGTTATGCCGTGGTAAAGGTGATTACTGGGGTTATGCTAATTGCATCCCCAGTATATTGCACTGTTTGGGAAGAACTAAATCTTTCCGCATAACACACCACACCACCTGCTTCGATGATATAGTAACCATAGACAATAACAGCAGTGCCAGCAGTAAATGTCCAAGTTTGCTGGGCATAGGTGCCACTAGCTACGTTTGAAATCGTTGTGACTACCCAAGACCCAGCCGTAAGTGTTTTAGCGGCATATCCGAGAGTAGACATCTCTGTAAAGTTTGCAGCAGTGCTTCCGGCCACTGGTGTGTAATCATTGACATACAACTTCAAGGTCATGTTGCCATTTGTTGCCTGACCAAGTGCTCTTTTCCACAAAGCAACTTCGCCAACATCTGGTATGTAAAGAGCCATAATTTAAAGGTCCAATTTAAAGAAATAATAAAGTTAAGTGCCTGAAGCTAAAAACTGAAAAGTTAAAGTGTATCCGACCCCGGTCTGGTCTAACTGGAGATCATCGAAAGTTGCAACACCGGCAACTACTGATTTTGACAAAGTTCCAGAAAGAGTTGCACTACCGGGGTTACTGCCAAGAGCCACACTGATCTGGCCGTTGTTATAAAAACTTGCCAACGTGCCATCAGAGTTTCTCACTTCCACCGTCACAGAGGGGCTTATTGCATTATTGATAATGGTTGTAGTAGGCTGTTGTCGCACAACAAGAGCAAATGCAGTTCCCCCGCCACTACCCCCAGCGTCCCTTGTAGTAACAGTAAGCCCCCCTGTGTTGTTATTTATTTGGCTTACTGCTCCAGAATTATTAATAATGATTTCAGTCGGGGCATCAACCATTGGACTTGAGGTTGGCGGGTCTATTGTCAGTGTCGTTATTACAACCCCCGGTTCAATAACGATAATCCCGCTAATAGGGGCTGTGACAGTTAGAGTCGTCGTGGCTACTTCATAATTTTGAGGGGCAACAAAGTCTTGCGCCTCAGATGTGGCTAAAGAGACAATATATAATGGACTCAAATCCCCAACACTAATGTCAGTTCCTTCAGGTCTTGTCCAAGGCAACTTGTTCTGGTCTGGGATTGGGCGAATCATCTCCTGCGGGTGTCTTGGCTCCCAGCACGTCTTGCATACCATCAACCCCTGCCAGTCCTGCTGGAGTTCTGTATTTTTATAGCGAAAACCACATCTATCGCATATAGCATTCCACAAGCCACTTTTAAACCATGTGTTACGCATTGTATTTTTCCAAGTATTCTACTGCTCGCTTTAATGATTTTATGTTGTCTTTGAATAGACCCAATGCTTGGTTACACTGGTTGCATAAAAGACCACGAACTTTCTTGGTAGTATGGCAGTGGTCAACATCTAAAGACCTTCCACAGTCAGTTACATGTTTCTTACATATTACACAACAGTCTTTTTGTTGTTCAGATATTTTCTTGTATTCTTCTAAAGAAATTCCGAAAAGACGCCTAAGTATTTTATCTTTTCTTTTTAAGGGATCGCGATTTTTCTCGACCTTTTTCCAATGAGCTTTCAAACGGGTATCTTGACAGGAAAAACAGAAAGTATCTTTTCTTTTTGCCTGTATTTTTGTATGGCACACAGGACATTCTGTTTCTCTCTTTTCATAGACATGGCCCTTCAACCACACACGCTTATAAATTCCTTTAGGCATGATCAACGAATCCACAGACATCACAGATAGCATTATATTGACTAGATTTGAACCAAGTTGCTTTCATATTTAAGCAGCCACGACCTCTTTAGCAGGGGTCTTTACTTTCTTGTCCTTTGGTTGCTGTTGTTTCTGCACTTGTTGAACTATCTTACTCAGTAGCGGTGACACAACCTCAAAGGGCTGTTTCCCTAAAGCTGCTCCAATAAGATCAATTTCTTGTGCTTCTAGTTCTAATCTGAAAACCATTTTTGGTTCTTTCCTTATTTTATCTGTTTAGTGTTACTTCGTTTCTTCGAGGGAGAGACGAGAGTTCTTTGCTCGTCTCGTGTGGACACGAATGTAGTTGGTTTATGTTCGTGCCTTGAGTGCGTTTCTGTCCATCGTGGCTCCGGTGGTTAGTGTTGGCGCGATTCGAGTTGTTGCAGGCGGCGTTCGTGGTCAATCCCTAAAGTTTAGATGCTGTAAATAGCAGCACACAGAAAACGTAAGACGCAATTAAACAGATAAAATAAATAATCATATTATGGCGTCAACTGTGTCGCTGTGCCTGCCGCGTCCATCGCATATAATTTTCCAGCAACAGAATATAGCGATACCCCGTTCGCCAATGTGCTAGTAGGTGCAGTTCCGTTGAAAATATCCAGCACATTCGTTCCGCGAGTCCCGGCACGCTCCGTCGCGGCACCAATCTTCAAATGTAAGTTGCCCCCGTCATTAGTGAATGTCAAAGAACCGAGACCGGCGCCGCCAGATGCTCGTAGATAGGTGGTATCATCCGCACCCTGATTGACCATTCCGATATGACCGCCGGATTGGTAGATGATCATCAGAGCTTTATTGGCTGCTGTCGCACGTCCAACCCCAACAAGTGCGGACGTAGTTAAATCCCCAGTCACCGCGAGGGTGCCGGGGATGGTGACTGCGCCTGCTGCGGTAATGGAAAGTCTAGACGAACCACCCAAAGTTTCTGCTGTCCCCCCAGTTAAAATTACAAATGTTCCAGCACCTGCATTTTCTATTGCAACGGAAGTCAAAGAGCCGCCAGAATTACTTGCCAGAATTAAAGGAACATCCGCCCCCCCGGTAGTGTTAGTATTTCTTAATACAAGCATCTCTCTATTAACAGTTGAAGATTGTATGTGAACAACACCTGTAGACGCGGCTCCACCTATTGCAACATCGCCACTAAACGCCCCCGTCCCCGCCACCAGCGCAGCAATCGTGCCAAGGGAAGTGATGTTCGGTTGGGCGGCTGTGGCTAGGGTTCCTGTTATGGTGCCGGTGACGGAAAGATTTCCAGCGTTGGTGAGCGTCATTACTGGAGTTGTGAACGTGCTACCACCGGCAGCAGTAGAGGGCGTCCACTCAAGCACGCCGCTGTTGATGTAGTTGTTGGAAAACTGCCAATTCTTATACGACGCTGTGTTGATAAACTTCAGTGCGCCGCCAGCATCTCCGCTGATTGCGCCTATTGTTAAGATTGACTGGCCGCCAGTTGGCGTAGTGTGCGCTGATACAGCGCCAGCAAATGAACCTGCCCCACTACTCGTTACTGCACCTGCGTTCCAGATACCTGTTGTGACTGTTCCTAATCCGGTGACATTTGTTTGTGATGCCGTCGTCAGCGTCCCGCCAACATTCGTAAACGTGCCCGTCGTCGCAGCAACACTCAGGAACCCGCTGATCGTGCTGCTGGCTACCGTGCCGGTCAGGGCTTGCGAGGCGGCTATTACTGCGCCTGCGTTGAAGGTCTGCGCGCCGGACCAAGAGAGTGCGCCGCCTACGGTGCCGGAGAGAGTTGGAGATGCGCTGCCAACCAGCGAGCCGCTGCCAGTGGTAGTTGTCGCAACGGCGGCAAACAGATTCGCGCTCGTGGGAGTGGCAAGGAATGTGGCTACGTTTGCCCCGAGACCTGTGATGCCTCCGACTGCGACTGCGCTCGCAGCGCCTGCGGTCAAGCCAGCAGCGGTGCCCGTCAGGTTCGTCGCCGTCATCGAGCTTGGCGTGCCACCTGCGCCGTTGAACGTGACGAAAGCACCTGCCAATCCGACGTTGACAGCAAGCGCGGTCGCAACTCCCGCTCCAAGCCCCGTGATCCCGCCAACCGGAACGCTGGTCGCTATCGAAGCATTGCCGGGAGCGATCGCGTGAAAGTTCGGGCTTTCGTATCTCACAGCGAGCGGCACGTCTTTCAGTATCTGTCCCGAAATGACGTTGGTGCCGCCCAAGAAAATTGCGGCAGCACCTACCGCGTCAGGATTGAGCGTCGCTGGCCCCGTGTTCGTCTGGCTCGGGATGAACGTGAAAATCTGGCCGTTTGCGAGTGCGCTCAGCGGCAGCGTCGCGTTGCGTGCCGTTATCGTGTTCGTGCCAAGGGTTGAAGTCAGCGTGCGGAATACATCGTTTTGGATTTGGCTTGAAATCGGAAAGTGCGTTGACGATGTGCCAGCCATACCAGTCTGCACAGCGGTAAACGTGTTGGCAGCCGCGAGTTGAGGCGTGAGCGAGAGTTGCGCGGCGTTCGCATTCACCTGATTGACGATGTGATTGAAGTCCGCCATCACCGGCGTCGCATCCGCCACCTGACCATTCGCTATTGTGTTCGGTAGCGCGGAAATTATCGTCGCGGGACGGAGGAAATTCAGAAGTGTTTTCATGTTTTAATAGCTCGAAGTCATCACGCGGTTTCCGGTGCCGGTAATAGACGTAGCAACGAAAGTTCCGTTGCCGTACACAATGCCGTACCATTGATTCGCAACTGGGGCTGTTCCGAGAGTCCACGTTATGCCGTCAGGGGAAGTCATCACTGTTCCTGTGGAAGACACAGCGACGAACAGTCCGTTGCCATAGGCTATATTTCTCCACGCATGGTCCGCTGCACTTGCGCGGCTCGTCCAGGTAATGCCGTCAGGACTCGTCATCACGCGGTCACCAGTACCAGTAGACGAAACGGCAACGAACAGGCCGTTGGCGAAAACCACTCCACTCCAGTCGTTCTCCGTTGCGCTCAACCGGCTCGTCCATGTCACCCCGTCAGGAGAGGTCATAACTCTGTCGCCAGTTCCGGTGTTCGCAACCGCTGCAAACACGCCGGCCCCATAGGCCACACCCTGCCATGCATTGTCTGCGGCGCTTACCCTGCCTGTCCATGTAGCGGCGTCACTCGATGACATCGCGCGGTTTCCAACCCCGCTTGTCGCCAGAGCAACCCATACCCCATTCCCGTATCCAATGACGTGCCACTGAATATCTGCGGCACCAGAATGGTCTGCCCAAGTGATGCCGTCTGCGGAAGTCGCAACTCGATTGGATGCGCCAGCACCTGCGCCGCTTCCTTTCACGGCAACAAACTGGCTAGCAGCAAACGTCACGGCCTCGTGAGGTTGGGCCAACGCCCTTTGTGTCCATGTGATTCCATCGGGCGAGGTCATCAGTTGATCGCCGCCGCTGTACGAAACCGCAGCGAATAGACCTGCGCCATAGGCAACCGAGGGCCACGCAATATCGGCGGCACTGACGCGCGATATCCAGTTGGTCTGCCGAGCACCGGGCACGAATGACGGTGGCGAGTATATCGGCGGCACTGAGCATCCAGGTATCATGCCCACGCCCCGAAGTAAGCGCCCCACTTTGTCGCATCAATCCCGCTGCCTGCGCCAGTGTCTTTGCGGTTGACGATAAGCACGTTCGCGTTGGAACCCCATCTGATCGTCAGGTTTGTGGCATCGAACACCAGCGAGTATCCGAAGTTGTCGGCGGTCGAGTTCGAGACTGGGGCGCTGTTGACCGACAGAAAATCTCCCACCGAATATCCAAGTTCAGCGGAGAGGCATTTTATATAGACCTGAAGAAGTCGCGGTGCTGCACCGAGTCCGTGGGCAATCGTCAATGCGCCGCCTGCGGTAATCACTTGTTCGGCGCTAAGGAACGATGCCGAGAAGCCCGGGCCAGCCGCAAAAGCGGCCGCGACGGCGACCTGCATACTGCAAGTTGCAAACGCGCCAGATGAGTCCACCACGTAGCAGAATTCGTTGACCGAGCCGAGCGTGGTTGAGATCGTAAGCCCTACGCCGGTTCCCATGCGCCAGAACGAGTTGTAGGCAAGCGTCTTGGCCGCGCTCGCGTGTTGCGTGAATTCGATTACGCCGGACTGCCCGGGCACCACGTTCGACGGCGCTGCGAGCGTCGTGTTCTCCGTCAGCGTGTGCGTGAAGTTGTTGGAGAGCGAAAGATCGACGGCGATGGAAGCGCCGCTACTCGTCAGCGCAACGTAGGCTCCGCGCTGCGCTTTAGTCCACGTATTATTTTTCCCGGTGATGTCAGCGCCGCCGATGAGATGGAAGATCGGAGACTGATACCGAACCGCCATCGGCACGTCCCGGACCAGTTGGCCGGAGGTAACGTTCGTTCCGTTGGAGAAGATCGTCGCCGCGCCTACGCCGTCAGGATTTAGCGTCACCGGGCCGGTATTCGTTTGCGACGGCACAAAGGTGAAAATCTGGCCGTCAGCCAAAGCGCCGATGGTGAGCGCGGCGCAGCGCGCGGTAATCGTATTGGTGCCGAGCGTCGAGGTCAGCGTCAGGTATGCCGAATTCTGCAACTGCACTTTCGTCGGGTCTTGGGCAGACCACTCGGGAGCCGTTGCGCCGGAATTCACGCGCATCAGTTGCAGGGCAGATCCGATGGGAAGCCGGGCCACCGTGCTCGACATGGTGCCGTAGAGCATGTCGCCAGCGGCCTGAATGACGGTGTTCTGCGAGTCAGCCACCCACTCGGGAGCGGTGGCCCCTGCGTTCACGGCGAGGCGTCGATACGCTGCCCCGATTGCCAGCCTACCCGCGGTATCCGCAGCGGTGCCGATAATCAGGTCGCCCGCCGCGTCGAACAACGTCTTGGAGATTCCATCGGACGCGCCGATGACGTGGAAGTTCGGGCTTTGATAGCGCACGGCTACCGGCACATCCCTCACGATTTGGCTCGTCGTGACGTTCGTGCCTGACATGAATACCGTGGTCGCGCCAAGACCATCCGGGTTCAACGTAACCGGCCCCGTGTTGGTCTGCGAGGGCACGAAGGTAAACACCTGCCCGTTGGCGAGCGCACCGACCGCAAGCGTTGCACAGCGCGCGGTGATCGTGTTCGTCCCGAGAGTGGAGGTCAGCGTGTTGAACACCCAGTCCTGCACCTGCGTTGCAATCGGGAAGTTGGCGGGCAAGCCAGCCGCAACTCCGGACTGCCGAGCGGTGAAACTGTTGGCGCTCGCAAGCTGCGGGGTGAGGGACAACTGCGCTGCGTTGGCGTTGACCTGTGCGACGATATGGTTAAAGTTCGCCGTGACTTCGGAAGCGTCGGCGGTCGTGCCGTTCGTGATCGCATCCGGCAAAGCCGAGATGATCGTGGCAGGGCGGAAGAAGTTAAGCGGGTTCGTCATGATGGATCACGATTAGAATATCCGCAGTCTTGGTACCGGGCGAAGAACGTGCCGATGGCAAGCGCGGTTGTCGATGAAGCCGTGATCTTGAGCGCCATTTTCTTGAACACCAGCGGCTTCGACCACGGCACGTTGTAGACGCCGGGCCGGTTGGTCGAGCGCGACCAGAGCGTGCCGTCGCCCCACACGAAAGACCCCCAAATACCGCCGCCGCCGCCCACCGATATGCTCGTGGTGTCCAGCGCGGTTTCCTCTTCGTCCTGCGCCTCGATCTGGTACGAAGTCGTCTGCCCGGCCGCGGCGAGTTCCTGAGTGGATTCCACGACCTGCTTTTCGGTCATGCGCCCCGTTTTCGGAAGCGTCGAGGATTGCAGGATCGCGGAAGTGGCCGTGCCGTTGTCCGTGTAGGCGCTTCCCGAGTCCGGGATCACCTGCGACTTGAAAAGTTTGGCGGTGGCATCGTTCGAGCACAGGACGAAATAGTTGCTGTACTGCGAGGCGCAGTCGTAGGAAAAGCTGTGCGGCCCCGTCCAGCGGCGCCGGCGCTCGTCAAACCAGTAGTCGTTCTTCGCCTGCGTGCCCCGGATGATCGTCTCGATGCAAACGCGGTACACCCCGTTCGAGAAGCCGCCGGCAACGCGCGACGGCGTGACGGCGTTCTGAAAGGGGGCCACGATGTCTGGATCTGTGACCTGCCCGGAGTTCGTGACCGGCATGACGTTGCCGACCTGGGTGATGATGTAGGGGCCGGCGATCGAGCCGAAGTAGAGGCCGAGCGGGGATAGCGCGAGTGAGCGCGGCATCGAGCTTCCGACCGTGAGTGACAGGAAGTTGCTGGCGAGGTTACTCGTCACCGAGTCCCCGGTGACCTGCCATATCTGAAAATCCTTGAACACCATCAGCGCCTGAATCACGCCGCTGGAGCTGGTCTGCACCGGCAAGCCCTGCAACGCGGTTATCGTGTTGGTGTCGCCAATGGTAAGCGCCTGCGTCGAGTTGGTGACCGTCAGCGGCACCAGCACGTCCGAATAGACCAGCGACTGCCCGCAGGCGTACCACGCCCGGTTAGCGAAGTTTGCGACCGCCGTAGGGGTGGAAGGCAGCGCGTTGGTCGCGGTGTCGCCAGCCGCCCACACGGGTGAGCCTACCGTGGAAATGTCGAAGTAGCCGAACTTGGTGGCACCGCCCGGGAAGCCCGGATGCGTCACGATGATCCTGGTGCCGATGACCGCCATCGTCGGCGGCGTCCACGCGCCGGTCGTCGCCTGAGTAGTAGGCGAGTTGGCGTTCGTGATGCCGGATATAGCGTCGAACGTGCCGGCGTCGTTGTCGTAGGAAAACGGCTGATCCTTGCCGACATTCAGCGCACTCGAAATCATGCCGTAGGTGCGCGTGCCAACCGAAATCTGCACCGATACGGTTCCCGGCGTCGAGATGCCGGAGAAGGACGTGATCGTAGCCGCGCCGGGACGCGACACCATGATCTCGGGATTCGACTGATCGAATACGAGATTCGTCAGGGCAAGGCAGGCGCCGGGGAACTTGTCGGTGGCGTCGAGCGCGTCAACAAGCCCTTTCGGGGTGAATCTTATAGGATAACTTGGTTGACTTATAGGCATTATTTCAGCCTATAATAAACGAAGCCGGTAGCGCTAGAACGCTATCGGCTCCTAACCAATAACCAACCTGTAAGGAGGTTCGGCAATGGCTGCCAAGAAGTCTATCACGGAACGGTTCTTCGAGAAGATCGAGCGCATACCTGAAGCGGGATGTTGGATTTGGATGGGCGCGCTGTTGAGTGGCGGATACGGCGCGTTCAAAATGGTCAATCCGACAAGACAGGCGCGCGCTCATGTTTGCAGTTGGGAACTCCATAATGGTGCAGTCCCCAACGGCGTATGCGTTCTTCACCAATGCGATGTTCCAGCTTGCGTAAATCCGGCGCATCTGTTCCTCGGGACAAATCAGGATAACTCTGACGATAAATTTTCCAAGAATCGTCAACGCTTCCACAAAGGCAGAGAGCATCATTCCGCAAAACTCTCTGAAGAAAACGTGCGTGATCTCCGCAGGCTTTGGACAGAAGGATTGACCATCACTCAACTTGGAGAGCGGTTTCACATTACCCCTCAGCACGCTTGGAACATCGCAAACAAAAAGAGATGGGCGCATCTCTAGCCGGTTACTTTAGTACTGCGTAGCCGTCCATGAATCCTGAATCTTTGTGGGTCCAAACGAACCTCTTTTACTACTTTTTGTTCATCTCCCTCCATCAGCAGATGTGTCCGTAGCATGTTTTCTGCGTCGGTATTGAACTGTGCGTAGCGCGCATCGTCGGTCAGCTTCATCAAACGTGCTGCCGTGGCATGAATCAAATAATCTTGATCGGGCATCCACGGGATGCTGCTCGATGAGGAAGGCGACGAGATGTCGGCTCTACGGATCATGTAGCGGTGCGTAAGCGTCAACGCCGCGTTGGTCTGCGGGTAAATGTAGAGCAACGCGATGCCGGTATCGGGCGTTGCCGCCTGCGGTTGCAGGTCGGTCTGATACTCGTACGGGTAGTTCGCTACGCCCGCGCTCTGAAAGTTGGCGTCGTACTCTTCCGTCGATACCGGGCGCAGGAAGTACTTTTGCCCGTCAATCGAGTAGAAAAGATCGTAGGTGCGAAGGTAGTCGGCGGGGAGATTGAACGGGCCGGTGGAGCCGGAGGTGACGCTGACAGATCCGGAATACCTGTTGATCTTCAAGTCCCGGTGCAGGACCAGATCATTTAGAACAAGGTTTAAGTCCTGGCCACCCTGCGTAGTGAAGCCCGGCGCTTTTGCAATCGCGCAAGCCTTGGTGACAATTTGGGCCGCGGTGAGCACACTACGCTGTCCCCGTCTTACGCTTGGCGTCAGCGATCGCCACTTCGCCCTTGCTGATGTCCTCGCTGACTTTCTTGAGGTTCACCTGCATGTTCTTCAGGGTGAGGCGCTCCTGACTGGAAATCTTGCCGGCCTGTTGCTTGCCGGCGAGTTCGTTCATGACTTCGGTCATCTGGCGCATCGCCGTGATGCGCTGCTCGCGCGCCGCTTCGAGTTCGGGTATCTCGCAGCGCAGGCGCTGGCGCTCGATGGCTTCCTGACACAGGTCGAGGCGCTCGTTGATGGACGCGACGGACTCGCCTTCGTAGAAGTAGCCGGCGACCGCGATCGAGCGGTTGTTCGGCAGCGCCGCCGACAGGTTGAAGTTACCGATGATCGGCTTGGCTCCGGTGTCCATCGGTTTCTTGTCGTCGCTCATTAGTGCGCCTTCCCGCTCAACACCCGGTTCTGCGGGCGTCGGAACACGTTTTCGTTGGAGCCGCGGATCGTCGCTTCGTGGCCCCAAGAACGGCCCACCATGTCCTTGACCGTGCGAAGCTCGTCAACGGTAAATTCGTAGGTCTCGCCGTGATACTTCGACTCGCCGTTGATCTTGATGTCCACGCCGCCGGAGGCCGGGAGGTCGATCTTGTAGTAAAAGGTCGGCATCTCGACTTCTTCGAACACCTGCTTCTTGGCGTCACGAACCCAAGGATTCTTGCAGCGCGAAACGGTCACTTTCCGTCCGGTCGGCACTTCGCTCATGGTGTTCTGCATGAACGGCACGCCTTGGCCTTCGGCGGCCAGCCGGGCGGCATCTTCGGCAGCGGTGAGCTTCTCGGATTGCTCTGCGACCTGCGCGGTGAGGCGGGCGACCTGCGCCTGCAGCGACTCAAGGTCGGCGGCAGGCGTGATCGCCTTCTTTCCAAACTCAGCCATCAGTGGCTCCTTACGCCGTTACGCTGTAGCCGGGCGTGAACGCACTGGACGATTCGATCCGCACGAGGAAGTTCTGGTTCTCGATGATCGAGCCGTAAAACACCTTCCAGCCCACCACCCGCGTCTGATTCAGCGGGTCGCTTTTATCGGCGTCTTTCAGGTAGTAGAACTGCTTGTTTTCCAGCAGCACCTGCCCGTAGGCGTTCTTGCCGATCACGATGGTCGGGAACACGTAGACGCCGGTGGCCGGCGCGGCGGGCGGGGTTTGGGCCGCTCCCGTGCCGGTGATGACGACCGTCGCTCCGCTGGCAAGCTGAGTGGCTTGGCCGGCGAAGGAACCCACGGACGGGCCGGAGGCGGTAAGCCCCAAGTTCGTCGGGCTCGTGGTCGTGCCGATGTAGACGTTGAACAGGTAGTTCGCCAGCGTCGGCAGCACCACCGAGATCGAGCCGGTCGGGCCGGTGACGTTGACCGCTGCGGACACCTGATAGATGCGGCGCTCGACCGAGGTCTGCGTCGGCATCCCGGTGATCTGGATGTAGTAGGTGCCGGTGGCAAGCGAGCCTGCGGCGGCAGAGGCCGTGTTGGTCGCCGGGTCGGCCACGCCGATCCAGTATGGAACCATGTTGGACTTGCAGAAGCGCACGCCGCCCCACTCGCCCAACTCGCTGTTGTAGAGGCGGTCAACGTCGTTATGCGTCCACGCCGTTACGACCGTCGCGTTTTCCCGCATGTCCTGCGTCGGGAACGGGTGAATGAGAGCCACGTAGTGCGGCATCGCGCCGGGGGACTTCGACTTGCGGTAGGCACCGGCGTCCTTCATGGTGTCCTCGCGCTCGTCGCCGTTGAAGGCGGGCGCACCGTAGTCCTCCAGCGAGCCGACCAGGCGGTTGATTTCGTGCGGCGAGAGCACGTCGGTTGCCACCAGTGCGGCGCGGTTGGCGCGTCCGTTCGCGTAGTTGATCTGCGTGGCGGCCACCAGCGTGTTGAACGTGTTGCGTTCGAGGGTTTCCGGCAACTGCATGGCGACGAGGTTGGTCGCCTGCTTGAACAGCGGGTGCTTGATGGTCAGGTTTGCAACGTCCGTGATGACCACGCGGTCGCCCCATTGCTGCGCGGTTGCGGAAATCTGTGCCACCGACATGGCTTCGCCGGGAGGCGCTACACCTTCCTGCAGGGCGGCGTACGGCAGCGGCAGACGCTCGTAGCGGCTCGCCGTGTAGGTCGTGCCGCGGTGCGCGTCCAGAGTGAGCGGGTCGCCAAACTGGTAGGCGATCAACTGGCGCTGCGCGAGCGGCAGCACCTTGTCGGCAATGAAGTTCTCGATGTCAGCCGAGAAGGTTGCCGCTTGGTTCGTCAGGCCGAGCGTGGTGAAGCCAGCGACGAATGCTGCAACGGTGAGGAATCTATTTTTCAGTGGGATCATGATTTTGCTCCGTTATATTTGCACGCCTTCGAGGCGTTTTTCGCGCTTCTGGCTTTCGGTCATACGCCCTCTTGCAGCAACGTCCGACCGCGCGCCGGGCGAACGCCCGCGGTCGATGGTACTCGTGTCGGCGGCTTTGGCGGCCTTCTTGGCGGATAGCTTGCCTTCCATGGCGTCGTTGCCGATCAGGTAGCGCAGCACGGCTTCCCGCGGCGCGTTCTGGCCGGCGGCGCGCATGCGGGTGACTTCGGCTTCGACCCGCTCGGCATACCGCTTGTGGATGGCCGGCTTCGTGACCGCCAACTGATTGAAGGCGGTGCGATCCGAAATGTCCTGCGCCTGAAAGAGCGCCATACCGCTTTTCCGATTGTTCTCGCGCAGCGTCCGGTTCGATTGGATCTGCCAACGTTCGAGTTCGGTGGTTTTCGGGTCGTGTAGCCGCGCTTCTTCCTGCTCGTGCGTACGCTGTTCGTCGGTCGGAGCCGGGGTGCCGGTATTCCGCGCGGCGAGTTGGCGGCGTAGCTCGGCGGCTTCGTCTTGGGCGGCTTTGATCGCCTTGGCGGATTCGGTGTCTGCGGCTGCGTCGTCTGCGGGCGGGTCGTCGTCGGCAGCCTCGAGGCTCAGGTCGTCGTCGGCAGGCGGGTCGTCTGCCGGCGGGTCGTCGGCAGGCGGGTCATCCGGCGGCAAATCGTCGCCGGGCGGAAGATCGCCGTCAGCAACGCCGAGACGGAGGAATCCAAACAGCCACGCAAGCAATGTGGTCACAGGCTAAGGCTCCCAATGTTAGTAATGGTGACGGCAGCGGAACTCATGGTGCGCATGATGAACGAGCGTTTGGTGTCGGTGGCGATGGTCAGCGTGCCGACGAGGGTGACGCCGGTGCCCGCCGTGAGAGTTCCGGTCTGCCCGGCGTTGTTGTTCACGATGTCGATCTGTTTCGAGAATGTGCCGTCCAGCGGCACGGTGTCGCCAAGCTCGGCAACGATGCCGCTCGCCGTGGGCGTGGTGATCGTGAAGCCGCCGCTCGCCCCGGTGTTCACCTGTACAGCGCCGCCAACCAACTGGGCCGCCGTCAGGGTGATCGCGGTGCCAGCGGATGCAACCGAACTCGGGGTGATCGCGTACTTGTTCATGTTCTGCATGAGACCAAACAGCCCATTCGCCCCCGTCTTGTCGGGCGTGATGCCGAGCGGGATCGGGAACACGATGGCCGGGCGCAGGAAAGATTTGAAGTTCATGGTTTTCTCCGTCAGGCCGCAGCCAATTCGGCAGGCAATTCTGGAATGTTGCAGTGCGTGAAATTGAACTGGCCGATGTGGCCGATTTCGCGCGACAGGCCGTGGTCAACGTAAACGTCGTGGCCTGCGGCTTCGACCTTGCCGACAAAATACCAGTCCTCACCGATGAACTGATCGTTCTTCCGGGAGTAGCAGATTTCGAACCATGGCTTCGGCACGTTCTTCAGGATCGACAGGTCGATCATCATGATGCCACAACCGATGCGCCAGACCTTCTCCAAGCCTGTTTTCGGCGCTTCCGAGGTGATCGGCACGCCAAAGCAGGTCGCGCCCCGCCCCCGCGCTGTCGGAAACGAGGGATTGGTCTTGACCGCGATGTTGCAGGCGACTACCGGCTTCTTCCACGCCATCAGGCGGTGCGCGGTATCGCAGGGGAAAGCCTGGTCGGAGTCGAGCATCAGGGCGTGCGTGCACTCCTGAAGCAGCGCGTCCTCAAGCAACTCCTGCCGGGAACGCGGCAGCATCGAGGTCCGCTTGTCGAGCACGATTACCTGCCGGTCCTGATCGTTCTCAAAGAGCTTGGTGGACATGTAGACGCACATCTGGGCAAGCGACATGCCGAAGTCTGCGTGCCACATGCCGTTTGACGGCAGGCAGATCGCAAACTTTACGGCAGGCTTGTCGTCTTGGACGCGGGTGAGCATTACGATACCGAGATCCCGCCGGGGCTTTGGCCGCCGAATTGGAAGCAACTGGTGAGAGAAACCGCCGCGCTGCCGGTGACCCGACCGAGGTACAGCTTGACGCACTGCATCGAAATGGTGCTGGTGCCTATCAAGGTGACGCCGGTGCCGCCAGCCGGGGTCGCGGTGCCCAAGCCCATGTTCGCCACCCAAAGCGGGAATGTCTGGTTTACCTTGGCCCCAGGTATCGAATTAACGATGTTGGTTGCCGTGTCCGTCAGGTCAGCGGATGACTGCGCACCGTAGCGCCTGATTATGCCGCCCACCATCGCTGCCGCAGACCAGGTATTTGTCACGCCCGACAGGGGCACCTGATCCATATTACCGAAGGCGGGGGCCGCGTTATTGATCAAATCCGTGACAGCCCCGACAAGCCCGCTTTGAGTGGGCATTGCCCCGAGGATTTCAATGCTGCCGGGGGGCGTGGTGGTCTTGACCGGGGTGATGGCAAGGCGCAGGAACGAGAGCACAAGCGCCACGAAAAAGCGGATCAGATAGGACAGTGAAAACATGGTGCTCTCCTGTGCGAAAATTTACGAAAAGAGTGGTCGCTCACTTCATTTTGTGGCCAAAAAAATTGAATGTCAAGTTATCAGTCAAATCCATCGCCCGGTGTTACCGTCAGTTCGGCTTTCCCGGAGGCCACCACCGCGCAGAAAAAAAGCAGCGGCGAGAGGGTAAAAATCTTCACCGTCCCGTTGGGGATTGGGAGCGATGGCTGCGGCGCACCCACCGCAGGAATGGCCGCGTTCGCGAGTGCTGCACCCGATGTCATGCCATAGCCGACCCAAGCGTCAACGGTTCCGGGGTTGTGGAAACGGTAGGTTACCTCGCCCGCCACCGGGCCTCCCGAGCGGGTCACGTAGCCCGTAGCGGGCGTTGAACCGAGCACCATGAAGGTGTCGCCTGCCGGCCTGAATGGCTTCATCCCGTCCATGATCAATCTCCTTTTTGTAACCGCGCGATGCGGCTACTCAATTCGGGGTGGAAAGTCCCGTCAGCATTTTCCATCCGGCAAAACAACTTCACGAGCCCGTCGCCGTATCCGCGCACAGCGGCGAACTGGTCGGCTTCGTACTCCTGATTGATGCAAAGCCGCAGCAACTTCTCGGGATTCACCAGAACGAGCCACGTCATCGTAAGCCGCTTTTCGAGATGGCGCAACAGGCAGTGCCCGGCCTCGTGCAACAGCACGGCCCCCTGCTCGCGCTCCGAGAGCTTGGCGAAGTTCGGGCCGATCACGATCTTCTTCCAGCGCCAGATGCCGCGCGAGTCCGAGATGTTCTTCAGGCCCGGGTCGTAGACCACTGGAATCCCGAGACACGGTGCGAGAGCGTGCTTCGTCATCCGCGACCCCCTACGGCGGCGTCAACCATGGCGTCGGCGTGCACGGCGCCGGCCGGCTGCTGCACCGGGCGTCCGGGCGCTGGCATCGCGCCGGGTCGCGGCGTGCCGGCCATTCCGGGCGCAGCGGCACCGCCTACCGATGGGCCGGGCGCACCGGGCACGCCGGGCGCACCCTGCTGCTGTCCCATCAGCATTTCCTGCTTTACCCGCAGCGCCATGACGTGCTTCGCCAAGTGCGCGCGCATCCGGCCGCCCGGGTCTTGGGTCATGCGCGCCGCCGACTGGTGGGACTGAATGTGCTGCACGTCGTCGTCGGCTTCGTGGGTGTCAACCGGGATGCCGTTATGCATGATCTCGTTTTCGACTTCCGGCGGGATCGTGAACTTGTTGCGGTCGTCAATCAGGATGCGCGGCGTCAATTCGGGGCCGAACACGTTTTCCACGAGCTTCTCGATGATGGGCGAGATATCGAGCTTGCGGCCATTCAACTGCTGCGGCGGGACTCCGCGCAACACGTTCATGGTGGCGATCTGCTGCTGCATACGCTGCATGCCCATCACTTCGCTCGTGCCCGCCCACTGGAAGAAGTAGCGTTGGCCGAACTGCTGCGGCTCGATTTCCATCATGGCAGCCTTGGCACCGACTTCGCCCTTCGTCAGCACGGTCAGCGCCTTGGTGCGGAACTGCCGGTCGTACTCAAACAGGCGCTCCACCAGCGGGTCGAGCATCTCGGTTTCGTAGCGTTCGGCGTGGTCCATGATGTTCGTCATCTGCTCTTGTTGCACCGCGCCAATCATGCCGTTATTCTTCCTGCCCGGCGGCATGCGGCCCATCATCATTTCGTTTACGTCCATCGACTCCCAAATCTGGCGCTTCATGTTGTCGCAAATGTTCGCCGCCTCTTTCCACAACTGCGGGAATTCGGCAAACTTGGTTTTCGTCGGGTCCACCGCCCACACGGCGGCAAGCCCATACACCATCGAGGCATAGTTCGGGTTCGACAGCGGATCGGTCATCACGATCGGCAGCATCGAGTACATGCCGGAATCCTGCCCCATGTTCCAGAAGTCCACGAGCTGCCACTGCATGAACTTGACCGGCTCGATCTTGGAGACGCCGCGGAAGCTGCCCTTGATGCGCTCGATGGGCGCCGACAGGATGGGTCGCTTGCCGCCCCACCACGGAGCCTTGATGATGCCGACGACTTCCTGATCGCCGGAGTAGTAAATAAGGCCGAGTTGCTTGACCGCCTTCTCGCCCTTCGCCTGGTCCTCGAAGTCCAGCATGGCCGCGACTTCGTAGATGGCGGCGTACTCGTCGGTGCCCTCCACCCGGATGCCGGCGTTCTCACAGCGTTGGTCAGCCGCCGGCTTCGCGCGCTCGCCAGCCCACTTGCCCTGCTGCTCAGTCCACGCCGAAATGTCCTTCTTGTCGGGCAGCATGAAAACGCCTTCGTCCACCATCTGCTTGACGCGCGCCTTCGACATTCTGAGGATGATGGAGGTAGCCGTCGCCTTGTCGATATCGTTGCAGGTCGGGGGGATAACCGCCAGATCCTCGGTTGCGAAATCCACGACCTCCGGGCCTTCCTCCAGAATGTCGGTTTCCTCGACTTCATCGACTTCCTCGGTCGGGTCGGTCAGGCCAACGTCCTCGCCCTCGACGGTTTCCATGATCGGGTTGCGCTTCACCAGCTCGGTCACGCGCCGGTAGCTGCTCGTCCAGTCGATGTAGAGATTCCACTGGCCCGTCACGTCGCCGGCCACCAGGTCGGAGCGCACGATGTCTTTGAGCTTCAGCTTGCGGATGTAGTGCTCGAGGAGCGCGAGTTGCGGGTATGGCGTCTCGGCGTCGGAGCCAACGGCCTCGACGTGCTTATGCTTTACCGGAAAAAGCTGTTTGAGCGCGCGCTTCGCTCTGGCATTTACAGCGTCTCGAACGACGGGCACGTAGCCCTGCGAGTTGCCAGCGTATTGCAGGTTCGAGTCGGGCTGGCCATTAAAAATGTTCCAGAACTCTTCGATCTGCCGTGCCGCCTCTGCCTGATTGTCGTAGGCCGATTGAATCAGCGGATACAGGCGCAGGGCTTCCTTATATGCAGCGGAGTCCTCTTTCTCGGCCCAGTTCTCGATATCGGCCTTCCCGGATTCTAGCGTGCCCGGGGCAGCGCGCGAGTCCACGGTGTCGGATTTCGGCTCTTTTGCTTTTTTCGCCATATTCAGTTACGCGCATCCGTTGGGATTTATATAGTTAACTCCCTACTTCGACGTGTCCGGCACCGCTGCCAGATTCAACCCGGTTACGTTCCCCTGCATCGCGACCACAACCGGAATGAGGCCCCTCACGTCGTCAAGGTGGAGCGCCTCTTGCAGATTCACCATTTGGTCGGTCGGCGAGATCACCGCGATCTTCCCGTTGCAGAAATCGTTCCCCGCCACCGAGTCGTACATGACGCCGACGTAGGCCGGCCCATAACCCGGGAACACCATCACTTTGTCGCCATTCTTTGCTTCTCTGCCGTTCTTGTAGTGCATTTGATTCTCCTTTGGGTTATCCATCACCCGGTGGAGTTAAATATGTAATTCCCCATCCGTTCATCGGTAGATGTACCGCGCCGTGAAGTTGCCAGTATCCGTGTAATTCAAACTGCGCTCCAAGTATCGAGCCTGCCTCCGCAACCAAGCTGCGATGGACTTTCTTCCGCGCTTTGTCATTGCGCCGGGCTTCTTGATAGTTACGACCGCCGCTGATTTCACGTTTTTCTCCTTCATAAAGATGTTGTCACCTGTTCCTGTTTGGAAGAGCCGTCATGTACCGCTGCCCTTGAACATTCGTTCCATAATTCGCGCCAGCAGGCTGCGCGTTCGAAGCGCCGGCCTGTAAAGTCGCAAGTAAGCACTCAATCGCCTCACCTGTCAAACGGGCGATGCCCGGCTCGGGTTCGGCCCCGGTGCGACCTCCCTGCTGAATAGGGTACTTGTATCCGCCGCAAAGCGCGCGCAGCGAGTTCGACGCCGCCCTGTCCACCGTCAGGCAGCGGCGGTTACGCACGGTGGTTCGCAGCAATTCGGCAAGGCTCCCGCGCGCCGCCGCCATATGCTCGCTGCGAAACGGCGTGAACTTCAACTCGCGCAGCGCCGGCACCAGCGCGATCCGGCTCCAGTTGTCGTGCAACTCGGCTGGCACATGGGTTTCGATCCGGGCGCGCGCATATTTCACGCGCATGTCCAGCGCAATGCCGCGCGCAGCGTCAAGCGTGGGGCCACCAGCGGCCCAGTCGGCGGCGACCGAGTAGTGACGACCACTACTGAGTATGGCGACGCAGACGACTTCGGATGGAGAAGCGTTCCAAGCGCAGTAGACGGTCTCGCCGTTACGCGGGGCAGCGGATTGCGCGACGTTCTCATCTCCGAAGTCCTCATAGACTGGCTGCCCGGCGAACATTCGCAGACTGTAGGCGAGCGCGTTGAGAATATCAAGCCTACCGCCGGGGAAATTGAGGATTTCGGCCACCAGTTGCGCGTGCGAGCCGCGACCACCGACCAAAACGATCTCGCCGGCTGAAAAAAACGGGTGCAGGCCCATGATGAAGCCCTGTTTGTTGCGATCCTGCGGAGCCTGCAACCCTTTCAGCGGGAAAGTCATGCCGCGCCGCAGCATTTCGTAGCGAATCGGCTGCAACAGGAACTCATCGAGCGAGTTTTTCTCGATTCCGACCTCGCAGTGGTGCTTGTCCACGGTGTCGAACACGTCAGCCCGGATCTGATCGGGTTTCCAGAAGTTTCCAGACGATTCGTGGACGATGATCTTGCTGCCGAACCGGGAGACGACCACTTTTCCGGTGCGATCCGACTTCGACAGGCTCGCCGTGCGGGCCGGATCGAAAATAGCCGCCTTCGGCAGCCAATCGCAGGGCGCTACGTCCACCGAGCGCAGCATTTCCTCGGTAAACGGCTTGGTGTCGGCGGAATCCACTTCCAGCATGCGCTCCTGCATGAATTCCCGCAGCATGCCGGCAGCGGCGTACGTGTCTCGCTCCTTGCGTATCCACTCCATCGGGAAGCGATCAGGCCACGCCGACTCGGTGCGCGGATCGTCAATGTCGCCGTTGGCGATTGGAAACGAGCGCGTGATGAAGTCTGGCGTTGCCCGCAGCCGCGTCACCATGCAATCGGCGGCGAGCGGGGTCTGCGTGATGCGAATCTTGCGGTTGGCGCTATCCATGGCCGGCACCAACTCGCGCCAGATTTTCTTCATGGTCAGGTCGACGGCTTCGGTCGAGCGCACGCGCTCCAGATTTTCAACGTCGTCCAGGTAGGCGCGGTCAGGGCGCCGGTCGCGGTGCTTGTAGCCGCGCAGCTCCTGCTCCCAGCCCACGGCTTCGATCATCGCGCCGCTGGCGAACCAGATTTTGTTCTCGATCGGCTTTTTTTCGAGGATGTTGCCGAAGAGCGCCTTCAGCTTGATGTTGTGGCGGCTCTCGAAGGCGATCGACTCAAGCCGCTGGCACGCCTTGGCGTAGGTTTCGCCAACGAGAAGCGTGTAGTGGAAGTTGCCAAACGCGCCTTCGAGACACAGGAATTCTTCGCTGAGCGTTGATTTGGCGGCGTCGCGGAAGGCTTCGATCAGTACAAGCTCGTCTTGGCAGCGCCACAGGTCGATGATTTCGAGATGCATCGGCGGCGAGACGTGCGTGTGCCGATGCGAGAATACGATTGAGCAGCCGAGCGCCCGATCTTCTGAAATTGCCTGTAGTAGAGCCTTGTCGCTCACTTCACGTAGCTTCTTCGGAAAAGCAGCCACAGCCGCCAATTTCGTACATGTCGATCTGCGCACCAGTTTTGATGCGCTCACGTAGCATGGTCAGCGTCAGCACTTTTTTCTTTCCGTCTCCAGCGCGATCCGACAACATGGACACGTCTCCAAGCATTGCGCGCAATTCGTTTTCCTCGCGTTCGCTTTGCGCATACGAGTCTGGCCGTACCGCGAGCATGCGCGCCCAATGCCCTTGACCAGCTTTGCAACACCGCCCACCGCAGTTGTTGTGAGCGAATCCCTGCTCGTACATCAAGGGAGGTTTCAGCCCGTCAGCTTTCATCGCGGACAGAATATCTGCCTTGGTCAAATACGGGCTCTCACACAACGGGGCTTCGCACCGCCATCCAAGCTCAGCCATTCTATTTTTAAATCCTTTGCCGTGTGCACCTTCAAAACGATGTGATTCAGTCCAGTCGATGCCGATGTAGATGCAGGTATCAGCAGGATCGCAATGCTTTTTTTTCCACGCATCGGCCATCTTCATTTTCAGTTCACCGCTGCATTTCGCAACCTTGCTATTGCCTAAGAATCTCGTATCACGGTATACCTCGAATGGCGTGCGGCCTTCCGCGATGATGACAAGCGGAGCGCCGACGTTTGCCGCCGCCTCATGTAGGAAGCGGTATAGGTCCGCATCTTCTATGAGCGTGTCGCAGAACAGCAACGTCATGTCCTGCGTGCCGTATCGCGCCGCGACGCGCTTTGCGGCCATCCAGGAGCCGCCACCGCCAGAGAATTGGACAATGTGTTTCACTTTTACTTATCCGCCATTCACGAAAATCGTCTGCGTGCCGGTAAAGTCGAAGGCAAACGGAATCTCCAGAAAGTTGGCGAGTGCGGCCCTCACGCGCGCCTGATCGTCGGGTTCGACCATCAGCATCATGAAGCCGCCACCGCCTGCACCCAGGAGTTTACCGCCAAGAGCGCCGGCGTGCCGGGCCGCCCAGTACATTTCGTCAATGCGTTCCGTCGTGACCGCCGGACTCATGCGGCGCTTGATCTGCCACGACAGGTCGAGCATCTGGCCCAGTGGCTTCAGGCTCGCCCCGGATGTCAGGATATCGTGCGCCTCTCGCGCCATGCCGGCCAGCTTGTGAAGCTCCGGGTCTTTGACGCCGCTCGCAATCGCCGCCACCGTTGCCGCCGAGATTTGCGACGAGAAGCGCGTCTGGCCGGTGTAGAAGAGCATGATGTGGTTCTGAAATTCCTCCAGCCGCGCCTTTGGCAGCACCACCGGCTCGACGTACCACGAGCCGTCCGTGCCGATCGTAATCATGTTCAGCCCGCCGTGCGCGCACTCGATCTGATCCTGAATGCCGACCGCTTCCTTCAATATCACCTGCTCGACTTCGATGGCTTCCACGGCGAGCGCGCGGCGCGAGCGCGATTCCGACTCAAGACCGTGGAGCGCGTGCAGCAGGCCCACCGTGAAGGCGGACGACGATCCAAGCCCGGAGCGCGCCGGCAGGTCGCCGTCATGATGAATCTCGACGCCGTAATTGATGCCGGCATACTTGAGGCAGGCGCGAATCGCAGGGTGCTCGATTTCTTCCGCGCTGTTGACCGTCTCAAGTTTCGACCAGACGATGCGGTGCTTGTAGTCGAAGAACGGGGGCAGGCGGCGCGCAGACAGGTAGCAGTATTTGTTGAGCGATGAAGTGAGGATGCATCCGCCGTTTCGTTCGTACCACTCTCGGTTATCCGAGCCGCCGCCGAAGAACGACATGCGGTAGGGGGTGCGGGTGATTATCAAGGGAAGGCGAAGGGGGCTATCGGCCCCCATTCCCTACGAGTTGGTGCTGCTGGAATGGGTCGGACGGCAGTTCCATTTATGGATTCACAACTGCCGCCCGGAGCCCCGGGTATTGCTTTTGGTAGCGCTGGCAGGATTTTAACCTGCGACCTCCGGGTTATGAGCCCAGCGAGCTGACGGGCTGCTCCACAGCGCGAATCTGAAGTCTGCCAGCCTGATTTATAAATGTCAACATTCATCGCGGATCGCGGTCGTATTCAAGGTGATACACCTGATACGGTCGGCCTTTCACCAGCTCGCTTGAACTTTGAATCTTGTGGCCGCCGACGCCGAACAACTCTCGGGCACCGACTCGCGCGCAGGCGGCGTGCTCGCGCGGCTCACCTTCCGTACGGTCGCCGCCGTTGCAAAAGAAATCCGGGCGCACGCGCTCAATCGCTTCGCACACGGTGCCGTCAAGATCGTTCACCGGAACAACGCTCGCCACCATGGACAACGCCGCGAGAATCTCGAAACGCTCGGCCCACGGCATAAATACATACGATTTTTTTTGCATCAGCCACTGGTCTGAATTCAGCGCGACTATCAGGGTGCCGTGCTTCGAGGCTTCCGTTAGATAGCGAACGTGGCCAACATGTACGGGATCAAAACCGCCGCTCACGAGGGCGATCATCGCGTCAAAAACGCCTGAGTTTTCACGCGCGCCCTCCAGTAGTCCAGAAGGTCAGACATGGTTTGCGCGTACGGTATTTCCGGCTTCCATCCGGTGTGCGCCGTGAATTTGGAAACGTCCGGCACCTGCAGGTCGGCATCCAGTGGCCGCAGTCGCTCTTTTTCTTCAACCCATCTCCACGGCAGCGGATCGCTTTTATCAGGCTGTATCGTTGAAAGATTGACAAGGTGTTTGAGTATTTTTTTTACCGTGCAGGTATGCGTGCCGCCGATATTGTAGACGGCACCGGGCACCGGGTCCACCGTGAGCAACATGTGATAGGCGCGCACCGCGTCACGAACGTCCGCAATCGTTCGCAGCGAATCGAGGTTGCCGTGCCGGATCACCGGAGGAATCTGCCCGGCTTCCGCCATGGCGATCTGCTTGGCGAACGAGGATTCGGCAAACACGTCGCCGCGGCGCGGGCCGGTATGCGTGAACATCCGCGTCACCATAATCCGCATCCCGTAAGCCTGCGCATAATGCTGCGCCATCAGGTCGGCCCCCGCCTTCGACACCGCATAGGGGGACGCCGGGTGAAACGGGCAGTCCTCGCGTATCGGGATCAGGTGGCGTGGCACGCGTCCGTACACCTCGCTGGACGAGCAGACGTGAATCAGGGCTTCGCGTACCAGCCGCCCCGGGTGCGTGCGTATCGCCTCCAGCAGTCGCACGGTTCCCTGCACGTTCGTCTCGAGCGTGTCGCACGGCGAATCAAATGACGTGCGCGGATACGACTGCGCGGCCAAGTGAAAGACGAAATCGGGCTGCGAATCGGCAACGCATTTGCGAACCGCCGCATCGTCCCGCAGGTCGGCGTAGTGAAACACCACACGACCGCCAGAATTGACGAGCGGCAGGAGCTCCTGCACGTTATCCAGCGGCGAGCGCCAGCGCAACATGCCGTGAATCTCCCAGTCGGTCGCAGCCAGCAGGTATTCCGCAAGATGGCTCCCAACCATTCCCGTAATGCCAGTTATCAGCGCGCGCATTCAGTCTCCACGCCGACATGAAAACACACCGATAGGTTAGCGCGCACTATTTTCAATCCTCGCCCGGCTCGCGCATCCGTGCCACCGGCCCGTGCAGCACGCCGACGCACCGGAAAAAGAGGCACGGCTCCAGATTCGGCGGCTCGTAGGGTAGCCGGTTATCCGAATACCACCGCTCTCGGTAATTGCGCGCCTGCGCGCCCGGCCGGCGAAACAAGCTCGAATCCGAGCAGTCCCAGCACTTCCAGCCGTGCTCGCGCTTTATCATGCCGGGCTTGCCGCAGGCGCACGCGGTTGGGGAAACTGGCGCCGGCGCGTCGGCAAAGACGAGCCCGCAGCCGTCGCACTCCTTTGCGCGCGGCGGGTTCTCCGTCTTGCACTTCGGGCAGCGGGTCATGTCGGCCTCCAGTAATGTGAAATATGCCTAGCCAGCGCAAACGGTATCTTGGCAATCGCGGCTGATGCGGCTTTGCGGGCTTTGCTCTTGCTGCCGCACATTGCATGACAGCCTGGTGTCCTATCGTTAAACCAGTCGCCGCCAAGTTTCAGCGCATCGCTTTCCGCCTGATTGACGCAGCCGACTGTTTTGACGCTCGCCGTCTGAAACGACTTGCCGCTGCCGTCGAAGCGGGAGCCGGGGACTTTTTGGTCATCACGGCGCATCGGCGCACCATCTGCCTGAGACAGCCAGCCACGTTTTTGGCTGTCGGCAATCGCAAACCACGAACCGGGCGGATGAGCCGTGCCATCAGGATTGGACTTCATTACCGCCTTCGTCATCGGCATCAGCGCAGGCACGTCGCCCCAAAGATGATACGAGCCATAATTCCAGCGCGACCGCCCGACCCACTTCTGCGCGCCGCGCACGTTCTCAACTACCATTGGAATAAAGTGGCCTGCGGCTTCGATGGCCTCGCGCTGAATGCGAAAGCAGGCGTCGAATAGCGCGGTCAGCTTCTTCACGTCTCGCACGCCGGCGCGGTATTCCGCGGCGATTGCTTTGGCGCGCGACCACGGCATAGCCATGTAACTGAATTCCTGACACGGCGGGCTGGCGACAATCAGCGCGGCATCGCGAAATTGCTTGCCGTGCAGCGTCAGGACGGATTGCAGGACGAGCTGCGCCGGATAGCCGCCTGTGCCGTAATCGTGGCGCTCGATGTCGAAGCCGACGACGTAGTAATTCTCGGAAAGCAAGCCATTTGTCCACCCGCCGAGTCCGCAGAACAAGTCAATGGCCAACGGCTTCATAACCCCGCCTTCCGAACCCCAGCCCAGTCCTCCCGCACCGCGTTCTGGAATGCCTGCTCCCAGTCGGCGTAACGCTTGCCGTTCGCCCGAGCATAACCGACGAAATGCAGCAGGTGCGCCTTCACCTGCCCGTTCGCGTGCCGCTCGAGCCACGCCTGCATCGGCTCCGACCAGCTCGAGCCGAAGTCCGCAGGCAGATCCGTGAGCATTGCACGCTTCCGAACGATCGTTCTCTGCACAGGTGAAAGCGCCCCGCTGCCTTTTGCCGCCTTCCACAACACAGCCCTCGCCCACGTCGACACAGAAACGCCCAACTCATCGGCCGCCTTGTCGAACGCAAGTTTTTGTTCCTCGCCCAGCCGCAAATGCAATGTCGCCGTTTTCATCTTTGCCTATTGATGATTGAACGTAGCACAAATGTAGCACGATGTTCTACGCAGTGCAAGGCGAAAATAGGTGGGTATGGTCGATATTTGGAACGGCGGCTCGCCCTCTCCACCACCCCAGTCCCCCGTCACCCCAAGTTGTCCCAGAGTACGCTCAGGACTCACAACCCCAGACACATCCAAGCCCCTGGTATTAATAGCCAAACGCACACACCGAAAGGCGCGCAAAGGACAGCGCACAACGACTGACAACGGAGCGGAAAGGCGGACAGAGCGAAGGGAAGATGGGGAGAGGGTGACACGTAATCGCCTGTTCGTTGATAGAATAGAGCATCTCTCAACACGTGAGATATTGGCACAGCGCCATAGAAGGTTGTCTGTTGCAAGTATGTCAGGCCGTGCGCCTTCGGCGCTGTCTATAGGAGGGTGATTGCCGAAACCGGCGGGACTGCCGCGGCGCCGGCGGGCGGGTCGTGCTGTTGCTCTCCGGCTGCTCGCTTTGCTCGAAGGGCGCAGTCAGACCGCACGGCTCTCCCCCCTCCCCCTCTCAAAACATGGCGCACGCTGTTGTTGTGACCGCCGGGTGATCTGCCTTGTGAGGCTCGAGGCCTGCGACTACTGCGAGGCGCGCGCCGTGTTCCATGTCACCGCTGTCCGCCGGGCTTGCGTGCGAGTGCATGAATGCGCGCGTCAGGGCGTGCTCACCTTGACGGCGGAATGGGATGACGGCTTGCGGATTATTCGCAACTGGACACCCTCGCACGGTGAAGGCGCGGCGACAGGTGCGAGCTGCCGCCGGCCTGTATTGCTTATGCATGGAAGCCATGCAGTGCCGTGATTATCGCGCCAGCATTCCGAGCTTGTCAAGTGTCGAGAATTTGTACACGAGATTTCGTCGTACGTCGGGATTTCGGCACCCCTGGGCCTGGTGTCGATCGGTTAGCGTGCGCTTGCACTCGCGCATAATCAATGCTGCAGAGGTCAGATATATTCCAGGTTTACAGCTGTATGGCATGCTGTTTGCTCTATATATGGTAACCCCGCGCTGTGCGGATAACCTGAAGGGACACAAAAATGAACTTGGTCACGAAACTGAAAATAATCGCGCTTGAGTTCGCCGCTTGCCTGCTGTCTGTCTACATGGTTTTGTGCGGCACGGTCATCGGCTTTGAAGTGATCGGCTTGCGTGACTGGCAAATGTTCCTGTTCGGTATTCTGGTGTGCGTGCCGCTTGGTCTTACGCCGTTCGTGGATCTCTACCAATACGCTCGCCGCTCGTTCTAACTCTCTCAACGCAACGAAAGGGCATTATGGGAAAGATGATGGTAGTCGGAAACAAGGTTGTGAACGTGCATAACTACGGCAAACCTTACGAAGAGCGCAACGATGTGTGCGAATGTGATGCGCCTGTTGCCGCCTTAAGTTTGCTAGACCGCGCTTACTACCTGAACGATGTAAAGCGCATGTATACCGCATCGGCGCGTCTATTCGCGCAGGTTGAATGTTTGCCAGGCTTCCGTTGGCTTAACGATTAACCCGCCGCGCGACGGTCTCGCGTAACTCAACTCTGCAAAAGTGAGGATACAAATGGAATCTAACCGAAGAGCAGCCGAAATAAAAGCCGAGCGTATGCAATATGCAATTGACCGCGCGCAAATGGTCGATCCTAACGCGTTGCTTGAAACCGACACGGACGGCTCGTTCACAATCACGTATCGCGGATACATTGATTTTTTCGAGTCCGATGGGCGGCTCCTGGCGCACCTAGAAGCGTAGTCCTGATACCGCAGTCCGCAGCGCATCGCGGATTGTGGTCTGAGGATTAACCGCGCGGCACGGATTGCCGTATCTGCGAAAATGGAGAATGACATCATGAAAACCGTATTGAGCATATCACCCGAAACCGCGCGCCAGATCAAGGCGCACTATGGCGAAGATGCGGCGCTGATTAGTGCCGCGATTGACTGCCTGAACAAAACACTGGGACAGCGCAAAGGCGCTCTTAACTCTCCGGCTGCCGTGCGCGAATACTTGCGCCTGTTGCTGTCGCCACTGGAACATGAGGTATTCTTTTGCCTATTTCTCGACGCTCAAAACCGGATGATAGAAGCGGAGGAAATATTCCGAGGCACGCTCACACAGACCAGCGTCTACCCGCGCGAAGTGGTCAAGCGTGCGCTGTTCCATAACTGCGGCGCCGTGATCTTCGCGCACAATCACCCGAGCGGAGTAGCGGAACCGCCACATGCTGACGAAACGCTAACGCAAGCACTCAAACAGGCGCTTGCCTTGGTCGACGTCCGGGTCTTGGATCATTTCATAGTCGCAGGTTCCGGCGTGCTGTCATTCGCCGAGCGTGGATTGCTGTAACCCCCGCAGCCGCTGCCCTTTCGGTGAGAGGGCAGCAACGGCGGATTTGCCGCTGATCTGAAAAGAGGAAATGATGAAAATATCCGAACTGAAAAACGCACCGCAGTGGCTGCTTGACGCGGACACGCTGAACGCTGACGTAGTTTTGAACGGCGATATTATTCAATGGTGCGACGGCGTGTGGTGGGACGGCGTGTGGCGCGGCGGCGAGTGGTGCGGCGGCGAGTGGCGCGGCGGCGTGTGGTGCGACGGCGTGTGGTGCGACGGCGTGTGGTGCGACGGCGTGTGGCGCGGCGGCGTGTGGCGCGGCGGCGAGTGGCGCGGCGGCGAGTGGTGCGACGGCGTGTGGTGCGGCGGCGAGTGGCGCGGCGGCGTGTGGCGCGGCGAAAAACTATCAACCCATCCGCTCTCACTCTTCGGGCTTCGATGGCCGGTGTGTATTTCCGAAACTCGCTTACAGATCGGTTGCGAATTACACACATTTGCAGATTGGGCATCATTCGATGACGCGCGCATCGTTGCGATGGATCGAGGCGCGTTGAAATTCTGGCGCGAGAACAAGAACGCGCTGCTGGCTTTGTGCGCGACCAAGGCGGCATGAAATACCAGATGAGGGACCATGCCAGGAAGCCATACCGCAACGGCTGGCTGGGCCGCTACGCTCTCACGCTGACGCTCAGGCTGCTGACCAATGCCCAGGTCGGGCTAGATCGCTGCGCGGGCGCGTGCGCCATTGTCCTGCAGCGCGCACGACAGGGAATCGTGCGGCTGCTGTGCCGGTGACTACGGCGCGACTTCCTCGAACACGAGCGCGAGCTGCATAACCTTGTCTTTTTTCTCGTCGAACTTGTCGCCGGCGCGCGCTTTGACGTACGTGCTGACCGTCGATGCGTTCAAGCCGGACACTTCGGCGGCGGTCTTTACCGCTTCCTTGAAATCGGTCGCGGCGCTTTCCGCATCGTTGTGCAGCTTGATGAGTTCGGGCATGCGCGTTACCAACGATTCGAGCTTGATTACCTGCTCTTGCCCTTGATCCTTGCGACCGCGTGCTTTGGTGCCCGTGTTAATTTCTTGCTGCTGGCCTGTGTCCATGAATCCTCCGGTTAAAACGGTTTTGAGTCGGGTTGCTGCTGTGCTGCTGGTGGTCCACAAAAGAGCGCCGGTGCGACCGGATTACCTTCCGCCGTCAAAGCGACCGCGAGGGCCGACCACTCATCTTTGCGGATGCCGTAGCAGGGTCCCGGCGCCGCCTTGGTGCCGATCGCCAGCGCGCGCCCCGGGCCGTAGCGGTCAAGCAGCGCCGCGCGGATGCTGGCATCGTTCGCCTTGCTGGTCTCGCAATGGAACAGCTTGACCTCCCGGCGGTACACGAGCGTGACGATGCCGCCGCGGTGCGCCCATGCCTGCTCGAAGCGCCCGATCCATCGCACGGTGTCAAAAACGTCTTTCCCGACCGGCATCCCGTAGGATGCGACCATCTCGAGCGCGAGGATATCGCTGGCCGGCAACCATGCACCGAGTCGACCCGTGAGCATGTCGAGCATGGTTTCGTTCGGCACGGTCGCGGTTTCTTCCGGGATGCCGCCGGCAAGCGCGCAGTACGCGGATTGCACGGTGCCGGGGTCGAGGCCCAGGATCATTTGCCGACGTGCTTTTTGTACAACTGCTGCGCGCGCTGGCGCGTGATCTTGAACTGCTGGCCGATGGCTGGCCAACTTGCGCCCGCATCGCGCAGTTTGATGATGCGCTGCGCCCGAGCTGCGGCACCCTCATGCAGCCGCTGGTTGTACGCTTCGTTGTTCGCCATGCCGCATTTTATGCCAGCCTGCAAATATATTGCAATAGGGGCTTGCGCTTTCGATAAAATAGGCGCAACATACTGGAAATCATAGGAGGCTTTATGCTAAAACTAGCACCCGAAGGCGCTGGCAGAATGGATCACCTGCACGGCGATGAGGACCAGGTAGACCCGGAGCGTTACCTCGAGCCCGCGCTGGAGGAAGTCGTGGAGATCATCATGAACTTCGGCCAATGGCCGCAGCCGCGCCGTGTGGGAACGTTCATCACGACCGGAAGCAACGCGCCAAAGCTGCTCGACCTGTACGACTGCCTTGCTGACAGGATAGATTACTCCGAACTGCTCGAATATTTCATCCTCTCGCTGAACGATCGCGGCATCATCGGCCCGTTTTCTGACTCGCGCGCCCGTTGGGAAAAGCGCGTAGAGAAAATGCTGGTTGACCACCTGACCGGCAGCGAACTGGTTGCGGATCACGCGGCTAAGCTGATGCGCGACGAGCGGGAGGAACGATAACCATGGACAACGTTCGCCTTATCAAGAGCTATGTCTGGCATGATGACGAGTGCTATTTCGTAAGCACGATTGACCGCGATTCCTCCGCTCCGCACGGAGGTCGTTTCTCAGAAACGATGGTGTGGCGTTTTGACTGGGATAAAAACGAGCGCGGCAAGCATATCCTGCACGAAGAAGGCGGACCAGAATCATTCATCGGACGCCACCTGAAACTCTGCCAGCGCATTTTCGATACCGGAACATTCGAGGAACCAGAATTGCCGTAACCGATTTACCCACCCACCACCAAGGAGAATACCGTGCCTGACTACAAATTGACCACCCGAGTAACGTCAGACGAAAAAGACACTGTGACCGTCGAGCGCATGGTGCGCGCGAAGAACGAAGCGCGTGCCATTGCGCACGTCGTGAAGGACACCGTTACCTGCGAGCGGTTGCAGATTGACGACGCGATCCGGCTAGGCACGCAGGGAGTCGAGATCGAGATTGCGAGCGACGCGGCATGAGCGAACCAGAAGAAACTCTCGGCAACATAGCCGAGCTTGTGAGCGGCGGATCACTCACTCTCAACGAGGCCATCCGTCGAGCTTTCGATTACGGCAAGACGTGCGGCGGGATTGAAGCCCTCGCCAAACAGATTGCCGAACTGGATAAGGTGCCATCATGAGCGCGCGCATGAGCATGGCCGAGTATCTGGCCGTCAAGGCGTTCAGCAGCGGCATGGCGGTGCGCATTCTGCAGCAGTCACCGCTGCACGCCTGGATCGACTCGCCGTGGAACCCGGCGCGCGAGGACGACAGCAGCAAGGCCACCGACATCGGAACCGTAGCGCACGACGTTTTGCTCGAAGGCGGGACCGGCATTATCGAGCGCATCGACCCGAACGACTACCCGGCGGAAAAGACTGGCGCTATCCCGACCGGCTGGACGAACAAGGCTATTCGCGCGGCGCGGGACGCTGCCCGGGCGGCTGGCAAGATACCGCTATTCCCTGACGACGTGGCGGCGGTAACGGCGATGGTCGATGCGGCGCACGAGTTCCTCGCCACCAGCGAACTGGCCGGCGTGTTCGAAACCGGGGCACCGGAGCAGACAATCGTGTGGCAGGATGGCGCCACGCTGTGCAAGGCGCGGCCCGACTGGCTAAACGCTGATGTATGCCTGCACCTCAAGACCACGGCGCGCAGCGTCAATCCTGGCGCGTTTGAGCGCATGGCCATCAACATGGGCTATGACGTGTCGCTGGCCTTCTACGCCCGGGGCATCGAGCGCGACCGGCACCTGATCCTCGCCATTGAGCAGGAGCCTCCCTACGCCTGCAAGCTGTTCGGGCTGTCCAACGCTCAAGCCGACATATCGGCGCGCAAGGTCGAGCGCGCGATCGCCACCTGGGCCGCTTGCATGAAGGCTGGCAAATTCCCGGCTTACGATGGCAGCGTGCATTGGATCGAGCCGACGCCGTGGGACATGGCGAAAGCCGAGCATGATATGGTCGAAGCCGAGCAATTCAGCGAAAAGGAGTTGAGCGATGGCATCCCCCTTTAAGCCGGCCGTGCGTGAGAACGTCGGGCTGTGGATCAATCTGATCGGCGGGACCGGCAGCGGCAAGACGTTCACCGGGATGCGCCTTGCGTCCGGGATCTGCGATGGCAAGCCGTTTGCCGTGATCGACACCGAGAACCGGCGCGCACTGCATTATGCCGACCAGTTCCGGTTTGACCATGCCGAGCTGCGCGCGCCCTTCCGGCCGGACGCCTACACCGACGCCGTGCTCGCTGCTGACGCTGCCGGCTATCCGGTTATCGTGGTGGACAGCGGGTCACACGTATGGGCCGGCGACGGCGGTATGCTCGATTGGCAAGAGGAAGAACTTGATCGCATGGCCGGCGACGACCACGCCAAGCGCGAGCGCGTCAAGATGAGTTCGTGGATACGCCCGAAGATGGCGCACAAGCAAATGGTCAACAAGTTGCTGCAGGTCAAGGCGCATCTGATCCTGTGCCTGCGCGCTGAAATGAAGATCGAGATGGTCAAGGAGGGCGGCAAAACCGTTATCCGCGCCAAGCAATCATTGACCGGGCTGGATGGCTGGGTACCGATAGCCGACAAGAACCTGCCATTCGAGGCGACATGCTCATTCCTGCTGATGGCCGATCACCCCGGCATCCCGCACCCGATCAAGTTGCAGGAGCAGCACAAGGCGCTATTCCCGCTCGAGCAGCCGATCACCGAAAAGTCAGGCCAGATGCTTGCCGCGTGGGCATCCGGCGCACCGAAAGCCGCACAGCAGAATCCCGATAGTGGCGTGAGCAATGGGGCGGGCAGTCCTCCCGCGCAGAGTCCTGCTGTCGCGGCTACCGTTACCGCAGACGAGGCGCTGCTAATCAAGGCGCGCGAGTTTGCCGAATGCGGGATCGAAAAGTATTCGGCCTACTGGCAGACCACGTTGACGGCAGCGCAACGCAAAGCAATCGGCGCAGCCAAGCACGAGGAATTCAAGAAGATCGCAGAGGCAGCATGACCACACGCGCAATCTTCCTGCTGATCGTGGCTGGCATCGCTGGCATGATTTGGGCGAACCTTGCTGCGTATGGCGTGATCGACAGCACGATTGATCGACTCGCATCGCAGCGCATGGCGGCATCGTTCGAGGCGAAGATTAAGAATGTGACGTTCGCGTGCTTCCCGGTGCGTAGAGCGGTGAAGGGAACGAAATGACCAAAATTTGTGATGGAGGAAGCGAAATGAAAAATAGGATGCCGCTTATTACGAAACTGTATACCGCCGCACAGCCACACCGAACGCAGCAGCTACGCAGGCTCCCGAAGCTATCGGGCGGGAAGCGGTTCCCGGCTCATCATCTGCGTATGCTGCTGCACCAGCCACGGAGAGCAAGCTGCCGCTGAACAATGAAGACTATGCAAGGATGCGCCGAGAAATCCGAAGCCGCTATCGACGCCGCACTCGCCGCAGGAGGGAGCAAGCATGAGTAACTGCGTAATGTGCGGGAACCCGTTGCCCGAGAACCAAGGAAGCACGACTTGCTCAATGTGCTACGGCGATGTAGATCACGGCAAGGACGGATACTACAAAGAGTGGATTGAGCAGCAGGTTGAACAGGGCAAAGACCAGGAGCAGGAAGGGTAGCCATGAACTTCGACCCCAGTCAGCACGGCGGGCGAACGCAGGAGGAATCGTAATGGTTTACTACACGCAGCATTACGTAATCGACTGGGATAAGGTAAAAACACTGGATGACGTAAAAATGCTTTTGAAGGGAATGTCTATCACGTTCGAGCCAGACTTCCACAAACTTTCCGAACTGGGCGATCTTGTTCGCCTGGAGGAAAAATCGGCGGCTGGATCACGCAAGCGGTGGCTAGGGCGATTTGGGGGATGATTTGAAAACGCTGTTTCTCAGCACGTCGAGCAATGAAACCGGCAAATATCTGGAAAGCCTCGCCTGCCTGAGTCTCGGGCCGTGCGCGATGTTGCGCTACGACACGCCGGACGAAACTGACGCCAGCGTGTACGCGAAAGCAAAAGAGTTCGCGCCTGATCTGATCGTCTACATCGGCGGCTGCTTCGGCAAGCAGCCGGCGGTCGCAACACTCGCGCGGATCAACGCGAAGATCGCGCCGATGGTGCATCTATGCTCTGACGCCGCGGATAGCCCGTGGTGGCCGCTGCTGCGCGAATACCACACGGCGGGCGCGTTTGCCGTGCAGGTGGCGATCGACGGTAACCCGGCGTGGCCGCTTGCCGACTCGCAGATGACGCTACTCACCCCGATCGACCCGGATCACTTCGGCGGCGCCTGCAAGCCGCATTCCAAGCGCGAGTATGTCTGCGGGTGGGCCGGGAACGCGGGCAGCGAAGGCGGGCGCAGGCGCGCGATCCTGACCGAGCTTATGCTGCGGAACCTGCTGCGCGTGCGGATGCGTGCCGGCGAGATGGACACCTACGACGCCATGTGCGCGTTCCTTGGCAACTGCCGGATGAGCTTGAACATCCCGTACAGCGGCACCGAGCAGGCGATGCAGGTGAAGGGGCGCGTGATCGAAACCGGGCTCGCGGCGGGCGTGCTGCTGGAAGTGAAGGGCTCGCCTACTGCCCAGTGGTTCACGCCTGGCGTAGACTATCTTGAGTACTCCAGCATGGACGAGCTGATCGAAGCCATCAAGGTGTACGAATTGCAGCTCCCGGAGTGGGGCGAGGAAATGGGCAAGCGGTTGCAGGCGCGTGTGCTTGACGAGCATCATCCGCGCGTGTTTTGGTCGAAGATTCTCAGGAGGATTGGACTGTGAGTTTTTTTGAATGGTCTGTTGTGATTGTTGTGTGGGTTTGGTGCTTGGGAGCGCCATTGCTTTGCGCGATATTATTCGGTAGCGGAAGAAAAAGGGGAGATGATGAAAATTGACTGTTTGCTGATTAACCCCGGCTCCCGCAGCGGCCAATATCAGGCGCTAGGCGACGAATTCTCTGCGGTCGAACCGCCCTCGCTCGCCGCGCTGTTCGCCACCTACCTGCGCCAGCACGGGATGAGCGTGGCGATTATCGACGCGCCGGCGATTGCCTATACGCCCGAGCAGGTTGCCGACATGGTATGCGAAACGTTCGACCCGGTGCTGATCGTGATGGTCGTCTACGGGTTCCAGCCATCGGCATCGACTCAGAACATGACGGCGGCCGGAGAGACATGCAGGGCGATAAAGGAGCGCCGCCCCGACTTCAAGATCATGATGACCGGCACTCACCCAGCCGCCCTACCGCGCCGCACGATGGAGGATGAGGCAATCGACTACGTGTGCGACAGCGAAGGCCCGCCGACGATCAGGCGCGTGGTGACCGCGCTCAAGGAGAACTGGGCGACGCTGCACCCGATTGCGAACCTGTGGTATCGGGAGAACGGCCACATTCTTCAGAACAAGGGCGGCGATCTGATCAAGGATCTGGACGCCGCGATGCCGGGCGGCGCGTGGGATCTGCTGCCGATGGATCAGTACCGCGCGCACAATTGGCACTGCTTCGAGCATATCGACCAGCGCCAGCCGTACGCGAGCATCCACACGTCGCTCGGTTGTCCCTACCGCTGCACGTTCTGCTGCATCAACGCACCGTTCGGCAAGTCGAGTTATCGCATGTGGTCGCCTGCCACGGTCGGGCGCGAGATCGAACTGCTGACCAGTCGCTACGGCGTGTCGAATCTCAAGTTCGTGGACGAGATGTTTATTCTGAATACTGCGCACGTCATGGGTGTCTGCGACGAGATCATCAGCCGCAAGCTCGGAGACTGGCTCAACATTTGGGCGTATGCGCGAGTGGATACGGTAAAAGACGAGTATCTGGACAAACTCCGTGCCGCTGGCTTTCGCTGGCTCGCGCTCGGCATCGAATCCGGCTCGAAGCATGTGCGCGACGGCTCCGACAAGGCGTTGAAGTCCGAGGATATCATCGGCACCGTGCGCCGCATTCAGGCCGCAGGCATCAACGTGATCGGCAACTACATCTTCGGCCTGCCGGATGACACAATCGAATCCATGCAGGAAACCTACGCGCTGGCCGTCGAGGCGAATTGCGAGTTCGCCAACTTCTATTCCGCGATGGCGTATCCCGGCTCGAAGCTCTACACGATGGCGGTCGAGAAGGGTCTGGCGCTGCCGGAGAAGTGGAGCGGATATTCGCAGCACTCGTACGACTGCACGCCGCTACCGACCGACACATTAAAAGGGGGGGAGGTACTAAATTTCCGGGACACCGCTTTTCAACTTTACTACCGCAACCCGGATTATTTGCGGATGATCGAGAGGAAGTTCGGGCGCGCGGTTGTCGAACACATAGACCGCATGGTGGACGTGCCGTTACGTCGAAAACTGTTTGAGCAATGATGCGCTGGCCGTTGATGAATCAGAATATCTCGCGCGACGATCTGCGCGACGTGGTGGACTTTATTTATCCGTTCCCGCTGGACGAAAACCCGTATGGCGATCCGCCGCAACTCACCAATGGCCCGCAAGTCGCCGCCTTCGAGCGCGAGTTCGCAGACTGGCTCGGCGTCAAGTATGCCGTCATGGTGAACAGCGGGGCGAGCGCGAACCTGATTACGATGCACGCGCTGCGGGAGTTGCACGGCGTAGGCGAAGTGATCGTGCCCTGCATCACTTGGTCATCCGACATCATGAGCGTGATCCATGCGGGGCTGACGCCGGTATTCGTGGACATTGATCCGCGAACGCTTGGGATGGATTGGGACGCCGTGCACCGGATGGCCCCCGCAACGATGGCGATATTCCCTACTCACTGCCTCGGGTTCAATGCTATGACGGGGCCGATGCCAGCTTACCAGCGCGACGGGAAGTTCGTTCAACCGTGGGTGATTGAGGACTGCTGCGAGGCCATCGGGGGAGTGGACGACCAACAAGGCCGCAAGCTCGGCACGCGCGGGTACGCCAGCAACTTCAGCTTCTACTACGGCCACCACATGACCACCATCGAGGGCGGCATGATCTGCACGGACGACGAGGCGATGTTCGAGACGTGCCGCTGCCTGCGCTCGCACGGCATGACGCGCGAGATTGCCAGCGATGCGACGCGAAAGAGCTACGAGAACCCGCTGACGTGGCCCGACTTCACTTTCGAGCATTGCGGATTCAACATGCGCTCGACCGAGATCAACGCGGTGATCGGGCGCTCGCAGTTGAAGCGGCTGGATGCGAACGTGGCCAAGCGCACGGAGAATCTCAAGCTCTTCCTGTCGCTGCTCGACCCGGCCAAGTACCGAGCCGACTACGCGGTAGAAGGAAGCTCCAACTTCGCGCTGCCGCTGGTGCTGCAGCCCGACGATAGCTGGCTGATGGATCGCGTGTTGTTCACACTCGACAAGTGCGGCGTAGAATACCGGCGCGGCACCGCGGGCGGCGGCAACCAGTTGCGGCAACCCTACCTGCGGCGCATCTTTGGTGACCACTACCGGGACTTCCCGCAGGCAGAGCATGTGCACAACTACGGCTTGTATGTTGGCAACTACCCGAGCCTCGACCAGCAGATGATCTCGGAAGTCTGTGGAAGGTTGAATGCGCTATGAACAAAGCCGACCTGATAGCGTTCGAGGAAGATATTGCCGCCGAGTTCAACGCGGGCAACATCCGCTCGCCTGTTCACCTGTCGCAGGGCAATGAGGACCAGTTGATCCAGATATTCAGGGACGTTGCGCCCCGCGACTGGGTGTGCTGCTCGTGGCGCAGTCATCTGCACTGTCTGCTCAAAGGCGTGCCACCGGACAAGCTCAAGCACGAGATCATGATGGGGCGATCCATCAGCCTGTGCTTTCCGTCTCACCGCATCATCTCGTCGGCCATCGTCGGCGGCATAATCCCGATTGCTGTCGGCATCGCAATGGGCATGAAGCGCGCGGGCGACCCGGCGAAGGTGCATGTGTTTCTTGGCGACATGACCGCTGCCACCGGCATCGCCTTCGAGTGCTCGAACTACGCGACGAATCACATGTTGAACCTTCGATTCGTGATCGAAGATAATGCGCTATCGGTGTGCACGCCGACCGCGAAGGCGTGGGGGCGACAGTTGCCTGCCATGCTCGACGGTGCGCTGGAAGTGGCGCGGTATGGATACACTTCCAAATACCCGCACGCCGGAGCGGGCAGGAGAATCCAATTTTGAACTACCGCGAAGAACTCTGCCGCGCCATGACGCTGCTTGGGCAAGACCCGCGCACGCTGTTCCTCGGGCAGGCGGTGGCGTATAAAGGCACCAGCATGACTGACACGCTCGCCGCTGTGCCGCCCGAGAAGCTGATCGAGTTGCCGGTCATGGAGGAAGCGCAGATGGGCATGAGCATCGGGCTTGCCGTGGCAGGATTCGTGCCGATCACGATCTATCCAAGAATGAACTTCCTGCTGCTCGCGGCGAACCAGATCGTGAACCATCTCGACAAGCTCGCCATCATGAGTAACGGCGGCTACCAGCCGAAGGTCATCATCCGCGTCGGCATCGCTACCGACCAGCCGTTGAACCCGCAGTCGCAGCACCTGGGCGACTTCACGCGCGCCTTCAGGGATATGTGCCAGACCATTCAGGTGATCCGGCTTGACCGCCCCGAGGACATCGTGCCAGCCTACGGGCACGCGCTTACCCGCACCGATGGCCGCAGCACCATGCTTGCCGAGAGAACGGCGCTGATGACGCTATGATCTTCAAGACTCCCGACATGGAGGGGGCGATCCTGTTGCTCGCCAAGCACTACAAGCGCGTGCTGGTGCGCGTGGTCTACAACAACTACCCGGCGCTGCGCCTGCGAATCAGGCGGCTTGCCGAGCTGCATCCCTACATCGCCACCCGTGGCTTCGCCAGCGACGGCCAGATCGAACTGTGGAACTCGCGCGGCGGCGTGCTGGTGAGTTACCGGCAGAGGTTCCCGCTACTCACGCAGGACGCCCACGTATTCTGCGAGTGCCCTCTGCAGCGCGACGACCTGCGGGATGCGAACGCCCTCGTGGTAGTCTACACGCCGCCGTCATGGCGCTGGCACTATGGCACCATCAAGTTCCTGCATCCGACCGCCGAGACGGCGAGGCTGTTGTATAACGAGATCGCGGCGGCCGGAATCTCGAAGGAATACGCGGCGATCTGCGAGGCGGTCGGCATGGATGCGCGCGGCATGTCAGCGATAGGTGACGCCGAGTTGTGCGCGCGGTTCGGTTTTGCCAACGTCTATCACTTGAACCGGGTGCGGCGAAAGGTTTTCTACCTCGCCAGCAAGCAACGCTTTGCCGTGTGGCCGATGATCCCGAGGATCGAGCCCGAGCACAAGGCGCTACTGCCGATGTACCGTGCCATTCAGAACCTACCGCAACTTCACGGCATGCGCTTGGCGGTCAACAGGGAGCTGCGTGCCGTGGGCGCGACGTGGAAGGTTCAAATCAAGGATCTGGCGCACTGCGGGAGCATCAAGCTCTTCGACCGCGTGGGGTTCTACAGGATGGGTGCCGTACACCCGGACTACGATTTGATTCAGGACGCGCACGAGGCGGCAACGGAACGGCTGGACGGCGTGATCGCCTATGTCGAGGCGGCGCCCGAGCTTACGGCTGCGGGTCTGGCGGCGTTACGTCGTGCTCGCCCGCCGGTGACAGTTCAATCGACAAACGCTCTCGAACCACTCTTAATCTAGGTGCAGCCTCGTGATAAAGGGCGTTCAGTGATCTCAAGGCTTCCCCAAGTTCTCCGCCTCCGGCGCCTCCTTCTGGCGAGCCGGCGATCCGAGATGCGGCGGCGAATTTTACTTGAACCATGGCGGAATTCTCCCCAATCGGCATGGATGCGATATCGTGTAGGGCATCTAGCCCAGCTACACGATAAAGACCCAGCCGATGCTCAATCGCTTCATTCAGAGCCTCCTTCGACAACCCCTTGCTCGATGTCGTGGTGGCGTCGAGTGTTGCTTGTAATGTCGGGGAGACCTGAATGGCACGATTCAGCCTGAGAGCGGTAATCCCGAGCATCTGTGAGGCTAAGAAGATGTCTCCGCGCGCCTCGATGAGCGCGTCCTTCATGCCGCCCTCCGTGACGTTCAGATAGGCGTGTCTTTCAACCGTTTTTCCCGAGCCGCTTCCGACGACTTGCCCATCATTTTCTTGTGCTCCGCTGGATGCATTGGTTTCATCGGCGGCTTGCCCTTTTCCGCTACCTTCGCTTGCTTCTGGAACTTCGGCATGTTGGCTTCCTTTCATTGTGGTGGTGGTGCTATTTCGCCCGCCCGTGCGGGGGCGCGCGGCTTGCTCTTGGAGTCCTCCCGCGCCGCTGTTGGAACCAGCGCAGCGGCCACGTCGGTCGGCAGCATGACGCGGATGCGCTCGACGTTCGCGGGCGTCAGCGGAGCATTCAGATACCGGGCCATGTTGGCATCCGCGATTGCGCCGGAGGTCATGAGTTCGGCAATGCGCTTCTCCATGCCCTTCTTGGTGACGATCCCGCCAATCTCCCGAGCGAAGTGCGAGCCGACAAACGGGTGGCCGACGCTCAGGCCAAAGAAGAAACCGCCTACCGTAACCGCCGCCCTTCCGGTTCTCCCGGCGCGATCCGCGCGGCGAATGGTCTCGATAAGCGAATCGACGTTCTTGATGTGCTGCGCGTCCATCAGGCCGGAACTTTTCACTTCTGGCAGCACTGACTTCCACTTATCTACCAAGTCGGTAGGCGACGGGATTTTCGTCATCTCGTTCGGCGTCGTTATCCACTCACCGAGAGAGTTGCGGAGGTTCTGAATCTGCGCCGGGTCGCGTTTCGTGAAGTTGACCAGGTTCTTAAGGTCGCGATCGCGCTCGCCGCCGGTGAATATCTTTTCCAGCTTGCGCCGCGCGTCAGTTCCTTTTGGCGCGGACGCGCTCTTAAAGTCCGTGGTGAGTTGCCCGAGTGTATTTTCCGAAAGCCCCCTCTTGACGTTCTTCACGGTCTGCCCGGCGCGATCGGTAAGCGCAGCGGCTGAAGTTTCTGCCGCCCCCATCCCGGCCTTCGCCGTCGCCTTCGCCGCCGCTATTCCTTCCTTCGATTGCGCCGCCGCGCTGGTCAGCGATCCTTTGGCATTGACCGCGGTCTGCTCGTGGGCTTTCATGAAATCGTACAGTCCGTATTCGCGCAGAGCCGACTCGTGCTTTGCGAGGAATGGCCCCCACTTCTCTGGAGACGTATCCTTGAGCTTGCCGGCAACGTAGGCCGACATAACGCGTTGAGCTTCCGGATCGGCGCCAGTCGCGGTCTTGAATTCTCGGGCCGCTGCCGCGCCTTCGTCGCCAGAGCGAAAGTACTTCCCTCCGATTGACTCGGGGTTCGCCATGAAATCACGTCCGTACTGGTCTTTCATTATTACCCCAGAAGTGCGCGCACCCGCGCCAGACGATTGAGAAAACGGGTCAAGCTTCGTGCGTTCTGCGCGCTCGACGTTTAAATAATCCCGGTATTTCTGTGGGGCATTACCCTCTATCGCGTTCTGGATTATCTTGATTTCTTTCGCCGCAAATTCTCCCTTGCCAACCTGCCGCAAGATGTCATTCAATCCTTTGCGGGCATCATCCGCGAGTTCAACCGTTGCGGTCTGTGCCCCCTTTGCCGGGATAAAGTTTCCGGTGACTTTGTCGAAAACAAGTTCGCCGCTTTTCCGCATCGCCGCTATTTGCGTTGGCGATAACTGAGACACATCAAGACCAGATTTTTTCACCGCCCCATTGAGAATGCCTTTCGCTTCCTTCAGGGCCGCTAAGATTTGTGGCCGGTTCGTTGCCAGCATCATCTTCTCCACCTGCGCAAGAGCCGGTGCCAAACCAACCCTTTCCTCAGTCGAGAACGCGGTAAGCCGAGCTTCCTCTGTTGCCTTCTTGATGGCATCCTCAATGGCGGTCATGCGACCTGAAATCACTCCGCGCACAGTCTGTCCAGTTTCGCCAGCCGTAGCGGTAGGCGTGCCCCTCGGTGCAGCGCGCGCTGCTTCAAAGGCAGATTCAGCGTCTTGAACGGTTTGCGCCCCCAGTCTTTCCGCCCCGGTTATCTGTTGCGCCCCTGATTCTTCGGCGCGGCGAATGATGCCTTCGGATGCGGTCGCGGCACGAGATGTCTTGCCAGCCACCTTGCCCTCGATCTTGTCGCGCACGGATTGCAGGGAAGCGAGTAGGCTCTGCGCCGAGTCGCCAGTCACCATAGGTGGCGGCGCAATCTCGCCTTTAATGGACCTGCGCATCGGAATGTTAACCGAAGGTTTCGCCGCACCCGCGAGCATCATCTGCTCAGGCGGTCCCATGCCAGAGATCAATCGCATCGGACTGTCTCTCCCAAGGCCGAACGGTAAATTGATCTCGCCCCGTAGCGCCTCCATGTTGCCGCGCCCCTTCGGCGTGCGCGGCTCGTAGTAAACCGCGCGCCCCACGTCCGCTGCGGTTTTCTCGGCCTCCCGCGCCGTGCCACCGAATAGCCTTCTGCCCACTCCGGCCACTGGCCCGACAAGCCCACCAAGGATTGCCGAGCCTACAGATCCGGCTGCTTCAAGCTGTCCGATGTAATCTGAGCCGGGGAAATCTCCAGCAGAGTCACTAAGCGGAGGCGGAAGCCCGCTTTTCAGGAACGCTTCTTTCGAGGAGGTATCCTGCTGGCCGGGCGGTGTGGCCGAAGCCCCGAACTGAGACTTGGCGTAGGAAAGCACCTGATCCTGCGTGGCCCCTTCCGGCGCGGTAATCTCGTACGATTTACCTTCCGGAGATGTGACTTGGAACTTCGGCATTATGGTATTGGCTTGATCGACCAGCCCCCACCGTTGTCGCCCGCTCTACGCCCAGTGACTGCCGTCGTCGGGATAGGTGCGCCGGTGCCGGCACCACCTTCGCCTGCTGGTTTACCTTTGATTACCGACAGCGACGGAAAATACGTCTCGAGATCGCGCATTTTCTCGTTCGCCCTCGTCTTGGCGACCCCCATTTTGGTCATCACGTCATCTGCCGTATCGGACGGCTGCATGACAGCGCCGTAGTTTCTCAGCGCCTCGCCTCCGGTTACGGCCTTCCCCGACATATCCAAGTAGTACTGATTTCGGAGGTTTGCCACTTCAGCGAGATACGTTTTCACGTCAGGGTCGAGGTTTGGACGCACCAAGAATTGCTGAATCGTCTTCGTTTCAATAACGTCTGAAAAGAAGTTCGCCACACGGGAGTCGTCTATCTTTTTGCGGGTGGCTGGGTTGTTAAGCATGGTCTCAACCCGGGCAACCGCCTTCAGAAGTTGATTGCTGTCCATGTAGTGCTGCCTATCTGTTTGCGTAGGCTTCCCGGCTTGCGCTTTGGCTCTCTCAGCCAGCTTCTCCCTCTCTAACTTCTGTCTTTCCTCGAACTCGCGCTGGCGTTGGGCCAATCTTTCATCCCCTTGCCTTTCCGCAGTTCCAGCGCGCGTCGCAGCGGTGGCGGCGCGCGTCTCGGCGGTGTCAGCGTTTCTCGTGGCAGCGGCGGCGGTTGTAACCTTGGCACCAGCCGCAGCCGTTCCAGCATCCGCCGTCTGTTGCTTGATCGGCAACAGAGCTTTCTTCATCACGAAATCCAGTTGCGTTTTCAGAAGCTGGTTCTCTTGGGCGGAAACCCTCAGTACGCTCTGGGCCTCCTTGTTCAGGATCGGGTATGCCAACGCTACCGAGCGCGCGAGGGGAGCGCCAGTCACTCCGCGAGACACCTGATCTTCTACAAATAGCTTGAGATAATCAACTGCCTGACTTGCTGGACTCGCGGGCGCAGCTGCTGCGGGGGCCGCAGCCGCTGGAGCCGCCGCTTCCGGGACTGGCGGCTTCGCTACCTCGTCGCCGGGCTGATTCAGGAATGCGCCACCGGGTTCCCGTTGGAAGGCGCCGAACGATGCCGGGGACTGCGCTTTGAACTGGGCCAGCATTTTCTCGCGGTCTCCCGGATCAAGACCCGCTCCGGGGATGTTGGCGATTTCATCCAAAATCTGGTTCGGGTCTCCCCTGAAGCCCTTTTGGCCCACGGCCTCGTACGGCGGCGTAGCCGGTTGTCCAAGTGGCGCAGGAATGACCGTGGGGGCGTCTGCCTGCGCGATTGCGGGGCGCTGCTTAACTGAGGCTACCCCTACCCCCGGCGGCACTCGCGGAGGCGCAACAAGGGCTGGCAAGCTCGCCCCCATGTTAGCCTGATCGGCCAACCCCATTTGCAGGGCGTCCTGCTTCATCCGCTGCTCGATGGCAGCACGCATCTGCGCCTGTTGCATCTGCGCGACCTGCTGCTGGTACATTCCCCGCAGGTTCGCGCTGTTTATCGCACCAGTGAACCCGCCTTCGTATCCGGCCATGTCACACCCCGTAGTCGAAGTTCATGGCGAAGCCCGGATTCTGGAACTGCGTCATGTCGAAGGCGGGCTGTGCAGCGGGCGCGGCAGTCGCTCCACCTCCCCACAGGTTCGACAGCCACGATCCCGCCTGATTCAGAAGCCCCGGATTGCCGCCTGCGGTAGTCCATTGCCCGGTCGCCGGGTTGTAGGTCATGCCAGCCGGAGTGCCTGTGAGCGCGGTCGTCAGGTTGTTGAGCCCGGTCTGGTTCTGCATGAAAGCCTGCGCGTTGTTGGCGACGCCTGCGTTGGCAGCGACGTTCCCGGCCCCCGAGAAAGCGCCAGCCCCTTGCACCTGCCGGTTAAGCTGCTGATTCGCCCAGTCGATGTTGAAGTCAGACATGGCCTTGTTCTCGATCCCCGCGCCGTAGGGCGACATGGAGATGCCGCGCGCCGCTTGAGCCGCGCGGGTCTGCTCCTGAAGCTGCTGCTGCGTGCGCCGGTACAGGTCGCCCTGCGGGTCGAGCGAGGTGTTGTAGGTGTTCTGACCGGCCTGCCAGAGCGCGTTCACCATGTTCGGGTCTACGGCTGGCGTGCTGTTGAACATCGTGTTCAGGCCAGATCCGGCCCCGATAATGTTCGGCAGTGCGCTTATGAGCGAGCCGATGCCGCCAGCGCCCGCCACCAAGCCCGGGAGTCCGCTGACAGGCAAGCCCGGGAGTCCGGTAGTCGGCAGTCCTACCGCTGGAGGCACGCTGCCGCCCGGGCCGGTCGACGGGTTCGTCGGGCCATTTTGCACCGGAGCCGGAGCCTGCGTGCCGGATGGTAGGCCGCCTGTCGGGACGTTGGTAAATGGGATCGATGCAGCGCCCGGGCTGCTATTCGCCAAATCCACAAACTGATTGAAGGGCAGGCCGGTAAACGGATTTATCGCCCCTGCCGCCAACGAGGTTCCTGCCAGCGCATCGCCGGCGGCAATCCCGCCAACGGTCGCCGCGGTGCCGGCAGAGCCAGCGGCCACCGTTCCGGCGTTTGCGCCGCCCAGGGCAGTGCCGTAGAGAGGGTCAGCGAAGCCGCCAACCGAAGATGCAGCGAATGGATTGGCCGACTGGAACCCGGCCATGCTTGTCCCGGAGGCTGCCGGCGCGCCGCCTGCCCCGACCGCCCCCGGCAGCATCCCGCTCAACGCCGCCCCGGTGAACGCGCCGCCCATCAGCAGCGGGGAAATCTCAGCGAGTTGGTTGTACCAAGGCTGCCCAGACGTGCCCTGCCCGATCTGCACGGCGAGGTCGTCGAGTATCCCTACCTCGCCGTGCGGTCCCATCGCGGTGACCTGCGAAGGCTCGTATCCTAACTGCCGCGCCCAGTAGTCCCAGTTGCCACCGTTGGCGTAGTAGTTGCGCCCATCCGGCCCGACAAACGAGTAGCCTCCCTCGGGAAGCCCTTGCGCGCGCCGCGACATTGTCTCGTCAGAAACACGACCGCGCCCGCCCTCGTCACCAGCGCCGGGCACCGCCCAGTAACCGCCGCTGCCCTCGTCACCGGGCGGCACGTAGATAGCGTTGATGGTGGAAGCGTATTCTTGAGGCGTCATATCAAGCTCCGGTCACGCGCGGCAGTTCGTTGACCGCCCACGCTCGGAATGCATCACGGTAAAAGATACTCGCATTTTGCGCTTCCAGATAGGTCTTGTCCCACTTTCCGGCGCCGAAGAGGGGATGCAGGTGCGTGTAGGTCAGATCCGGGCGGTAGCGCAACGCGCCCAGTTTCCGGCCGATTTCGTGCCACACGCAGTCTACCCCCCAGTGGATCAGGTTCCGCGGCGCGAGGTATCCGACCCGGCGCACCAGATCGCCGCCAATGCAGGGCATCGTGCAGATCGCCTCACCGTGGTGCTGGTCGTTGGCGTAGGCGACGCAGTCGGTGCCGGCGTCGTGCTCGAGTTCGGCCAGCATACCGGGAACGTCGAGCACGGCGTCGTCGGCAAGGAACCCGTAGCACGGCTCGTCCGGGTATCGGCGCAAGATTTCGTTGTATGTCGGCCCGTTGCCTCGCATGTCCACGATCTCGGTGCGCCAGTTGTCAGGCCACCGCTGGTCGAGGTATTCCTGCAATCGCTTGTCGCCCGAGTAGAGCGTGAGCAGCACTTGGGACTCGCCGCCCCAAGCGTATGCGTCCACCACGCGGCGGATCAGGTCGGGTCTGGATAGAGAACTAAATATCCAAATAGGCCGCCTCCGTAAATAATATCCACACGGTTGTTCAGCCGCCCTTCGCCTTGATCGTCGCCTCGAACTCGTTGAGCGCGGTATCCATGCCGGCCAGAGCGGCGCGCACATCTTCTTCCGTGACTTCCTTGCCGCTGCCGAACTGCGTGACCAATGGACTGAGCGCGGTCACCACGGAAACGGCATCCTGCACGTAGCCCGTTACCTTCGCTGCCTGCGCCGAGCCTTTGAATGCGCCGATGACGCCGAGCGCGGTATTCAACATCGGGATGATACTGAGGATGGCACCCATGTCTTATCTCCTAAAATTATGAGAATAACTGTGAATTTCAAAGGTCGCATTACTTTGTCACTTCATTACTCCGGCAGTTATAAAGCCGTGCCAGCCGCATCCGCCGGTAGGTTTCCCGTCTTTCTCCGCAATGCAGTTGATCGACGGCGTTATAGTCGGTCGGTCTTTGTTTCCATCCCACGCCCACACATTGCACTTGCTCTCTGCCGGTCGCGGGACAAACGTCGGCCCAAGCAGAACAGAGCAACGCTTGCCGTTCGGGCAGACGAATAGAATGTGCCCGGTAGATCCTGGATAGTCCGCAACACCGTTACCGATGTCGAACGATCCGACTGGCTCGTCCTTCGGCCATTCATCGCGTTCGTCGCGCTGCATGTTTCCAAACTCAACGTGCGATCGATCCATCTACTTAGTATCCAGCGTTTTTTTCACGTCATTTGCGATGGTCACGGCGAGCGTAATGTCCGCTGCGACACCTGGCTCGCACGGATCAGGCTGCGTCGCTTTGCTGCTGCCGGTCTTTTTGCGGCAGTCCGATAGCGTTGCCGCCGCTGTCGTCAGGTGCCCCTGTGCTGCGCGCAATAGGCCATCGTAGCTCTTGGCCTGCGGAACGGTGATCTTGTCGTTCTTGAGTGCCACGTTGCCGACTGTTGCTGCTGCCGTTACTGTGCTGGCGCCTGCCACGATTCTTTCCTCTGGCGATAGTCCGGTTGATGCGCACGCCGAAATCAGCGCGGATAATACGACTGCGACTGCTAATAGTCTGGTCATTTTATTTCCTCGGTTGGTGGAGTTGCGGGGACTACGGGTAGGTCTGTTACCGGCTTTAGTTCCGATGTTGGAGTTGCCTTTTTCGCTATCTCCTGAATGGTATCGGCGGACTTTGCCTGTTGAGCTGCCGACGATTTCTGAATGGCAATATCCGCCTTGGCACGATCATAGTAACACTTCCCGATGCCGATCTGGATAGTGCTCATGATCGTTACCAGCGTGTTTGCGATCTGGCTATTTTCATCGGGAATGGTGATATACATTACTCCGGCGACCATAGCCAAGAATCCCAACGTGTAGAGGAAAGCCAAGTAGTCGCCCGGCTCCCATCTATAAGGGTCTGGTGCGCGCTGGTCAACGATCATGTCAAGAATACATCTTTCTCTGCCTGCCTGCGATTGGTCAGGCCAGCCATTACTTTGTGATTTGCCCGATTCCATACGAGAAATTGCTTTGCAACGATATCGTCGTCAACGCCTTCATTAAGGCGAGCGAGCAGCGTTGACCGCGTGAAGTTTCCGCAGCCTATGTTGAATACGAGGCTCACCAGCGCATCGAACTGGCCTTGCGTGATTGCCCCCTTTACTCCGTTGTTGACGCACTTCTCCGCAGTCTCCGCATCCTTCCGCAGTAGCTCAAGCGCCTGCTCGCGGGTGATGGTATCGCCCTCCTTGACGCCGCCCGTGTGCCCTACGCCGATTGTCCAAGGCTCATCCCCGGTCGCAGGATCAGGATACGCGGTGAGCTTGCAGCCCTCCCATCGCATGATGAACTCAAGCCCCTCGTCGCTGCACTTCATCATCTCGTAAACCTTTCAAGCAAGCCTAAAATCAGCGTAAGACTCGTCAACGCTCCGATGATATAGCCAATGTTGCGCGGCAGAAAGTTTCTCTCACGATCAGTCATCGCCTGCCGCCATTCGTTCGCGTTGTCCCGCCACTTCTCTGCGTTGCGCTCGCTGACCATCACGGCTTTTTCCGCGTTCGCCAGCGCGACCTCTACAGACTTTTCCTTTGCCGTCGATAACTCACCGTAACGCCTATCCCGCTCGTCCATCAGCGTTTTGAGCGTTTCGAGAGTCCAGCCATGATGATCGCTCATCATTTCACCAGCAGATTCAGCCCGCACAGCACTGCGGTCAGGATTAGGGCGAGTATCACGCTTGTTCTTTCGGCACCGACTTCAGCGCAGGCTCGTTCTCCAGCAGATCAGTCAGCCGCCCGAAGATCAGGATGGGGTAGAGCTTACTCGCCCGCTCCTTGATGAGGGCAATATCTTCCGCCGACAAATCACACTCGCCGCCTGCGTTGATCTTTTGCAACAGCGCGTATTGTTTGATCTTTTTCTCCATCGGGATTGCTTCATCCCCCTGCATTGGAGTTGATACCGCCCCGAAGCAAACCATCTTCAGCGTTGCCTTATCCCCGAAATCCTTGCCGTCGAGGTCGGTCATTACTTGGTCGAGATTGCGTTTCATAGTTCCTCCGTTGGTTAGTGTTCCAAATATTGCGAGAGTGCGTTTCTGTCCATCGTGGCTCCGGTGGTTAGTGTTGGCGCGATTCGAGTTGTTGCAGGCGGCGTTCGTGGTCAATCCCTAAAGTTTAGATGCTGTAAATAGCAGCACACAGAAAACGTAAGACGCAATTAAACAGATAAAATAAATAATCATATTATGGCGTCAACTGTGTCGCTGTGCCTGCCGCGTCCATCGCATATAATTTTCCAGCAACAGAATATAGCGATACCCCGTTCGCCAATGTGCTAGTAGGTGCAGTTCCGTTGAAAATATCCAGCACATTCGTTCCGCGAGTCCCGGCACGCTCCGTCGCGGCACCAATCTTCAAATGTAAGTTGCCCCCGTCATTAGTGAATGTCAAAGAACCGAGACCGGCGCCGCCAGATGCTCGTAGATAGGTGGTATCATCCGCACCCTGATTGACCATTCCGATATGACCGCCGGATTGGTAGATGATCATCAGAGCTTTATTGGCTGCTGTCGCACGTCCAACCCCAACAAGTGCGGACGTAGTTAAATCCCCAGTCACCGCGAGGGTGCCGGGGATGGTGACTGCGCCTGCTGCGGTAATGGAAAGTCTAGACGAACCACCCAAAGTTTCTGCTGTCCCCCCAGTTAAAATTACAAATGTTCCAGCACCTGCATTTTCTATTGCAACGGAAGTCAAAGAGCCGCCAGAATTACTTGCCAGAATTAAAGGAACATCCGCCCCCCCGGTAGTGTTAGTATTTCTTAATACAAGCATCTCTCTATTAACAGTTGAAGATTGTATGTGAACAACACCTGTAGACGCGGCTCCACCTATTGCAACATCGCCACTAAACGCCCCCGTCCCCGCCACCAGCGCAGCAATCGTGCCAAGGGAAGTGATGTTCGGTTGAGCCGCAGTCGTCAGTGTTCCGCCAACATTCGTGAACGTGCCAGTCGTCGCAGCAACACTCAGAAACCCGCTGATCGTCGAGTTCGCTACCGTGCCGGTCAGGGCTTGCGAGGCGGCTATTACCAACCCGGCATTAGCCGTTACAGCTTGGCTAAATGCCGTTGCGCCTAAAATAGTGTTTGTTGCAGAAGCGTGGCCCACATTGAGAGCTACAGAGGCCCCAGCAAACAGAGCCATCGTGGTTGAGCCAGCAACAAGAGACGTAGTGATCGTTGGGCTGGTGCCAAATACTGCTACCCCAGTCCCGGTTTCGTCAGTCAGCGATGCAAGCAGTTGTGCTGAAGTGATGCTGCCAGTCGCGGTTCCGTAAAGCGTTCCTGACGTTGGTAGTGTGACTGCCGTGATCGCGCTTACGGTCAAAGTTGTGGCAAAATTGCCGGAAATCGTTAATGTTGAAGCACTATTATTGGCAACTCCTGTTCCACCTAGTTGTGGGGGAGTGACACCACCACTAAGATAGCCAACCTGCCTCTCAGTTCCGGTGTCGTCAATCCAATACAACAACCCAGTGGATTTTGCATAAAGCGAGAACTGCCCCGTTGAGGGGGTGGATGGAGTAGCATTAGTGGTTTGTGTTAAAAGAGCCATCGTTCGTTCCGCCTATAGAATCAACAAAGTCCCACTGTTGGCGATTGTCCCTTGGTTATTTAGGGGGCCAGCAATGCAAATGCTAAATCCAGAGTCTATCGTTATCGTCTGCCCAACAGATATTGTTTGTTTCATTTGAGGCCAAGACGTGTATTGGGGAGCTGTCGCTCCTGTATTCATTTCTACTACTTGCCGAGCCGTTCCAACTGCTAGTCCTGTGGGGGCATTGCCAGCACCACCCCCAAGAAGAATTGCATTAGCCCCAAGCAGTCCAGAACTTGCCCACGACGTAGCACTATCAAAAAAGACAACTCCACCACTCGTTCCAGCAACGGTCAAGGTTGTGGTTGACCCTACTGGAGTGGCAGTGATAATACCACCAGTAAAAGTCAGTGTTTGTAAAGATGCATTTAATCGGAGTTGAAGTTGCCTGAACCATTCCTGTAGCGTAAAAGGAAAAGTTCTACTATCCATCAGTGGAAATGGGATTAGATTATTAGCCATATTATGAATCTCCCATCCGAACCCGAAGTTCTATTGCTTCAACCCGAAATGGATTATTCCCAGCAAAACTTAGTTGAAACGCGCGTCTTTGGAATCTTCCAAGGTTAGTGCAAAAACATTGGGCGTTAGCCATATCTAACGTTCTAGCTGTGCTTAGTGTCACATAATCATCGTCACTATATTGTAAACTAACATTGGTGGTTGAAGCTTGCACATCCCCAATCAGATCAAGCCGTTTGCAGAATTTCCAGCGCATTGTATCGAAATCCATCCGAGAGAATCTTGTCAAGACTGTGAAATTGGTAGAATCATCCTGATATACTGTCGGGGATAATACATACAACCAACCATTGGTGGCATGTTGGCAAATAGCAGCATTTGCGTGCTCAATAATGCTAACGATTGGCCAAACAGCGCCACCAGCCGCTGCCTCCCACTCAGTCCATAATTCGGTATCATGGTCAAAGACAAATGTTCTTCCTGCCGTTGTCAAACTCAAGACATATAATAGTTTTCCAACTGTTCTTAGTGAGAAAGCATTAGCTGAGGAGATTGCGGTGCCCTCCCCATTCAGAATCCGTTGTAATTCCAAAGAAGCAATTTCTTTTACAGCAGTAACCCCATCCATCTTGTAGATCGTGTGGCCACCAGTGTCACTGTTCGTGACCCAAATGATGCTTCCTTCGTCTTTAACAATACTTCCTCTTGCCGCACATCCAAGTTGTTGCACTGCTTGTTCCACATTGGATAAAGGAGACCCAGCAGTATTAGCAGCATCATAAAAGAACTGAACTGACCGATTCATAAACACGACCATTAAGTTATTTTGGCGTGCAATCCCCACCCCAGTTCCACCATACATCTGGGCAGTGAGGAACGAAGCTGCTGCCCAAGTCGTGGGGTCATCCACAGCACAGTTCACAAGCACACAATCAGAACGAAGGGTGAAAAAATAGCCATCCATATACACTAAATCACGAGTGGTCGGCAAAGTAGCAGTATGCGTTCCTGATTGTGATCCAGATGTATTGATAGCCGTTCCTCCGGGAGTTGCAGCAATTTCAAATACGTTCGCTGTAAGACCCGCAGCTAAAACATAATAGGTGGTTCCTGCAACAATGCCCGTTGGCAATGCCCCCGTGGTATTAAACACTACTGGCATTCCAGCAAGAAGAGCATGAGAAGACCAAGACACAACGCCGGGGGATGCTATCGTGATTGTTACTGTTGCTGATTTGACTGAAATAGTTGTGACAGCATCTACTAAACTAATTAAGTAGATGTTGATTCCATCATTAATTCCAAGATATTGGGTAGTAATCCCAAGACGTGTTTCAGCAAATCCGCATATTCCAGTAGATGTCTTTAGGGTAACTCCAAGATCAGTTGTTCCTGAGTAAATTTTAGTGCCACACACACTATAGAGTTTGTCATTCCAACTATAACACCCACGTCCCGTTGCATTTCCAGCGGGGGGTCTTATTCCTCCTGTCTGCGTAAGTCCGGGTCGTTTGCAGAAGAAATAGTGTGTTTTTTGTGTTTCAGCATTCTTGGATACTTCAAAGAATCCGTTGACAAACCGCTGGTCTTTTGAGGCACTTGTTCCACGAAAGAACATATCTCCAATAACGGGGATTCGAGCCGTCTGGATATCCTCTGACTGCTTAGAACTTGGCCCAGTGAATTTCTTAGCCATCTCTGATTTACCTACTCAAAGAGTTGATTAACATCTCGTTTGGCTGGATGAAGAAAGATGTTGATTCTTGGTCATACCCGTTGACCAGATCAAAAGATTCATCAGCAAGTAGTTTAATCTGCTTAAATTTAAGCTCAGTGACTTCATATTCTGGGGCTATAGCTAAAGCAAGGTTAAATTTTAATGCCTCATTCCATTCTTGAGGAAGATCAAAATCGTCTGTGGAATTGGTAAAATCGTCAATCGCCTTTTGGAACTCAATAAAAAGCAACTGATCCACATTGGAGAACACCGGGTATATATATACCAATCCCGAATTTGATTGTTGGTCATAATATAATTGCACAGGTTGCCCTGTGCTGGTTTTAATTCCAAACCGATTGTAATTCTCACGGGGTATAAGATTAATTGGGATGTCACTATTGTTACTTAGTTGGCGGACATATCCATCCAGAATTCGTAACGGGCGTGTTAATTTCGTGGCATAAACAAACACCCGGTTGCCAGAAGCAGCCGCTCCAGTGAGCGCCGTTGTCAAGGTGGCGGTGTTAGTGCTCAAGGCCCCATTAATCGTTGTCCACTGCAAATCCCCACTGTCCAATTCGACACCAATATTATGAGTGGTGGCAGCAGTGAAAACAGAAATCCCTGTGGAACTACCACTTGTGATTGCCGTCAAAGTTACTGTCGTTGCACCACTAGCAGCAGCGGCAGAGAGCGTGGTATTTACAAAGTCGCCATAGCCCAAAGGACTAGCCAGAGTTGCGTGGTCTCCGGCAGGTCCGGGGGTGCCAAGAGAATACACACCTTGGTCTACACGAGGAAAAATAACCCCCCATTTCCGTTCCCAAAGTTGAAGTCCAAGAGCCTCCCACTTTTTGATGAGCATATTCAAAGCCTCAGCAGCAAAGGTGATCTGATTAGTAGAAGGCCCAGCACTATTCTCTGGATCATATGCACTACAAAGACGTAAAGCTCCTTTGATAAGGGTATTTCGATCTGCCCTATATGTGATGGTCCCGCTCGTGGCCAAGACTATTCCCCTTTCAAGAAAGGAAGACTTGAGATAAGTTCATGCCAAAAGGCATTTGCTAAAAAGACAATAGCGGCAACACATCCCCAACCAAAAACGTGGGCTTTGGTTTTTTCCCAGAGTTCTTGTTTTCGTTTTTCTTTTTCTATTAATGTTTTGATGAATTGGTGTTGATCACACAGCATGTGAATTTCCAGCGCCTCAACAACAACTTCTTTCAGATCATCTTTGGTTAGTGCCTGTCGTCTCCGATCCACAGGAGTAGTCATATACAAAACTCCTTACAGATTAGAACTTCCGACGTTATTCTTTAACACCTCAATCGTGATTTGACCGCAGTCCGTCGCAGATGTTGCAAGGCCAAAGGTAGTCACAAGGATATCTCCTGTCACTCCATCTCCAGCATTATTGCTTAATCCACCAATATCACACCAATCAAGATGGGTTTCATGGTCTGCTGCTAAAGCTACTGCCCCTACGTCGGTGGTCGCATCGAACTCAAGACGAGCGTTAAATCCGTTTAAACAGGCGTCAACTTTTAGAATTGCTACCTTTGTCGGCGATCCTGAAAGACCACTAACATCCACTAACACGGCATCGGAGACCTCCCCAGAAGCCCCGTCACTGGAAATCCAACAATGAATAATAGCCCGATGAGAACTGTCGTGAAGGGTCCTTACTGTTACAGTGTTTGCCATAATTTGTGGTCCTTATTTGTCAATCAGATCGTTAATTCGAGCGGCACTGACCCGACTGTCGTCCATCCCTAAATGGGTCTTCAGTTTGCGTTCAATGAAGGCACATTTATCGGCAGCTTCAGCATTTTTGAAGGAAGAACCCCAACCGGCGTCCTGCAATTGCCGGTCAGTGTTTGTCCTTGTTCGGCCCTTTGGCTGACTGTCCTTTATGATAATAAGCATATTAGGAAGTCATAATACCGGCACTGTAGAAATTTCCTGAGCGAATAATACCAGCATTGTTCGTATTATCCGTGCCATAACCTGCATTGGCACTACCAAAGAAATTACCAGATGCGCTTCCAGTGACTGTAGTGCCACCAATACAGAAGATATACTTAGTCATAGTTCCAGCCGCGTGACTGGGAACAGTATGTCCAAAGTGATTGCCCACTACTGCCAAATTTGTGCCATCTGACAACATCAAATCGGCTGCAATATTCTCCGCCAATCCATTAAAGATATTACCTCTGATAACAAGTTCCTTCCAAGCATTCATCGTTGATCCCGCCGCGATTCCAACACGACAGTCAACAAAGAAGCAATCCTCTACAAGCTGACCTTCACTGCTGTCAAAGCGAATTGCACTCTGCACAACACCCGCCGCTGCCGGATGATCTGCTAAATCGGCAGAAAACCCGCAGTTCACAATGCTCGAACCAATATTAGTTCCACTGCCCGTATTCCAGTAGGCTTTAATGCCAAACCCACTTGACTGAGCCGCACGAGAGAAAAAGTGAACATTCTCAACATTAGCGTGGCTTGGGCGTAATTCAAGTGCAGAGTCATCCACAGAGTTAGACGAATTTCGCCACGTGCAGGCTTGATACACACTTCCGCCTTTCCCATGACCCGTGCCAATAATACTCAGGCCGGTGGACGCAGCGGGAGCAATAACACTCTCTGTGTAGTATGATCCAGCAGCGAGAGGACGAATATAGATTGTGTCGTCTTTTCCAGCAAGAGCAACTGCACGAGTGATCGTCGCAAGGCTAAGGCTAGGGTCGGTTCCCGGATTACCATTCAGCCCATTCGTTCCGTCAACAAACCAAACACGGCTTGTCCAAAGACCAGCAAATTTATTAGCACCAACTACAGGTGTTGCAAAAATACCGTTAGGAAAATTAGTAAGAGGCATATTATATATTCTCCAGTGCCCCACGAAGTTACATCGTGGCTTACCCCAACTTAACTATTAATCTGCTAAGATCGGAACACAAAAAGCGGTAAGGGGGGACAATTCCCCCCGTCCCTTATTAAATTACACTGTTATACACCCGGCGTGCCATACACTGCACGAGGATCAGTCCAACCAAAACTATACCGACCCGTTGCTTTGAATTTGGCATTTTCGGTGTCAAAGTCATTGTCTTCGGTGAAGGAATCGTCTTTTCGACTGAAATACTTCATACCGTCTTTTACGTCGGTCTTGAGAAACCAAGCCGTAGTAGAAGTAAGGTAGTGGTTCATCGCCACTCCGCCGGGCAGCATTCCCAGATTACGCAGTGCATTTGGATCATTGTTGGCTGTTCCAACTCGCAACACAGAGTTAAGAATCCGCTCTGCTTGGAACTGGAGGTCAACAGGAATTATCAATTTCTGCGGAATTACTTTGATCTTCAAACCACGATCATTCGTGTATTTCCCGATATCAATATGAGCCTGTTCCAACGCTGCTTCCGAAAGATTCGCAGCCACACTCAGTTTATTTGACCAAGTGCCACCAATCGCATTAGCGTGCGACGTAACAATCATCACCGAGCCGTCGCCACCAGTATACCCGGTAGTAAAGGCACGATTATAGACGTTAGCACCCACCGTTTCTTTCGTTTGGCGCATTGAGAAAGCCAAACCGCGCGCACGCTTCTCAGCGATTACGTCATAAAGATCATCATCAAAAGCTTCTTGAGTTACAATAAACCCAAGGCCATAGACAATGTGCGTATAGCGGGTGATGAACGCTTGAATCTCAGTATCATATTGCACTCCTTGGCCTTCCGGCTTAACTTGTGCAAGTCCGAAACTAGAGACTCCAACATCTTCTTCAAACGCTTTACGGCTTGTGAATTGATCAAACAGTTCAGTCCACTCGACCTTAAACTCGCTGTATTCTTTACCATACCACGCGTTTACTCCGGGCCAGAGTGCTTTGCTGAATGAACCAGTATTAATAGTCATATCCTAGTCCTTTCGTTAATTAAGCACCGACCTTGAGAGTGGCCAGATCGCTGTTCGCCATCAGGACATCCCAGTGCCAATACGGTGAAGTATCTGAGGCAGACGAATTGAAGTTATCAATCCGTTGAGTCGCGCGATATACACGCCACGGTTTATCGGTAGTAGCGCCGCCAGCCGCCCCCGTAAGGGTATAACCAGAGACACCAGTCGTTGCCGAACCTGCCGCAGCAGTCACATCAAGCAGTTTGTTAACGGGGTTATTAGTCGCCGTTACATAACTGTTCGTGCCACTTTCTTCTGCTTCAAAGATTACATTATAGTCATCCACAACCCAAGCATACCGGGCAGTTGACGCGAGACGATACATGAGACCAAGGGATGCCGTCGCCGTGTGATTATATTCGGGTTCGGGCACAAAACCAGCAATCGCTCCACGGAACACCGTGGTCGTGATAGTGGAACCAGTCACCGTAATAAACGGAATAACCGGGGCCAACTTATCAGTGAGTGCTGTGGTGTCATACGTGGTATCAACCTTGATCGGATCACCATTATACGCTGCGGTGGCATCAGACGCACTGAAAGCATAAAGCTCAGTTGCCCCATTCCACTTGACAGCTTGTAGGTGACGGACCGGGCGAAATCCCCAAGGACGCGACACATTAGCCATATAAATTACCTCCAAAAATTAGATAGGTATAATTCAACTTCGATGTTTTCCCAACAAGTCTTTGAAGAGTTATTTGGCAAACGTGATACTACTATCTTGTTTATCGGCCTACAGGTTTCGAGTATTCAACTCTAACTTCGCCATATTTGCCTTCTTCCTTGCGGTTAAGATTACTGAAAAGAGCTTGTTCATTGGCATTTGTTTCATCATCAATCATTTTCATCTCTTCGTTGTAATCTTCCTCTGTGCAACGCATTAAATAACCAGTATGATTGTTGCCTATCTTAATGGTGACTTTCCCGCCCACTTCTTGGGCTGTGTCTACATGGCGATCCCCAATCTGCACCTCATGGGTGACAAATTCAAAACCCGCCATTTCAAATTGGTGGATATTCTCCTCGTTGACAATACAATAATGCCAACCCGGTTCTTGTCCGTGAACTGAGAGTTTATCCCGGAGACCGTGAATAGGAGTTCTTTTTGGGCGACCTGAACGGTCGATCTTGCTGGGCCGTGTTTCGTCAGTCTTCTTTATTCCTTTTGGCATCTTATATGCTCCTCTGGTTAACGATTATCGGCAAGTTGTGCAAGATATTCTTCCTGCTCACTACGCTTGTTTTTTGCGGCAATGTCTTTTAGAACCCCACGTTTAATGAAGGTTCTCATTACTTGTCGTTCGGTGTCACTCAAATCTCCAACACTCAGACCTTTTGATTTACCTCTTTGGCCTAGCGGTGGGGTTGACTTCTCAACCGAATTGACAGTTTTATCAGTGGTAGTTTCCACGTTTTCTTCATTAGCCTTTGCTTTTGATTTAGAGGTGAACTTCTCCGGGTAAATCTTCTTGATTCTATCCGTCACATAGTCCAGCATCTTCTCTTGAGTCGTGCCTTGATTCTTCATCATGTAACCCACTCCGATGGAGACTGCTTCATCTTGGAGGGTTTGATCATCGTCAAACCAAGAATTCTTACCTCTCCATGCGACCATGTATTCAGTTTCTTGCGGACCTTGTTGAGTCTGACTCGCTTGGACTGCTTTCACGTGGGCTTGCTTGGTGGTGTCAATCTGCATGTCAAGTTTACGGACAGTCTCGATATCCTTGTCGATGATAGCGATATCACGCTGTTCTTGCAGATCAGTCAGTGCTCGTTTGTAGGCTTGTTCGTTCATCTGAGCAAACTGCCCCGAGATGACTTTCATGTCCGCCTCAAACCGAGTTTGCTGCTGTTTCAGTTGCCGTTTGAGATCACGGTTAGCTTCAAAGAGGGGTTCACGACCAAGGAATTCCTTTGCGTCAACCCAATCGGCAGGTTCTCCAGTGTATTCATCCAGTGGTTTCCAGCCTTTCTTTCTTGCTTTTTCTTCTCTTGCATTCTCCACAATCTGTGGACTTAGGACATTTCCGTCAGGTTCTCCGGGAACATGCGTTCCCAACTCTTCTTTATCCGGCATTATTGTTAAGCCCCTCAAGGGTTATTTTTTGGTAGTATGGATGTTTTACCTTATCAAAGATATCGCCCATATCCAAATACGCTAAATACCATTTTGCTATTGAATCTCCATAGACTAGATGGATTCTGTCAAGGGCTTTCTTTAAACCCCGAATACAAGCATCCTCTGCTACAGCTTGACTAACATTTCGATTAAGGGATTCCTGCCAAACCCAGAATTCCCAATTCTCGTTATAGAACACTTTTGCTGCTTGCGCCTCAGTATACACCCATTCCGGGATGCCCTCTGGCCTATCTTCATATCGCACATTCCGGCGTTTTGGTCGCCAAGAAAGAGCTAGATTAGACAAGAGGCACTGCCTCGGGTATGCCCGAATACCGGCAAACTATATCATCGTCATTGACAACTAGAAAATCTTCCCCAGTTTCGAAATCAGTTACCCACTTACCTGCGTATTTTGCGTAATAGACATGATCTCCAATAACCAGATCAGCAAACGGTTTGCTCGGTTTATAAGAAGCCCAAGCATCCGGTCCGATGTCAACAATTGTTCCTGTAACAGTGGCCCCAAGTTCCTGTTTTTCGTCCACAAGATGATCAACCTCAATTCCATTTGGGGTTACCCAATGACCATCTATTTTCTTAATGTCTATCTCTTGTCCACCGAATGTGACTGTTTGGCCTGCGGTGGGATCAGGTTTTATAATGATTCTAAACGCTATAGCCTTCAGCATCTGATACATCCTCTTTTATTTGGTAATCGAAATCTTCGATTAAATACAACACTGCATCTTTTAAAGCTTGTGTCTTGCCTATAGCAATAAGACGTTCGTCTTCAGTGACAAACTGCCCTTCGGCAAGGGCTTCTTTGATATATTCCCGCTTATTCATTAAACCTGCAACTGCTCTTTTAGTAACGGGGGTCTGTTTCCAGAGTGCCCAGTCCTCTTTCGCCACTTCTGGCAAATCAATTAAAGGCATCTACATCCTTTTATTTAGATTTTGGTGTGGCTGGTTTAGCAGCCGCTTGCTTCCTAGTTGCTTCTACTTTTGCTTCAGACATCTCTTTTTGATGCTGCATGTCTTGTTGATGGGTCTGTTGAGCGTGCATTCGTTCTTGCATATGAGTTTGCTGGGTTTGTTGCAAATCATTGGCAGCTTGAACAGCCGTGTGGAACATTTCTTGCTTAGCTTTGGACTCTTCCAGTTGTGCCTCAAAAGCTTTTATCTTCATGTCTAATTCTTTAGACTTAGCATCAAGACTCGCTTCAAAAGCTTTTAATTGTGCTTCTTGTTGTGCTTGTAGGGCCTTCTGTTGGCCTTCAGCTTGCTTTAATTGCATCTCCCCTTGCAGTTTTGCTTGCTCTGGAGAAGGGGGTGGTTGGTAGGGCTGGTTCTGTCCGGCAGGTTGGCCGGGTTTGGCATCGGCCCCCATTAAGGCTCCGATGTTCTCCGCTTCAACCGCATCAAGGAATCTCTTCGTGTATTCCTTCGGATTGATGGTTCCGAGTTGAAGCAAAGCCCCATAACTCTGAACCTTCATCAATTTCTGAGCAGAACTTACAATGTTGGGATCAGCATTGGGTTTAACCGAAATGTTCTTTTGGTCATAGTCCTGCTTCTCAACCGACTGGCCTTGTGGACCTTCCGGTTCGTTTATCGTGAAGTAGATTTTCGAGTCAGGTAAATGGATCGCGTTTAAGCGAAAGAGTTTCTCGTATTCTTTGCCTAATGCCCGGTAGATACGCTTGTAAATTGCAGTGAATACTTTGAGACCTTGCTCAATCGTAGCCATCGTAGTCGTAGCGGGAGTGTTCTGGCCCGGCATCTTCCCAACAAAAATCTCGGCGATGCTTGCGAGTTCTTTTCCACTGGAGACCAAGGTTTCGAGCAATTTAAATAGAACGTCCGACGGTTCCTTCGTAGGAAGGGGAAATATATGCTTTTTAATATCATCGCCGGTAAAGTCTACTGGTTTCCACTCACCGGGTATAAAGCGAGTATTACCCGATCTAACCCGTATTCCACGGCCAAGGAAACCGGCCTGTAGATTGTTAATGGTGCCGCCATCAAGAAGCATGTTAGTAAGACTGTTAACAGCCTCATTTATGCCCCCGAGTAAAAGACCAAAGCCAACATCATAGATACCACCATCAGGATTAGGTATAAACCCAAACTTGGTGAAGTATTCCGTGGGCCGAATTCGGACGAACTTCTCCTTGCCCGTCTTCGGATCAATCGTTGTTTCAATTCCATCAACATCAAATCGGGCGATGACCCGTGCGACTTGTTTAGAATCATAGTGAACTGTGACGATGTAGGGTTCTGCGTAACCGTCACCGTCGAGGTCCCAAGAGCAGTGACACTCGATGAACTTGTGCGGGGTAGCAGGCGATAAGGCAGGTTCTTTTGTTCCGTCGATCTGATTCCGGGCGTCATTAGGTTTTGACTGTCCACGGGGTTGGCCATATGGCAAATCGTTAAAAAGGTCTTTATTAACCCGTTCTTGGATATCATTATCAGTCCGCCAGATTATTTGGGACTTGCGCGAAGCACTTTCAACAGTTTTCGCATAATAGTCAATAACAAGCTCTGTAGGAAGTATAAGCTCAGAGCAATTTCTTTCTTCCATATGGTCATAATAGGTCTTCTTAAAAAGACAACCAGCAATGGGGAGTATAAAACATAAACGATCCATTTCCTCTTCCCAGTCAGGCATTTGGGAAGTAAGTTGGTAGCTCATGTGCCTGCCAATCCGTTTAGCTTGGCTGGTCTTGATTCCGCCTTCGTCTTGACCAATAACTAGACCAGCAACCAAGTTTGGGCCGGGGACAAGAGCAGGATATGCCCGAGCCGCAAACTGTAGTGCAGCGGTCGCAAGTAGGGGAAACTTGACATTCGCTGCTTTAGGCCAAGGGAAAGTTTTAGTTTCCTTGACTTGGGTTGCTAACTTGAGGTAGTCTTCGTAACGTCTTTCCCACTCAATACGGGAATCGCAGTCTTCGTCAAACCAATGGCAAATCTTCCGTCCCATCTCCTCCAAAGACTCTGGGTGGATGTCGGAAGATAAATTTTTAGACTCAGTATAGCGAGTAAATTCTTCTTTAGTGGGGGTTGTCATCTAGTAGCCGGTCATTTCACTACGTCCCATATCTATTGCTGAAAGGTCCACAAATTCTTCTTCCCATTCCAAATCTTGTATCTGTTTACCAGTAGGAGCCGACATCATTTGGTCTAGAAAAAGGCCGAATAGGGACATCATATCTACTTGGTCGTCGTGCTTGCCTCTGTCGAATTCAAGGAGTTCCTGCTCAAAGTCGGGATACCAAGACATCTTTTTAGCAAACTTGACTCCGCTTGTTCGCATTCTTCCACGGATAGATGTGGCGCGAAGCCGTTTGTCAATGGTCTCGGGGATCGCCTCAACATGAAGGAATTTATTATGTCTTCGTATTTCATCCTGTAGAAACGGTCCAATTCCCTTTTCATAGGCACCCTTACCAATCAGGACAGTATTGAACTTGTATCGTTCCTGAAGCCGAACGATGGTATCCACGACCTCTTTAGTGTCCAATCGGTCTCGAATAACTTGCCGGATGTAGAGCATTCCGGTCTCATCAAGAGAACCAACCCCGAATGCACACCAATCGCGTCGTTCTTTAGTGGAAAAAGCTCCATCAAGAGAGAGATAGGTTGGAGCGTATTCCCAAGCACGGGTGAAATCCTGTTCATCAAAATCAATGAAGTCGGACTTCTTGAAGAAGGTGTTAAACGGGTCAATTGGACGATTAAGATATTCCTGATAATACCCCTCCGGGTTCCCCTGAGCCACGAACATTGCCCGTATTTCTCGAAACTTCTTTTCATTCCATTTAACAGGCCATAGAATCTTTGAGAAATCTTCATTGTGTGCCTTATATCTGACCGACATCCAGCCGTCCATTGGCTTGATTGTCTCGGACTTCAGATCACTGTGACGGGTGTTGGCGTTGCGGTCCTTTGGCATCAGGCGCTCAAGAGCAGCGTCCATGTGCAAGATAGTGCCGACAAGCCTTATAACCCCTTTGTGGGACATCGCTGGTAGGAGGGCGTTGAAGAGCCATTTGTTGAACTTTTCACGCCGATCTGGGTTCATCACGATCTCATCATTCTCTAGATCGTCCCCGATAATTAGATCAGGACGGCGGTTGTTCCAAATGATTCCTCGCACCTTCTGCTCAGAACCAAGGGCCACGATCCTAAAATCATACCCATCATTCAGCCTTACAATTACCTCGTCTTCCCGGTCCGTGTCAAATCCAACTATCCCGAAAAGGTCCCGAAGTTGCTGATTTATTTCAAGTTCCCTCTTGGCTTCTCCGAGGAACTGGCAAGACTGTTTATATGTGTCGCTTACGATGACGATGTGCCGAGCAGCCCTAAATAGAGCAGCGGCGAGCAGATAAGCTTTCGTAATTGCCGTGGACTTAGCGTGACCTCTAGGAGCCGCGATAGCCACTCGTCTGTAACTGGAGCAACACAGCGACCACCATTCTCGATGACAATCTGGGGTGGGAGCTGGTTCATCAAAACTCCCGGAAAGGAGTCCTCCGGCAAATCCGTAGATAAGATCGGCTGTGAGTTTAACATTGTTTCCATTGGTCACGTTACTTCATACTTCCATCACGGTTTCGTGGGTAACTGCGATTCTTAGCGGCCTGCGAAAGCCGAAGATTGCTTAGTCTGTTACTACCCCCTTTGCCTAGTTCTCGCTTGTGATCCACATCCATTCCCGGAGGTATCGGATGCCCAAGAGCCATAGAGAAGGCTCTTCGGGCTTTAACCCGCATCGTCCGCTGTTTCCTGCGTTCCGGGTCTTCGGCGGCTGCTTCCTGCTTGTAGTTTCTTATGTAACCGGGGCTTGAAGGCATTTTGTGGTTCTTCGAGATTGAACTTGGATCGTTGCTGGGCTAACTTGTTTCTTCGTAGGTCCCGACGATGAAGAAAGACAAGATCAGGCGGTTGCTGGCTCAGGTGTGACATCTATTACCTCACCCTCAATCACTTTTTCCTCTTTATTTTCTTTCTTGTTGACCAGATCAATGAAGGTTTGAGCCAATTTCTGCAATTTATCTTCACTTACCTCGCCTGAACTGACGTTCTGGCTTATCGAAGTGGGCTTATTTCGGATAATTTGGCGTTTGTCGATGGTAATTGCACTGACTAAGGCCAAATCCTTTGCATTTATAGGCTTTCTTGTCTGAGTTCCATCTTTAAGGATGACATAATCACCATGTTCAAGGCGATCTAGGATCAAATCTTGCGTTTGTTCCGCTATTAGCGTGAACTTAGCGTCAAGTTTCTCATTGTTTTCATGGCGTATTTCTTCAAGAAGCTCTTTAAACCAAGGGGTGCGAGACCAAGCCTTAACCGTTCCAACTGGAACCTTTGCAAGCTCAGAGCACTTTTGAGCACTGCCAATGCAAGCCCAAAGAGTAACAACTTCGATCCGTTTTTCATCAGGATACCACCCGTTCCGCTTCTCAATTCCCCGGTTGTAAGTCCCCCGGACAGGAGCAAGGACGATCTCCTTTCCCCTGTAGGTCATCCCAGTGCGTTTCTCCGGGCGGGTATCTGGGGCATTTTCAATAAAAGCCATTTTTAAGTGGAAGTTTAATAGATATTTACTTCAAAGGTGTCAATTACAAGAAGACTATGAAGATTAATAAACGCTACTCGTAAATCCCGGATGTATGGTGCAACCTCAGACAATCGGAAAAGGTCATTTATTTGAGTGTATCCAAGGAGAGGGTCGAGCATTTGGTCGAATGTAACTGATTGTTTCCAAATGCGCGTGTCCATAAATTTTATCTTGAATTCCCAAGTAGTAACCAACTTATTAAAGTGCAGGAAGTCTATTGGGATTTGTGCGTGCAGTTGTCGGATTAGAGTATAAATCTCGAACAAGAGGTCAAGATTAATATCCAATGCCCCCTGATTATAGGTTGCATTACAGGTCATCAAGTAATCAGAATAAGAAAAAGTAGCCATTGCTTTAGATGTCTTTCTCGGCCCCGTATTCAGGGGATTTCAGACATTGCTTGAACCAAGTTCCGGCCTTTTCCATTGGATCAGGATCAGTTCCTTGGTAGATGAACTCAATTGCCCTTCGGACATCCCGCTCTACTTCCTTGGAAACCATTGAAAAATCAATGGCTTCAATCAGATTCTGCTTAGTGATTCCCTGTATCCGATACACAGTCCACTGCATGACATGCCGAGACTGTATCTGGCAGGTCTCAGGAGACTTGGCAAAGACTGGTGGAAAAGCTAAAGCACAAGTAAGTGCTAAAAGGCTCAGGAAGCGGGTTAGGAGGTTCAAGGTGAGTTTCCCCGAAGAAAAGGTAGGGGTTGGTATGTCTAAGAGTATCCCTGTTTAATCCAGAAGAATAACCAGACACAGAAGATGAAGGCAAAAAGAATCATATTGGAACTTTACAGTTAAGAAACTTTGGAGCAGGCTCAGGGACTCGAACCCGTGATCTTTAGCTTGGAAGGCTAAGGCACAACCTTTATACCAAACCCGCTTGTTGTTCGATCTGGCACGGAGACCCCACCTCCCGTTTTAAGACCTGCTAGACCTCAAGGGTCATGGGTTCGCCACCACAGACCAGAAAGTCCACCGAGAGTCCCCAGAAGACGAAATTCTAGTCTTGGCTACTATTATAACACATTTCAGCTCTTTTGTCAAGAACTATTTGATTTTAGACGAAAATAAATCTCTTGACAAATAGAAGTGGAGCCTCTCAGCGGAACTTCTCGAAAGGAAACGAAGTTCCTACGATAGTAAGAGTTGATCTAATTCCGAGCGTAACGCGAGGTATAGATACACTTTCCATCGAAAGATCATACATTTATGATATAATCTTCTGCTTTCAAGCTTACGGTTCTTGGTTTTTTAATAGCCTATATTATATCATACTTTTAACTAAAAGTCAACTCTTTTGTAAAATATATTTTATTTCTATGCTAGGTTCGACCCTAAAAAGGGTCTCAAGCGAGGAGTCTAAGGGGTTGCCCTTGTATCCTCCGAGCGTCACTTAAGTTCCTAATTTTATAGGGGAAAGAGACTCTTTATAAAAGTTATTCCTGTGGTATTTACTACTAGGAAGCAATATCCCCACTAAAGGATTTTCCCCCCACCCCCTTGTTTAATAAAGGATTAAAATAAAAACACCTAGATATAAATGAGAATTATTCCCATTAACTGCTAAGCATAAGGCTGATTTATACCACTATCAATCTAATCAATGCACTACAAAGGTGCATACGTTACAAGCCTTGTAACAAAGATTAGGGGATTAGACTTACTCTAAACAGTGTAACAGTCATGAACCAAGGGAACTACCCCGCACTGTGGTGGTCTTACTGGTAACGGACGGAACCAGTCAGATGACTGCGACCATAATCCTGCACCATCGGACAACAGTCCCCTCATATCCGCTCTGACCACGGCAAGGCGCTAGCCTACCCCGTGCGAGTGCAAGCTAGCAGTGGCTGGAAAGTCAGTCACACCTTGATATTAGCCTATCTTTTGCCATCCTTCAGCTAGTTCCCCTCATATGTAATTCAGTTTGAAAGGAATAGCGAATATGGCAACAATCCTTAAAGCAAGTGTAACAAGTGACTTCGGCGTCAAAGGCGTGGAAACGGGAATACAGATCATTGAAGCGGTAAACCGTGGATACGCGGTAGCGCGCAATCTGCTTACTGAAGTAGCAGTCGAATTGAGCGGATTAGCGCAACAGTCTACTGACTTTCTAGCAGGCTATGCCCTTGCATATGTCAAAGCTGGCAAGTCAGAGGCAGGCGCAAGGGTGCGCAAGTCGGAAGCGCATATGATATTCCAAGCGGCGCATATCCTCATTACCAAAATGGATAAACCGCAAGCGCAGGCAAAACTGGAAGCAATACAGGGAGACTTCCACAGCTACGTTGACCAGTGTCGGGATATCATCAAGCTAGAAAACGGCGAAAAGACCCGCTCTGGCAAGTCAACGGAACCTAAAAAGCTTCAAGCCGACGATCTGATTAAAATCGGCAAGCGGTTAACCAAATCAAGCGCGGGCACAGCGTTAGGCTTGATTGAAGCAGCGACTAAAGTCTATATCCAATCCGCCGGAAATCCTGAAGGACTGGTAGAAAGGATGTCAGACTTCGCCGTAGAACTTGCTAAGGTAAGCGACAAGTATTACGCCAACCTTGGCAAGAAAATCGCTGAAATGACACAAAAAGCACGGGAGCACGCTGCGACCGAAAAAGCACGTATGCTGTTGGAAGAGCAAAAGCGTGTAGATAAGGAAACAGCAAAAGCGAAAGCAGACGCGAAAAAACCCGCCGCAAAGCCAACGCCAGCAGTCGCGGCAAGTCCTGAAACAATCGCTGCACTCGAAGCGGAAGCGAACAAAAGCGATGAACAGCTTGAGCAAGATATTGCCGCTCAAGAGCAATCGTAAACTCGAACAGCAATACCACTCCTAGCGAAAAGGGTGGCAAAAAATAGGCTAAGACCAAAACCACAAGCTAAATCCCGAAAAAGGGGAAAATAGCATTTCATCTAAATTCCCTTTAAAATCAAGGAACTAAGTGCCTTTGTGGTGGTCTAATCTACAGGTGAGTTTGTTTTGGTTTTTGGTGTTTTTGTTACAAGGGTTGTAACAAACAATGATAATGATTTTTAGGTTCGGGCCTAGCGCGAAATATGATTAATTCCCTCCTACGTGCAAATGACAAGCGTGACTTAGCCGCTATCGTTTTTGCGGTTTTTGTTTGTTTCCTGTTAGTTTTAGGGGGTTTTCTCGTATGACTTTCAATCTATCATCAAAAGAGTAGGAAAATGATGTGTGAATGTTACAAAAAATTGAGCACATTCTCTCATTTCTTGCTTGAGCACAAATGCACATGTGAGGGTGGGCCAGAACATTCATGTCTTTACCCACAAGAATGTTTTGAGTTCCATAATACTGATCTTTTACTCTTTCCAGTTTCATCAACAATACCAGCCTATTATATTTTGGGGCCGGATTTGAAATTGGTGTCTACAAATGACGTTTAAATGTGATCTGTGCGGGGATACTTCTAAACCCCGTGAAAAAGCCCATAAGGTTGTATCTTCTATTCGTGATCGGGTTTACGATGAGGGGGACAACTTATCCAGTGGGTTTGAGACCGTGAAAGAAGTGGTTTTGTGCGAAATCTGCAATAAAGAGGTTTCTGAGGAGATTTCTTAGCCAGACGTGGCTAGGGATATGGGGTAAGTTCCCGACAGTAATCCGTGAATCTGTGAATAAACTAGTTAGAGGATTGGGTCATACCCGTTAGGGACTATCTGCCTGATCTATTACTTTTGCAAAAGACTCTAGCCGATAGGTTGAGGGTGTGGTCGGTTGATATCCACATCTTTTGCCCTTCGCATGGGGTTTTAAGTTGTTACAAAGGGTGTAACAATGTCAAGTAGTGTCGTTCTTGGTTGGTGCTTGTTTGGACTTGGTATTCTGTTGGTTTGGATTTTGATTAAATTGTGGCCATAGGATGAAAAGGAACTGGAAAAAAGAACAAGCAACGGCTCGTTTTTATTTGGCCAAAATTCGTAAGATTCTTGCAAAACCGTTTCAAAGGAGGTTGTTTCCATGATTCAAAAATGCGATAACTGTAAACCCCATGCCTATCAAGATCAGAAATACGGTTTGGGGATGCGTGTGCATACCACTGACAAGCACGGTGTTAATCATTGCACGGTATGCCATCCCGGAAGGTTAATCCGAAAAGCGCGCAGTCACGCTATGAACCATATCCCGAAAGTTCACGGGTAACCTATGAGAACCCAAGAGCAGGTATCCCGTGTTTGTGCTACTTTGAATCTTTCCCGCCGTCAACGCTCTATCCTTGAGTGGAAACGAATGCAAATCTTCACTCAACGGCAGTTAACAGAAGTTGCTCTTGATTTACAGAAGTTGTCCGAAGATCAGTGTGTCGAACTGCTAAATTACCGGCATCCAATCGACACAATCCACAGTCTACATTTTTAAAGCGGAGGTTCATATGCAACTTTCTGAGGGTTGTTTACCGGGCACTTGCAGTATGTTTGAGTTAACAAACATCAATGGGAATTACAAAGACAGAGTTAGATATGAAGGTGGTGATCTCACTGATCAAAAGGAACTCGATAACTTGCTTCAAAAAGCAAACATTACCAAGGGGGTTTGTGCCATCATCGCCAATGTCACAGACAAACGCACGATAAAGATGCTGGAAGAGGCTGGTTTTACTCTTTGTGGGAAGTATTTTGGCAATTGCCAAATGAATGTCTTTACGTATTTGTTTGTTATTCATCCCGCGCGATAAAATAAAAATTACAAGGTTTGTAACAACCCATGATAAACAACTGCACAAAATGTGAACAAAACATCAAACACACACACGCCAAATTCTCTATCGGGGATAAAGTAAGATGCTTTCGAGCAGAGACCCCCGATGTTTTCGGATTTAATTTCACAGGGCATGTTAAACATCAAGCGGATACAGGAGAGGGGTGGGAATATGGGGTATCCAATGCCCCCTTGCTGTTTCTGGGCTTTCCTATGCTGATTTGGGAATTTGAGATGGAGCTTGCCAAATGAAACTGCTAATCCTGATTCGTGGTCTTCCGGGCAGTGGTAAGAGCACACTGGCCAACCTCCTGATTGATGGGTTATTTCGTTCCTTTGGGGACACAACAGGCAGTTTCGTGAGGCATTTTTAGGCCGACCAATGGTTCTCCCGGAATGGGGACTACAGGTTTGTTAGTGCTGATCTGCATTTTGCTCACGACTGGTGTCAGGATCGTGCTGAACAAGCCATGTTACAAGGTTGTAACACGGTAATTGTATCCAACACGTTCTGCAAACATTGGGAAATGGCTTGCTATATCTCAATGGCCAAGCAATACGGGTATAAAGTCCAAGAAATCATCTGCAAATCGGAGGATTTCATAAGTGTTCACAATATCCCAGCGGAAACACTTCGACGAATGGCAAAAAACTTTGAGTTTTAGGCATACAAAGGGAAACCCAGCTATGGCAATGATTGTAAAGAACAAGAATCTTGTTGTTGTCGATTTCGGATTCGGGTGCGGCCAAGTCTTTGGTGATCAGTTTGCAAAGGTCAGTTCCTACAAACACGCTGCCCAGATTGATTCCCAAAGCGTTGTTGTATTTGAGGGTGGAAATGATATTTCTCCTGAACTTTATGGGGAACCCAAAGGCAGTTGGACACAACCATTGAACACACGACGGGATGATCTTGAATCTTCAGTCTTTGCAATGGCAAGGTATCGGGGGGCTGCTTTTATTGGTATTTGCCGTGGTGCTCAGTTGCTTACAGCTTTGAATGGGGGGAAGCTATTTCAGGATGTGACAGGGCATTACGGAACCCATCACATCAAAACTGACACGGGGAAAGTAATGTTTGCTACATCCGTTCATCATCAAATGATGAATCCTTTCGTTTTACCCGAGTCCGATTTCAAGCTCGTAGCTTGGGCAAAAGGGCCTCCTGATTCATTAGATGGTGATGCTCTATCTTACGAGTATCTGGATGGGGAGGACAATCAAGCTCCTCCCCCGCCGAAAGAACCAGAAGTTGTTTGGTATCCAAAAACTAAATCTTTGTGCATCCAAGGTCATCCTGAATTTGCAGCAAAAAACAGCCCGTTTTATCAATACTGCAAAGCACTAGTAAATCGGTTTATTCTTAAACAGGAGTAACACAAAATGGCAGATCATGCGAGAATTCAAATCAGAGACTCTAGCATTTCGTGCGGGGTGCTGGAAATTTACGGATTTCTGTCGGACGCGAAAGACGAAGATATCGCTTTCCAACTGGCTTCTCATTTGTTTCACCCGTCCAAGGGTGTTCCTGCGGCTTTTGTCATCTGGTCTGACACGTGGCAGAGTGTCGGTCACAAGTTCGCTTGCTTCCTTGAGAATGAATTCTACGAAGAATTGATGGAATCTGAACCGACGGAGAATCCACGAACCGGAAACACCATCTTTGTGTGGGTTTGGACAATACCCCACGAGAAGTTCAAACAGTGGTATCAAAAACAAAGAATCGAGAAGTTCAAACAGTGGTATCAAAAACAAAGAATTGCTCGTATCCGCAAACAACAGAAAGGCGGTTAGCCAATGGCACAAGCACCACGTTACAAGCTTGTAATGGTAGGAACTGACACGGAAGTATTTCTCCGAGACGCCTCCACAAAAGACCAAGTGCCTGTGATTGGTCTGATTGGGGGCACCAAGTACAATCCAAAACCCGTGCCTGAACTTGGTAGGGGATTCTTTGTGCAAGAGGACAACGTGATGTTGGAATATAATGTGCCTCCTGCGAAAACCAAAGATGTGTTTGTTTCCAATGTAATGGCTATGAATAACTATCTTACTACGTTTCTTGCCGGGAAAAACTTGGAAGTGGATATTTGTAGTTCTATGCAATTCACCAAGAATCAACTTTCCCATCCGCAAGCACAAAACATCGGCTGTGAGCCAGATTGGGATGTTTGGAGTAGGCTTGTTAACATCTCCCCAAAAGAACACCCCCTAATGAACAAAATCAGAACGTCTGGTGGGCATCTTCATGTTTCTTTCGCAGTCGATGGCAAACCTTGCACCAACTCCGATCTTGATGATGTTTTTTTGAAAGAGCCTTTGGTTAAAGCACTAGACTTGACACTCGGAATCCCAGCTTTAACTCACGATTTGGATTTCAGGAGAAGACAGCTTTATGGGAAACCGGGGGCATTTCGGAACAAAGACTACGGGATCGAATACCGCACGCTCTCCAATTTCTGGACGAAATCTCCTGACATGATTGAGTGGGCCTTCACAGGGATAACACAGGCCATCTTCTTGTGCAACAAGTATCCAGGACTTCTTTCAGAAAACTACAGCCACATCTGTGATTGTTTTCGCTACTCTCAACAAAATGATCAGAAGAGATCGCAAGAATTCATGCAGTATCTCCTTACGTTGTTCGGACTTAGAGACCGAGCAAATGGGATTCCAGCCTATTCCGGCGTAAAACAGAATGTGATTTGGTAGGCAGTAGCTCGAAATGAATATTAATGAGCTTTTCCCAGATGCTTCCCCAGACGATTGGCGAATGTATTTGGAGCATACTCTGGTTATTACAAACCTTGTAACACCTATCCCAACCTTTGTGTATGAACTCAACCAAAAAACAGGTTTGGTTATTCTTCATGATTGGGGAAATAAGAAAACCCACACTATCCCCGTATCCGAGTGGGATGTTTCTTTGTGGCAACCAGATACTGGGATGTATTCTTTCCGACGAACAACGTTGGAGCTTCTTCGGAATTCCATGAGGCAAAACAAAAAGGGAGTTTGTCCACATACTTTTTTTACACGGAACTTGTTTAACCCTATTTTGAAGGGTGTTGGGAGGCTCGTTGAGTTCAATCAGTATCCTCCATTTATCAGGAAAGGCTTCATTATTGACGATGGGTGCCGTGGGTTGTTGGATACAATCCAAACAAGCCAACGATTCTTCAAATTGCTGGACGCAGCCCAAAAGATACTAAAACGCAAGGTGTTTGCCAGAGCGTTATCCCATAATTTTGCTTTAACCTCAAGCATATCCCCAAAGTATATCTGCACACTTTGGCATGGGGATTTAGATGTGGCAGGGGTTACAGATAATCTGAGCATCCAAGTAACTCGTCACCCATTCTTTCAAGAAGTATTTGATCAATTTCATACAGAGACCGAGGTCACCGCAACGTGAGCAAAACGATTGGCCAAATATACGGCCTGAATAACAACGTGGAAGAGCGGATTCCGCAAATAGTTTCCCTATTTCATTCAGCAGATTTAATAGCTGCAATCTCTGGCTATTGGGCTTACAGAGGAAAGAGTTCCTTGTTTGAGAAATCGCTTGCCCAAATACCAATCCCTCCGAGTGCCCTTCAATTTCCACCTCTTTTCGGTGTTGAGGTGGAAACAGAAAACGTGAGAGTAAAACGCAGTGACGATAGTTGTCCGGCGGGGTGGACGGCTAAAGGTGATGGTAGTCTTAGGCACGGAGCTGAGTATATAAGTTACGTTTCGACACCCGAGGAAATAAGGAGTTTGGTTGCGGGCTTATATTTGTTTTTTATTGAGCAGCTAAAGCAACGACCTGATTTTTCTTGGCGCACAAGTATCCACGTGCATGTAAATATTCGAAATTTTACCTCCGAGAATGTCGCAAACTTGCAGCTTCTGTATAGTATATTTGAGTTTCTTCTGTTCAAATTCGTTGGGGGTGAGCGAGACAAAAGTATTTTCTGTGTCCCTATTACGGAATCTGAACAATATACACGGATTCGTTCTTTGTGTGTTTCCCATACACTTGATCCAGATTCACAAATCAAAAGTATTATCGCTCAATGGGAAAAATACTCAGCACTAAATTTTTCTCGAATCAGTGATCTTGGGACAGTAGAATTTAGACATATGAGCGGCACTTGGGACACAACAAAAATAGGGAATTGGTTGAATTTGATTGGGGCACTGCAAGATGCTGCTCTCAGATTGGAACAACGATGGATTGTTGACCAAATCAACGGATTAAACAGCCTTTCAAACTATGGGGAGTTTCAAAATCGTGTATTTGGAGTGGAGCTAAGCAAACTGTTGGGTGAACCTGATACAACGGCTCACTTTCTGTCGGCGGGGGTGAGTTGGGCAAAGAAATGTCTTGCCCTTCCGCCAGAAAACAAAATTGATGTTGGTTCTCCGGCCAACCAGTGGATAACGGATATTGTGGAGAAGATTAAAGCAACACCAAAGCAAGAAAAACCACCACGAAAATCCCCATCAGAAGTTTTTGTTGGTCTCATTCCTCCAGAGGTCGTGGGCTCGCTGAACATCGCAGCCCAGTGGCAGAACACAATACCAAATACATCTACGCCAATATTTGCGACAACCCTATCTAATAATCTAAATCATTTTAATATTATTGAAGACGGGCCAGTGTAAGACATGGACGAGAATTAAACGTTTAGCTTTAACTTAAAGGAGATATATCATCTGTGGCATCGTTGGAGTAGGTTGTTTCGTTACTGGGGGTCTCTGGTTTGGGCAAGAGACTATTTTTCGACAGCTTTTAATTGCAGATAGTCTCCGTGGCATTGATGGGGCGGGGATTGTCCGGGTATCCCGAGAGGGTATTGCAGACTGGCGTAAGTTAAGAGGAAGCGGATTTGATCTACTACGGTCAGAAGGGGTTGATCCGTGGCTCTCGAAAGCAGTAGGGGCTTGTGACAAAATCCTGATTGGGCACAACCGATGGGCTTCGAGCGGAAAGAAAACAACACTGAATGCCCACCCGTTCGAGCATGGGCATATTACCCTTGTTCACAATGGCTTTGCCTCCAATCTTTCTGAATTTGGAAAAAAATCCAACAAATTTGAAGTTGACAGTGACGGACTTGCCTTTGCTATTTTTAAACTCGGCATCAAAGATGTCCTAGCAAAACTCAAAGGCCCATATTCCATTGTTTATTTTGATGAGAATGAAAAAACCCTTAACTTCGCCCGAAATGCAGATCGTCCTATGTTCTATTCCTTTGAGACAACACGAAAAACTTTGATCTTCGGAAGTGAAAAACCAATGTTGGAGTGGATCGTTAGTCGGACACACTCAACACTGGATTACCCTACTATTGAGGAACTCCCAGTCTTTACCCACATGCAAATATCATTTGACGGAGAGCTTTCTCAAACGGGCTATGCACCCCCACCGGCATATGTGTATACCCCATACTCGCAATCGGAGGAGGAAGCTGGATATACTTGGGCTGAAGACCCGGATACCCATGTGTGGGGGCGGGTTCTTCCAATTGCACCAAAACCGAATCTTCCAGTTGTCGTGGGCAATCCCCCAACGTTATCCCCCCCTAAAACGCATGTCCTCCAGTCTGTGGCAGACGCTTGGAAACATCGAGGGGGAAAAGGATACCAATACCCAACTCAGATGTTCGGATACAAAATCGGGGAAAAGATTCAATTCGTGGCGATGGAAAAATCTAGGGCATCTCCAACCCAAGACCAATGGAGAATCATTGGAAGCCACGATCAATATGATAAATTAGAAATTAGATTTTGGATCAAAGGAGAAGCCGAGGCCGACAAATTTATCAACGATGCTGTATTGGTTGAAGCACGGATTCGCTCTATGCAACGTGACCCCACCACAGGGATTCCAATAATGTTTGTGAGCGAGCCTGAAGCCCTGTTTGGGGAAGAAAAGAAACCCGATAAGGAAAAAGCCTCTTTACTGATTCTGCCCGCAAGTGAACCAACAGTCCACTAATAAGGAGTTCTTAAGATGAAGCGTTTGGTTGTTTACCCCTATAAAATGGGGAGTGCAAGTTCCAAACTACTTGCCAAAGCTCTTGATGCAATTCGGGTATTCCCCGATAGGGACTACTCTCCAAAGAAAAACGATCTAATTGTGAATTGGGGGAGTGGGCACCGCCCGATTTGGGGGGCTGAGTTAGTCTCGCGGTCTCAAATTCTGAATCACTGGCAGAACATCTGCTTTGCCATTGACAAAGCTGAGAGTTTCTCACACTTTCTTGCCGGGGGTGTCTGTGTTCCGAAGTTTACCCAAAGTCGGACAAAAGCAATTAGTTGGCTGGAAGAAGGGATTGTGGTTGTTGGGCGGCAAGTATTAGAAGGAACTCGGGGAGAGGGGGTGTGCGTAATGGAGAAGCCCACCCAATTCCGAACTTGCTGTCTATATACTCAATATGAAGAACCAACAAAAGAATTCCGTGTCTATACGTTTAATGGAAAATTTCTGGATGCGCTGGAAAAACGTCGGGATAGTGACAGATTAGCGGAAGGCACTATTAACTATCAAGTGAGAACGGAAGAAAACGGCTGGGTTTTCTGTCATAATGGGGTGTATGTCCCGCAAGAAGTTGCCAAGCAAGCTGTGTTAGCCACAAATGCCCTTGGGTTAATGTTTGGAGGGGTTGATATTATATGGAATGAAAAGACGAAACGAGCCTCGGTGCTTGAAGTCAACACTGCGCCGGGGATATTCGGCACTACGGTATCGCTTTACGCTGAAGAGATACTGAAATACGCCGAAAAAGCAGCATAAGAAGTTACAAACCTTGTAACAATTACCGAAAAAGAAGAATAAACCATGAGATGCGCTTCGTGTGATAATTTGCTGACTGATCGGGAGACAGTTCGGCGGATTGCTTCAACTTTAGAGTTTCTTGATCTTTGTGATGAATGTTACGCACCAATCAAGCAGGATGTCCCCACAATTGATCGTCTTGAGCACGAATTGATTGACGAAATGGAGAGATAAATCAGCATATGGAAAATAATATTGTGTTCGTTCCGTTTGAGTCGGCCTACGGCTACACAGAATCTGGCCAAAGCGTGCAGGCAAGAATGGCATTTCTTAACAAGGTTGGGAATACTTACACCGAGATGTTCCTTCCAGTGATGTGTAGGGACTATCTCAACGACATCTTGCATTTGGAATACTGGAAACTACCAGAAGCTCGTGTCTGTGGTTTCTCCTATGATGGAAGAGTCCCAAGAATAGACCGAGATCAAATTCGATTGAGTTTGCAGTGTGCTTCTGCAAGTGGTTTTGCCCATATGGTCTCAAATCTTGCGTTAATTCTGCACCCAATCGAGACAAAGAATAACTTTGAATTAACCACAATTAAGCTACCAAGTGAAAAAGTATTGATTCTTGAGGGGGACAAACGATGGCTTTCTTCCACAATAACGCTGTCAGCTTACACACTTATGTTGCGAATTGCTGGGCTTCCTTTTACTAACCCAAATAACTGGATCAAAGAGATTTCAGAACGGCGGGGGTCAACCCAAGATTTTACATTCTTTAATGGCAAGATGTCAACTAAGTTTCCTTTGCTTTTAACAGCATTGGCCGAGGTTGCAGCAGCAATCAAAGACAATCCTCCAGCTGGATGGGGTATGGATGAGAGTATAGATTCTGTGCATTTTAAGTCCGGCTTGCTCTCTGGAATCTTGGGAGAAAATCCGATGTTGCATAAGATGCTCCTTCCTTTTTTGGGATGATCGTCTAATGGATTCTGTCTTTGTTCGGCATGAGCCGTGCCCGGAATGCAATAGTCGGGATAATTTAGGAATTTGGGATGACGGACATAAGTTTTGCTTTGGGTGTGGTTATTTTGAGGGGGGAGAAGCCCAAACCACAGAACAACTGACTAAACGATTAAAACAACAAGAGGAGAAATTCCCGGATGCTTCTATTAATTTGCCTTCTGATAATACTAGGACTTTACCTGAAATCACGTTAGTTTGGTTACGGAAGTATGGACTAACAAATAAGGAAATTTACCAGCAAAACAGTTTTAGTTGGAGTGACAAATATGAAAGCCTTATTTACAGTGTGTTTGATCCTGTTGGTAATCTGGTTATGTATCAGACTAGATACTTTGGAAACGACGACGCCGTCTCTCGATTCATTACTAGGGGCTTTCCTGAAGATGTTTTTCATATTCTTGGCAGCAATAATAATTGCATTACAGTTGTGGAAGATATCATCTCAGCCATCAAAGTTGGAAGACACACTTCAGCAATGCCCTTGTGGGGCAGTAACTTATCCACAAAACGAATTAGTCGGTTAGCTCAGATGTATCCGAATTTAAATATCTGGCTTGATAAAGACAAGCAGATGTATAGTGTGATGGGCAGGCAGCGCGCAGCCCCTTTCTTTAACAGAGCAAGGAGCATCATAAGTGCCAACGACCCGAAAACCTACAACGATTTGTCCGTTATTGAATTCCTCGCTGGTTAAAGCAAAGACGATGGCCTATGATTTTCCTGATGATTGGTCTGATTTCTTGAATTATTACAAGGTTGTAACACCACAGGATAACGATTATCTTGATTTCTACATTGAAATGACAAAAGGAGAGATGAATGTCTGATTACTTCTATTCGTTCGAGTTTGCCTGCACCATGCACGTCGCGGAGCATAAGTGGTGGGCCTTTGGCACGATATTTAGAAATCTTTATGCCTTATCCAATGAGGAGAACCAATGAGCTTTAAAGAATACCTGCACGTCGAGCGGTTTGGTAACGAGTCCGTTGAGGGGATTGAACTTGGGGAAGTTTACGTGTTCCCCAAGCTTGATGGCACTAATGCAAGTATTTGGACATGGCAAGGAGATGGAAAGTATGCACTACATACGGGAAGTCGCACTCGGGAATTGTCAAATACCTCGGATAATGCTGGATTCCATCGGTGGGTGACAGACTATCCTGATGCCGACTATCACATGCATTTCGTAGATTTCTTTTTAGTGCATCGAAATTTGCGGCTCTTCGGTGAGTGGCTCGTGCCGCACAGCTTTATAGGATACCGCGATACTGCTTGGAGGCAATTCTATGTATTTGATGTTTACAACGACGAGACAGACCAGTATCTCCCTTATCAAGTTTATCAGCCCCTACTCGAAGAATTTGGGATTACTTACATTCCTCCGCTTGCCGTTGTCAAGAATGGTGATTATGAACGTTTCCTTTCCTTTGTGGCAAACAATTTCTTCTTGTGCCCGGACGGCGGTGAGCCGGGTGAGGGGATTGTTATTAAGAACTACGACTACCAGAACAAGTTTGGTAGGCAATGTTTTGCCAAGATCGTCAGGCAAGAGTTTAAGGAATTACACGCAAGAACGATGGGTGCCCCTGAAGTAAATGGTGGATTGATGAATGAGGAACGAATACTTGACAAGTGTTTGACACTTGCTTTAATTGAGAAGACAATCGCGAAAATGTGCTGTCCAGTCAGTGGTGAAGATTTAGCAAAACCATCTTTGGGGTGGAACTCGAAGATGATCCCCGAGTTGTTTGGCAGGGTGTATTATGATATAATAAAGGAAGAACTGTTTGATGCTTTAAAGGAGATCAACTACGGTAACGTAAACTTTAAAACGTTAAAAGCCGTGATGATCAATCGGATTAAAAAGTTAAAACCTGAGTTGTTTTAACAACGACTTAAACTGTTGAGGAAGATTACTTTATGGCAAGACTAAAAGGAATTACAAATACTTGTAGCATGTCGGAGCTGGCAATTTCTGGGGAGCCTGGAACTTGGTCTGAAGACCGCGATGCAATCCCGGCGAAACTAACTAATATTATACGAACAATTAATCGGAATGACGAGTATTCCCCCGGTGCTAGGCAAAGAAAAGCAATACTTTGCAACACAATCCACTATAAAGATGTGCTGCTTGAGATGGGATTTGAGGAGGTTGCTTCCTACATCGGCAATGATTCAGGGATAGTCCATGTGATGCTTTATATTAAACCAAAATCTCGAATCAAAAAGAAGAAAACTAAGAAAAATGCCATTTAAAAATAAAAAAGACGAAATTAGTCACGCTAAAGCCTATTATTTGAAAAATAAGGAGAAAGTAAAGGCTTACAATAAGAAATTTTACAGGGAAAACAGTAAATTGTGCATTCTCCGAAACCAAAAATGGAAACAGAAAAATCCCGAGAGGGCATTGTTTATTGCTTCGAGAAGTCGAGCTAAGAAGAAAGGACTCGAATTTTCTATTGGATTAAAGGATATAATTATCCCTGAAAAATGTCCAATTCTAGGAGTAAGTTTAACATATGATTTAGGAGTTGGGCCTGTGAGATACAATAAATCTTTGGATCGCGTTGATACTTCTAAAGGTTATGTTAAAGGGAATATTCAGGTTGTTTCCGATCTTGCCAACAGAATGAAACGAGATGCAACAAAAGAAGAATTACTTGCTTTTGCAAAAGGAATAATAAAATATTATGGAGCAACTTTATGAAGGTGATTTTTATTGGCGATATACACGGAAAAGTAGAGGCTGTCCAGCGGGCATTAGATAAATCAGCAGATCAGCGGATTTTCGTCGGTGACTTCATGGACAGTTTTGATCGTCCTTGGTATGATCACCTGAAGTGCTTGCGATTGGTTCTGGATGCCGTCAAAGCGGGGGAAGCAGACGCTATCTATGGAAACCATGAGCTTTCTTATCTGATGCCTTTTCATAGGTGCTCTGGATGGAGTTCCCAGAATGAGAACACTATGTTGCAAAACAGGGTTGAAATTGAGGCTTTATTTAAGCCACATATTCTACTAGCCCCTGACTTTCTTGTAACCCATGCTGGTTTAACTAGCCAGCTTTGGAAAAAGAAACATCTGACTTTGGAGAATCTGGAAGAAAATCTGACTAAGTGGTGGCCTAAAATAAGTTCCCCAGTTCATCAAATTGGTAATTACAGAGGTGGTATTTCCTCCGTTGGGGGAACTTTTTGGTGTGATTTCAAGATGGAATTTAATCCCATCAAAGGACTAACCCAAGTGTTTGGTCACACAGCGGGAGACGGTATCAGAAAGAAGGGGGAATCCTCCTTTTGTATTGATTGTCTTGATTATAAACACGAATTTCTGGAGATGGATTTATGAACCGAGTTGATGAAGAGAATAAAGAATTTGATGACCATTGGGAAGAGACAATGCCAGACAGTTTAGGTGGGTAAAATGAGATTTGATCCTAGAATCAGACGCTTATTGGAGATTGTTGCAAGAGTTTCTGGAGAACAAGAACGGAAAGATGCAGTCCAGTTGCTAACCTCTCTCCAAACCGACTTCAATGATTTGGCTAAAATGTTACAAACTTGTAACAAATCTATTGACAAAAACTAAAAAGTGTGATATACTAATTGGATGCAGAGATCGGCTTCATTGATCTCGACCTATGGCTGGATTAGCTCAGTGGCAGAACTTGGCTGTTATTGCCAAGGGTCAGAGGTTCGATTCCTCTATCCAGCCTCCAATAATATTTATTTTCTTTTCGGGGGAACTAAACCTTACGAATACTGTCTAATAAAGCTTTAAGCTTAAAGCTAAGGATATTAAGCTTATAGAGTATAAATATATATTAAAAGAAAAGAAAACTAATAATAAAAGAAAAGAAAGAAAACCAATCTTGAATATTGATCTTGCTATACTTAAACTTCTCTTTCACTATCCAAGCTTTCTGAAATACAGAAGTCAATTCTTTATTGACAAGACGAATAAGGAGCTTTTCAAGCTCCAAACAGCAGTCTCCGAGTTCCATGAGAGGTTCCCTGAAAAGGGAATTGGGTCGGTGGCAGACCTTGAGGTCTTCTTCTATACCCTTTATCCTGCGTCGAATCAACGGGATAGGGACGCTTTCACGGTTCTATTCACCAAGTTGTCTGAGATCACTGTTGATCCAGAGCTTGGGCAAGGGCTTCTGGATGCCTCTAGGGAGCGTTTAAACGGCCACAGGATCGCTTTGCTGGGGTTGGAGGTATCCGAGGGTCAGATTTCGTTCAAAGACGCTCAAACGTCGATCAGAGAGCTTTTAGAGGCAGGTCAGGGTCCATCCGAGGAGGCTGCTGACCCGTTTGTATCGAGTTCCCTTGCTGCACTGCACAAAAGGAATGTAGCCGATCCGGGAATTAGGTGGCCCCTAGCCTGTCTTAATCATACCCTAGGGAGCTTAAGGAAGGGTGACTACGGTTTCATCTTCGCCCGTCCAGAGACCGGAAAGACCACGTTTATTAGCCATGTCTGTGCAGAAGCCGCCAGACAGGTAGCGAAAAGACCAGACTCCGGGCCTATTCTGTGGTTTAACAATGAGCAAGAGGGCCATGTAGTCCAAGCCTATTGTTATAGGTCGGTGCTAGGCTTGACAGACAAGGAACTCTATGGTAAAATAGAGGAGAATGAAAAAGCATTCAAAGAGGCTACAAATGATCAAATCCGAATATATGACTCAGCTTCTATTCATCGCAAAGACGTTGAGGATATTATCCGAAGGTATGGAGCAAGTCTCATTGTCTTTGACCAAATCCCAAAAATCAAAGGATTTGACTCTGACCGAGATGATCTTATGCTTGGAGCAATTCACCAGTGGGCTAGAGAACTCGCTAAACGACATGCACCTGTTATTGGGGTGTGTCAAGCAGGGGAGAGCGGTGCCAACAAACGGTTCTTGACTCTGGAAGATGTGGCGAATGTGAAAACAGCCGCTCAAGCAGAAGCAGACTGGGCGTTGGGAATTGGTAAGATAGAACTTGAGGGGTATGAGAGTGTCAGGTTTCTTAACATCTGCAAGAATAAGTTGTTGGGGGATGAAGACACCGACCCCTCAAGACGACATGATAAAATGGAAGTGTTGATTGATGCTCCGCGTGCAAGGTATAGAGACACATGAAACCAGCTAGAGTTTTCGTGATAGGGGACACCCACTTTGGGCATGTAAACATCCTTAAATTCGAGCCTGTGTCGAGGCCGTTTAAGGATATCCAAGAGCATGACGAAGAACTTGTTCGTCGGTGGAACTCAGTGGTCGAGCCACAAGATACTGTCTGGCACCTCGGGGATGCTGTATTTGGAAGACAGAACGCTTGGAGACTTGAACTCCTAAATGGACACAAACGACTTGTCATGGGGAACCACGACCGGCTTGATACCCAAGTGTATTTGAAGAGTTTTGAACGGATGTTTGGCGTAGCGGTTATTGATCGAAAGATTAACGGAAGACGGATATACTGTGTTCTAACACATATACCAGTTGCAGAGCAACAGTTTTATCGGTTTGACGTTAATATTCATGGGCATTTGCACGAGAAGAGTTTGCCTGATCCTCGGTATATCAACGTGTCTTGTGAACAAACGGGGCTTGCTCCGGTCTTGTTAGATGAAGTCTTGGAAAGATATGCGCCCGCTAATAGTGGATTGTGAAACAACGATATTTCAGAATGGTGGAGCTTACTGTGAACCAAACAAGCTGTGTTATCTTGGGGTTTTTGACGGGGTTCAATCTAACCTCTTTAATATTGAGTATGATTCTGCCCCCTACGGAGAGCAATTATTGGCCGTGGGTAATCACCTTCGTCAACACGATTTGTTTGTTGCTTTTAATTGTAAATTTGATCTAGCGTGGTGCCGGAGATACAATCTTGATACTTCTCATATGTCTTGTTGGGACCTTCAGTTGTGCGAGTTTATCATCACTGGACAAGAACGGCCCTTTCCGAGTTTGGATGATACCTGTAAGCGGGTTGGGATTGCTGGAAAGTCTAGCGATTTGGCAAGCAAGTATTGGGAGAATGGTGTAGATACACCAGACGTGCCCGAGCAAGAGTTACGGGATTATCTACTAGGGGATTTGAAGTCTGAGTGGGAACTGTTTCAGTGGCAACTTGCGTATTTAAAAGACAAGCCCCTGCTGAAACGGTTATGTTGGGATGCCTGTCAGGATTTGTTGGTTACCCATGAGATGGAGACCAACGGCCTTAAGTTCGATTTCGACCTTGCTAAACAACTAGGAGACGAGTGTGAGACTAAGATTACGGGGATTGACAGACGGCTGCATGATCTTATTAGCCAACCTGTTCTTAGCTTTAACAGTAATGATTGGGTTTCTAGCTTGTTGTATGGGGGAACTTGCCAGCTACCTATTACGGAAGAGTTCGAGTTCCAATACAGTGGTGGACGAATGGCGACTAAACGACGTAAAGCCAAATTCCCAATCACGTTTCCGCGGTTGGTAGAACCCCTAAAAGGCACAGCATTAAAGAAAGCCGGGTTTTGGGAGGTCAATGAAGGCGTTTTACTGAAACTAAAAGCGAAAGGTGTTGCAAAGACTATAATTGAGTTGTTATTAGAACGGAGTAAGCTACAAACGCAATTAGGGACGTTCTTTAGAGGTTGGCCTAAACTTTACGAGGAAATGGAATGGCAAAATCAAATAATTCATGGGCAGTTAAATCACACTCGGGCCGTAACCGGAAGGTTGTCAGGCAGTCGTCCGAACCAGCAGAACGCTCCTCCGGTGCTCAAGAAGTGCATTCAGACCCGCTTTCCTATTTTAACCTAAGTGCCACAGAACCAATTCGTAGACGAATGGACGCGGCGCAACGGGAGCTTCCCGCACCTGCTGCGGACCCGCAAATCTACTATCTGATCGAGCGGAACTCCCCGGCAGAATATCTAGTTAATGAGCATTATGGAAGTGCCGACTGGTCGCTCGATCCTTTCAAAGCGATGAAGTTTTTCTCAAAAGAATCGGCGGATAGGTTTATCCGTTCGACTGTTCTACGCGTAGAGAGTGATCTGCGTATCTGTGAGCATATGTTTAACTGTGGCACGGCACCGGACGCCGAGACGAGTATGAAGGATGGATACACGCCCGAAGTGTCTAAGGCTCTATGGGAGGATGCGCCTTCACAAGAGGGCTCTGCCGGTAAGTCTGCATCGTCTGCGGCCAACCGCAGATATGCGCGTCGCAGCTTCGAAATTCCTCAATCAGTAACAGGTGATCCCATGAGACGATCTCATTGGATGTCAGACCGGCGCGAACGAACCGCAGCGATGCAGGAGACGTTAAGAAGTGGAGACTCCGGCCACCGCCAAGACGCGGAACAAGAGCGCGAAAAAATTGCTCAAGAGCGTGAACAACATTATCACTTCACGTTGAACGACTTTGAAGAACTTGTAGAGCAGTATGGGGCACCAAAGATATTTGCTGACCTATCAGAGGATGTTTATTGGGCACTGTATAAAAACATAAACGACTATGCTGATTAAGGCGCGAATATGAGAATTCTTGTATGCGGTGGTCGTCAGTATGGGGACCTTCTCTCTTTAAACCACGACAAAACACACCCTCTTTGGGAACAGCGGCACCGTGA
>Ga0080064_1000502_pt1 | contig 101072 bp, 78 predicted proteins | sample Subgrocontami54m_FD_69260 | JGI IMG/M metagenome (GOLD analysis project Ga0080064, IMG submission 69260) | Subsurface groundwater microbial communities from S. Glens Falls, New York, USA - GMW46 contaminated, 5.4 m (SPADES assembly) (version 2) ...
CTAACTTTTCATTCGTGGGATTCAACACGATCAGCAACGTCACGACGACGGGCGTGATTGCGGCTGGCGTCGGCGGCGGGAGCGCCAACAATTCGCGCGTGCAAAACAACGTCATCCAGAATTTCTTTGCCGACGGCGCGCGCGGCATTGTAATCGATACCGTCGGCAGCTCGCGTAACCATACGGTTTCCGGAAACTCGATCCAGAACCTCAACGGCACCGGCATCGAGACGCACGGATTCAATGTGACTGTTTCATCCAACACCGTGCTGAATGCCTCCGGCGGCATCTACCACGAAGGGAACGACTCCGTGATTTCCGGCAATACGGTGGCCAACAGCACGCGCGGCTTTAACACGGGAATTACGGTTGAAAACGCATTCGCCAACACGAACGTGACGTCCAATACCGTTTCAACCGTGAGCCGCGGCATCGATTTCCGTTCGAACAGTTCGCTGATCGCCCACAACGTGGTGTCGAACATCACCACGGTCCAAGAGGGCGGCATCTCGGTGGGTTGGAACGGCGCCACTGGAACGACGGGCAATACGATTTACAATAACACGGTCCGGGATACTATGCCTGCCGTCGCTGTGGGTGCGGCCATCGGTACCTCCGGCAACAATTACAATGCCTCCTACAACACGGTCAGCAACTGGAATGGCTCTGGCATTTCCATAACCGGTGACAATGGACGGCTTTCGTTCAACACCGTCACCGGCATCAACGGCATCAACGCATGGGCCCTTCAATACCAAGGGCAATTCGGCACCATTTCATCCAACACCGTGGCCAACATGACGGGCCAGTCGGTTAACGGCTTTTTCTCCAACAACTTGAACGACTCGTCATTCACGTTGAATACCTTCCGCAACTTTACCGGCCCATTCTCCGTAGCCACGTCCATTGGCCAAGACCCGGCCCAAAGTCAGAACGTCACCGTGTTCTCTAACACCGTCACGGATGTGAACGGCACGGGCTTGGGCGCGTACGGGGCGTCGTTCAACATTTCTTACAATACTGTGACGGGCGCGTCGGCTTCGGTCAATGGCCAAAGCCTTGCCTACTTCGGCGAATTTGGCATCATCCAATCCAATACGGTGGCCAACATCACGGCGTCCGGCAACATCGGAATCCGTGCGTACTATTCCAACCACACTCGGATTCTCTCAAACACGGTCGAGAACTTCAACCTGGGGTCTACGGCCATCCAAATCGAGGATGAGGCCCGCAGCCGCAACAACACGGTTTCTCAAAACGTGGTCCGGAACTTCAACGGCACCGGGTTGAATGTTTTCTCTAACAACGCCACGGTTTCCCTGAACACATTGACCAATCTGACGGCCAACAACGCCAACGGCATCTTCTACCAGGGCATCAACGGCTCCGTCACGCAGAACACCATCGCCAACAGCACGCTGACGTTCTTCGTCGGCATCATGACGTCAGCCTCCGTGGCGGACAACATCAACATCACCTCCAACACGCTGACGAACCTCACGGCACGCGGCATTGATTTCCGGGGCAACAATTCCCGCATCGAATTCAACACGTTCACGAACTGGGCGGGTGTGGGCGGAGCGTATGTGAGCGTGATTGAAGTCGTTTGGGGGGGCATCCAAAACGTGACGGTGCACAACAACACGATTTCCAACTCGATGATTGCCCCGTTTTTGAATCCGGCCATCAGCCTCGGTGGCCGGAACATCAACGCGTCTTACAACACCATCCGCGACTACAATGGAACCGCGTTTTCGATGGGCAGTTCAACCAACAGCTTTGCCTTGTGGAACACGATCCTCAACTTTTCGCAAGGCAACGGGTTTGCCATCGAGTCGTCTTCGAGCAACAACATCATCGCCTTTAACACCATCGCCAATGCTTCCGGTGCTGCCCAATCCCCCGCTGTCGGCGTCCAATTCGATGGCCTGAACAACAACTTTTCCTACAACACCGTGACGAACATCAATTCCACTACGTTCGTATTCAATGGCGCTTCGTCTGGCGCCCGTGTTCAAAACAACGTGTTTTCCAACGGCCGTGGAAACGGGATCCAGTTCAACACCAACGCGAATGACAATTGGGTGGTGGATAACCAAATCCTGAACTTCACGAACTTCGCCGTTCTCATCTCCAATTCCCTGCGCAACACCTTCTCGCGCAACACGTTCAACCAATCCATGCCCGGAAACACGGTGTTTTTCTTGGGTAACTCCAATCACACGCTCCTAGTGGACAATCGCATCGTGTCCAACGTTTCCGACAGCAACTACGACCTCATTGCCGGGGACTTCGCCCACAACAACACGTTTTTGAATTCGACCTTCAACCTCAGCCGCATCCGGTGGGACGACGCCAATTCGAATGTGACGATTCAGTATTATGTGACGGTGAATGTGACGAATGGTGTTTCTTGGCAGCCGGTTTCGGGCGCTTCGGTTGATATTCGGAATCGTAATTCTTCTGTTTTGCTCTCGGGGGCGCTAACCAATGCTTCGGGTTTGACGTTTCAGAATGTGACGGTGCTGTTCATCAATTCGACGGGCGTGACGAACCATACGCTGCATAACGTGTCGGCGTCGCGTTTGGGTTGGTCGAATTCGTCCAATTTCACCATTACGGGCAATGCGAATGTGGTGGTGTTGTTGAGTTCGGCGTGTGGCACGTTGACGGCCAGTGCGACGTTGTTGAATGATGTGACGATCAACGGCGCGACGTGCATTACTTTGGGTGGGAACAGTCTGGCGTTGGATTTGGCCGGCTTCACGCTCACAGGCAATAAGACGGTCAATACGTATGGTGTGTTGGCCGCGGGACGTACCAACGTCAATGTATCTTCTGGAAACATTCGCGGATTTGCGAACGGGGTGTTGTATTCCTCGACGATCAATTCGACCGTGTACAACGTGACATTTTTCAACCACACGGGCGCGTTCAGCGGCTTTAATGCGAACAATTCCAACGTCTCTTATAGCAATGTCTCGTACTCGGATACAAACGGCATTGCTTTCTCGGGGTCCCAGTCCGTCTTTCTTATCGGCAACACGATTCAAGACAACGGACCCAGCGGGAACGTAGCCGGTGTATTGTTCGAGGCGACGAATAGCAGTTGGTTGACTTCCAATTCGTTGTTGCGCAACCAAAATGGCTTCCACTTCAACAACAGTTTCGGCAACGTCGTTTTCGGCGGTTCGGTGATCAACAGCACGGCCGTTGGTTTGGCGTATTCAAATTCGCCTTCGTCCAACCTGGTTTCCGGCGTTTCGGTTTCCGGTAATTATTCGAATGCGGCGTATTCGGATGTGCGGATGAATGCGAATTCGTCGGCAACGTTGCATGATGCGTCTTTCAATAAGTCGCGTGTTAGCACGGATTCCGCAGTGGCCAATAATGCGACGGTGAGTTACACCGTGCATGTCAACGTGACGAATTCGACTTCGGCGTTGGCCAATGCCCGGGTCAACTTCACCTCGGTGGGTGCTTCAGTCGCGTCGATCAGCCAGTTGACCAACTCGACTGGGTTTACGACTCAGAACGTGACGGAGTACGTGCAGACGACGGGCCTGGTATACGGCGTGAATTTGTCCACGTTGAATCCGTACACGGTGTTGGTTTCGCTTTCCGGTTATGATTCCAATTCGTCGTCTCAGACGTTGACCGCGGCGACGCAGTTGAATCTGCGTTTGTCTGTTCCGGCCGCGGTGGTGACGACTACGTCGACTGGCAGTGGTTCGACTGCGTCCGCCACTCCGACTCCTACGGCCGCCCCCGTTCCGTCGCCAACGACGTCGCCGTCTGTTCCGAGTCCAACGCCGGGAGTTGAGTCCGGTGAGCCATTGCCTAGCCCTGCGGCGGAACTTGGCTTGCCAACAGCGGTACCGGAACAAATCAATCAAGAAAACGTCGTCGTGGAAGTGTCCGCGCCTTCGAGCGGCGCTTCTGATTCCGCTTCTTCCGGAGGCGTACCCGTCGTGGTGCGTCGGTCGTTGGTGGTGGAGTCGTCCGCCACCGGTCCTCGTTCGACGGTGTTGATTGAGTTTGAGAATGAGGGCGTGGTTCGTTTGAAGGATGGGCGTTTTACGCAGCGTTTTCCGTTTATTCCGTGTTTGGGTTCAGATCCGGCGTTGTATGAAGCGCAAGGGTTTTTCTTTGTTCCGCGTCCGGTGGAGATTAAGTGCGGGAGTGCCGTGGTGACGTGGTTGTTTGATAATGTGGAGCCGGGTGAAACGGTGAAGGCGGAAGTTCAGGTCGCCGGTGAAGTGACGCGGGAACAGGTGGAGCAGATTAGTACGCCGAAAGTGATTGCGCGTAGTGTGGAGCGGGTGGAGGCGGTCGCGGTCACGCCGTCGGCAAGCCTGAGTCCCACGCCTGGAAGTTTTGACTGGACCCTACCGGCCATAGGCCTGGGCGTTGTGCTCCTGGCCGCTGGTGCGTATTTTGTCTTGGGCCGCCGCAAGCCAGATGGCATTTGAGCTTTTTTGAGTCCGTTGCTAAGGCCCTAAGTTCTAAATACTTCGCTGCCGTGTGAGTTGGGATGCCTTCCGCACGTGCGAGCCTTACGCTTTATCTATCGCTTCTTTTGGCTTCCTTGGCCTTGACCGGAGCCATCCATGTGGCCGCGCCGGCGATACCCGTGGATTCCGCTGTTTTTGAATCGGTGACGGCCACCGGTTCTGCGGATGTCATTGTAGTGCTCAAGCCTTCAAGCCGCGTTTCACCGGCTGTTTTGAACCGCGCACTCGGCGCCCGTGATGCATCCCACGCTCCAAATTCAGGGCTTGATGTGACGCGGCGATTCGATTCACTGGGAATGGTGGCCGTCCGCGTGGATTCGGCTGGTTTGCGGACGCTGCAATCCGATCCTTCAGTCGCCGGCGTGTATTACGACAGGCCCGTGCATGCTATGGATGCGACCAGCAATGCGCAGATCAATGCGGACGACGTGCAGCGGTTCGTGTTTTCCGGGCAGAACGTGACGGGTCGCAACCAGACGATTTGCGTCATCGATACCGGCATTGATTACCGCGATCCGGCTTTCGGCACGTGTGGAGGCGTGGCATCCGGCGCTAACTGCCGCGTCGTCGGCGGGTACGATTTTGTCAACGGCGATGCAGACCCGTTGGACGACCACGACCACGGCACGCACGTGTCCGGCATTGCCGCGGCCAATGGCAGCGGTTTTCTGGGTGTCGCACCCGGCGCCAACCTCGTGGCCATTAAAGTGTTGAATTCCGCCGGAGTTGGTTTGCTGTCTAACGTGATTGCCGGCATCGACTGGTGTACGAACAACCGCACGTTGTACAACATCACAGTCATTTCCATGAGCCTGGGTGGAGGCCTGTTCAGCAACACCTGCGACTCGCAGCTGGACGCCATTGCGGTTCAAAATGCGTTTTCCAACGGCGTTTTTGTGGCTGCTGCATCTGGCAACGACGGTAACACCTCTCACATCAGCGCGCCGGCTTGTTCCAGCAATGCCACTGCCGTGGGTGCGGTTAACTCCGCTGATGTCGTTGCTGATTTTTCCAATGACTGGAACAAACTTTTGCTCTTGGCTCCCGGCGTGGGCATCAGCTCGACGTTGAAGAACAATGGATCCGGATCTTTAGATGGCACGTCCATGGCCACGCCGCATGTCGCGGGTGTGGCTGCGTTGATGCAGGATTTTGCTCAACGTGGAAACGGGACTTTGGCCACGCCTCTTTACATACGCACGTTGTTGAACCGCACTGGAGTACCTATTACTAGCAGTTTTAGCAATTTGCTTCATTACCGCGTGGACGCCTTCGCGGCGTTGCAGGCGTTCCAAGCCGACGTGTCGCCCCGCACCATTGCGTTGGTGTCGTTTGTCAACGGCTCATCCACGAACCTGTCGTATTCCAACGTCAACTTTTCTTTTTTTGATGACAACGCGACGCCATCGGCTTGCGTGTTGCAGTGGTCCAACGGTTCGTCCACCAACTTTTCCATGGCCACGGGCGTTGGTTCCTGCGCTTTCAACGTTACGGGCCAGACCAATGTCAACGCCACGTTTCGCGTTTTTATCAACGACTCCTTCGGCAACGTCGGCGCCGCCTCTTTTGCCCGCTCGCTGGACACGCAGGCGCCGCAGGCGGTCAATTCCACGTTTGCGAATAATTCGGTCCTGGCCAACACGTCGGTGCTGATCAATGCCACGTTTTCCGATTTGAACCCCCATTCATGCATCCTGCAGCTGGACGGCAGCAACACGACGCTCACGGCCAACGCCACGTCGTGCCTGTTCAACCGTTCGGTGACGGAAGGCAACCACAACTTCACGGTGTTCGTCAACGACTCGTTCGGCCGCATCAACCAAAGCGACGTGTTCTTTTTCACCACCGACCTTTCGCCGCCATCGGCGTTGACTTTCGTCGCGCCCACGCCTGCTAACGGGTCGGCGTCCCGCGACACCTACCTCTTCGTCAACCTGTCGTTCACCGAACTGCGTCCGTCCGCCTGCGTGTTGACGTTCAACGTCACGGTCAATTTTTCCATGACGCTGGCCGGGTCTAACGGCGTGGGGCCGTACTGCTCGTTCAACGTCACCAACCTGCCGGAAGGCGCCCACAACTACTCCGTCTTCCTGAACGACACACTGGGACACGTCAACCAAACGTCACTTCAGTTCGCCGTGCTGGACCGTACGCTGCCGGCCGTAACGGCCGTATCGGCACCGCGCTACATCAACCGAACCACGGCGTTCAATGTGTCGGCCAACGCATCGGACGCATTGGCGCCCATGCTGAACCTCAGCGTCGCATTCACCAACGGCTCCGGCATCGTTTTGTACTCTCCGTCGTTTTCGCTTTCCGGTTCTCTGAACTATACCGCGTCATTCGCCGACGTTTCGGCTTTATCCGACGGCAATTACACGTTGAACGTAACCGCGGTGGACAACGCGTCCAATGCAGCGTCCAATGCATCGGTCAACATCACGGTGGACTCCATTGCGCCTACGGCCCCGGCTTTGTCGGTCCAATCCAACGCCTCCGGCTTTGCTTATGTCAATTGGTCCGCTTCAATGGACAGCGTCGGCTTGGACCATTACGAATTGTTCCGCAACGGCAGCCGCATCTTTTCGACCGATTCGTTCAACGCGTCCGATTTTTCGGCCCCTTTTGGTCTCGACGCCAATTACAGCGTCCTTTCCGTCGACGTGTCGGGCAACCGCAATGCCTCTGTTGGCGTCGTGGTGCGGGTCAACGACACGGTTTTTCCTCAGCAGACGTTTAACCTCACCGCCGCCAACTTGGCTAACGGCGCGGTCAACCTGTCTTGGACCAACGTAACGCTGGACGTCAACGGCACTAACGAGCGCAATGTCACGTTCCGCATCTTCCGCACGACGAACGCGTTGGAGACGCTGGTCAACGCCATGACGGAGTTGGCCACGGTGTCCGCGCTGACGTATAATGATGAGTCGGTTCTGTCCGCCGGCTTGACGTATAAATACGTGGTAGCATCGGTGGATGCCAACCGCAACGTCAACACCACGGTCACGGCCAACAATTCGGTCAACCACACCACGCTTTCCGCATGCACCAACGCGTTTTCCGGTTTTTCGGCGTGCTCCGGCGGCGTCCAGAGCCAGACCCGCACTTGCCTGGGCCAGACCCAAACGCAGACGCAGTCCTGCAGTTCGTCGGGAAGTTCCGGCGGCAGTACGGGCGGAGGCAGCGCCGGTGGAGCGGCCGGCGGCGCATCCGCGGGTGGCAGTTCGGCGCCGTCGTCCGGCGGTGCCCGCGGCGGGGGCGGTGGAGGCGGCGGTTCGGGCAAAGAACTGTTCAAGGTCCAGAACATCCCGGCTGCGCTTGCATTGGAACCCGGCAAGACTCAAACGCTGGACGCGCAGGTATCGTCGTTCTACACGGGCTTTTTGCGCGTGCGCAACGTCACGCTCAGCGGCGTTCCGGACGACTGGTACACTATTTCCGACCTGTCCATCGTGTCGCCCATCAGCAAGACCAATTTTTCCATCGATTGGCACCCACCGGCGACCGCACGGGGCAACTATTCCGTCCGATTGGACATTGTCGGCGTGGGCACCAAGAACGCCGGCTTGCTGAACACGTCGTACGCGTTCGAACTCATCCTGCCGCCGATCGATTCGGTCCAATCCACGGGTTCGGGACAAACCGTCTCCGCTCCTGTAGCCGAAAAAGTCCCTACGCCCATGGCCGCCGTGGTGCCGCAACCGGCCCAGCTGGACCCGTCCTCGTATTTGCTGGTGTTGGGCGGATTCGTCCTGGTGGGCGCCGTGGGTAGCGGTTGGGAGCTTTGGAGATGGAAACAGGCGCATCCGGATACGCCCAAGACGGATGCCCGTCCACCGGTCGCCAAGGCGGCGCCTGCCGATGGCAAGAAAGACCTACCGACGATGGGTGAGGTTCCGAAAAAGGAATAGATGCCCGCCCGCCAAATGAAATACGCCATCGGATTTTTTGGTTGCGGATTTTTCGCGCGTTGGTCGGGGGTCATTGCTCGGATTCTTTTCGTCCAACGGCTTTTTGTTTCGCCATGGCAAAGGCCACGATTTCTCGAGGCGTGCGGTTCTTGCGCATCCGGACCCGGATGGCGTTGTTGAATAGCGCTTCTCCTTCTTCCTCGAACGTTTCGGCACGGTCATATCCGAGCAACCCGCTCCAGGTTCCGTTACGCGTTTTTTCCACGCAGACGTAGTGCCTCAACTTTCCGTTGATTTTGGCGGCAACATAGTGATGACTAGGAAAGTCCGGATGGGGGCTCAATGCCTTTCGGATGATTTCAATCTTCATTTTTTTCCCGACCGGTTTGTTCTTCTAGACGTATTCTTTGAGCGAGAATTGTTTGACCTGTTCGTCGTTGAAAATGCTGGCGATTTCCTTTTCGATCAAGAGAAGGCGTTGCTTGAGGTATTCCGGCAGGTGGAACCGCTCGGCCATGGTCTGCGAGAGTTTGAGGTACTTCTGGATGCCGCCCTTGCTGATCGTCAGCAACAGCTTGCCGTTGCACTTGCGGCATTTGCCGCACAAGGGGATGCGGCGGAATTTGGCGTTGCAGTCCACGCAACGGAAGGACTGCTTGGAGAACGACCGCAGGTTGCCGTACAGGTCGGGGAAAAAGTGGTTCAGGATGATGCGTTCGGCCGCTTCGGCTGCATCCACGGCCGCGATGCGCTCCATCAAGGCCAGTTCGTCCTCCACCTTGTGCTGCATGTTCGAGAACTTGACGTACGTCGTCACGTACGGTCCGGCCATGGCCGCTTCGTGCGTGCATTGGAAGCCGTACAACGCGTCGACCTTTCCCAAGTGGTCGGCGACGATGTCGACTTTGACTTCCGACGGGTTGGCGTAGCGCTGCGCCGCCTCATAAAGCGCCAACGGGTATTGTGCCGCGCGGTCCATGGCGTGCACTTCGTCGTCCACTTCCTTGGGGTCCAACACGGTAGTCAACACCAAGGGCGCATCCATCTTGCCGCCCCGCGTTTCCGGCAGGAATTCCTTCGAAAAGTTCAACAAACCGTCCATGAGCATCATAAAACCCAATTCATCGCCGTCAGCGTTGCGGCGGCAGGCGCAGTGCAGGTACGGATGCGCCAGGATGGCCTGGACGGGCGAGAATCCTAGGATGCGGGCCGTGATGCCGGCGGACGTGTGCGGAGCGATGCAGATGACTTGTTGGCCGATGAGGTCCTCCATGCGTTGCGCGTTGTAGAACGGCTGAAGGCCGTACACGTAGACCAATTCGTCGTCGATGAACTTCGACACGCGCACGATGTACTCGCCGGCGCCGCTGGAAAGAATGACGTCCTGCGCGTGCATCTCCACGGTCTGATCCGCCGACTCCAAACGCCGGCCGTGCGTGTCGTGCGTGTAGCCCAACTCCAAGCAACGTTGGACGCTGAGGCCGATTTCGCGGGGCACGAAGTGCGTGATGGGCACTTCCGTGGCATCCACCCGGCAGGTGCCGTCACGGAAGACGGACAAATCGTATTTGGCCCGCAGCAGGCCTTTCTCGATGGGTTCCGGCGTCTTGTTGGCGGAGATCAGGCCGATGACGGCCTTGAGGTGGTCCGGCTTGAACTTGGCCGTCTGCACCGCCTTTTCTAAAGCATCGTGGAACGACACGCGCTGCGGCTCATGCGTCAACGTCACGCCGCCGCATCGGCATTTTTCCTTGTTGGTGTATTGCCCGCACTGCGTGCATTGCCGGACGGCCTGCGTGTCCTGGTGGCACGACGGACATCGGTGCTGCCACGTCTTGCTCTGACACCCGAGGCACAAGCGGATCTGCAGCTGCATGTCCGCATCCGGCCCCTGCGCGGCCTTGACCACGTCGCGCACCTTTCCGCCGTGGAGGCCCACAGGAAATAGCACGTGCACCGGCGGCTGCATCTTGCGCTCGCGGCTCTTTTCCGGCCGGCCCATGCTGGTGCCCAGGAAGACGCCGGCTTTGTCCTGCACGGGCACGTCCGACCAGGCGTTGATGCAGTCCAACACCGTGCTTTGCGCCGTTTCTGCCGGATTGAGGATGCCCAACTGCGTCCAGATCGCCTGGGCCGTCACCGGGTCCAGCACGATGGCGCCGTCGTTGACGCGGTGCGGGACGCCCGCCTTTTCCAGCAATGCCTTGTGCTCCAAGCCATCGATGCCCGCATTCTTGACGGCGAACCACTCGCGGGACAGGCGTCCTTTTTCCTTGATCCATGCCCGCAGCGTCAACAATTCGTCCAATGCAAGGGCCGTCCAGTAGTGCGTGAATTGGGGGGCCAAGGGCACCGCCCATTTCGTGCTCAGTTCGTGCGCTTCCTGGAACGTCATCCCGTTGATCTGCTCCGCCGTCTTTTTCACGCCTTTTTCCTCGAGCAGCCGGGCGTAGTGTTCCTCACAGAACCCGGTCGGCACCAAGGCGTGGTTGCTCTTGAGAAAATCGCCGAAGCAGACCAACATGTCGCCGAGGAAGAGGATCTTCTCGATGTGGCCCTTGAGCGAAACGGCCTGCTCAGCCGTTTTGACCTGCAGGACTTCGCCATCGTCCAGCAACACGATGGGCCCTTCGATGGTCTCGCACGGCGTGACCACGCAGCCCTTGCCGGGCCGCTCGGTCTTGACCTGCGTGCCGAACGCGGGGTACTCGTCCAGCACGATCATGGTCGCCGGATGGATGGCCTTGCTTTGGATGCCGGCAAAACGCGTGCGGCCGTAGCGCAGGCGGAAGCCGCCGGGCTTCATCGGGAAACTGAAGATGGGCCGTCCGGCCACAATCTCATCCATGTACTTGCTGTTGGGCTTGATTTCCGTCCTTTCTTCCTGCTTCTTGGACACCTTGATCAGACGGTCCACGAAACCCCAATCCAGGCCATGTTTCTTGGTGAGCTTGAGGATCTTGGCGGCTTTCAGGCAGATGCCTTCGCTGATGACCAGGCACACGCCGCTGCGGACGCGGTTGGACTCGATGCCCGCGATGTTCTTGCGGACCGTCACTTCGTAATCTTCCGTGGGCTCGCCGGCCACACACACCGGACAACTGCGCACGACGTGACGGATTTCTTCCTCGGTGGGCACGTACTGGCCGGCGCGGGTGCGCACGGCGTACAAGCCGAGTTCTTCCACGTAGCGCTCGACGTGGTCGTCGGTGGGCCGGAAGTTGGCCAACTTGAGGTATTGACGGCAGAAATCGGCGATGATCAGGGCAAACGCCTGGCCCGTGCCGCCGGCGCCGCGGATGGGGCCGGCGAAATAGACGGACGCGTACTTGGACCCGTCCGGATTCTGCTCGATCTTGACGTGCGAAATGCCTTCGATGGGCGCGCTTACCACGCCTTCGGTGAACAACGCCAAGCCCGTGCGCACCGCCTGTTCCAACCGCTGGCCGTCGTCTTCGCCGCCGAACTTGCCTTCCAGAATCTGCCGAGCAATCTCGAAACAAGCGCTTTCGCGGTCCGTCTTGATGGCCCGGATGGCTTCGGCCACGCCGGCCGGTCCGACCAATCCTTCGACGCGGGCCGAGACGTCCGACGCCAGGCGGATCTCGACTTCGGCCTGCGGGTCGCGGCCTTTCTCGCGAGCGGCCTGTGCCACCTGCAGCGCGGCATGCGTCTGTGCCTGCAGGCCCGACAAGTACCGGCCGATGGGCGAGTCCGCGTTGCTTTCCGGATGCGTCTGGCTCATGCCCTCGTCCCCAAGAAGTCTTCCAGCATGCCGACGGCCGCCTCTATGCGCTTGCGGGCCGTCTTGGCGCCCACGTCCTTGGTGAAGCGCGTATTGAACGTCAGCCACGCCATCAGCCGGTGCGCGACGAAGAACTGGAACGCCTCGTCGAATTCCGGCGCCGTCACGTCGGCGTGTTCCTGCAGGAACTTCGTGCGGAACGCGTCCTTGAACGGCTCGCGCAGCGGGTGGCCGTAGATGCTGTAATAGAAGGAGGCGGCATCCAGCAGGGGCGAATTGATGTTGGCGTGCTCGAAGTCGCGCAGCTGGAGCTTGTCATTCTCATCGATGTACGTGTTCTGGATGCGGGCGTCGCCGTGCGCCAATCCCTTGCGGTTCTTGGATGCAAGCACGTTGTCCCGCATCTTGAGGCACAGCTTCTCGATTTTCCGCAGCGTCGCCGACTGGATGAGCCGCTCCTCCAGCAACAACGTGGCCTCGTCCGTCATCCATTGGTTCTTCTTGAGCTCTTCCTCCTCGATGCGCGCCCGCAAGCCCGGGTTCAACGAGCTGACGCGGATGGCGTGCAGCCAGAACAGCTTGTCGATCAGTTCGGTCATCCGCTCCGGCGTCAAGTTCGACGGCGTCAGCGCCTTCATGGTCTTGAATTCCGTCAACAGGTGCACGCCCAGTTCGCCTGATGAGTACTCGCAGGCCACCATGGCCGGCAGCCGCAGCTTGGCGCCGGCGTAGTGGTGGAACGCGATCTCGCGCCAGGCTTTCTTGAGGTCCTCGTCCCGGCGGTTCTCGTGGATGTGGAACATCTTGAAGACGAACTTCTTGCCTTTTTTGTCCACGCATTGGAATACGTAATTCTTGCTAGGGCCGAAATATTCCACGGATTGGAAGCCGAACTTCTTGAGCACGCGGCTGCCCAGCACGATGATGTCCACGTCGGCGCTCATGCGGGCGCCCCCCGGAAGTCCAGCACCCGCAGCGAGCCGCTCGATACGTTGTACACCGGAAACTGGCACGGCGACGGCACATGGCCGATGCGTTTCTGGAAGTCCGTCGTGTCCTGCCAAGTGCCCGCGTTGATGACGAACGTGCCGCGGTAGTCCGCGTAGCCGTTCTTGTGCACGTGGCCGAAGTGGAATATGTCCGGCGCTTCGCCCACCACCATGTAGTCGCGGTGCTCCGGCACCAACGGTTTGTCGCCGTACGTGGGCGCCAAGTGCCGCCGCTTCATCAGTTCGATGCCCATCCTCTCGGGATGCACGTAGCCTTCCGGCATGTTCATGCTGGCGATTAGCGAATCAAGCGACGTGCCGTGGTACATGAGCACCTTGAGGCCTTCCACTTCGAACCACGCCGGGTTGCCCACCAAATGCATGTTGTCCTTCTTTTCCAGCCCTTGCGCGAATTCGTCGAACAGCGCCGGCTGCGGCTCGGCCGTCCGCACGGCGTCGTGGTTGCCCGGTGCCAGGATGACATGGATGTGGTCCGGGATCTGCATCAGGAACTCGCCCATGGCCTTGTATTGTTGGTAGATGTCCTTGGTGACCAGTTGTTTTTCCTGCGTGGGGTATACGCCGATGCCGTCGACCAAGTCACCGGCGATGAACAAATACTTGATTTTGCCGGCCACTTCTTGCTCTTCCGCACTGCCCTTGCCGTTGAGAAACTCCAAAAAGTGCTGGAACTGGTTCTGGAGGAAGAATTTGCTGCCCACGTGCAAATCGGACAGAAAGCCGATGTTGACGTCGGCCTCGGCCCTCTTCTTGTCGCGGATGGGCACGTCGGGCCACACGATGTCGTCGATGATGAACAAGTCGCCGTTGAAAAAACCGTCCAACGCCACCACTTCGTCGTCCAACAGTCCGGCCGTCAGGCCCAGGATCTTGGAGTTCTTGGACACCAGGCCCGTCACGCTGCCGGTCTCATCTTCCAGTTCGATCAGGACGTGGCCGTTCTTGGTCGTGCGCTTCTCATACACCATGCCGATGAGGCGCATCTTCTCCCGTTGGCCCCGGGCCGCCGCGCGGTTGAGGCGGTCCACGACTGGGTACTCGCTGCGCCGTCCGGAAAGCAGGCCCTTCATCTGCGTGAAGCGGTCGTTGAAGTGGGCGACGAAGTCCTCGATCTTGCCGGTGCACCGGCTTTTCCGCGTGACTTCGCGGTCCTTGAACAGGCGGATGTTCGGCTCGGCGTTTTTCGCCGGCGCGTCGAAGCGCAGCCGCTCCAGGACCACGGCCGGCGCCTTGAATTCCGTCGAGCGCGCGGCGATTACTTCGGCAACCAGGCTGTGGCGGATCATGAACTCGTCCTGGCTTTTGGCCAGCGCCACGGCCTGTTCCAGCACGGCTTTGGGTTCTGCGCAGCTCATGAGTTCCCGCATGGCGTCCGGTTCCAGCAGCATTTGGTGGCTTTCGGCGGCTTGCAGCAGCTCGCGTTCGACGATGCCCATGACCACCGGCAATTCCATGCCTTACCCCACCATGCCCCAAGAATTGTCCAGAATGAGTTCGGAAAGGCTTTCGGTCGCCCAACTTTATATACGCGCGGGGGCCTCGCCGGCGTCTGGGCATAACCGGCGGGGCAAACCCGTCGCATTTTTGGCGTCTGGAGGTGAAAAAACAATTATATACGTAAAACCCCTACACCGTAGTAACGAATCCGCGCTGCTGCGTTTTTTACCGCCGTTTAGCCCTTTTATCCGCACACGCCTTTCAGGTGAGCTTTGCCATGGATGAACAAATCGAACGATTGATCCCCCTTCTGGACATGCTGGTCAACGACAATTCGGTGCCGCGCAACGTGCGCACCAAGTTGGCGGCGGCGAAAGAACGCCTGGCCGGCAACGACGAATTCTCCACCAAGGTCTCCTACGCCGTCTATGCCTTGGACGAAGTCTCCAACGATATCAATCTGCCGATGCACGCTCGAACTCTTGTTTGGAATCTTTTGAGTGAATTCGAAGCACTCAAAAATAAAGCGTAGGAAGGGGGCGAGGCGCAGGCCGTGCCAGGGGGAAACCGCGCACGGTTGCCCCCGGGGCGACCAATGACATCAATCTGCCGATGCATGCGCGCACGCTGGTGTGGAACTTGCTGTCCGAGTTTGAGGCTTTGAAAAACAAAGCGTAAGACGGCTGCCTTGCGCGCGTCGTCGGCTTTTTTTTAGCCCACCGCTCCGGTTTCGGTTTTTCTTTATTCCAGCGAATTTGCCTTTTTTTTTTCGGCTGCGTCTTGCTTGCATGGTCTATGTCTGGTGTCCACGCCGTGGTGTTTTTTCCTGGCCAACCGATTTTCTTTTTGCAAAACAAAAAATGCTCGACGAGCCCGAGGGGATTCGAACCCCCGGCCTATTCCTCGGTCCTTCGACTTGCGAATCGAACTAGGACGGAATCGCTCTATCCAGGCTGAGCTACGGGCCCATTAGTAACTGCGTGAATGGCCGCGTTAAAAAACAACGGCATGCACGTTGTGATTCCGCTATGTTTGTAGGGTGCCTGCTTTGAAGATTACGGTTTTGGGTTCCGGGGACACCCGCGGCCTACCCAAAGTGGGTTGTGCATGCGCCACGTGTGCGGATGCCTTGCGCACGGGTTTTGAGCGCAAACGCTTCGGCCTCTTGGTTGAGCACTACGACGAGACAACCGGCCGCCGCACGCGCCTCCTGGTTGACGCGTCGCCGGATTTGAGGCGGGTGTGCTTGCAACACGGTTTTTCCTCCAAAGACCTTGACGCGGTGCTGATAACCCATGAGCACTACGACCACGTCGCGGGTTTAGGCGACTTTTTTTATGACGGCAGGACCATCCCGCTGTACGCCCGTCCGGATTGCATCGACCACGTCTTTTCCGAACATGCCTACGGTTACTTGCGTGGTTTCCGTCTGTTCGACTTTCAAAGGACCGCGTTCTTCCAACCGTTCTCCGTCGGATCCATCACGGTAACGCCGGTTCCGGTCCACCATTCCATCGAGACGCAGGGATTCATTTTTGCTGCAGGGGGAAAAAAGGCTGCTGTGCTCACCGATTGCCGCGCCAGCGTGCCGGACGAGACGTTGGACGCCATTCGTGGCGTTGACGTTCTGTTCACCGACGGGTGGCTGGAAAACGCCGAGCAATTCGTGGAGGCCTACCGCGCATTCCACCCTGGCCTCTCGGATTCCGAATTGGCGGAATTGTTGAAAGACAAAAAGCGCAATCACTTGTTAATCTCCGAAGCACGCGACCTGGCGACGCGCGTCGGCGCCCGCAAGACCGTGTTGCTGCATGTGGCGCACGCGGCGCGGCCGCATCGCGTGCTGGCGCAGGAATACGATTCGGAAACCCTGACCATCGGTTATGATGGGCTACACGTTTCATTCTAGTTTTTTTTTTGCCATTGCCCCCTACGCCGGCTTTCTTGCTCCGTTTGGATTTTTACTGAATGAAGGCCGAGTACCGCTTTTTTTGGTCTATTTGATTTCCTTACTTTTTGCGTTCGTTGTTCCTACCTCCCGCCGCCTTTTTATTCGCGCCTTCCGTTTCAAACGTCATGTCGCTGGACGTCTCGTCGCTTCCCATCATCAGCCTCGGCATCATCGCCTTGGTAGCATTGCTGTTGGGCGGCATCTTCACCCGGTTGGGTCTTGCGTCCTCCGTCGGTTACATCATCGCCGGCGTCCTCATGGGCCCCTTGGGCCTGCAATTGCTGGCGCCCGGTGAAGGGTTGGCCGAATTGTTCGGCCAAATCGGCTTGCTCATGCTCCTGTTCTACCTCGGCCTGGAATTGAGCATCGACAACTTCCGCAAGACCGGCGCCGTCGCCCTCGCCCTCGTGTTCGTCGAAACCGTCGCCGCTTTCGCCACCGGCTACACCATCTCCAAATTCTTCGGCTTCACCGACTTGCAAGCCCTCGTCGTGGGCGCCATGCTGCCCTTTGCCTCCACCGCCATCGTCGTCAAGTTCATGATGGACAAGAAAATCTTCGACTGGCCGGAAAGCCGCGTCGCCGTCAGTTCGTTGGTCATCGAAGACTTCTTGGCCATCCTCGTGCTCGTCTTTCTTACCAGCCTTTCCACCGCCAAATCGCTCAACCTCCTGGTCGTCAACGGCCTCTTGTTCACCATCGCCATGTTCTTCGTCGTCCGCAAAATCTCCAAACACGCCCTCAACTTGCTGGAAAAATTCGGCCACCAAGACAAAATGGCCATCTACGCCATCGGCATCGGCATCGTCGTGGGCTACTTCGGCGAATTGCTCGGCATCTCAAGCGCCCTAGGCGCCTATTTTGCCGGCTTCGCCTTGGCCGAAACCAAGTACGGCGAACGCATCAAGAACGAATTGGGCGTCTTTCGCGAATTCTTCATCCTCTTTTTCTTCGTCAGCTTCGGCGTCATCGTGACCTTGCCTTCCTCTACCGTCATCTACCTGCTTTTGGCGGCTTTGCTGGTCGCCTACATCTTTTCCAAAATGGTGGCGTACGGCATCTTCGGCACCGCCTTGGGCTTCAAACCCAACGCTGCCATCACCACCGGCATCCTCATGGTCGCCATCGGGGAATTCTCCATCATCATCGCCTCGGCTGCCGCCGCGGTCCTTCCCAACAGCGCCGACATCCTCTCCTTGGCCTTCCTGATGACCCTGGCCACTGCCGGCATCATGCCGCTGCTTTTCAACTACCGCGAAAAAGTCGCATTGACTTTCATGTCTCTTTACCCGGCCCGCGTCCGCAAACTCATGGGCATCGTGGGCGTCGAAATGAAAGCCGCCGAACGCATCTCCCACGTCTTTGAAGACGCCTTTTGGTCCTCCGTCCGTAGCCTCCTGACTAACTTCACTATCGCTCTTGCCGTCGTCTACATGGCCGCCCTGCTCAACACCGAATTCATCCTCCCCGCGTTTCCCAACCTCCCGTCCTCCGCCACCTTGGCCCTCCTCATCCTTCCCCTGGTCGTTTGGCCCGTCTATCGCACTTTCCAAGAACTCCGATTCCTCTTCACGCTCCTAGTGGAACGCTTCGCCGGGCCTGCTGCTGTCGAAAAAACTGCAGAAGCCTTCGTCGGCCTGCTCATGGTGTTCTCCGGCATGCTGGCCGCCGGATGGCTCTACGGCATGCACGTGCCCCCCTTGTACCTCCTCCTACCGGCCCTCTACACCGTCTTAGCCTTGTTCTTTTTGTCCCGTTCGCTGTGGTCCTGGTTTGAGCATGCCGAAAACGTCCAAGGCCTCCTCACCGAGTCGCCCCAACGTTCTGCCACCCTGGCCCGCATGGCCAAGACCTTCGACGCCCGCGGCGAACTGGTCTTCCGCCTCAACGAAGAACGCTCCCTAGCCAAAGAACAGATATCCGAAGCCCTCACCGCTGGCAACGCCGCCAAAGCCCGCCACCTCTTATCCGCCTTCCGCCGTCGCGAAGCCAGCCTCCTTGAAAAACTCAAACGCGAAACCCCCATGCACCCCTTCAAGGAAAAAACCCACTCGCCCCACCTCGAAGCCTACTTCATGCGCCGCCACGGCAGCCCGGCCGTCAAAACCAAAAAGAAAAAGTAAAACCAACCCGCTTTGCCACCCCGATAGGCAAACCCCAATAAAACCCGTTTTTCCCATCCGGCTGCCTCAGGTCCGCGGCTTGTTTTTTCATCCCTTCGGATTTTTCGTCCCGGCGGCCTTCGCGCGTTTTTTTAAGCCACGCCGCCATGGTTGTACCGGATGATGACCGCGAACAACCACCGACTCGGAACGCGCCCTCACGGGTGCTCCTACCGGGAATGATGACGCTGATAGCGGCTGACACTTTTGCTTTTATTCGTCAGAGGGGGCGAGGCGGACTAAGCGCCAGGGGGAAACGTGGTTGCCGACGATGCTCCGCAGCATCGTCGGTTGCTTCCGCTCCCCCGGGGCTTAGACCTGGGAATGATGACGCTGATAGCGGCTGACACTTTTGATCTCACGAACCGGGTCTTGAAAACCAATACCTAATATAATTGGACGCCCACTATAGTGCCCGGTGATGCCCATGGCCAAACGCCGACGCTTTTCCTCATTTTTCGACGACGACTTCGACCCCTTTGCCGACATGGAGCAATTCCACGCCATGTTCGACGAATTGATGCGCCACGGATTAGACCAGACCAAAGCCAAGCCCGGCCAACCCCTGGTCTACGGTTTTTCCATGCACGTCGGGCCCGACGGCAAGCCCCATGTCGAGCACTTCGGCAACGTGCGGCAAGGCAAAGTCACACAAGAGCGCGAACCCCTCGTCGACTTGGTCGACCTCAAGGACGAACTCCGCGTCGTAGCCGAGTTGCCGGGCGTGTCCAAGGACGCCATTCAAGTCAACGTCCAAGGCAACGTCTTGCACCTGAGCGTGACGGATCCCGAACGCCCGTTTTCCAAACGCGTCCCCCTGCCGGCATCCGTCGACGAAAAATCGGCCAACGCCTCCTACAAGAACGGCATCCTCGAAATCATCCTCAAGAAAAAACCCTTGCCATCGCCCTCCAAAGGCCGCGTCACCATCCGCTGAAAAGGCTCCTGAAACGTCCGGCGAACCCAACGCAACCTTATGGAAAGAAAAAAGAAACGATGCCGTTTTGCTTTTTGCGCTTCCGCGGCTCTTTTTTTTTGTTTCCGTCTATCCTCCCTTTCGATTTTTCAGTTGATTGAGCTTTTCGCGACGAGGTCACGATGGTGGTTTGACTTCCGTTTATAGTCAAATCCAGCTGAAAAAAACGCGAAAAAACCTGAAATGTTTCCATCACTTTACTTTTTGTAAAGAACGCTTTACTTTAACTTTATAAAGCATCCTTGATTATCTCGTTCAATCAAAATTACAAAAAAATCGTTGAAGGGGGAGAGCAAATGAATTCGCGTCTACTAAACTTTACTTTTGTTTCGTTCATGTTGTTCATGTCCGTCGGCATGGTCGCCGCCGACGTTCCGATTCTCATTCCCTTGCAAGGCAAATTGCTGAATTCGACGGGTTCCGTTCTTTCCGGTGCCCACACGCTCAACTTCTCGCTCTTTACGGCCGCCAGTGGTACTGCCCCCGTATGGACTGAAAACCGCGTCGGAACAAACCGCTTTAACGTGATTAACGGCTTTTTCGACGTCAATTTGGGCGACAACGCTACGTTGGCTAACGTGAATTTCACCATCCCTCTCTGGCTTGAAATCAACGTGTCCGGCGAAATCCTCACCCCCCGCATGCGCCTGGCTTCTGCTCCCTATGCGCGCACAGCCGAGCGCGTGTTCGGTGTTCAAACGGTGAATGAATCCTTGGTTAGCCTGACCAAAATGGCCGCTTCCGCCAAAGGAGCCGGCAGCGTACTCACTGTCTCAAACAATGGTACGGACGACGCCGTCGTCATCAACCAATACAGCGATTCTGACGCCTTACAGATTGAAACGTGGGCGGACAACTCAGAAAATGCCATCGACATCAACCATGATAGCCTTGGCGAAGCGGCCATCGATATCGATTTGATGGACAACTCGGACGGCATTCTCGTTACTAAAAGCGCTAATGGCCGAGGTGCACTCATCAACGTGAGTTCAAACTCCGGCACCGGCCCCGACATTTCGGCCCGCAACATCTTTAACGTCACCAACGGTGCCACGCAAGGCGTAACCTTTGCCAGCCGCCGCACGTCGTGGGGCTTCTCCGGCAATGGTTCAACCCTGGGCGACCTGGATGCGTCGGCTTTGGCTAACGGTACAGTGGCTTCGGCTCGTATTTCAGGTGCTTATGCTGGTGTGACTGGTGTGGGTGTTTTGGCTTCGGGTACGGTGCCTACGACGTTGCTTTCGGGTACGTTGGCTGTGAACAATTTGTCTTCCAGCTCGGTTTACGTGTTTAATGGTTCATCGTTGACGGATTTGGATGCGTCGCGTATCCTGAATGGTACGTTGAACCCCGCTCGCATCAACCAAGGAAACAACTTCAACTTTACCAGCACGTCGAATACGTATACGGGTATCAACTATTCGGGTTCGTACGCGCAGCCCGCTTTCTTGGGCAATGGTTCCGTCTTGGCTGACTTGGATGCCTCCAAGCTGGCTAACGGTACAGTGGCGGTTGGTCGCCTCGGTTCGACGTTGGTGTATGCATTCAATGGTTCGTCGGTCACGGATTTGGATGCGTCACGCCTCGTGAACGGTACCGTGGCGTCGGGCCGCTTGAGCGGTACGTACTCCGGTGCCTTGGTGTTCAGCGGTGCCACAAACAACTACACGGGCTCGTCTGACACCTTGACGCGCAGTGCCGCTCAAAGTGTGGGTGCTGTGCTGACGATTACGCAGAACACGGATTCGGCTGCGGTCAACGTCTCACAGACTCAAAACAATGTGGGCCTCAACGTCAGCAAAACCTCTACGGGTGTTGGATCCGCGTTGTTGGTTGAAAACGCCGGTACGGGTGCCATTTTGAACCTCCAGGCGTTGGGCACTGGTAATGCCACCATTACGTCGAGCACGGGCAGCGGTCACTGGATTGCCAACTACACCACTCGCATCTTGTATGCAAATGGTACGCCGGATGCTACGCACGGTGCGGACAGTGTCCAGGTGGAAAACACGGCGGTGACGGCCAACTCGCTCATCCTGCTGCAAGTCAGTGGCGCTACTCCGGGTGTTCCGGTGACCTTGTTCGTTAACTCGCGAACGGCGAACCAGTACTTCAATGTCACCGCGGTGAACGCCTCGGCGCGTACGGGCAGCTTCTGGATTAGCTACATCATGATAAACTAGAGTGGGAGGTGTTTGTCATGAAATCTTTTCTTTCCTTTTTCCTTTTGTCGGCGGCGCTAGTCGTCGCTTACACAGGAACCTCTGGCAGTTACCAAGCCGAGCTCATCGACGTGGACGGCAGCAACCCGCTGACGGCGATTTCGGCTTCGTACCAATTGGACGTTGTTTCAGGCACGTTGAGCCAAGGCCCTAACGCCGGTATATTGTTCAATAATCCGGGTTTGGGCTTCGGAAGGGCAACGGTGACGCATCCCCAGTTTATTTCAAGCGCGGAACCGGGTAATACGTGCTGTGGCCCCTTCCAATTGACGTCGCGGTGGAGGGACTTGAACGGCCGGGGTGTCCAAAGCGTTCTGCTGTGGAACCAGGACACGAATTTGAACACTTCTGCGGTACTGATTTCCGGCACGGCTCAAGACGGCATTTGGCAAGCCACGTTCTCCACTTCGGGCCCGCTTTCGATTCGGTACCGGTGGTATGCCGAAACACTGGACGGATTGGGCAATCAGTCGAACATCTCAACATTCACCATCGTTCCGGCATCAACGCTCAGTGGTCCTACGCCGACGCCGGCTGCGACTGTCGCGCCTACGACGGCGCCGGCCGCGACGACCCAGCCGTCTCAATCTTCGCCGCCCATTTCCAGCGGGCCAACGGAACTTCCCGCTCCAGTCGAAGAAACGCAGACGCTGGGTGCCTCAAGTGAAGTGTCCGGCACGTTTGGTGAAACGTCGACCGTTTTCACGCTGTCCTATACCGCTCCGGCAAGTGGCTTTTCTGGTGAAATCTCGCATACCGTGCCGCTTCCATTCAAGGATTATTTGGATGGTTTGGTGAGTGTTTCTCCTGAGGCCAAATCCGCGCGTGAGGGTTCTATTATCTTCACGTGGGATGTTTCTTTGGCCCCGCGTGAGACGTTCGAGGCTCAAGTGGAAGTGGCCAAGAAACTGGATCCAGCCATCTTGAAGGAATTCAAGGCACCGCAGGTGGTGTCCAAGCAATCCGCTCCGTCTGCGACGAAGAGTCCGACGGCTACGGCTGCCGCCTCGCAGGCACCGGTTCCAGCTGCGGCGGACAACACGTTGTGGTATGCCGTAGGGGCCATCGTGCTCTTGGGTATCCTCTACTATGTGTTCGTGGGCAGCAAGCCGAAGCGCAAGGGGCTCTGATTCGCTTTCCATTTGGCCGGGTTTATTTTTCCGGTTTTTTCCTCTTTTTTCCACAACCTATTTTAGTTTTTTCATCCATGGTTAGATGAGTTTTGGGTGTTTGACCGATGCGTGGACCAATCGTTTTTTTTCTTCTGATTTTTATCTTGCTGGTGGGCTGTATGCAAGAAGCGCCCTCGGGCGCTAAAAATCAGACGGCCAACCAAACCGTGGCGAATCAGACGTTGACGGCCAATGCCACCGCGTCGCCAGCGCCAACCGACTCGGCTATCCGCGTGGGTTCCGCGGCGTTGTGCCGCGTGAATTCCAGCAACCAAGTCGAGTTGTTCTTGTTCGATCCAACGCGGTATGCGTATGAATTGCAGTCCGATGGCCGTGTGGTGTTGGAAATGGTCTACGCGAATGAGACGCTGTATGTGCATTACTTGTCTCCGCCGGTTGCGGAGTGCCCGTGGATGTTTTTGACGCGAAGCGATTTGGATACGGTGCACGAATTGGGCGGGGTGCGGTTCATGACGCATGGGGACTTGATTTCGCGCATTTCCGCTGATTATTGTCAAACGGTGCCGTTGATGGAAAGCGTCTTTTCGGCTCCTTCGGAAGCCTGCCCCCTTCGTGAAGTCATGCTTCGGGCCCAGCGGTCGGGTTAGCTCTTTGCGCGTTTTGTTGCCGACCGGTCACCGGCCACGACCTGTCCTCGTTCTTTTTAAAGGCCCTTCCGAGGTCTTGTATGAGGTGGAAGGCAATGAAAATCGATGTGAGCGCGTTGCGATATGAGGAAATCGAACAGGTTTTGGCGGACGTGCCGTTCCAAGTGCGGCAGTTGACGTCCGTCGGCGGACGTGTGGTGTTGGATTGCGCCGTTTGACTGCCGCTCCCCATCTTTTTTGTCGGGGTGCCTGGACTGGACGCGGGGGTTCTGCCACCGTACCTTTTCTTTTTGCCTCAAGGGCGGGCATTCCATTTTTTTCAAGCCGGGATTGCGGGCGCTTTTTCGTGATTCGGAATGATTCTGGCTGCACAAACCGTATTAAAGCGGTTTTTCGTCTAAGTTAGCGACCGGTTTTGAGCCTTTTCCCGGGCGGGGTTTTACCTAAGCCATGTACGCCAAGCGCATCATCCTGCGGAATTTCAAATCGTTTTCCAAGGCCACGTTGGAGTTGGACAAATCCTTCACGTCCGTCGTGGGACCTAACGGATCGGGAAAAAGCAATGTGGTGGACAGCCTGCTGTTCTCTTTCGGCGAGATGCGTCTGAAAAGCTTGCGCGTCAAGAGCACGAAGGACCTCATTTTTAAGAATGCCAACGTGGCCGAAGTCTGCGTCCTGCTGGTCGAAGACGACGTCACCGATTTTGCCGTCCAGGAAGTCGAGGAAAAAGGCAAAGTGCGCCGCATCTTCCCCAAAGGCGTGCATGAGATCCGCCGGCTCATCCGTAAGGACGGCAAGACGCGTTACATGCTGGACGGCAAGACCGCCAAGAAATACGTGGTCGAGGATTTTTTGACCAATCACAGCATCAGCCTCCACCACGTCATCAAGCAAGGCGAAGTGCAGCGCATCATCGAGATGAACTCGAAAGACCGCCGCCAACTGATCGACTTCGTGGCCAACGTCTCCGAATACGAGGAGAAGAAACAGGAAGCCTTCTTTGAACTTTCCAAAGTGGACAGCCGGCTCAAGGAAGCCCAGACCGTCTTCGCGGAACGCGAAGGCTACCTGCGCGAGCTGGAGCAGGACAAGAAGAACGCCGAGAAATACCTCTTATTGGAACAGCAACAACGCAGCCTGGCCGCCACCTTGCTGCACATCGACTTGAAGATCATGGAAAAGGAATTCGAGTCCCTCGTCGCGGCCAACCTGGATTACCGCAACAAAGTCGAAGCGCTTCAGTCCGCCATCAAGGAACTGGAATCCTCCATCGACTGCACGTATCAGGAAAAAGACGCCCTGAACAAGACCATCGTCGAGAAAAGCCAAGGCCGCGAATCCGAACTCCAGCGCGCCATCGGCGCCTTGCAGGCCGAGATTGATTCCGCAAAAAGCCTCATCGAGGACCGCAAAGGCGTGCTCAAGAAACTGGATGAGAAACGCCGCACCATCCACATGGACCACCAACGCGCCGGGGACGAAGTCAAAGGGTTCGAGCGCCAATTCGGCCAACTGACGGCCGACGTCGAATCCGTCCGCAAACTCTTGGACCAGGAACAAAAGCAGCTGGACGCCATGTTGGCCAAGTCCGAAACCCTCTCGTCCCAGTTTTTTGACGCGCGCAAACGCATGCAGCAGTACGAAGAACAGATGCAAGGATGCAAGGACCAACTCAACACGCTGCAACTGGAAGCGTCCAAACAACAGGAACTCGAAAAAGTCAAGGACCATGAGCTGGTCCGCCTCAAGAAAGGCATCTTCGACGACTACGCGCCAAAAAAAGCCGAGCTGACGGACGCGCGCCGCAACGCGAAAGCCGCGCTGGCCCCCCAAGAAAGACTCCTGGCTGAACTTTTCAGCGAGGAAAAGGAACTCAACCAACGCCTGCCCGCGTTGGAAGACATCCTGCTGGACCTCAAGGAGAAGATGGCGACGACTGAAGGCCGCCTCCGCGCCGCATCCGATTCCTCCTCCCGGGGACTGGAGGCCGTCATGGTCTTGCGCGAAAAAAACAAGGGCATCTACGGCACGTTGGGTGAATTGGTCCGCTATTCGTCCGCGTATTCCGTGCCGGTCAGCGTGGCCATGGGCAACCGGCTACAGTACGTCGTCGTCGATTCGGTCAAGACGGCCGGCGCCGTCATCGACCACCTCAAGGCCCACGACTTGGGCCGCGTCTCCTTCATCCCGTTGGACAAGATCCAAGCCCCATCCGCGGACGACGAGTACGCCAAGAAACCCGGCGCCCATGGCCTGCTCATCGACCTTTTGGAGTTCGACGCGCAGTTCAAGAAAGCCGTGGCCTACGCCTGCGCCAACACCGTTTTATTCGGCCAATTCAAGGATGCCGAGAAGTGGGCCGGCAAAGTCCGCATGGTGACTAAGGACGGCGAACTGTTCGAGCCGTCCGGATTGGTTAGCGGCGGCAAATCCAAGGAAAAGATCAACGCCTATGCCGAGCAGGCCAAGCTTTCGGAGTACTCTGCCAAGTTCGAGAAAGCCAAAGTCGAGAAAGACGCGCTCGTCGCCCGCCTCTACGCCATTCGCGAGGAGATGTCGTCCGAGCGCAAGAAGAAAGCCGACGCGGACCTCCAGTTGAAGAAGATCGAACTCGAATTGGAACACGTCACCAGCGCCGAAAAAGCCATGCGCGAACAGCAAAAGGACCTGCACGCGGCCATGCAGCAGCTGGAAAAGGAAATCCAACAATGCCGCGCCGCCGTGGAAAACGCCGAGGAAACACGCGCAACTTGGGTCCGCAAGCTTTCCGACCTCAACGTGGCCTACCTGGAGGCTAAGCAGCTTGTCGACGTCGAAAAAGAAAAAACGTTCGGCAACTTGGTCAAGGAAAAGGAACACAAAGTCAGCGAACTGAAGATCAACCTCGCCGGATTGGAGAACGAACTGCGCTCCATCACGACGCAAAAGACGCTCTACGCCCGCCAGTACGCCGGCGTCGAGAAAGAAATGGCCGACATCAAGGAAGAAGAACAATCCGCAGAGAAAGTCATCCGCGACATGGACGAACGCGTCGCCGCCGCGCGCCAACAACTCAAGGACAAAAATGATGAACTCAAGAGCCTCTCCAAGGAGCTCAAAGCCTGGATCGAGAAACGTGAGGAACTCGACGCGCAGATCGCGAAAGCCGGCAACCAGAAAGGCAAATTGCAGTTCGAACTGGACAAAATCGCTTCCAACCGGCAAGACTCGGAGCTCAAACGCGTCGCCGTCGAGACCAAACTGACGGAACTCAAGGTCCAATACGACGAATTCAAGGACGTTCCGATCATCCAGAACAAGACGGACAAGGACAAGGCCGACTTGGTCCTCCGCCGCAAAGAAGCGGAAGACCAGATCAAAGAAATGGGTACCGTCAACCTGCGCGCCCCCGAACTTTACCAACAGAAGTCCGAGGAATTGGAACGGCAGAAAGTCCGCGTCGTCCAACTGGAAACCGAGAAGAACGCCGTCCTCTCGCTCATCGCCGAGATCGAGACGAAGAAGAAAGCCACGTTCATGGAAGCGTTCGACGCCGTCAACGCGGCGTTCAAGCGCCTGTTCAAAGTCATCTTCCGCGGCGACGGCACCCTCTTTCTGGAAAACGCCGACGACCCGTTCGCCGGCGGCCTCACCATCCAAGTCCAGTTGGAGAACAAGGAAATCAAATACTTGGAACTGATGTCCGGCGGAGAGAAATCCCTCATCGCTTTGCTCTTTTTGTTCGCCATCCAGTCCCGCAACCCCTCCAGCCTCTACATCCTGGACGAGGCCGACGCCGCCTTGGACCAGGAAAACTCCCGCAAATTGGCCATGCTCTTGAAGCAACTGGCCTCGCACAGCCAGTTCATCGTCGTCTCGCATAACGAGACGCTCTACAAGCATGCGGATTGCCTGATTGGTGTGGCTATGGGGCCGACGGGATCGCGTTTAGTTGAAGTCAAGCTCAACCCCGCCTGATTTGATTCGCACGCGTTTTCAGGAGGGGTCAGGAGGAACGTGAAACTGGGGGAACCTGGGTTCCCGCGGTTCCGGTCGTGAGCCACAATGAAACGTTGTACAAGCACGCGGATTGCTTGATTGGAGTGGCTATGGGGCCGACCGGGTCTCGATTAGTCGAAGTAAAATTAAATCCCGCCTAGTTTTGATTCGCGCGCTTGGTCCACGGTCTAGAATGGGCGTGTGCCGCGCAAATCCCATCGGCCTCGCGAATACCGGAACCCTCATTTAAGAACCTTAGTTCCGGTATTGTAAAATTTCCTTTACAAATTGTAAAGTTCGCTTTACGTCGTTTGATGCATCGCTTCCCGTCGAATTTCTACAAAAAGTTTATATAGCCAATCGGAGTGTGATGTACAAAATTTATCCACAGTCCGTCGCACGGGGGTGCCCTCGAAGTGATTCGAAGAAATTCTGTCCAAAAAATTTCGTCCATTGTTTTTGCATCATTTCTGCTTCTTGCATTGATCGGAAGTCTTCATGCGACCACCATCCCTAGCGGTTCACCCCCCACTGGAGTCACCAGCTACTTGTTCGCCGAAATGCGACCGGTCGTCCAACCCGGCGCCAACATCACCGTCCGCGGTATCGTGATGGACGCCCTCAACCCCCCGAATGGATTCAGTAACGGAAACGTCAATGTCACCGCCGCCATTCAGGAAGCCGGGGTTTCCCGCTCTCAGGTCACGACGGCCTCCGGATTCACCTTCAACCTCACGGCCCCCACCACGCTGTCCAGCGCTCGGTCTTACGCACCCTATGCCGTCTACGTCACGGACAACACGACGCACTTACACAACAAAACGTTTTTTGTGTACGTCTCCAACGCGACCAACATCACGTTTACCTTCGTTGACTCCTTCCCGCCCTTTGGCGCAGGCCTCAATGCGACCATCAACGTCTCTTACTTCAACGGCTCCAGCCCCATCGTCGGCGGAAAACCCCTCGTTGAGGTAATAAGATTGAACGGCGTCCGTCAAACCTGGGTTGTCACCAACCTCTCGGCCACGACCAATGCCCAAGGCATCCTCCAATACAATGTCACCATTCCCTCCGATGCCGCCGGCCAATTCGCCTTGGCCGTGGACCGCGGATTCGGATTCATGGTCTTCGGCATCCGCTCGGCCTACGTTCCCTCTTTCAAAACAGAAACAGTGGACGGTCAACGCCGCTCGGAATTCGCTACCAATGCCGTGGTAAGCCTTGTTGGAATCGTCCGCACTTCCGGCAACATCCCGTACAATTTGGCCGGATCCGATAGCGCCACGGCGTTTGTCACCCTCCCCAATGGTACCATTGTATCCACGGCACTCACGGTTCGCGACGCCGCCGATTCACCTGGCATTATTTCCTCGAATTTCGCCCAAACCAATCTTGGAGGCCGCTACAACGTTCGACTGGTCGTCACCATTGCCGGCTCGGCGTACGAAACATTCGGATACTTCGACGTCGGTTCAATGACCGCCACCTTGGAAACCGGCCGCAACTTCTTCGAAAAATGGGGTGACAAACGCATCATCCTGCCGAATTCCACCATCGAATTCAGCGTCTTGGCACTCAATGCATCCAGCGGCAACCTGCTGAGTGGCAAAGTGGCGGCTACGGCAAACGATATCTTCTGCAACCAAGGCAACGTGACTTTCATCGGATACACCAATCTTCTGACCGGGCAGAACGTCACGGAATACAACCAGTTTGAACCGGGCATGCCCGCAATCCGCGAATCGCCATTTACTTCGTCAATCAATGTCTGCGTCATCCGCTTGAAAGCACCCCGAACCACGGGCGTGTACCGCATTGATGTGAACGTGACCGGCCCCGCGGCATTGAACCGCCCCGTTGTCAGCGCATCGGCCATCATCAGCGTGGAAACCATCGTATTGCGCGCCCGGCCCATTCAGGCGGCCGGAGGCTTTGACAGTGGCGAATTTTCCTTTAATCTGCCCCCTGGAGAGAACGCCACATTCCAATTGGTGGCCTACAACTTCTCCTCCGGTCAACCCATAACCGCCAGTGCAATCCAGAACGTGACGGTACAATCACTGGCCCCCATGTCGTTCTTCGGCGGCGGATTGAACGCCTTCACCAACTTCTCCGTCAGCGGAACGGGCGCCTGCTCGCCCTGCGGCAACCGGCCCAACCCCGGCATTCCTTACTACGTATCCTATCCGGGCGGAACCGAAGCCCGCGTGGTCATCACGCTTCCGGATTCCTCCGGCTTCTTTGAAGGCGCGATTCGCGCCAATGTCTCGGGTCAATTCGTCACCGGCAGAACCAACTTCATGATGAAACGCCTGGAAGGCGGCGCCATGCCGCTCTCAGGCACGACCGTACCCGGCCAGCAAGGAGGCCAACAAGGCCAGGGTCCGGACTTCAACTTCGGCCAGACCAGCTGCAAGATTGGCAACGTCACCATGTTTGCCATGGTGCAGGACGTCAAGACCGCCCAAGCCGCTCAAGGCGTACAAATCAACCCTAACATCATTGGAGCCTTTGATGAAAGCTCGGGACGCAACATTGCCTCGCAACTCCGCATCGACATGATCAATTCCACGGACAGCCGCGGGCAGATGATCTTCAACTTGACGCTGGTTCAAGACTTGTCCAATGGATTTTACCCCATCGAGTTCAACGTGACGTACCGCGGACGCGATGAAACCATTTTCGGCATGCTCAACTGCCAGGGCCGAGGAGCTGGAGGCGCCCCCGGCAGTGGAGGCTCTTCGGATTCGAAATCCTTGACCATCGGCCGACCGGCCGGTGCCCGGATTCGTCCCAACTTTCTTGTACCCTTGACGTGGGATCAGTTCTTCATCGTGGGAAGCACGGGTATGGGCGGCAGTGGTTCTCTCCAAATTGTCAACGGCACGCTGGAAATCACCGGTGCATTCATGTACAACGAGCAGGACCGGTCTTCGCGGTTTTTCGCGCCCAACGCGTCCCAGCCGCCCCTCCGCGTTAACATCACGAATAATATGTCGAACGTCTTGCTGGAACCGGCCAACTTCAGTTTGACGGAGTGGCCGGTCGGTAACTTCCGTTTGCAGCTCAACGTGAGCAATGGTTCGATTCCCGGATTTCGGGAAGGCCCGTCATTTGTCGTGGGCAACGACCAATACAGCTATGCCGGCGGCTTTGAAGTGAAATCCTTTGAAGTCTTCATCCACAACAATACGCCGCTTATGAGTGGGTTGGCGGCTGGTGATTTGCTGTCGCTGATGGTCAACGTCAGCTCGAACGTATCCATTGCTGGGAACAACTTCACGGCGATCTTCGAGCGCTACGGCTTCGGCAATGTGATCGAAGCGCAGCCCAATTCAGCCCGTTTAGTCATCGACGCCTGGAATGGGACCATGGACCCCGGCTTTGAACAATGGGAAGTCAATGTCACGATTCCCGTTGGCCTTGAACCGGGATTCATTGGTGTGCGTTTCTCGGTCAATAATTCGCAGGGCCTCGAAGAATCTTCGGGTTCCATTGGCACCAAGATTTCACGTTTCCTCGTATTGCCTCTTCTCCAACACAACTTGGAATTGGAAGGCCTTTCCTGTGCGGCATATGATGAAGGTTATGACAACGGCACCTTTGGGAACTGCTTCGGAAGAATGGGGCCCCTATTCAATTATGGCAACGCCACGCACATGAACCTCTCGCGTCTGAACACCACCTATGGCGTGGCCAGCAAGAGTGGACGCGTATGCCTCCACCGCGAGTTCAACTACTCGCGGTTCCAGAGTGCGTACTCGTGGATGGGTGTGCCGACCAGTGTGGACCGAGGCTCCCACTTGGTCGTTGTGGACAACACCACGCCCAAAGTATACGACACGTTGGTGATCAATACGACCAACGGCACGCAGCAGATTATCTCGTTGGTCAACTTCACGTCGGCCCACCGGCAAATCCGCGGGAACACGACGGCGCCGTATTCATCGTTCTACGTCGCCAACATTTTTGAGTGCGGTTTGGTCACCCTTGTGGATGGTACTCAGACGCCCACCCAAGGTGACGTATCCGAAGGATACCTCGGTGAGTTCTTCACGAATGACGTGTGGTACGCCCCGGTCCGCATCCTGCGCGGTAGCGCGGCGGTACAAGGCAACATTACGTTTGCCGGGTATGCCTTGAAGTCCAATGACGGCAATACGGAAGGTGCTTTGGCCGATTCAGGACACGTGACGACGGCATCGCAGACCAACGCCTTTGGCGTCGGATTCGTTCGCAGCAACGTGACACGACTCGGCCGATTTTCCGCGGTTTGGGACGTCAATGCAACCATCAACGGACAAGTGGTCACGGACCGCGCCAAGACCCGTTCGGACAGTCAATCTCACGGCGGTGGACAAGGTCCACGTGTCGAAGTCATCAAATTCCGCATCGACCGCCAATCGACTTATTCATCCGGCACGACGAACAACTTCAACGTGACCGTGATGGTGGATGCGCGAGACCGTAATTTCGCACAGCTGATGAGTGGAAGCTTCCGGATCAATTTGATCAGCTGGAACCGGATGGGTTCGACGTCGACGCCGGCGCGGTTGTTCAACAGCAGCAATGGCGCGGTCGTTACGAGTATTCCAGCCGTTGCCGGCATGGGCGGAACCCAGCTGATCGTGACGCATCCGACGGGCTGGCCTTGCAACCAGGACATTCAGTTGGAAGGTAACCTGACCAGTGGCGCCGATTCCCAATTATTTTTCCTGGGTTCCACGCGGCGCAATTGTTGAGCAGAGGCTTGTAGGTGAACTGTGGATATGATGATTCAACATTCGAAAATCCTGGGCGTCGTCTTGGCCTTGCTCTTGGCCCCGCTGGCTTTGGGCATCACCATTACTGAAGTTACGGCCAGTGGCCCGACCACTTCGGTCACCACGGGCACTAGCGTGACGATTCCCGTAGTCGTCAAAAGCGATTCGTCGGGAACGGCCAGCCAGATTTACTTAACCAGTACGGGTCGTTCCGGTGGCTCTTCGTTGACCACATCCGATCCGTCGTCCGGTTCATACACCAGCACGTCCGTCACGTCCAGCGGCACCACGGTGAATTTTGTGGTGTCCGCGGGTGTAGCGGATACCTATGACTATTTCGCTACCGCCACGTACACGGGTGGCTCTACCCCGTCGGTGAGCTCGGTTCTACAAGTAGTCGCGCCCAGCGCCCTGGCGGTTACCGGCTCCGTGAACAGTACGTCGCATTCCGTCGGCACCGTTTTTGGAGTCACGGTCAACGTTGGAAACCCCACGTCCGCCAACGTGACTTCCTCGTATGCGTTGACGTTTGCCGCTCCATCGGCGTTCACCCTTATCTCGGGTGACTCGGCCAGTGGCACGATGACGTTGGAACCGTCCAGCTCAGTCACGTACAATTACGTCATCCGGGCAGAAGCCGCGGCATCCAGTTCGGCCGTCAATTTTGGCATCGGCAGCAGCTCGGCCGCGTTCACCCAGGCCGTAACGAACACGGCTCTGGCTTCGACTCCCGCTTCGACTCCCGTAACCAGCGGAGGTTCCGGTTCATCCACTTCGACGACGCCAACGCCCAAGGCATCGGCCACGGTTTCGCCTACCACACAGCCGTTTATTCCGGCGCCTAAAACCTCGACCGGCGCAGCGGAACCCGTAGTGGAATCCAAATCCCGGGTCGTTGGCACGACTACGGCCGTGACGGGCAATTTTGGTGAAAACTCGGCCACGGTTGAATTGGCGTATACGGCGCCGACCGATTTTTCCGGTGACTTGACGCATACGGTTCCGTTGGATTTCGCCGACTATCAGGCCGGTTTGATTACCTTTGATCCGGAGCCGATTACCGTAGCGCCGGGTAGCATCGTGGCTACTTGGGCCATTACATTGGCTGCCGGAGAAACGTTCATCGCCAAGATGGATGTGGCTAAAAAAGTTGATCCACAAATTTTGAATGAGTTCAAAGCCCCTCGCCTTGCGCCTCGCTCATCCAGCGTTCCGGCTGCTGCTCCGACCTCGCCTGCGTCCGCTCCCAGCGACTCGGCGACTGGCCCCGCTCCGGCTGCGACGGACAACACGTTGCTGTACGTCATCGGCGCCCTCGTGGTGCTGGGCTTGCTGTACTACTTCGTCGCCATGCGGAAAAAGTAGGGGTTCAACCTAAGTGAACGGGACGTCACGTCCCGTTTTCCTTTCTTTTTTGTTTTTCCTTTTTTCTTGGCTCTACGTCGCCTTTTTTTTTATTTCCTTGGTTTTTCTTTTTCCGTTTCCTTAGTTCTTTTTCCATTTTTTGTCTGTTTTTCTAACGTTTTCCGAATCGCTTTTATTTCACGGCCGTCGTAATCCTTCTCGGGGTGTTTTGAGCCATCATCGTTGGTTTGGACTCGGGAAGCTGGACCGCCGTCGCCGTCCTCGACTTGGACGGCCGCTTAATGGCCCTCAAAAGCCGGAAACACTGGCCCCAATCCGACTTGTTCTCCTTTTTGGCGGCGTACGCCCCGCTGACCATCGTCGCGTCGGACCGCAACCCGCCGTCCCACGCCGCCAGGCGGACGGCGGCGTCGTTTGCTGCCCGTCTCTTCAAACCCTCTCAAAATTTAGGCGTGTACGACAAAGTCCGCGCCGCCCGGTTTTCCGGCGCCCGCAACGCGCACGAACGCGACGCCTACGCCGCGGCCAAGAAAGCATTCGACGTGGCGTGCTCCAATAAGGTGCGCAACTTGGACCGGCGTTTGGGCGAGGCGGCTACGGCGAAAGTCAAGGCGGCTGTGCTCAGCGGTGTGCGGTGGGACAAGGCGCTGGCAACCGTATGACCCGTCAGTGTACGCTTTTTTGCCGGTGTTCCGCCAGCTTCTTCTGGAAATACGCTTCCAATTTCGTATACCACTCGCGGATGGGAAATGCCGTGTCGTACGTGAGCTGGGCTTTTTCCAATACGTCCCGCCTCGGGTCGGACGGGTAGAACCCGCTCTTGACGTGCGTCACGCCTTTTCCTTCCAATTGGCGGATGCAGAGGGACTCCAGGTGGGCGCCCCATCCCGGCGTCTGTTTTCCAAAACGTAAGGCCAACTCGTCTTTGTGTTCCGAACGCGGATAGACCGACCGTGTTTCGGCAATGCCTTTCTGGTCTTCAAGGCTCACGTGGCCCAAATACCGGTGGAATGCGTCTTCGCCGATCATCGCCACCGGGGCGCGTTGCCGCACGTACTGTTGGACGCTTTCAACGAATGCGTCCGGAATGGCCTCCACGTGGATGCGCCGGAGGCGTTGACCCGTGAATTCGTTCAAGCGGACGTCGGTTTGGAACGCACCCTCTTGGCCCAGGACGAACCGAAAGTAGTGGTGTGTCTTGCCGTCCTGCACGTCGGAACGATGGTAGACCGCTACATGCGTGGGGTTGGTGGATTGTTTCAGCCTGCGAACCAGACGGCGTACGGAATCCACGTGTTTTCCCTCGGTTTTGGCCTCTTCGTTCTAGCCGGCCGCGGTCCGGGTTTACTTCCTCAACAAAAGCGTGATGCTGGACACGCGGCTTGGCCTGCCGTCTTCCGACTGCAAGTCTTCGGTCCCAATGTCGGCCAGGCTGATCTTGAGGTCCGGCACGAACTTGTTCTTCACGATTTGTGAGACGTCTACGGCTCGGGTGATGGTGCGGCCGCGGGCCTTGACCTTGACTTCCTGCGAACCCTGGTTGAATTGCGACACCACGGCCAGCACGTAGCTCATCGCGTTTTTCTTGCCGATGAACACGGTGTTATCACGCAACACCAACGGTTCGCGGCGCTCGGACGGCGGTCGGGCATTGGTGCTGGAGCGGAGCGGCAGGCGTTCGGCCGGAATCTCGGATTCGCCGCCTTCTTCCGGGGTCAGTGGGGGATTGTGGGCGTTCGGTTTTGGGGCAGATGGTTCAGGGAACATGGGGTTGGTTGGGCACCTCGTGTTGGATGAATAGGCTTTTTTGACTCCCGCGGCGTCAGGGCGGGTGGAGAAATACTGGATTCCGGCTTAAAAAACGTAGTTGTGGCGCGTGTTTCAAGTCGATTGGAGGGCGGTGGCGGTTTTCGGAGTCCTTTTATTGGCTATCCGATATGAATGATGCGATCGTCAGTCGTAGTCTTTGACATTGTTTCGAGGTTTCTAGCCATGTCTTTCAAGGAAGTATTGAAGATGCCGGGCATTCCGGCGTTGTTGTTCACCCAATTCATGGTGGCCTTCGGCTTCGGCGTCATCCTGCCCATCCTGCCGTTCTACACGCTTTCCTTGGGCGCCCAGCCGTTCGAACTCGGTCTTTTGACGGCCACGTTCGCGTTGATGAGCTTGATTTGCAGCCCGATTTTCGGCAAGTTGTCCGACCGCGTCGGCCGCAAGAAAGTCATGATGATGGGCATCGGCGCTTTCTTCCTAGCGTACTTGGTCTTCGCGGTTTCAGACTCGCTCTGGATGGCGTTCTTGGCCCGTGCCATCGAGGGCGTGGCCGCCGGCGCCGTCTTTCCCGCCTGCATTTCATTGTTGTCCGACTTGACGACGGACCACCAGCGTGGACGGGCCATGGGCCTGTTCAGCATGATGTTCAGCCTCGGATTCATCCTGGGCCCGGCCGTGGGCGGCATCGCGTCGGCCATTTCCGTGCAGACGGCCTTTTTGGTGGCCGCCGGCCTTACCGTCCTGAACCTGGCAAGCGTCCAAATCCAGCTCAAGGAACCGGCGAAGGAGAAAACGGAGAGCAAGGACTTGGTGCAGAAGGAAATCACGCTGCTGCAGCGGCTCTCGTCGCCGTTGTTGTTCCTCTTTTTGTCGTCGTTCATGATCACGTTCATGATCGGCGGCATCGACGCCACGCTGGCGTTATACACCTCTGCCCAACTCGGCTTCCAATCCCACGAAGTCGGCCTCCTGTTCGCATTCATCGGAGCGCTGATCATGGTCATGCAATTCGTCACCGGAAGCTTGGTCAACCGTTTCGGCGAACTCAAGCTGGTCACCGCCGGCTTGTTGTTGTCCGGCACCGGCTTTTTCCTGCTGCAGTACGCTACGGATTGGCCCTCTTTGTTGGCGCCGTTGGCCGTCTTCGTGGCTGGCAACGCCTTGGTCTTTCCCTCCGTTAGCTCGATGTTGAGCAAGCGCTCGTCCGCCAACCGCGGCGCCGTCATGGGGCTTGCCGGATCGTTCAACAGTTTGGGACAGATTATCGGCCCTTTGTTGGCCGGATTTCTCTACGGATGGATGCCTTCCTCGGCTTTCTGGGGTATGGCCATCGCCATCATGGCCTACGCCGCCTTCTTTGCACTCGTTGCTATCCCGCGCTTGTCCAAACCCGCGGCTGGGTAATCGTATCCCCCGTGTTTCGAATGGCTTAAAACGTTCGCATCCGTTTGATTATGGTAAACCCGCAAATTATCCCGACCAATGCTGCGGGTTTATCAGATAGCACATCACAAATTCTACTGAATTTGTGTGGCCTTACAATCCAAAGCGGATTGTAAGAATCCTTGACTAGTGAGTCGGGATATTTTCAAGGATTGCTATACCGTGAATACCATGACCCGCTTCTTCCTGCTATTCTTGTTTGCCATGGCACTGGCGGCCTGCTTGCAGCCTTCTTCACCAACGCCTTCCGCGACGCCTACTCCTGCCACGCCAGCCGCCACCGTTTACCTGCCGTCCACCATCGCCACGCCGACTTCGACCCCTTCCTCCACGGCGACGCCCATTCCCACGCCGGCTCTTGTGGCCAACGCGTCCTCGGTTTCATCGCTTTCCGACGCCACGGTGCAGATGGAGCCCATCGTCAATGACCTCTTCAATGTCAGCCGTGTCGAACGACGCAAGGACACTGTTTTTGACCAAGTCGACCGCGACGTCTGGGTCATCGGCGCCTCCGAAGCGTCCTACGTCTACACGTTGACGCTGTCTCATGCCCGCACCCACTGGCGGCCGGAAGAATTGCTGGAAACCGTGCAGAACGCCTCCGGCACCCGCAACGGCTACCTCAGCTACTCCGTCGGCGACACGGACAAAGCCAACGTGATGAAGTGCTACGGCCAGCGTTACGAAATCAACCTCAACTTGAAAGCCTACTCCCGCACGTGGTTCAACGAAGATTACCAACCCCTCGTCCGCCGCATGATGAGCCGCCTCATCGACGCCTGCCCCCCTTGATTTTGATTTTTTTCCAAAAATTTTAAACTTCCTCGTCAAAATAAGTCTGAGTGGGTAAGTCCGCCGGGTCGAGTGTTCCGTAAGGCTCACGTGGCATGTCCCGGCGGGTCCACTTCCTCTTTTTATGCGAAATAGGTTGTAACTTTCCAATTTGGGAAAGCAAAACCTTGAAAAACCGCTTGAAACAAGATAAACTTCGCTTTTCCGCCCATCAGCGTTAAGCGCAATACCTTGACAAACCAGAGACCCAAAACGGGCCCGTAGTCGATTGGTAAGACATTCGCTTGACGTGCGAAGGATACCCGGTTCGATTCCGGGCGGGCCCACTAAGCGCAAAACCGTCGGTCTGGCAACGTGCGCGTTGTCATCCGCTGGACTTGGCTGCCAAGTCTACGCGTCCTGCCGCACACGACGGCAACCTAATTTTTTCTACGGTCTTTCTTTGGGCGCCATTCATTTTGCTTCTCGCAAGCTGAACCCGATGGCGCGGTCGATTGAGACGTGCAGGAACGCGCCCAAAAGCGGCCACCACGGAATGCTCGTGACGTGCCATGCCAAGCCCACCATAAGCATCCACGTGACGTAGCTGTGCGTCACGTTGTACGCGGCTGCAGCCCACTCCGGCCATTGGCCTGCGTCTTTTCCGTTGCGCTTCAATGCCGGCAGGATGGCCAAGAACGGCGCGTCCGGCAACAGCAAGAAAAGCAGCGTCAAGCCCAAATCGAGGCCCCCGTTCAAGGCCCGCCAATGAAGCGCCATGAGGAGGCCGATGCACAACACGGCGTACTCGATGCGGAACAAAAAGTGGTTGGTAGGCAGGAATCCGGGCCATTTTTTCATGCCGAGCATGAAGCGGTTGACGCATCCGACGCTTTAATCCGTTTGTTTTCACCGGCCGATGGCCGCATTTTCTTACGGTCTGTTCTTTCAGGAAAAAAGTTTTTATACCTTTTTTGCGTTTTTACTTGCGGGAGAATGGATTCGTGAAGCGCACGTTCAAGCCGTTTTTGGGTTCGAGTCCGAAGACCGAGCACTTCGACAAGTGGTACGGCGTACAAGCCCACTGGCATAAGATTCCCAAGTACGTCGCTTTGGGTTTATTGTTCGTCTGGCTGTTGGGCCAGCTGGCATGATGGATTCAACTTTTCTTGTCTTTTTTTGTTTAGCGGCGCTTCAGTTTGAAGAGTGTGAATGCCAAAACGGCGGTTGCGATGCCGAAGATCGCGGCCAACATCCAGGCCCATGACTCATTGGAAGGCGTTTCGCCGGGCACCCAGAGTTCACCGGATGCCTGGTGGCCGCCGGCTTGCACCGTCACGGTCCACACGCCGGCTTTGGGAAAGACGTACGTGAGGCTGGCGGATCCTTTCTGCAACGCCACGGTTCCGGCGAAGTGGACTTGGTCTTTCAAGTCGAAGCGGACCCAGACGGAGGATACGTTGGCCGGTTGTTTCGCGGCCTCATCTAGCACGTTGATCGCAAGCAGCGTGGATTCACCGGCAACAGGCGCGGCAGGCGTCCAGCCGACGTCGAATTGATAGGGCCCCGCGGTTTGGTCGAATCCGGCGTCCAGATGGGCAGAAACAAATGACGCCAAAGCGGTAACGCTGAAGAAAATGAAAAGGTATGCCGTACGCCGCGTGATTTTTTCCATGTCGAAATTGACCTGCCTTTTCTTTATGCTTTTTCTTTTCCTGCTACTTACTGATCCAACTAATTCGAGGCCTTTTTTCATCTTCCGGCCAGTCTTTCTGCAAGCGAGGCGTGACCGTGCGAAGATCTGCCGGAGACTTGTGGGAAAGCGTTTTGGCTTCTTCCGCCGATTCGACCGGGATGTAGACTGTGAATTGAGGGTCGTTGCCGCCTTTCCAATCCGTTTCCTCCTTGAATTCTAAGAAATACAGTTGCCCGCATTCGCGGCATTTCAATAAGTAACGCCACCAATTCTCGTCTTCGAAATAGGTATGCAATAATTCAAATTTTTCTTTTAATGGGCCTTTTTCCCAATCCGAGTCCTTCCATAAGCGGCACTGCGTCGGTTTGACCATCGTGATGGCGTTACATCGGCGCCGGTTTTAAGGGCGTCTGTCACCATTGCGGGTTCATTCGTCGCTGCGTTTCTTGAGGAATTTCTTCTTGAACGGCGGCTTACCGCCTTCAAAACGGGGCTTGCCTTCGCTGAACCGGGGTTTGTCACCGTAACGCGGCTTGTCGCCATACGCGCGGTCGCCTTGGGGCCGCGGGCGGTCATTGAAACGCGGCTTGTCGCCGAACTTAGGACGGTCGCCGTACCCCGGCTTGTCTCCGTAGCGCGGTTTGTCACCGAATGACGGTTTATCCCCATACCGGGGCTTGTCGTTGAAACGCGGCCGGTCGCCGAAGGGTTTGTCGCCGTACCGCGGGCGGTCGTCGTAGCGCCGCGGGCCGCGGTCAAAATCGCGGCGGGGTCCGAATCCTTCCTTACGGAAGCCGCTGTCGCGCGGGCCGGAAAAACCGCCTTTCTGGAATCCGCCGCGTCGGGCGCCGCCGAATTCGCGGCTGCGTTGGTAATCCATTTCTCGGTAATCCTTGGGAACGATGTTGCGCGTAGGCAGTTTCACGATTTGCGCCATGCGTTTTTCCAAGTCGACCAGCAAGTTGGCGGAAATGTCGTTGTGCGTATAGTAATCCGCCTTCAAGCCAATGGCCAGTTTTGCCGCCAATGCGCGGGCGGCTTTGCCGCGTTTGTCGAACGGCTGGCCGTTGACGTACGGGCTTTGGAAGATCAAGCCGTGTTTGGGCGGCAGCGTGCCTTTCTTCAAGTGTTTGAACAACGCCTTTTCCGCACCCAAGACCTGTAGCGTGGAAGCAGGAAACGTGGCGAGGCGTTCCATGGAGCCGGCGACGGACAGCAGCCGGGCAGAAATGAGGCCGCCGACGAGGGCCGTGGCGTTGGGCATGACTTGCCGGGACACGGCTTCGACGTATTGCTCCAGTTCCTTGCGCGTGGCGTACAGCTGCAGGTAGGCGTCGGCCAAGGCCTTGATGGCGACTTGGTCTTCCTTCTGCAGGGGCGCTCCGAACGATTTGGCTTTTTGGGCTTTTAGTTCGCCGGCCTTGTGTTCGCCGACGTGCTCGGCCAATTGGGCAAAGACGTCTTTTTCGGAGGCGTGGGCGGCAAAGAAGGCGTAGTGTTCCTCGTTGCCCAGTTCCATCTCGGGAAAGTGGATCTTGAACCATTCGTCGAGGCGTTGGAACAGTTGCGACTTGACTTCGTCCAGGTCGTCCAGGGTCCGCACCGCTTGGACCATGTACGAGTCGCGCGTGTAGGCGAGTTGGACTTCGGATTTGGCTTTGGAAAGGAACTTGTTCTTCATCATAGGATTCATGACCTCGTTGCACAGGGTGCAGTGTAGCTCTTTTTTTGGCCCTCCCGTTGGGGCCTCTGAATCACATGGAGTTATTGGGGCGGAGCCGGATTTAAAGGCCGATGAGTCGGTCTTTGGGCCTCTGGGTCTTCAGGCCGTCTTGGCGGCTTTGGAAGTGGACGCGGTTTCGGCGTGGACTTGGCTCAACGGTACCAATGTAAAGGCCGGGTTTTCCTTGAGCGCGGCGGCCAAGGCCATTGCGGCAAAGTGGGATGTGAGGAAGGTCTTGCCGTCGCGCACGCAAAGGCGGCGCAAGGAGGCCGGAGCGTCGCCGGCTGCAGTGCAAATGACGAATGCGGCGTGATGATAGTCGGTTACCACTTGGATGCCGGCGTCGTGGAAGGCGGCTTTGATTGCGGCCGTGTGCTTGCCGCAGTCATCCACCATGACGCTGTTACCGAAGTGTTGTCCGGCGGCGGTGCAGGCCTTCAGGTAGGCCTCGGCAAACGAAGCGCCAAAGGCCATGGTCTCGCCCGTGCTTTTCATCTCGGCGTTCAGCAGCGGATCGACAAGGGGGAAGCGCTTGAACGGAAACACGCAGGCTTTGACCGCGATTTTCCGCGTGGGCGGCACATGGACGTTTTCCAGAGTGAGGGCGTCGGCTTGAATCAACGCGGCCATCTTGGCCAACGGCAGGCCGATGGCCTTGCTGACGAACGGAATGGTCCGGCTGGCGCGGGGGTTGACCTCGATGACGATGAGGTCGTCGTTCGAGACTGCCATCTGGATGTTGCAGAAACCTTTGACTTTGAGCGTGGTGACGATGCGTTCGGCAAACAGGCGGATGCGGTCCAGCATTTGGGCGTTGAGGCGTTGGGCGGGCAGCACGCAGGCCGAGTCGCCGGAGTGGATGCCGGCTTCTTCGACTTGTTCCAGGATGCCGGCGACCAAACAGCGCGTGCCGTCGCCGAGGCAGTCGACGTCCAGTTCGATGGCGTCTTGCAGGAATTCGTCGAGGATGACGGGTTTTCCGTCGGAAATCATCAATGATTCTTCGATGCGGTGTTCCAGTTCCACCATGTTCTTGACGACGTACATGGCGCGTCCGCCCAGCACGAACGAGGGCCGCAACAAGAGGGGAAATTGGAGCTTTTGGGCTTCTTGGAGGGCTTCATCCTTGGAATGGGCAATGGCGCTTTTGACCGTCGGGATCAAAAGCGAATCCATGAGTTCCTTGAAGAGCTTGCGATCGCCGGCCCGGTCCAAGTCGTCCACCGTGGTGCCCAGGATGGTGTTGCCCAACGCTTGCAGGGGTGCGGCGAGGTTCAAGGCGGTCTGGCCGCCGAACTGAACCAGGACGCCTTCGATGGGACTCTCGTTGTGGATGATGCGTTGCACGTCCTTGACTGTCAAAGGTTCAAAGTAGAGTTTGTCGGACACGTCAAAATCGGTGCTGACGGTTTCGGGGTTGTTGTTGACCACGATGGTTTCATATCCGGCTTCGCGCAAGGCCTGGATGGCTTTGACCGTACAGTAGTCAAACTCGATGCCCTGTCCGATGCGGATGGGTCCGGCGCCCAAGATGACGATTTTCTTTCGCTTGGAAGGGCGGGACTCGTTCCGGGACGCGAATTGCGTGGAGTAGTAGTACGGCGTCTTGGCATCGAATTCGCCGGCACACGTGTCGACCATGTTGAACACGGCGGGTTGTTCCTGCAACGCCGCGAAGTCGACCAGACCGGTGCGGGATGCGATGAGGTTCTTGAGTTTGTGGAGGAACCAGGGATTGATTTGGGTGGCGGTGTGGACTTGGTCGACCGTCTGGGTCTTGAGTTGTTCGATGAGGTGGAAGAGGCGTTTTTCCGTGGCTTGGTACGACGGGTTGTCCAGGACGTTGGTGCCTTTGAGGTCCAACGAGCGCACGGCCTTGGTGACGGCTTCCTCGAAATTCTTGCCGATGGCCATGGCCTCGCCCGTGCTCTTCATGCTGGTGCCGATGGGTTCGTTCATCCCCATCTTGTCAAACGGCCAGCGAGGGATCTTGAGCACGACGTAGTCCAACGCCGGCTCAAAGGCCGCGGTCGAGCCCGTGATGCGGTTCTCGATTTCGGTGAGGCGGTAGCCCAACGCGATTTTGGTGGCGACGCGCGCGATGGGGTAGCCCGTGGCCTTGGAGGCCAAGGCGGAAGAGCGGGAGGCGCGGGGATTGACTTCGATGATCCAGTAGTTTCCGGTCTTTTGGTCGAGGGCGAATTGGATGTTGCACGCGCCTTGCACGCCCAAGGCGCGCACGATGCGGATGGCGCTGGAGCGCAGTTTTTGGTGGTCGTCGTCGGACAAAGTCTGCGCCGGCGCGACGACGATGCTCTCGCCGGTGTGCACGCCGACGGGGTCCATGTTTTCCATCGAGCAGATGGTGATGCAGTTGTCGTTCGAATCGCGGATGACTTCGTACTCCAATTCCGCCGTGCCCAACACGCTTTTCTCGACCAGGACTTGGTGGGTGCCCGAGATGCGGAAACAGTATTCGCCTTTCTCGGCCAAGTCGGCTATGTCTTCAAGGAACAGCGTGCCTTCGCCGCCGAGGCAGAAGTCGGGCCGCAGCAGCACGGGCAAGCCGATTTTTTCGCATGCCGCTTTCATTTCGTCCAAGGTCTTGACGCGTTGGCTTTGGGGAACGGGCTCTCCGAGCGCCAGCATGAGGTTGCGGAATTGTTCGCGGTCTTCCGCAAGTTCGATGGTCTTGACGGACGTGCCGATGACGCGTACGCCGTGTTCGACGAAGAAGTCCTTGAGTGCGACGGCCAGGTTCAAACCGGTTTGTCCGGACAGCGTGGGAAGGACGGCGTCGGGCTTTTCCTTGAGCACGATTTGCTTGATCGTCTCTGGGGTGAGGGGTTCCAGGTAGACTTCGTCCGCGGTCCCTAAATCGGTCTGGATGGTGGCCGGGTTGCTGTTGGCTAAGACGACGCGGATGCCTTCTTCCTTGAGGGCGTGACATGCCTGCGTTCCCGAATAATCAAATTCGGCCGCCTGGCCGATGACGATGGGTCCGGAACCGAGGACCAGGACGTTCTTGATGGATTTATCCAAGGGCATGACGCGTTCACGCTTCTATTTTTTTTTCTTTATTTTTTTTCAAGTTACGTGTTTTTTTTGCTGTTTGCATTTTTTCGCGATTTTTGTGGTTGCGATATTTTTTTGGCGTTTTTCGTTTCCGGGTTTCGTTTTTCATTTTTTTTCCGGGACTTCAAACTTTTATTTTCTCTGGCTTTTTCTCTTCATCCGATTTTTTGCATGAATTGGTCGAACAATGCGTTGGCGTCGTACGGACCCGGGTTGGCTTCCGGGTGGAATTGCACGCTGAAGGCATCGTGCTTGTCACACGTCAGGCCCTCGTTGGTGCCGTCCAACGCGTTGACGAGCCATTCGTCGGCCACGGAAGGAATCTTGTGCACGGCATAGCCGTGGTTTTGCGCCGTAATCATGACCTTGTGCGTGTGGACGTCCCGGACGGCGTGGTTTGATCCGCGGTGGCCGAACTTGAGCTTGAACGTCTTGGCACCCAGGGCCTGGGCGAGGACTTGGTGTCCCAGACAAATGCCGAACACCGGCACTTGGCCCAACAAATCCCGGCAGGCCTTGACCGTCGCGTGCAATTGCTCCGGATCACCCGGCCCGTTAGAAAACATGACGCCATCGGGTTTCAACGCCAGGATGTCTTTGGCCGACGTGTCGTACGGTACTTGGTGGACGGTGCAGTCGCGTTGCACCAAGTTGGTCGCGATGCTGCTTTTCGCGCCGCAATCCACCAGCACTACCGTCCGTTTGCTGGTTTCGGGTATGAACGTCGTCGTCTTTTCGACGCTGACTTTCTGGACGAAGTTGACGTTGCCGTAGTCGAAGGCTTTGGCTGCGGCTTGCAGCTGTTTGGACCGCAACGCGACTTCCGAAATGTCCACCACGTCGATGGCCACCGGGGTGACGCCGCCGGAGCGGATGAGGTGCACCAAGGCCCGCGTGTCCAAGCCCGCAATGCCCGGCACGTTTTCCGCCTGCAGGAACGCGTCGAGCGTGGAATGTGACTCGTAGTGGTGGGGCGCAAGCGCGGCTTCCGAGACGACGACGCCTTCGGCCCACACGCGTTTGGATTCCAACGCCTTACTAGAAATGCCGTAGTTGCCGATCAAGGGGTAGGAAAAGACGAGGACTTGGCCGGCGTACGACGGGTCGGTCAAGGCTTCCTGGTAACCGGTCATGCTGGTGTTAAAAACCAGTTCCCCGGTGCCTTGGTGGGACGCGCCCAACCCTTTGCCTTGCAGGATGGTGCCGTCCGAAAAGACCAGTAATCCGACGCGTTCTGCCAACGTGTTCTCCCCACTTTTTAGCCGTTTTTTGGCCTTTCACGCATACTGGACGCTAAGTCCATCACGCGTGAATAATCAGGTACATAAGAAGCTGGAATCCGCTTAAATAACTTGCGGCCGTTTTGGCACGTTTTTTTCAGTTCTTGGCCGGCATTGTTCCAGCCGAGTTTACACCGCGGGTTTGGGCGGCTTTATTAAAACCGTTTTCGTTGCTTTTGTCTATGCGCGCACCCTCTTCATCCAAACTGCCGGCCATCGGTTTTGCTTTCTTGGCGGCGTTTTGTTTCGGCGCCTTCAATCCTCTAGGCAAAGTCATTACGGGCCAGATTCATTGGCTGGCCTATGCGGCGCTGGTGTGTGCGGTTTCCGCGGTCTTGGCGTTTCTAGCGTTGGCCGCGTTTCCGGGAAGGCTTTCGTTTGATTCCAACCGGTGGCACGACTACTTGGGACTCGGCTTGCTGGGCTTGGCGTTGCCCATGTTGTTGACGGGTTTGGCGTTTTCCTTGTCGTCCTCCATCCATGTGGGGCTTTTGTTGCGCGTCGAGGCGTTTTTCGCCGTTTTGTATGGTGTTTTCTTTTTCCGCGAACGGCTTTCAAAATGGCAGATGGGCGGCATCGCGTTGGGCTGCGTCGGAGCCTTGTTGTTCAGTTCCGGCGGCTTTGACCCGGTGAGCTTTGCCGCGGTCTTGGCTGCAGCGGCGCTGTTCGCCACTTATCTCGTCTTTTCCAAGCGGCTGCAGAATCACGACGCCATGAGTTTGGTGGCCATCCGCTTCACCGTGGCCGCGGCGTGGTTGCTTCCGTTGGCGTTCTTGGCCGGCGTCATGCCAGCGCAAGTGCCGTGGCTGGAAATCGTCGTGTTTTCGTTCTTCGTCTTTGTGGCCGGCACGTTGGCCTACACCGAATCCGTGCAGCACAACGGCGTGTGGTTGACCGGCGCGGTGACGCAGTTTTTCGCCGGCGTCTTCGGCGTCGCGGCCGGCGCGTGGTACTTGGGCGAACGGTTTTCGCCGTTGGAGTGGTTCGCGGCCGCGTTGATTTTGGCCGGCGGACTCATCGTCGTGCTCAAGCGCCGCTGATTCGTTTCCGGGTTGCGGCATGCTGGACTTCCTCGGTTTGGGCCTGTTGGCGGCATTGGCTTGGGGCACGGGCGACTTTTTGACGGCCCGCAGCGCCCGCAAGACCAACACGGAAAACGGATGGATTTGCAGTTACGGCATTTTGGCGCTTTTGTGGATGGTCTTCGGTTTGGCTTCCGGATCCTATCGTGCCCTTTCCCCGTTGGACTTTGCGTTGGCTTTTGCCGTGGCCTTGTTGATTTCCGTCGGCGACTTTTTGTTCATCTCGGCGGCAAAGACCGGCAAAATCGCCGTGGCATCGCCCCTTTTTTCGCTGTCCGCCGTCGTCGCCATGGCGTTGGGCTTGGCCGTATTGGGTGAGACGCCGGACGTCTGGCATATCGTTCTTGCAAGTCTTGCGCTTTTAGGCGGCCTATTGATCGGTTTGAAGGACCTCCGGCTGCGTCGTTTCGAATCAGCGGCGCTCATCCTGCTTCCAGGCATCGTGTCCCACGGAATCGGCCTCACGTTGACCAAGGTGCTGGTGGATCGGGTGGGCGCGTTATCGGCCATCGTCTGGTTCGAGACGCTCATGCTATTGTATTTGGTCGGGTTTGCTTGGCTGAACCGGGATCGCTTACAGGGCCCGCTTAAGGAAAACGGCATTGCCGCGTTGGCATACTTCGTGGGTTTTCTCGCCTTTGCTACGGCGCTTTCCAGCGGATTCGTCTCATTGGTGGCACCGGTGGCGAATTTGTTCCCGTTGGTCGTGGTGGGTTTGGCCGTGCTGGTCTATGGCGAAAAACTGCAGCGGCACCAATGGGCCGGCTTGGCGTTGGCCGTTTCAGCCTTGGTGGGCTTGGCGCTCTAGGTTTTGGAAAAGACGAGTCGCATTAGGAAAAATAAAAAAAGAAAAAAGGTTTCGCTGTATCAAGACGATGCCCGTATCGGGCGTTTGAAGACCGTTCTTAGTTGTTCGAGAGCTTGTTGGCCTTGACGAACTTCCAGATCAGCTTCGTCATTTCGGACGGCGTGACTTTGCCTTTGCCGAAAATCTTGCTGATGGGCCAGTCGCTGACGCTGTCGAAGTTAATGGTGTAGCCACCGAACGGTTTCTTTGCTCCTGCCATGTTACCACCTATGTTTTTTTTTCGCTTCTTTTTCCCTTTGTTCCACCGGCAACGTGCCGATTTTACGAGGTAAAAACGAGCGCACGTTATTATTCGCAACTCCTTTTTAAACGTATTTACGACGTAGACGTAGAGGTAAAGCGCGGTTTTTACGAGGGAAAATGCGTTCCGGCGCTGGCGGCCCATGCGAGCCGGCCGGATGGCGTGCATCGCGGCGGCGGTCAGATCGGGACCAGGCGCCGGCGGGTCCTAATGCTTTCGATGGCATCCATGTCGTCACCGTCCAGTGTGAACTCCAGTGCGCCGAGGTTTTCCCGGAGGTGGTTTTCCTGGGACGCTTTGGGGATGACGGACACGCCCAATTGCAGGAGCCAGCGGAGGCTGGTTTGGGCCACGGTTTTGCCGTGCTTTTGGGCCACTTTTTTGAGCACCGCGTCATCCAGGAGGACGCCGCGCGCCACCGGGCTGTACGCCGTCACGTGGATGCCGCGTTGGTTGCACGTTTTCAGCAGTTCTTTTTGGTAAAGGTATGGGTGGAATTCGACTTGGTTGACGGCCACGGCGATGCTCACGTTTTTGGCGACGTCCAAGGCATTGAGGACTTGGTTTTCGTTGAAGTTGCTGATGCCCACGTCGCGGATTTTCCCATCGTCCACCAGCTGCCGGAAGGCGCGGAATGTTTCCGGCAGGGGGATGCGTCCGGGCCAATGCAGCAAGTACAAATCGAGGTAATGCGTCTGAAGGCGGTCCAGGCTGTCTTGGCATGCCTTGAGCGTGCCGACGTAATCCGCGTTCTGCGGCATGACTTTCGAGGTGATGAAAAGATCTTTACGCTTGAGGCCGCTTTGCTGCAAGGCGTTGCCGATGTCGGATTCGTTGCGGTACAATTCCGCGGTGTCGATGTGCCGGTAACCCATCTGGAGTGCTTGGATCACGGCGTTTTCGCATTCCGTTCCCCGCATCTGCCAGGTGCCCAAGCCCAATTGCGGCATGCGGCCGTGGGGCAACGCAATCATGGGCTTTGGAGTCGCCATTTCGATCCACCCTATGCGTTTGGTAGGCCTCGGGGCGTATTTAGGTTGCGTTGGCCTTGACGCGGTTCAGCAGCTCACGCTTGAGTTTTTCCGCGGTTTGCACGCTGACGCCGTCGATGTGGGCATGGACGGCCGAACCCGAGCCGACGGTACTGACGTGCACATCGGCAAGACCCAAGAGCCGATCGAACAAGTCCTGGTCCACGAAGACGTTCTGGATGCGCGAGTACGGCACGTAGATGGAGTCAAAACCAAAAACACCTTTTTGGATGCAGAGCGTGGTGGGCGTGCCGGAATACTTGTAGCGGTCGAAGTAGGCTTTTTCATAAAGGAATCCAACTGCGGCGACTACCAGAAGGAACACCAGGCCTCCGATGGAGAGGATGAACGTGTTGATTCCATTGAGCCAGCCGATTTGGAACGCGTTGAGGGCCAAACCGATGACCAGCGCCGCCGCAAATAGCCCCAAGAAGGTCCAGACCCAGCTGACGGTCTTCTTGGCCGGCTTGGCGTCATCCAAGGGAAACACGGCGCGCAGGTCGACGGCTTTGTCGATGGGTGCGTCCACTTGGCCCAGAAAATAGTCCTTCATCTTTTGGGCGTCGGAAAGCGTCAGGGCGGGAATGGCGGTGGCCAGATTGTAGTTCTTGTTGGATGTGTTCGCGCTCAAGGCATTCTCACCGGTATCGATGGTGACGTCGGCAATGCCCGCCAATTTGGCCAACCACGTCTGGTGGACTAGGACGTTCTGGATGCGGTCGAGGCGGAAACGGATGACGTTCTGGCCGAGGAAGGATTGCTTGAGTTCGAACCAGTCCTCAGCGGTTTGGTAAGAAAGGGTGGCCAGTTGGATGTAGGTGCCGATGAGCATCAGGATGACGATGCCGGGAAAGAACAACGCCGCGCCCAGAATTCCGAGGAGAATGTTGTCGGCCTGGATGGCAAAGAAGAACACCGTCAGCAACGCGCCGGGAATGGCGACGTAGAGGCCGTTCGCCCACGTGCCGGTGAGCGTCTGGATGGGCAAGGATTTCAATGCCGGCTTGGGGCCTGTTGCTTTGGCGCGTGCAGGCGCTGTGGCGGAAACGGTTGCGGACGCTGTTGCGCTCCGGCTTGAGCCCTTGCGCATGTTCTGTTCGATGGTCTTTTGGAGCTCGCGCGCCGCGTCAAGCGAAATGCCGGTGATTTGTCCGCTGGAGGCGGAACTCTGGCTCATGGTCTGCACGTTGAGGTTGGTAAAACCTAGGATTTCTCCAGCAAGGCCGCGTTCTTCCTCGACTTTCTGGATATGGCTCCAGAGCAGGAGGGATTGGCTGGGCATGAATACGCCGCTTTTGACCATGATGCCGTCGGGCCGGACTTCGTAGCTTCGGGCTTGCTGCCAGAAATACGCGTAGGCGATGATGGCCACGAAAGCCAATGGCGGAAGCACAAGGAGCCATGGAGAGAACGCGGCGAAAAAGAGCAGAAAGAACGGCACGAAAATGGCCGCGCTAATCCATTGGATGAGGACGAAGCGGAGGCGGGGTTTGTAGACGTCAGTCATAGCCCGTCACTTTGCCGCGCTTGGATTGGATCTTTTGCAGGAGCATTTCGCGGATCTTCTCGGCGTTGGAGCGGTTGACGCCATCCATATGGGCTTCCATGCCCGACATGACCGTGGCGGTCGAGACGTGGACGTCCCAGAGGCCGAAGGCCCGATCGAGGATGTCTTGGTCCATATAGACGTCCTGCATCTTCTCGTACGGCATCTGGATTTCGCGGGGGGTGATCCATCCCTTGCGGATGACGAGGAAGTCCTTGCCCACATCGTAGAAATACGCGTCAAAGTATCGGGTTTCGTAAAACCATTGCCACCCGGCCAGTACGATCAGCAATAGGACGAATGCCCAGGGCGGTAAGCCCAACGTCGGCAGCGCGAATGCCATAAATGCCGCAATCAGGATGACGATGATCGCCCAACGAAACATGGCTTCGATCCATCGTTTGGCTTTCTTGCTTCGTTCCAACGGGTATTGTTCAATGGTGGCCGGCATCGGAATCCCCCTCGTTTTCTTCCTGCTGTTTCTTGCGGTACATGTAAAATCCGTACGCTCCCAACGCTAATACGATGATGAGGATTATCCATGTGGTGGGGTCGCTTTCCACCGGCGGCTTGGGCGTGGGAGTCGGGGCGATGAGCCGGTTGTAGCGTTCCTTGAGTTCGGCGGTCTGCTGTTTGAACTTGGGAACGTTATCCAAGACGTATTGGTAGCTTTCCGCCGTGCGTTGGTCGTGGGCTTCCTCGATCTGTGCCCAATCGGTTTTGATGTTCTTGATTTCGCGTTCCAGGCCGACGGAGCGGATGAGCGATTCGCTTTGGACGATGCTGCGGTATTCCGGCAGCGCCTCGTCGTAAGCGGCGTTGGCCCGGCAGCTGAGGTCCTGGAAAGCAAACGAGGACACGCTGTCCGTCACCCATTGGTCGCGTTGCGCGATCAGAGAGGAGAGGCCTTTGCGGGGGTCGGTGGTCTTGGCTTTGGCGTATAGACTGGTGATGCCGATGTTGCGCAGGTTCTCCAGGTTGGTGTTGATGTCCTTGTTGTCAGGATCGGGAATGCTTTTTTCGTATAATTGGCGTTCCGCGTTGGTGATGGCCTTGTTGTAATCGTCGTACGCGGATAAGTAGTCGAACAAGGCGGTGAACGATGCGTTGTATTGCTGGATGACGATGCCGGCGCCTTCCGTGCCCGGTGCCGATTGGTAGAATTGTTCTTCCGAAATCGTGTTGGATAACTGCAGCTTCAGCAGGTCGGCTTTCGAACGCAGGATGTCCAACCGGTTTTCCAACTCCTGGAACGACAATTGCGGGTATCTTTCCGTGGTCTGCGTCTGGAACACCTGGACTTTGGCGTACTGATCTTCCAGGACCCCTTGGCTGGATTCGATGGCCGTCAGCAGCGTGTCGGCGGAAAACCCCTTGGCTTTGACGTAGTCGCGCAGGACCAATTCGTTGTACAATCCGTTGGCCAAGCGGTTCAACTGCGCCTCGTCGCGCAATAGTTGCCCGTCTTCCTGGTCCACGGCCGCCACCATGCGCCGGGCGCTGGACAGCGGATAATAGAACACGTAATGCGGCGCGTCGTCCATCAAAAACGTCTGGCCCAACGGCTGCAGTTGGGGATTGTTTTCCTGCAGGCAAACGCCCAATGCCTCGAGGGCTTCGCTGGAGGAAACGGCCAATGCAAGCGGGCAAAAGAGCAGCAAAAACAAAAGACGCCGCATGGTTCTGCTTAGGAAATCCGCGCCCTTAAATAGCTTGGTTTGGCTTTCTTGGTTCATGCCGGCTTCCGTTTCCATCCGCGTGATTTTGGTGCGCCCGCTCCACTCATCCAACGTGGGCCTGATCTGCCGCGTGATGAAAAACTTCGGTTTTTACGACTTGGTCATTGTCCAACCCGCACGCAAGAATGTCAAGACCAAGACGGCGTACATGTACGCCAAGCACTCACGTGAAGTGCTGGAAAACGCGCGCGTCGTCCCGACCTTGGAGGCGGCTGTCTCCGACCGCCAACTCGTGGTGGGCACCACGGGCGTGCCCAACCGATTCCACCGCCAACTCAAGCACTGCATTGCCCTGCCGGAATTAAGGGGCCGGCTCAAAGGCAAGGTCGCGCTGGTCTTTGGCAGCGAAGGTTCAGGGTTGAACGAAGCCGAGACCAACGCGTGCGACGTGTTGGTGTACGTTCCCACCAACGCGGACCATACCGTGCTGAACGTGTCGCATGCCGTGGCCGTGGTGCTGCATGCCTTGTCGGGTATGACGTGGCAGCCGGATCCGGACGCTGCTTCCTTGCAGCAAAGACGCGTGTTGGAGGCCAAGTTCGTCCGACTGATTTCGGGTGCGGATCGCATTAAGGACAAGAAGAAAGTGGCGTTGTCGTTCCGCAAGCTCTTGTCCAAGGCGCGGCCCACGCAGGACGAAGTGCGGACCCTGATGGCGGGCCTGGCGGGTTTGGAAAAACGGGGGAAAAAACCGTGAAGGACTTGGACGTTTTGGAAAACGGACGAATCAATCTGGATGCGTTGCGTAATCGGTTGGACTTTCTCGAAGAGTGCATCCGCGAGGCGCCGGTTGACCTGCGCGAGTTGATGATTTGTGATCCCAATGTGCAAGGACTGCATGGCGTGATCCTCGGCTTGTCAGCAGAGGACCTTTTGGTGAACTGCAAAAATCCGGATGATTTCGTGATCTACCTCAATCGCCAGGCGGAGGCCCATTTTGGATCGGGGTTTTCCGAGATGTTTGCGGAGTATCATGAGGAAGACCGCTCCGCCCGCCTGTATGATCGGAAACATGCGGAAGACCTCGTCCGCTTGCACCCGGAGGCTTTCCAGTCCGTCGCGCCATGGAAGGGCAAGAAACTGGATTTTTCCACGTTGTCCTTGGTCAATCCTTTTAGCGAGGCATCTGCGTTGTTGTCCGGATTCCCGGTCAAATCGCTCCTAACATACAAGAACACCGAGTACGGCGGATATTTTCCGCCCAAGGATTTCCTATGGTCTTTGTATAACCTGCAGATGTACAAACCGGAGAACCAGGCACTGGGCAAGGCGTTGGAGGATTACGAAAACAATGGCTTCCGCCAGATGGTGCGCGACCCGCAGGCGTTCGAAAAGCACCGCCAGGACTTGGAAAAACAGATGAAGGCCGCGTTCGAGCCGGCAGTTGCCACCATCGACGATATCCTGGACGACCGAAAAAAAGCAATAAATCACGTCGAAGAAGACCATGAAATCGACCGTGTGCGAGGGGAATTGTGGGGTCAGCCCACGCATGCGCGATACCTGTTTGAAAAAATCATTGTATCCGGACAACTGGATTGGCTGCGTCCGCCCAATGGGTTGGTCTCCGGCAGCGGCTTTTACCGCTTGGACAAAGAAGGCGCGGAACATTTGGCCCGCATCGACGACGCTTTGAAAGAAGTGGGTTATTTCGAACGGATGGGCGTATTGAAGAAACGCTACTGCCCTTGATTTCCGTTGTTTTCAGGCGGCTTTGAGGGCCGTCTCGTCGCTCTTGAGGTGCTGTGCGTGCAGCTTCCATTCTCGGGACGTCATATGGGCGTATTCGGGATCTTTGGCGTCCTCCAGGAACGCCTGGAATGCACGCGGATGTTGGCCCGGCTTGACGTGCTTGATCGCGAAGACCAGGGGCGTGTCCAGTCCCGGCCGAGGGTTTCCTTCAAGCAACTTCTCACCGATTTTTTCCAGGGCTTTGGCTGCTTCATCCGTCACATGTTTTTTCTTCATGGCGCGCAGCAGTAAGTCGACGTCTTGTTCGGACTGCAGGTGGCCCAAGGCGCGTGCGGCGGCGCGTTGGACGTAGTGGTCCGGATCCGAGTCAAGTCGCCGGCGCAAGTCGTCGTGGGCGGGGCCATACCGTGCCATGCCGAGAAAATCGGCGGCGGATTTGCGCACGGTAACGTCTTTGTCCTTCAACAAGGCATGGACGTCCGGTGCCGCGGCGTCGTGCTTCAATCGGATCAGGGCTTGGATGGCTTGATGGCGCACCATGGCGTTGCGGTCGGACAGCGCTTCGATCAAAGCGGGTGCCGCTTGGCTGTTGCCCGTCGTTCCCAGCGCCGTAGCGGCAATATCGCGGTTTTCCGTTCTTTTTTCTTCGCGCAGCATCCGGATTAACCGGGGTGTGGCGAGGGACGAATGTTCGGGTTTCATCCAGATCAAGGCGCGTGCGGCGGCCACTCGTACTTGCGGATGGGGATCGTCCAGCGTGGCGATGAGGTGGGGCGTCGCGGCCGGTTCCGGATTGTTCATGAATTGGTTTGCGGCATCGGCGCGCTGCTTCCAACGCGTCGCCGTCCGCATGGTCGTGACTTGGTCCCGGATGGATTCCGGCAACTCGGCAAGGGCTTGCGATCCGATGCCCGGCGGCCGTTTTGTGAAACGCTCGCCGAGGCTCCGAACCCAGCCGTGGAGGCGTTCCAGCCAGTGCATGCGGGGTGTGGGCATGGGTATGTACGTTCTCTGGAGTTCAGGCCGCTTTTAATGCCGTTTCGTCGGCTTTGAGATGCTTGATATGAAGCTGCCAGTCCCGTTCCGTGAAGACCGAGTAGTCCGGGTCGTGCCGGTCTTCCCACAACGTCATGAACGCCTTTGGATGGGTCGCCGGGCTGATGTGCTTCAAGGCGAATGCCAGCGCTTCATTGTGAGTTTCAAGCTCCGCTGCCCAATTGGTCTGCATGGACGCCAGTGCTTTTTGGGCCTTGTCCTTGACATCCCATGCGTTATGCGCCAGTAAGGGGACGAGGGCCTTGATGGCCGCTTCGAAATGCCGTTCCAGCATGGCGTCTTTCTTCTCGAATTGTTGTCCGATGGTTTGAGCCAGGTTCGCCTTCAAGTCGGTATTACGTTCTTTTTGCATGGCGTCGATCAAATGGGGCACGGTGGCGCTTCCAAGAGAGTGGAGGGCGGAAACTAAGTCGCGGCGATAATTTTTCTCATACTCCCAGTTGGCGTGTTCGGGTTCTTGTTGGTGACGCAGTTGGGCGGACAAGAACGGGACGGCGCCTTGTTTTTCAAGTTGGGTCAACGCGCGGATGGCGGTGCCGGGGACGGGTGAAATGTTGCTTCCCTGGGGTTGGATGTGCTCTTCCAGGCTTCGGATGACGTCTTCCCGCAGTTCCGGATGGTATCCTTGTTCGAGCCATGCGGTGATGGATTGGGCTGCCTCATGCCAGTTTACCATGTGGGGTTGGCGTAAGGCCGTCACCAGTTGCGGCATGGCTTTCGGACCCAACGCGTTCAAGGCATCCATGGCGCCTCGTCGCGTGTCTAGGAATTGGTTATCCAGTGCGCGTTCCAGATCCGGTAGGATCGCATCCGCGTGGGTTTGGATCAATGACGGCTTGCGTCGGGCGATTTCGCTCAAGGATTCGCCGGCCGTCGTGCTTTGTTGGGTATTTTCGTCGTTGAGTCTTTCGGCCAGCGCGGGAATGAGCGGCCGCAGGCGCATGAGGTCCGATTTGTATGCGTCGGTTGCCAATTTTCTCACGGTTTCGACGGCCACGATGCGCGTATGGACGTTTTCGCTGGAAAGGTCGCTTTCCAAACGGGGAATCAGCATGTGCAGGTGGGGCCTTACCGCGGATGGGAACCGCTCGACCGCATGGTATACGGCCCAGCGTCCATCTTGATGGCGGGCCATGGCCTGGATCAAATGAGGCATAATCGATTCGACATGCGGCAATAGCCGTTCGCGGTTTGGCATCAACCCATCCTTGAACAGGATGCCCAACCGCCAAATGGCGTTTGAACTTTTTCGTGGATCTTGGCCGTAGATGCTTTCCAATGGTTTTCTGAATTCGTCAGGCAGCCGGTCCAATTCGGTTGGCGTGGGTGGTTGCACTTGCCTCGTTTCAAAGTCGAAGTCGGGCAAAGGAAGGTGGGCATCCGTCTTTTCTACGCGCAAGCCGCGGAGTTTTTCGCCCATTTTTTCCAATAGTCGGCTCATGCGGCTCGTCTTGAATCCCCGAAATCGTCTCTCCATGTCTTGCCGCCTTTCTCATGCTACATTACAGTTCTTCGCCGCCGTTGACGAGGCCACCGGCCATGTCGTAGTATTTGGGCGCGTGGCCGCGGATGACGCGGAACCCTTTACCTTTGAAAGTATTGGCATGCCCGGCTTCAAGAGGGATGCCGAGGCGTCGGGCGTCACGGTTGATCGCTTCGATGACGGCGTCCAGATGCTGCTTCATCTTGGGCTTCAGCGCAGCATGGTTGGAGTAGGGCCGCTCGATGGCGATGCCGAAGCGTCCGTCCGGATGGTGGATGACGTGAGCGAAGGTGAATCCATTCATGTCCGATTGGGAGTGTTCGTCGTCGCCGGGTTGGTAGTGGCCGAAGACCAGTTCGTGCGGGTCCGCCGAGTAGCTGGTCAAGCCGAGGTTGTATTGGTTGTTGCCGGGGCTTTGGCAGTTCTTCTCGAATCGGCCGACGGTGAAGTGTTCGCTGGGGTCGTGCGTGACGCGGGTTTCGACCGCTTCATCCTCGTCTGCCGGGTTTCCGGCTCGTTGCAACTCGTCGATGAAGTAACTGTAGTCACGGAACGCGTCTTTCGGCATCCGGGCCAGCAGCCTGGCGTGTTCGTTACGCTCGGATTCGTCGAATCGCCGCCGGGCCTCGTCCAGAAGGCCGTGTTGTTCCTCGAGGCTTTTTCCTTGCAGGCCCTGGAACACCCGGACGACATCTTGGCCGACTTGAACGGCTTTTTCCAGCTCGTGGGCTTGGGGCAGTTCGGCAATCTGTCGCATGCGGTTCAGAGGCGCCATCATCGAATCGATCTGTCGGCGCAAGGACGCGGGGCATTCACCCTGGCTGCGTGCTTCCCGAAGGACGTGGATGGCGGCCGGCACTTGGTTCTGTTTGATGAAGGCCCGGACCTGCGCGCTGATTTCGGCATGGGTCTTAGGCATTCCGTCGAGGATGCTTTCCACGGTTTTGCGGTGTCGGGGCATTTCGGCCTGCATCTTGGTCACCGCGGCCGCGGCATCGTCCGGGCGGTCGGCCGGCACGTGGACGTTGACGTGTTCGTCCAATTTGCCGGCATACAGCTGGTGCAGGTCGTCGATCTTCTCCACGGGTCCTTCGGAACGCATGGTCCCGATACGCTCATCCAGGCCGCGAATGAATGCACTGACTTTTTTCGATATCGCTCCGTGTTCGTACACTTCGTTCGCCGCCGGCGAGTCGTACTTGACTTTCTTGGCGGCTTCGACCCCTCCGACCAAGTAGGCTTGGTTAATGTCTTGAAACATCTTCTGCACGGCCGCGTTCTTCTCGTAGTTGCCGGCGTACAGGAACAGGTTGGACAAGTATTCGGGCTTCAGGCCGGCGGCGATGTCGCGATGGATTTGGTTTCCTTTAAGCCCCGGCAGTATGGCTTCCAGGCGGGGGGTCAAGGCTTTAGCCACTTGGCCGCGGGGGTCTTCATGATGGACGATGGCGGTGGCCTCGTCGATGGGCAACTTGACTTCTTCCGGCAACAACGCGATGGTCGCCGCGGTATGCAGGCGATCCAGCGCGTCTTTGCGGGCGGCAAGGCCGAACAACAAGGGCAAGCCCCGTTCACGTCCGTGCTGGACTTTCTCCAACACGCCCAACGCGGCTTCCTGGTTCCTGCGGGCGTCGGCCAATGCTTTCCGTTCGTTCTCATCCAGTTGCGGCTTGTTCTGCAATTCGGCCAAGGTGGCCATGGTCGCCAAAGCCTGGCGTTCCGTCTCGCTCGGAACCGGCTCGGGTGCATACCCTTTCAAGACGGCGTGCACGTCGTTGCCGAATTGCACGCGCGTTGAATCCGACGACGTCGACGTGACGCGGCGCTCCCACTGGTCGATCTCCCCCTGGAGGGCGTTCCATCGGTGTTCTTGGCCGATTCCAGCGGCCGTGCAAAGCGCCATGACCCGTTCCCGGGGGACTTTTCCCATCCGCCGCATGGGCGCGCCTTCTTCGATGCTGAAGCGCCTGAAGACTTCCCTTGCGCGTTGGGGTTGGGCGAACACAAGGCCGGCCAGCCCCAGCTGGATGTGCAGCAGGTCGCGTTCTTTCGGCATCAAGCGGGCGGCAACAGCCATGTCGTGTGTCTAGCCTAAGCTGCAGAGGAATAAATACGGCTCGTTCATGGGCCGAATCCGTGTTTCGGTATTCAGACGACGCGCTCAAAGCTGAACTCGACTTCGTCGCCTTCGGGCTGCCAGCGGAGTTCGAACTCCTTGTTGACCGGCGTCGTTCCGGGCGGCACGCCGACCGCGCTGACGGACGACAAGGCCACGATGCGGGGCCCGGTTTTGACGAACACGTTGACGATCATGTTGGTCGCCTTCGATCCGCTGTTGAGAAAGTCGCACGTGCCGCGAACAAATGCCGTGTTGTTCGAACCCAAATCCGGCGCCAATGGCGCCTGCCCGAGGCCGAACCAGGCCTTGGGGCCCAGGTAGTTGTCGTCCACGGTGCACGTGGCGCTGCCGCCGCTCAAGATGCCTTGGCGGCCCAGGACGAGGAACAACAAGATGACGACGATGACGCCGAGAATCAGGAACCGTTGGGGCCCGCCGCTGGGCGAAAACAGTCCGCCGAACAATTCGGCCCACCCTTTGGGTGATTTGAGTTTGTCCATGACGCCACGCAAGTCGTCCTGCGCGGTGTGCGGTTTTTGCGGCAGCGCTTCCAGGCCAGAGGGCGCGCCCAGCAGGGCGTCGACTTCGAACTTATGCGTGTCTCCTGCGACATCGATCCAGATGCGGAACGTGGGCACGTAGACTTTTTTGACGGCCGAAACGGCGATGGTGTCTTTCTTGAGGCCGACTTGCGAGGCGAGTTTGGCCGCGGCTGCGTCTTTCGCTTCGGCGCCTGAGATGGCCGTGGATTCGATTTCGGCTTTGTCTTCGGCTTGTTTGGTGGTCTTAAGGGGCCGCTCGAACAGGATGGGAACGAAATCGTTCAAGTCGCCGCTGTAGGCATTCATGGCCGTCTTGCCGGACGGGCTTTGGCCTTCCTGGGCGATGACGTCGAACGAAAAGACGTAGTACGGCGTGTAGACCAGGCGGATGTCGGTGACGTCGAACTTGGGAAAACCTTGTTCCTGCAGGGTCTTGGCCACGATGGAAAGCGCGGCTTCGGGCGTCAGGACGGGTTTGAAGGCGGGTGCGTCCAGGATCATATCAGTGAGTTGAACGCGTAAGGCGGATTTAAAGGCTGTTTTTTATCACCCGGGGCGTCGTTTGCGTTGGGCGTTGGTTCTTCGTTTCCTGTCGATTGGACAAGGGCTAAATAGTCGGCGGACAACGTTGTTGCGTATGGGGATGATCAGCTTCGACACGACTGCCAGTGCCAAGGCGGTACCGTTGTCCAAAGCGGCTTCCGCGTTTACGCCTGACCAGCTCCAGCTGGAAGCCGGCCGTTTGTTCGAACGGTTGCAGTATCTGGGCTGGACCATGAACGAATGTTTGTTGTACGCCCCTTTGACGCTGCAGATCAACCAACTCAAGAAAGAAAAAGACGCCATCGTGCTGGCGCATTCGTACCAGACGCCGGACATCGTCTATGGCATCGCCGACTTCGTGGGTGATTCGTACGAGTTGAGCAAGAAAGCCAAGGAAAGCCAGGCCAAGACCATCGTGTTTTGCGGCGTGCGCTTCATGGCCGAGACCGCGAAAATCATGAACCCGGAAAAGACCGTGTTGTTGCCGGCGCCGGATGCCGGTTGCTCATTAAGCGAATCCATCACGGCGCAAGACGTCCGGATGTTGAAGCAGGAAAATCCGGGTTGTCCTGTGGTCGTCTACGTCAATACCTCGGCGGAAGTCAAGGCCGAATCCGATGTCTGCTGTACGTCGGCCAACGCCTTGAAGATTCTCAACGCCTTACCCGATAAAAAAATCATCTTCATTCCTGACGAGTTCATGACGAAAAACCTGCAGAAACTCACCGACAAAGAGTTGGTGGGTTGGGCAGGTCGCTGCATCGTGCACGAACGCTTCGGAAAGGACCAAGTCCAGGCCGTCCGTGAACAGTTCCCCGGCGTCAAGATCCTCGCGCACACCGAATGCCCGCCGGACGTCGTCCAGGACGTCGACTTGGCCGGCGGAACGGGTGACATGATCCGCTACATGAAGGCGTCGGACGCAACGACGTTCATGCTGGTCACGGAATGCGGCCTTGGAGATCGCATGCGCGCGGAACTACCGGAAAAGCGCGTCGTCGGCACGTGCAATTTATGCCCGTACATGAAGAAAAACAACCTCGTCAACGTCCTGCAGGCCTTACAATCCCCGGCGTTGGCCCAACTCGTGGACATCCCGGAAGACGTGCGGGTGCGGGCGGAAGCGGCGTTGCGGCGCATGTTCGAACTTTCCAATTGATTTTCTAAAGCGTAAATGCGTCTTGGGGATTACTTGCATGAAACTCGGTCTCATCGGTTTGGGCGCTATCGGCTCCTTCTTGGTTTCCGAATGCACGGAGCACGAGTGGCTGGTGTTTGACGTTGATGCCGGAAAAGTACGCCAAACCCTGGCCCAACACGACATCAAGAACGCCCGCTTCGTGGATACGTTCGCCCAACTCCTTGCGGAAAAACCCGCATTGGTGGTGGAAGCTGCTTCGCAACAAGCCGTACCCCTGTTGGTTGACGCGCTGCACGTCAGCGATGTGCTGCTGATGTCCGTCGGCGCCTTGACGGATGACGATCTTTTGGCCCGCCTGAGTTCCGCCGCGCAACATCACGGCCACCGCCTCCTGATTCCGTCCGGCGCGGTCGGCGGCTTGGACGTTTTGCAGTCCTGCCGGCCCCGCGAAGTCGTGCTGGAGACCCGCAAGCCGCCGCACAGCCTGGGCCGTTCCGACACGTCGGAAGCCGTGGTGTTCGAAGGTCCCGCCAGCGAGGCGTGCAAACGCTTTCCCAAGAACGTCAACGTGGCGGCCACGCTTTCATTGGCCGGGATCGGTTTCGATTACACAAAGGTCCGCGTCATTTCCGACCCGGCTGCCCTGCAGAATACGCATACCGTGCGCATCCGCGGCGACGCGGGCCACTACCTGTTCACTTTCGAAAACGCGCCGTTTTCGCAGAACCCGGCCACGAGCCAGTTGGCGGCGTATTCGGCCCTGCGTGCCGTTCGAAGATTGGACGACGCCATCCAAATCGGTTGAACTCCTCGGAGAATAATCCATGCTTACCGACGACATGAAAAGACGGCTCATCGCGTTCCTTGACGACGACCGCTGGCAGCACGACGTGACGTCCCAAGTCACGCCGGAAAAAACGGCTACCGCCGTCATCAAGGCCAACGAACCGGCTTGCTTGGCCGGCGTCGAGGAAGTCTTGTTCTTGTTTTCACATGCCGGCCTGACCGTCCAAGCCCGCAAGAAAGATGGCGACGCCGTCCATGTCGGCGACATCATCCTGCAAGCGACGGGGTCCAACCGCGCCATCTTGTCCGTGGAACGGACCGCGCTGAACGTGCTGGGTCGCATGTCTGGCGTGGCCACGCTGTGCCGCCACACGCAGGGGATGGCCGGTAAGAACACGACCATCGCGCTGACGCGCAAGACGGTGCCGGGATTCAACGCGTTTGACAAGAAAGCCGCCGCGGTGGCCGGAATCTGGCCCCACCGTTTGCATTTGGAAGAAGCCGTGCTGATCAAAGAAAACCATTTGGCTTTTTTTGCCTCGGTTGCCGATGCCGTGAACGCGGCCCGCAAGGCGTACGCCGCAACCAAAACCATCGAAGTGGAAGTGCAAAACCTTGACGAGCTGAAATCCGCCGTTTCCGCCCGCCCGGATATGGTCTTGTTGGACAATTTTTCGCTGTCCCGTGCCGAAGAAGCCGTTTCATGGTGCCGCCAAAAAGCGCCCGACGTCAAAATCGAGCTGTCCGGCGGCATCCGGTTGTCCAACGTCGCGGCATTCGCCGCGCTGCAACCGGATTATATCTCCCTGGGTGCACTCACGAAGGACGCGCACACGGCGGATTTCTCCTTGGATTTCGTCAAAGGATGATGCATGCATGGACTCCGCTTTATTGATTGCCAAAATCCGTTCCTATTTTCAATCCTCCGGAAAATCGAAAGCCGTATTGGGGCTATCCGGCGGCGTCGACTCGGCCTTGGTGCTCAAATTATGCGCCGAAGCCGTCGGCGGCCCGAACATCTGCACCTATTATTTGCCGTATTTTGAGAATGCCGACGATCCGAAACAGACGGAGACTTGGGCACGGCATTTGGGCGCCGCGTACGATGTCTACTCCATCAAGAAACCCGTGGACGCCTTGTGCGAATCCGTCGGAAAATGGGATGACGTGTCGCGCGGCAACTTCATGGCCCGCGTGCGCATGGCGTTGCTGTATTTCCACGCCCGCCAGCACGGTGCCGTCGTGGTCGGCACCGGCAATAAAAGCGAACTGAAGACCGGGTACTTCACGAAATACGGCGACGGCGGCGTCGACGTCCTTCCCATCGGCAACTTGTACAAGACGCAAGTCTGGCAGATGGCCCGCGACGTGGGCGTTCCGGACTACTTCGTTTCGAAAGCGCCATCCGCCGGGTTGTGGGAAGGCCAGACGGACGAGGAAGAAATGGGCATCACGTACAAGGAGATGGACGAGATCCTCCAGCTGCTCGAACAGCGGCCCAACGACGCCGTCCGCAAGTTCGGCGACGAAAAAGTCGGACTCATCCTGGACCGCATGCGCTTAGGCGAACACAAACTCAAGATGCCGCCGGTACTGTAAATCAGGCTGGAGCCAATCGGCCGGGTAAGACCAGGGACGCCTTGTTCGCATCAAGGCGTATGTGCAGATAGATTCCCGTCTTCTCCTCGATTTCGTATTCGATTTTTTGCATGTCGTCCGCATTCAAGCGCATGCCCAATGCCTTGGAAAGCACGGTTTTGGCGTTGAGGATTTCAATGCCCACCACGCGTCCATCATCGCTCAAGTCGACTTGGATGTCCGCATTGATTTCTACCGTCCGCTCCACCTTGTTTGGTAGGCCATAGGCGTAAGCCGCGTTTGCTTTTGGATCGTACGTCATCTTTTTCATCCGGATTCCCTCGGACCCATCCGATTGACTCGCATAAGAGTAATTACGCGAATGATGTTATTTATAGCGAGGACGTACCGCATCGGCTGACCGTCCGTTCCGATGACTTGGACATCGAAGTTGCGCTCGTCCGGACTTTCCGAACGCTGTTCCCGAACGGACGTCATGCGGCCTTTGATGAGGTCGGTTTGGATGAGGCGGTGCTCAAGGCCTCGTTCGACCGCCCGCATTTCGGCATGACGGGTCAAGACCAATTCCCGTCTTCTTCCGGCGATTATTTGCCGGAACTCATCCGTTTTTTCATCCATTTTCCGTCTTGCATCAAATCGGGTTTTTAGGTCTTAGGTAGACGCGAAATCAACCGCTGGCTATAAATGGAAAAGAAACGCCTTTGCGTTGCCTTTCGCAAAGGCCTCGTTACTTGCCGCGTATTTTTTGGTGTTTGTTTTTCCGGGCCGAAAAAGAAACGCCCGGCTTGAAGAAAAAAATCAAGAGTTGAGGTAGAGCTCGAACTCGTACGGGTGCGGGCGCGTGCCTACGGCGTTGGATTCGGCGTACTTCAATCCCAGGTATGAGTCGACCAAGTCGTCGGCGAAGATGGGCTTGAGGTATTCGCGGTCCGACTCCAGTTCGTGCAGCGATTCCAGCAGGCTTCCCGGAAGTTCTTTGATGTTGTGCGAGCGGCGTTCGGCCACCGTCATGTGGTAGATGTTGGCGTCCACCGGTGCCGGGGGCATGATTTTCTTTTTGATGCCGTCCAAGCCGGCGGCGGCCAAGGCGGCGAAAGCCAGGTACGGATTCGCCGTCGGGTCGGGGGCGCGGTATTCCAGGCGTTTGGACTTCTCGTTCGAGAAGTAGTTGGGGATGCGGATGCAGGCCGAACGGTTACTCTTGGAGTACGCCAAATACACCGGCGCTTCGTATCCGGGCACGAGGCGTCGGTACGAGTTGGTCGTCGGATTGCAGAACGCGGACAACGAGCGGCCGTGGTGGATGAGGCCGCCGATGTAATAGATGGCGTCCTGCGACAGTTGGGCGTAGGATTCGTTGGCGTCGTAGAACATGTTCTTGCCGCCATTCCACAAGCTTTGGTTGGTGTGCATGCCGGAGCCGTTGTCGCCGAACATGGGTTTGGGCATGAACGTCGCCACTTTGCCGGCGTGGTACGCGACATTCTTGACGACGTACTTGAACGTCAGCAGGTTATCGGCCATGGGCACTAAGCTATCAAAGCGCATGTTGATTTCGCACTGGCCGGCCGTCGCCACCTCGTGGTGGTGCGCTTCGACCGAAATGCCGAAGTCGTTCTGCAGGCTGTCCGAAATGCTGCGGCGCACGTCCTGCAGCGTGTCGGCCGGTGGGACCGGGTAGTAGCCGCCCTTGAAGGAGATGGGGTAGCCTTTGCCGGTGGGGCTCCACGCCGCTTCGATTGAACCGAGCGAGTAGGACTGGCCACGGTGGGGGTTGCTGACATCGAAATGGACTTCGTCGAAAATGAAGAATTCGGCTTCCGGTCCCCAGTAACTGGTGTCAAAACCGGCGGCAGCCAAGACGCGTTCGGCGTTCTCCGCGGTGTGGCGTGAGTCTTTCGAAAAGCGTGACCCGGTGACTTCCTTGACGCCGCAGAAGATACGGCCGGTGTCTTTTTCCCACGGGATCTTGCGGTACGTCGAGGCGATGGGCAACAGGAGCATGTCGGATTCGAAGATTTCTTTGAAGCCCTTGATGGAGGAGCCGTCCAATTTGCCGACGCCGATTTCAAAGTCTTTCTCATCGACGGTATGGGCAGGAACGGTGATGTGTTGCAGGTCGCCTACGAGGTCGACGAATTGTAAATCCACCCACGTGACGCCTTCTTCCTTCATGCGGGCCAGCACGTCGGCGCCCGTCTTGGGCTTCGGCACGGATACCATGATCGAACCACTCATTTTTTCCCCATCCCCATGCGAGGCGCCTTTTTGGGGCGCCGTCTGAAATCGATACCTTTTCGATGGTAATTCGATATATATTGTTTTGGCCTGTTTTTCATTCAAATGTTCAATGAAAAGCTATTAATTCATTCGTTTGTTTATAAAATTGGGTGTTTTGGTGGCAAAATTGAACGAATCGTCGGACCTGCCGTTGGACGAACGTATTTTGGCCGAATTGCGCAAGGACGGCCGTCAATCGTACCGGGCGGTGGCGGAAAAACTGCACGTGAGCCCGGCCAGCGTCATGCAGCACGTGCGGGACATGGAGAAAAAAGGCCACATTTTGGGCTTCAGTGTGGATCTGAACTATCCGGCGCTTGGGTATGACTTGATGGGCGTCATCCATGTAACGATTCACAAGGGCGCGTTGCTGTCGGTGCAGCGGGAAATCGCCAAGATCCCGGAAGTCGTCTCCGTCTACGACGTGACTGGTGATGCGGACTCGTTGGTGATCGTGCGCGTGCGCCACCGTGCCGAGTTGTCGCGCATCGTCAAAAAAATCCTCAAGTTGGAGAACGTGGAGCGCAGCAATACGCGCGTGGTGCTCAACGTCATCAAAGAAAATTATCGGATTCAGCCGCTTGAGGGAATCGTCCAAGGATAGGTTTCAAAGGAGGGGCGAGGCCCAGGGCGGGCCAGGGGGAACCTGGGTTCCCCGGGGCGACCAAGGAGAATTATCGGATTCGGCCGCTTGAGGGAATCCTCCAAGGATAGGTTTGCCAAAACGGCGGCCATTAAAACGACGTCCGGCAACACCTCTTTCGCATTTGTCCATTACGGTTTTTCTCATGAAAGTCGCACTTTTCGGAGGCACGTTCAACCCACCCCACGTAGGCCACGTCCACGTCGTGAAACAGCTGGCCAAGAGCTTCGACGAGGTCTGGATCGTGGTGGCGGCGGATCCGAACAAGACGGAAAAGCCGTACGTGCCGCCGGAACACCGTTTGAAGATGGCGGAATTGGCGTTCGACGGCATCGCGGGCGTCAAGGTTTTGGATGTCGAGTTGAAGCGTTCGGGCGTGAGCTACACCGTGGACACTCTTCGCCAACTCCAAACGGATTTTCCGGACCATGGTTTTTGTTGGGTCATCGGTTCGGACCTGGTGGCAGATTTTCCGCGCTGGAAGGAATCCGCGTGGCTTGCCCAATCCGTGCCGTTTTTGGTCGTGTCCCGGCCGGGTTTTCCGCTGGACTCCGCGGCGTTGGCCCGGTTCAGCCGTTTCGAACTGCTTAAGAAAGGTGGGGTGGATGCGTCCAGCACTCAATTGCGGGCGTGGCTAAATTCCGGGAAATCCTTCGAGGCCAAAAAACAGTTGACTCCTTTGGTTTTCGACTACCTTCAGAAAAACAAATTGTACGCGTAGTTTGCTAGAAGCGGGCCGGGTTACTGCCGTCACTCTTTTCCGGGCGGTTGGCCTTGCCAGTAATAGTCCAGCGCTTTTTTGACCCAGAATTCGACGCGGCTTTTGAGCCACGCCGGGCTCTGGCGGTTGGCGTTCAGTTCGCGTGCCACGCGCGAGCCGATGCGGAATTGTCCGGCGATGCGGACGAACCAGTTGGGATGTTTGGCCTTGAGTTCGTCATAGTAGTGCGAATACCGGGCGCGTTTTTCCAGTTCCAACGCCAAATAGACGGCCAGCTCTTCCATGCCTTCGCGTTCGTCCTGCCGCGTGGCGTTGCGCAGCGCCAAGGCGGCTTTGGCCAATTCGATCAGGATGTGGTGGTTGCGTCCGATGCCCAACATGTCCTCGATGGGATGCTTCGGGTGAGCCTGATTCGAGGATTCGCTTGCGTGCGGGTCTGCCTTTTCGGCATGAATCGTGACCGCTTTGGATGACATGAGGCAACTTAGGTCTTGGGCGTATAAAAAGCTACGGCGGTTGGAAAAGTGCGAAGGCCGCTTATTTAAACGCGGAACCTATTTACGCCGCTTTCAGCCCAATGTTTGCATGGCCCACGCGTTGGTGTTGGCCGCTTTGACGTTTTCCTTACTCTTGGCCGGATGCACCTATTTTCCGAGTCCAACGCCGACGTCTACCCCGTGGCCCAGTCTGTTTCCAACGCCCACGCCGCTTGTTTCTCCGACGCCGTCCATTTCTCCGAGTCCGACGCCTTCCATTGCACCCAGCGCCACGCCGATGCCGGGTACGTTGGCTTCAGTACGTTATGCGGTTTTGGCGGCCGTGGGCGGCGACATCCAGTTTTGCGACCCGGACTATTATCCCGTCGGCAGTCCAGAACGCGAGCAACAGAATGCGGAATCGTACGTGTCCAACCCCCCGGACCGCCAAGAATTTGAAGTCATCCTGCAGCACCTGGGCATGTCCGGTACGGTCGTTTTCTCCACCGAACAGAAACTGACGGTCTACCGTGAGTACAAGCGCATCAACGCCGTCTCCATGCAGCCTCAAACCGGCGGGTATGCGTTCCACTTCATGGTGCAGTACCCCGATTCCAGCGGCCCTTCGCCCGGCCCATACGGTGAAAACACGTTTGTCGTCAAAGGCACCGTCACGCCGGATGGGACCGTCATTGTGACGAGCCAGGAGCCGGGAATGCTGATGTGCCCGATTTGCCTGGCCGCCGGCACTTGGATCGACACGCCGCACGGTTCGGTTTTGGTAGAAGACTTGCGCGTCGGCGATTCCGTCTTCACTCAGGATTCGTATGGCCAGAAAGTGGCCGCGCCCATCATTCGGGTGGCTTCACGTCCGACCCAACCGGGGCAACCCATCGTCCATCTCGTTCTGGAAGACGGCCGCAACGCGTGGCTTTCCGAAGGCCACCCGCTGGCCGACGGCCGCCTGGTGCGCAGTTTGGCGGTTGGCAATGACGTGGATGGAAGCCGCGTGGCCCGGATTGAAACCGGGCGGTATGACGGTACCGCGACGTACGACGTGCTGCCGGCCGGATCGACGGGCACGTATTGGGCCAACGGCGTCCTCTTGGGAAGCACGTTGAAATAAGACGGGTTTTTTCAACGCCTTTTTATGCCGTCGTTTTCCTCAAGTCTAGGTCCATGCTCTCCTGGCAAAAGGTATTCTCGCGCGAATATTCAGTCCAGTATTCGGAAATCGCGCTGCGTTCCGGATCGCTCGAAGCGAAACCGCTGCTCGGCGGCTTCCTAACCGACCAAGTCATGGTGCCGGAAGGCCACGGCATCCAATCGTTCTACGTCGATTCCTCGCAATGGGCGGAACTGAACAATGCCGTTGAGCAAACGCATGCATCCGGTGCGAGCCGGTTCGAACGCTTCACAAAAACGTTCGCCCGAATCGGGGACCGCTACGTCGCCGTCAGCCGTGCGTTGGGACGGCACGACTGCGAACCGGCTGAACCGGACGAATGGGCCGCGGCTTATCGGGATTTCATTCCGGTTTGGCGTGATTATTGTTCCGTTTTGTGGGCCGGGTGGATGTTGAACGAGCGGTTTTCCATGAAAGCTGAAGCCTTGCTAACCCAGAAGGCCGGCGTTGAAAAAGGCAAAGCGTTGGCCGCGTCGGTGTTGCATCCGTCGCGCAAGACGGACGTCGCGATGGCTCACGACGAGTTGTCCCGGATGAAGAAGGAGGGATTTTCGGAAGACGAGCTGGCGGCCTTTCACGCGGCGTTTTCGTGGCTTCCGTGCTTGGACTTGTTTAACGCGCCCTGGACCTTGGATGACGTGAGAAAAGCAGTAGCAAGTGCAAAGCCGGATAAAACCGTTAAAAAAACGGTGGCATTGGATTCTATTTTAGAGCGTTTGGACCTTTCCGATTCGGAAGAGTTCGTCTTGAACGCGGCACACGATTTGGTGTTCATCAAGGACCAGCGCGACGTCTACCGCCGGAAAGGCGTCTTTCACTCGTTGGCCTTTTTCGACAAGGTCGGGCGCATCTGTGGTCAGTCATTCGCCGACGTGGCGTACTGGACGCACGACGAATTGCTGGCGTGGTCGCAAGGCGGTCCTGTGATTCCAATCGCTGAAGTCAAGCGACGCAAAGAAGGCTTCCTGCTTTTCGAAAAAGACGGCCGTTATGTTTGTCTTTCAGCAGATGCCGTCAAGCCAGAATTGAAGAAATTGGGCGTTTTTCGGGCCGTTGAAAAGAAAGCGGCGTCTGTCAAAGGCGTCGTCGGTTCGCGCGGACACGCCTGCGGCGTAGCCAAGATCGTGCGGAACGTGGCGGACTTGGACAAGGTCAAAACCGGTGACGTCATGGTGGCCATCACGACGCATCCGGATTTCGTTCCGGCGATGCACCGCGCATGCGCCATCGTGACGGACGAAGGCGGCATCACGAGCCATGCCGCCATCGTGTCAAGAGAGTTTGGGATTCCGTGCGTGGTAGGGACCAAAACCGCGACGAAGGCATTCAAGGACGGCGATCGCGTGGTCGTGGATGCGGAAAAAGGGTTCGTCAAGAAAGCCGTCTAGTTTTGTTTCCAGGCTTCATCCTTTGACGACTCCAAGTGGAATCATCTTTGCAACGATCTTGAAGATCCGGCGCACCTTTTCTTTCAAAAGAAAAGCATGCACCAAAAGAAATTTTTTGATGCGCTATCCTTTGACGACTCCGAGCGGCACCATCTTGGCGACGATTTTGGAGATGCCGGCTTTCTCGACAGCTCCGACGACGTCGTCCACGTTCTTGTACGCGCCGCCGGCTTCCTCTGAGAGTAAGCGGGGTTGCGTGGCGCGGATGACTTGGCCTTTGGAGACCATGTCGGCTTCGATCTTGCGGCTGTCGAATTGCCGGATGGCCATGTGCCGCGACATGCGGCGGCCGGCGCCGTGGCACGACGAAGCGAACGTCTTTTCCGCGCCCGGCATGCCGCACAACAGGTAGGACGACGTGTTCATCGAGCCGGGGATGATGACGGGCTGGCCGACTTTCCGGTAGGCCGCAGGAACTTTCTCGTGGCCCGCCCAGAATGCGCGAGTGGCGCCTTTGCGGTGGACGCAGACGCTGCGCTTCTGCCCGTTGATCTTGTGTTCCTCGAATTTGGCGATATTGTGGCAGACGTCGTACACTGGGTTGACGCCTAGGCTTTCCCAATCCTTCTTGAAGACCTGTTCCATGGTGTCACGCACCAGGTGCGTCATGAACTGGCGGTTGCAGAAGGCGTAGTTAACCGCGCACTTCATGGCGCCGAAGTAATCCACGGCCTCCGGCGAGTCAAGGGGCGTGCCGCACAGTTCGGGGTCCGGCAGTTGGATGCCGTATTTCTCGGCGGCCCGGAGGCTGGTGCGCAGGTTGTCGTCGCACACCTGGTGGCCGAAGCCGCGGGAACCGGAGTGGATCATGACGGTAATCTGGCCTTCGAAGATGCCGAAAGCCTGCGCAATTGCGGGGTCGAATACTTTTTCGACTTTCTGCACTTCCAAGAAGTGGTTGCCCGAACCGAGGGTGCCCAGTTGGGGCGCACCGCGTTTCTTGGCCAGATCCGAGACTTTCGAATAGTCGGCACCTTCCATTCGGCCGTTTTCCTCCACGTGTTCGGCGTCCGACTTTACGCCGAAGCCTTGTTCGATGGCGTGCTTCAACCCGTGGGTGACGAAAGGCTCAAGCGTGTCTTCGTTGTAACGGACTTTGCTCTTGGTGCCCACGCCGGCCGGCACGTTGCGGAACAGCGCGTCGGTCAACTGGGTCAATTTGGGCTGCACGTCGCTGAGGCGCAAGTCGGTGCGCAAGAAGCGTACGCCACAGTTGATGTCGTAGCCCACGCCGCCGGGCGAGACGATGCCGTCTTCCGCGTCAAATGCCGCGACGCCGCCGATGGGAAAGCCGTAGCCTTCGTGGCCGTCAGGCATGACGTACGACGCGTCCAGGATGCCGGGCAGGGCGGCGACGTTCTTGGCTTGCTGCAACGTGCGGTCGGATAGGATGTGTTCCAGCATGTGCTGCTGCGCCACGAGGCGGACGGGCACGCGCATGGCGCCTTCCTTTGGGACTTCGTACATGCCGGGTGAAATTTCTTGATAAGCCATGATCAAAACCTCGTTCAATGGGGTATTTGGTTTTAGGCGCGTCCGGCCGGATGGCTGGGACGGGCGTTTAGCCTTTGGGTCGGACGATTCTATTAAAAGCTTGCAGGGTGCTATCAACCTCTATGTCAAGTGCTGCTGCGAAGGTGTTGGTCCGCTTGTCCGTCTTTGACGGTCCCCACATGGGCAGCATCGAAGTCGGCGAGGACAAGATCACGCTTTCCTTGCAGAAGACCACGACCATCCGCCAAGGGTACGTCAGTTCGGTGGCCAAGACGGCGGATCTGGCGCTTAAGAAAGTGGCCGTGGAACTGCATTATTTCGATTTGTTCGGCAACAAGGACGTCAAGCGCTTTGCCATGCACGAGAACGATTTCAAGACGCTCAAGAAAGTCTTGGGCAAATGACGGCCGCCCCCGCTTTTTTTCCGCTGGCATATTCCTGACGAAAGCGGAGTTTATTTAAGCCAAAACCGCTGAAAGTACGTTCAGGTGGTTTCGTTCATGCCGTTGTCATTTATCCGCGGTCAGTCGTCAGTCCGCCGCTTCGCCGCGTTCGCCTTCATTTCCCTTTTCCTCTTTTCCAGCCTTGCCGCGGCCATGTCTTCCATGCAAGTGCCGGCGGTGGACGCCAACGGCAACGGCATCCTCACGACCATCCAAGCCGACGTCCGGGACGGCTCCGGCGGCGTCTACATCGACGTCGAGCCGTTCATCTCCGTCGAAACCCAGAATTCGGCGAAAGTCGCGGCCCAGCAAGCCGCCAAGTTGGCCGGCGTGGACTTGGGCAAGTACGACGTGTTCTTCAAGGTCATCGCCAACACGGAAGTCGTCGACGGCCCGTCCGGCGGTCAGGCATTGGGCTTATTGGCATACGCCGAATTCAAAGGCATGAAGATCCGGACGGACTTGACCGCCACCGGTTCCATCGAGGCGGACGGCTCCATCGGCAAAGTCGGCGGCATTCTGGAAAAAGTGGAAGCCGCCCAGGCCGCAGGGCTACGGTTGGTCTTGCTGCCTCTTGGGCAGGCGGTCCAAAGCGGCGTGGATTTGACGCAGTACGCACAGGCCCGTTGGGGCATGCAAGTCGTCGAAGTCAAGAACCTCAACGAATCGGTGCAATTGGCGTTCACCCCGGTCGGCAGTTCCGTGGACGTCCCCAGCCACCCCGAACCGGCGTTAGTGTTATCGGACGTGACGGCGTTACAGTCCGAACGCGTGTTGCCGCTCAAGGCGTTGGCCCGAACCCAGGTCGATGGTTTGAAGGCCACGCTTTCGTCGTTGAACCCGGACAGCGTCATCGCGCAGGTGTTGCGGCAGGCGATCAACCGCTCATCGCAATTGCTGGAAAACGGTTATTATTATTCGGCGGCCAACGAGGCGTTCCTGGCCCGCATCCAGGCCGACGCGTACGCCTTGTCGAACGTCTCCAAGGCCGGTTTGATCCAACGCGTAGAGACGTTGCAGGCGGACATGGACGCATACGAATTCGCCCAACCCACGGATACCAATCTGGAGTGGTCCGCCGGCGCGCGCCTGCGTTGGTTCTGGGCAAAAGAGCGGTTGGCCGAATTGAAGGAACGCGCGGCCGTCAGCGAGCGGGCGTTGTCACTCCTGCCGGATTTTGCGGCGGCTCAGAATTGGTTCGTTGCCACCAAGCAACTGGACGAATCGGCGCGTGCCTTGGGTGGAAACCCGGTGTCCATGGCGACGTGGAAGGCGTACGCGGCCCAGCAACTGCAGGCGGCGAACCGCTCCGTATCAGCCAACCCGGTGGATTCCGAGTCCTTGTTCCACCTCAAATCCGGCCAGAGCGCGTTTGACGCGGGGGACTACTTGGCTGCGGCATATGACGCCGCGTTTGCATCCGCGTTCAACGACGCCCGCCTGACGCTTTCCAACGCCAAGGAAAACGACTTGCCTGGCTTGCTGCCGAAAGACGAGAACTTGGCGCGGTATGCGGACGATGCCTGGGCGCAATTGTATTATGCGCATGCGTTGTACAGCGCCGCGCAGGCCAATTCATCCGGCGATTTGCTGGACGTGATCAATGCCGTCAAGTTGGACGCGTTGTCGACGGCTCTGGCCCGCGTCAATGACGGCCTCGATTCCCGCATCGGTAAACCCATCGAGCCGATCGACGTATCCAGCCCGTCCGGCATCCAAATCACCACGACGGTACAACCGGCCGGCCCCAACCCGTGGATCCTCGTCGGCGGCGCCGCCGTATTGGTCGCGTTGGTCGCCGGCGTGTTGGTCCTGGCTTACGCCCGCCGGCCTAAACCCCTGTCCAAATCCGACCGCCTCGACTTGCTGGAGCAAGGTCTGTTGCAGGGCCGCATCAGCGAGAAGACCTACCAAAGCTTGAGCCAGAAATACAGCTCGGACAAGGCCAAGAAACGCAAGCGTTGATTACGCCGGTATGCCGTCGTCCTTTTCCAGGGCCCGTAAGGCTTCGGCGGCAAGGTAGAGCGAGCCGCAGATTAGCGTGGGTTTCCCTTTGTGGCGTTGCAACGCAGACGCCACGCTTTTTTCCACGTCGATACTTATTTTTTTGGCCTTGAAAAGCGGCCGCAGGTCTTCAGCCGGCAACGCCCGCGGATTTTCCGGCCTGACCAATGCCACCGCTTCAATCGGCAGTTTGGCAAGCGCGTCCACCATGCCGCGGTAATCCTTGTCGGCCAAGACGCCGAAGACGACGTGCCACCTTTTTCCAGGGTGTGCCGCCTGAAGCGCGTCCACCAATGCCCGCATGCCGTCGGGGTTGTGCGCGCCGTCGACGATGACGTTGCCCACGTGCTGTAACCGTGCGGGCCAATGTGCTTCCCGTAGGCCGGCGTCGATCGCGTCATCCGCTATTTTCACGCCTTGCCTCCGGAGTTCGACCGCTGCAGCGACGGCCAATGCGGCGTTTTCGGCCTGGTGACGGCCTTGAAGTGCAAGCGGGATGTTGTGACCATTCACTTCAACGGTTAGGGGGTTTTCCTGCACCACTTTCAGCGGGGTGATTTTTTCCAATCGGGCTTTTTTTTCATGCGCTGTTTTTTTGATGGCGTCATATGCCGTTGTCCCAGCCGTGGTCAGGCAAATTCCGTTTTCCGGAATGATGCCCGCTTTTTCTGCCGCGATTTGCTCAATCGTCGACCCCAACATATCCGTATGGTCCAACGCGACGTGCGTGATGAGCGCGATCTTCGGCGTCAGGATGGACGTCGCGTCCTTTTTGCCGCCCAGACCGACTTCCACCACGGCCCAGCCGATTTGTTGGTCCAAGAAGTGCTTGAAGGCCATGAGCGTGTACGCTTCGAATTGACTGGCGCCGTGTTTTTCCACCAACGGCTTTGCCCATGCTGCCAACGCCGCGAAATTGGACTGCGGAATCCAGGTGCCGTTGATTTGGATGCGCTCGCGTACGTCCAGCAGATGAGGCGAGGTGTACAACCCGGTCCGAACGCCTGCACGATGAAGGATGGCCGCTAAGAACGCGCAGGTCGAGCCTTTGCCGTTGGTGCCGGCCACTTGAATGGCTTTGATTTTCTCGGTCTGAAGGCCCGCGTCGGCGGCCATGTGCCGCATGCGGTCCAATTCCCATGTGGACGGCTCAGGCAATTGTTGGAGCCATTTTTGGGCCTCGTCAAAGTCCATACAATAAACCAAGCCCTGACTTCAACTAAATACGCTTGGTTTATTGTCTAGTAAGCTCGGCGTATTCGTCAAAAATCCTGCCGAGCTTACTATACACTTATTAGTTTTCGCGTTCCCTTATCAAACCGTTCGCCATGCCGTCCGAATTCAACCCCCAGGAGCAAGCCGTCCTCTCGCCATATTTCACCAATTTGGACCGTGACGTCTTTGCGCTTCGTAACCTGCCGGAAGTCGTCAAAGGCGCCTTGTTCTCCCGCTACAGCCGCACGAACAAGAGCCTGCGGCGCGTGCTCTACGACGAGTTCATCCAAAGCAAGGACATGGCGTTTGACCAAATCGTCTCCGCGCCCAAAGGCGACGAAACGGTGGCCATCCGCAAAGCCGAGGAATTCTACGACCGCGTCCTGGTCGGCTACGGCGACGACTCGGTGGCCGAGCTGGGCGGCGCGCACATCGCCGTCGAGAACGTGTCTAACATCGTGACGAAAGTGCTTCAGGACAGCCGTCTGGGTATTTCGCCCTTGGAAAAAAGCACGCGCTACGTCTATTTCAACGAGAAACGCAACGGAAAATACGCGTACTACCGTGAACCCGAACTCATGGCCGCCGACGCAACCGCATACGAATCCGCGTGCGACCGCCTCTTTGACGCCTACAGCAAGCTGTTGGACCCGATGACGTCATATTTTAAGGAACGCTTTCCGCAAGGCGACGCGTCCGAACGCGCGTACGCGTCGGCCATCCGTGCCAAGACCTGTGACGCCTTGCGTGGCCTGCTGCCGGCTGGCACGTTGACCAACGTCGGCATGTACGGCAACGGCCGCGCATTCGAATACCTCTTGCTTAAGATGTACGCGTCGCCCTTGGCCGAAGCCCGCCAGACCGCGGCTTCCATGCATGCGGAGCTTGAAAAAGTCATTCCGTCGTTCGTCAAACGCGCCAACGACCGGTATGGCAAAGCGACGCAGGAATTCCAAACCGCCGTCCGCGACCAAATCGCTCCATTTGCCGCCAAACTCCCGGAAAGCCGCCAGACCGTGGAAGTCGCGTTGGCCAACTTCGACGCCGACGCCGAGGAAAAGATCATCGCCGCGATTCTTTACGAAGCCGCGCCGTCGCATTGCGATTTGCGCACGCTCAACGCGCACGTGCGCCTGATGCCCATGGAAACCAAGTCGCGCATCCTGGACGCATACTGCGGCCACCGCCAGAACCGGCGGCACAAGCCCGGCCGCGCCTTCGAGAACTCTTCGTATACGTTCAGCATCCAGGCCAATTACGGCGCGTACCGCGACTTGCAGCGTCACCGCGTGCTCACCCAACAACGCCAGTTGCTTTGCACCCAGCACGGCTTTGACCTGCCGCCGGAAATCGTGGATGCGGGTTATCAATCCGACTTCACCGATGCCGTGCAGTCCGCCGCAAGCGCCTTCGAATCTTTCGAAAAAAGCCACCCAATCGCGGCGCAATACGTCGTCCCGATGGCCTACAAGCTGCAGTGGTACGTAACCATGAACCTGCGCGAAGCGTTCCACTTGATCGAGTTACGCTCCATGGAACAAGGCCACCCGGACTACCGGCGCGTGGCGCAGCACATGTATTACGAGATCAACCGCGTCCAACCCCGCTTGGCAAGTTACATGCGTTTCGTCGACTTCAAGGACTACGGCTTGGAACGCCTCTCATCGGAGAAGAAGATCGACCAAAAGCTGGAACAGGTCAAGGAAAAGTACGGTGCCTAACATGTCGGAATATCGGGTGTGGCACATGCGGCAACTCCCGAGAAATCTTCAGAACGAGGCACATGACCTGTTGAAACGTCGGATAGATGAGGCATATTCGCGTGAAATAGGTAACTCAGTCATTTCTTTACTAGTAAAACTCAAAACGAAATTGGCCCGCGGACCCGTGTCCAGACGCCCTCGTATGGTTCTAACCAAAAGCGAGAACGGCCAGGAGCGTGTTCTTGCGGTAGTGGATTACAATCCTCTTGCGCCGACCGTTAATGAAATTGCAACCGCATCAATGAGCGAAGAAAAGAGTCGCGCTTTGAGGGCAGATCTGGGCATGAGCGCCGCCGAAGCGCTTTCCTTGCATCTAGTTCATTACTTGAAAAAGTTTCATGAAAAAAATTTCATCGACACTGCTCTTCTGCAAAAAGGTCATGACTTGTCCGAACGCATCGGTCGATTCGGATTTCGTGTCGAGAAGGTATCCGCGGGTGTTACCCGCATCCATTTTCCGAAGAAACTCCCAAAGCTTTCCGCAGAGAAAAAGTGGACTGGGCGGTTCAATCAAGCGCAATCCACTACTTGAACCAGGACGCAATGTTTTTCCCCAATCACTTGCGATTTGGAGCTCTGAATAACGTGCCTGCCATGCCTGACTTTAGTTTTCGAAACGCAAACTTTTCTTTGGCCTTGTTACACTCTCCCCAGCGCACCGCCCGCTGGTCCTACTACTGCGCAGAGCCGATGGCCGAATTTAAAGCCCGCGGAAATTCCGTCCAGATCGATGGCGTGCAAAAAACGAATGTCCAACCACTGGAAGAACTGAAGGCCGCGTTCCAGCGTCATGCGTGCGTCCATTCCCCGTTGCGCGACCCAAACGGCCCTCCCTTCCAAGGCGGCGCCGTCGGCTACTTGTCGTACGAAGCATTGCATTACCTCGAAGACGTCTCCCTGCCCAAACAAGACGACGTGCAGGCGCCGTGGATGGATTTTTTGTTCTTCGACGCGGGCGTGGCGTTCGACCACCAAGAAAAAGAGTTTCGCTCTTTTGGCCCCAAGCAAAAAACCACTGCGCTTGAAGCCCGATTTGCGGCGGCGTTGGATGACTTGCGCAATGACGCCTCCGTTTCCACTGGTCGGACTGGCCCGATCACTTCAAATTTTTCCAAAGCCGCCTACGTTGCCGCCGTGAAAGAAATCCAGTCGTGCATCGCGGCCGGCGAGACGTTTCAGGCCAACGTCTCGCAACGCTTTCAGGTAGAAACGACGAAAACGCCGTGGGACGTTTTTTGCAAACTCAACCAAATCAATCCGTCCCCGTATTCGGCGTTTTTCCAAACGGATGATTTGTCCATCGCTTCGGCATCGCCCGAATTGCTTTTCTCGATCGAAGGCGACCGCATCGTCACGCGCCCCATTGCCGGCACGCGGCCCCGCGGCAAGACTGTGGTGCAGGACCAAGAGCTGGAAGCCGAGTTGAAGGCAAATGCCAAGGAAAATGCGGAACATGCAATGCTGGTGGATTTGGAACGCAACGACGTCGGCCGCATCTGCCGCGCCGGCTCGGTCCGAGTGCAGGAAGGATTCGTCGTCGAAAAATACTCCCACGTGCAGCACTTGGTCAGCCAAGTCGAAGGCCGCCTTTTGCAGGGTAAGACGGCGTTCGATGCGTTGCGGGCGTTGTTTCCCGGCGGCACCATCACGGGCTGCCCCAAAGTCCGTACCATGGAGATTCTGCGGCACGTCGAGCCGGTCGCGCGCGGGCCGTATACCGGGTCGTTGGGTTGGATTGGGTGGAACGGTGACGCCGCGTTCAACATCCTCATCCGCACCATTTACTTCAAGCACGAAAAGAAAACTGCCGCTGGCTTGAGGAAAAAGAAGAAAACGAACTCAACGTCGCTTGCCGCATCCGCACCTTTGAACCCCGCTGGGTCTTGGCGTGCGTATTTCCATGCCGGGGGCGGCATCGTGTACGACTCGGTGCCGGAACGCGAGTACGAAGAGAGCCTCCAAAAGGCGGAAGCAATGAAGCTCGCCTTAAAATAGTATTTGGTCTTTTCAACCTTCTTCACTGATTTTTATGGTTTTTTCGTTAAAAATTATCGGGCTCGCGTTCATCATTCTCTTGCTCGTTTTTGGATTGTTTGTAGTTCTCACGCCGGTTGCTCTAGTTAATCAAACCATTGCTGAACAGGACCTCATTTGCCATGGTTTGTCGGAAAAAGCCTGCGATTTGCAATGGCAATGCGAATCCTCCAAGGGTTCTAGTTCCTGCGGTTTGGGTGCCTGCACCATGGATATTTCATTTAAGGAGTGTCGTGGCAGCGGTTTGAACGCGACCGAAATTACCGAGCTCCAAAACAACTGCAACGGCCTTGGAGGACGATTTGTAAAGGACGAAACGGATGGGGTATACGCCTGCCAAGATCGAGACGGTTATAGAATAACTTGCGGCGACCCGGCTTTATGCCATTGGCTGTTTGAAAAGATTCAGCAAATGAAATCCAATTAACTTCGAATTTCAACCTGGGTGATTGTCATGAAAGAACGCATCCAACCCTCTTCCGGGCCGAAAGCCGTGGGGCCGTATTCCGCCGGCATCCGCTGCGGCGACTTCGTCTTCGTCTCCGGCCAGATTCCCGTCACGTCGGACGGCAAGTTGTCGGATGGCCCGGTGGAAGACCAGACGGCGTTGGTCCTCCAAAACGTGCAGTCGGTCCTTCAGGCCGCGGGATGCTCTCTTGACGACGTCGTCAAGGCCACCATCTTCCTGACGGACATGGCGGATTTTGCGAAAGTCAACGCCGAATACGCCAAGCACTTTTCCGAGCCGTATCCGGCGCGCGAAACCGTGGCTGTCAAGCAACTGCCGCTTGGGGCGCGAATTGAAATCAGCGTGATCGCGGCCAAACCCAAGCCATGATCCGGTAGACGCCCGTCTTGCCAAATGCACTTTAATTCGGCCGTCCACCACGATTTCATGCGTTCTTTCCTCAACGGCGAGATGGTGGACGCGCCCACGATCAGCGCATTGGACGAAGGCCTCCTTTACGGGTACGGCGTGTACGAGACGCTGCGCGTCTACTCCGGCGTGCCGTTCCGTTTGCAGGAACACGTCCGCCGCCTGCGCGCCTCGGCCCAAAAAGTCGACATGCGCGTGCCGTCCGATAAAAAAATCACCGACGCCATCCACGCGACCGTTTCAAGAAACGCGCTGAAGGACGCGGCCCTGCGCGTGGTGCTGACCGCCGGCGCGCAAAGCGACTGGGGCAATGCCGAGCCTTCCTTGCTGGTGTTGGCCAAACCCGTGTCCCCGGTCAAGGCCGCGTTCAAGGCTGTCAGCGTGCCGTTCCACCGCGACGTGGCGCAAGCCAAGACGCTCAACTGCCTCACGGCCGTCATGGCCCGCAAACGCGCAGTGCAGGCCGGTGCCGACGAGGCGCTGTTCCGCATCGCTCGCTCGGTCCTGGAAGGCACGACCAGCAACGTCTTCTCGCTTTCCGGCAACGTGTTGACCACGCCCAAGGACGGCGTGCTGGAAGGCGTGACGCGCAACGCCGTCATTTCCATCGCCCAAGAATCGGGCTTGTCGGTCTACGAAGGACCTCTGATGTACGATCCCTTCCTGCAATCCGACGAAGCATTCGTCACCGGCACGCTCAAACAAATCGTGCCTTTGCGCGAGTTGGACGGCAAGCCGCTGAAAGCTGGGCCTGTGGTGAGCCGGATTCAATCCGCGTTTTCCGAGTTGGTGCATCGTGAAATTCAAGGCCAAAGATAAGACGCTGGACCTGTCGCGGCCCGTCCTCATGGGGATACTAAACGTCACGCCGGACAGCTTCAGCGACGGCGGCCGCTTCTTGGACGTGGATGCGGCCGTGCGGCGCGGCCTTGAAATGGCGGGCCAAGGTGCCCACATCATCGACGTGGGCGGCGAAAGCACGCGCCCAGGCGCCCAACCGGTATCGGCGGCGGAAGAAAAACGACGCATCCTGCCCGTGATTCGGGCGTTGGCTTCCAAAATTTCCAAACGGACGGCTCCGGTTCTGATTTCCGTGGACACGTACAAACCCGACGTCGCTGCCGCCGGCCTCAACGCCGGCGCCGACATGGTCAACGACGTAACCGGGTTTACCGATTCCAAGATGCGAGCCGTAGTGGGCCGTGCGCATGCCGGTGCCATCGTGATGCACATGCAAGGAACGCCAAAATCGATGCAAGAAAATCCGCATTATGCGGATGTAGTGGCCGAAGTCAAGGCCTTCCTGAAACAGCAAGCGCATAAAGTCCACGCCGCCGGCGCATCCGGCATCCTCATTGATCCGGGCATCGGGTTCGGCAAGACGCTGGAACACAACGTGGCCTTGCTTTCGCGTCTGGATGAATTTGCTGATTTGGGTTATCCGGTTTGCGTGGGGGTGTCGCGCAAGCGCTTCCTTGGCCAATTGACTGGCGAGCCGGCCGCTGAAAATCGCCTGGAAGGCACGCTGGCGGCCATTTCGACCTGTGTCCTGAGGGGCGCGTCCGTGTTGCGCGTGCACGATGTGTCCGAATGTAGGAAAGTCATGGAGGTGGCCTTTGCGATGAAGTCGAACGAAGCAAGTCAAAGTCGGGATGAAATCCGCGTGCAAGGCATCTTGATCAGCGCCAACGTGGGCATACTGGAAAAGGAAAAACGCAAGGCGCAGCCTTTGATCGTCAACGTGGTCGCGTCGCTGGATTTAACAAAAGCGGCGGCAAGCCATTCCGTTTCAGACACGGTGGATTATCGCCGCATCGTCCGTGTGGTGGAAAAAGTGGCGGCAAGCCGCCATTGGCCGTTGTTGGAAGGGTTGGCCGAGCAGTTGGCCAAGGACATCAAGGCGCTGGGGGCAGTCCGCGTCTGCATCCAGCTCACTAAGCCCGAATCGTTGCAAAATGGCGTGCCGTCCGTGACCGTGGAGCGTTAAAGCATATGGTCCGACATCTGGAAGGCCGGTGTTAAGCGCAATGCCCTACGTTTTTCTAGGTCTGAGTTCGAACATGGGCGACCGACAAGCTCACCTCCAGTCCGCGGTGGACGCGCTGGGTGATGCCTTCGCCGTGGTGGCCGTCTCGCCAGTGTACGATACCGCGCCCAAGTACGAGTTGGACCAGCCGCGCTTCTTGAACGCGGTGATCAAGGCATACACCGAAAAAGATGCCGCCTCGATCGTCCACCTCGTGGAGCAAACCGAGAAAAAGCTCGGTAAGCACAAAGTCGAATCCGTTAGGCGTAAAGGCCCTCGGAACATCGACATCGACGTGCTGTTCGTCGGTGGCGAGGTCTTCGAATCGGGTGGTTGGCGCGTGCCGCATGCGCAATTGCACGACCGGGCCTTCGTCCTTGGGCCATTGAAGGATTTGGCGCCGGCATTCCGGCATCCATTGTTGAAGCAGACGGTGGCTGAATTGTGGGACGCCTTGCCGCCGGAGGAGAAAAAATCCGTGGAAAAGACCGACTTGAAACTGAATGCCGTATCGTCCGCCGTGGTGCCTATCGCGTCGGTGGACCACGCGGAAGAACTCATCCGAGCCGTGGGCGTGGACGACGTGTACTCCGTCAAGACCATGGCGCAAAAGACCATCACGCGCGTCATCCGGCTCAAAGGCGTGCGGGCCACGATGGCCAACATCCTCAAGCAGGAAATGCTGTCGTTGGGCGGCGATGCGGCCGTGCACAAGGACGCCATTTCGTGCAAGGTCGAAAAGACGGACGTGCTGCTGATCGGCACGCTCAAGCAGCTCCGCCAACTGGTGTCCAAGCTCCGTGTTCAGGTGGCCGAGGCGCAGCAGATCGCGTTTGCGATCGATGCGGCCCTGCGCGAAGCCTGACTTCTTTTTTTTGATTCTGCCGTTCCATACGCTTATAATTCGGAAATGCTTTTTTTTTCCGAGGCCGCCCCACGTCATGAAACGCATCCTGCTATCGGTTTTCCTGATCGCCGTCTTTGCGGCCTACGTCGCCTTCCACCACGAAAGCGCGACCACGGTCTATGCGTTGCCGTCCTTAGCCGGAGAAAAGAAGATCGTTCCGGACGGCGATTCCAACGGCGTCCGGTTAGACGCGGTCCCCGGCCGTCCGGATGCAATCCCTCCGCGTTCCTTTGCCGACGGCGAATACACCGGCGATGCCGGCGTCGTCTACTATGGCAACGTGCGCGTCAAGGCCCTCATTCAAGACGGCGTCTTGGTGGCTCTGCAGTTCTTGGAATACCCGCATCATCACCCCACTTCCATGGTCATTAATACCCGGGCCATGCCCCTGTTGCAGGCTGAAACAATCCGGACTCAAGATGCCGACGTGGATATTGTGTCGGGGGCCACGTTCACTTCCTTGGCGTTCTCCGATTCATTGACCAGCGCACTTTCCAAGGCGGCGAAACCACGATGAAGCAAACGCGTTGGATCATGGGCATGCCCATCACGGTCGATATCGTTGATGCTTCGGCAACCCTGGATGCGCTGGACCGCGTTTTTTCGTATTTCGAGTACGTCGACCAAAAATTCAGCACGTTTATCGATTCCAGCGAAATCAGCCGCATCAACCGCGGACTTCTGCGCGAGGACCAATACAGCGACGACATGCGGCAGGTATTGGCGTTGTGCGAGCAAACGAAGCAAGAATCAAACGGCTATTTTGACATCGTCGATCCCACCGGAAAGCTGGACCCGTCGGGCCTGGTCAAGGGTTGGGCCATACAAAACGCCGCTGACTTGCTGAAGTCGCACGGATTCCGCGATTTTTACGTCGAAGCCAGCGGCGACATCCAGGTGCACGGCCACAACGCGCATGGGCAACCGTGGCGTATCGGCATCCGCAACCCCTTCAACCCCGACGAACTCATCCAGAGCGTCGAGGTCTGTAACCGGGGCGTGGCCACGTCTGGCACGTATTACCAGGGCCACCACATCTATGATCCCCGTCATGGCCGCACGTCAGTCCGCAATATCGTGAGCCTCACGGTCATCGGGCCCAACGTTTACCAGGCCGACCGCTTTGCCACGGCGGCCTTTGCCATGTCGGGCAACGGCATCGCGTTCATCGAAAACTTGGACGGCTTCGAAGGCTACATGGTGGATGGCCATGGCTTGGCCGTGAAGACCAGCGGTTTTGACCAATACACCCGCACAGGCGTTCTGGCATGAAATACTCCGTCGACCGCATCCTCAACCAAGTCACGATGTACCGCTTGGTCCTGTATTTCCTGATTTTCCTCATCGTCATCGCCGGCCTGTTCGGCGCAATCGGCTGGATGCCGTATGGCCCCGTGGCTTTGGGAACGTCCCTTTTGGTCGTCTTGCTTACGTGTTGGGCCGTGGACACGCTCTTTGCCAAAGTGTTCCATGCGCCGGCCAACGTCGAATCCACCTACATCTCCGCGTTGATCCTGGTGCTGATCATCACGCCGCCCGCCTCGCTGACGGACGTGCCGGCATTCGTCTTGCTGTTCTGGGCCTCGGTGTGGGCCATGGCGGCCAAATTCATTGTGACGATCGACAAGAAGCACATATTCAATCCCGTGGCGTTTGCAGTGGCCCTCACCGCCATCACCCTGGGCCTATCGGCCACTTGGTGGGTCGGCACCGCCGTGATGTTGCCGTTCGTCCTGGCCGGCGGGTTGCTGGTGGTGCGCAAAGTGCAGCGGTTCAACCTCGTCACCGCCTTTTTGGCCACGGCCTTCATCGCGATTCTGGCATTCAGCTTGCTCAACGGCAACGACGGGATGGTCATGGCGTATCGTGCGCTGCTTTACACGTCGGCGTTGTTCTTTGCCACCGTCATGTTGACCGAACCGCTGACCACGCCTCCCACCCGCTCATTACAGGTCATGTACGGCATCATCGTCGGCCTCCTGTTCGCCCCGCAACTTCACATCGGGCCTATTTACTTCACTCCCGAATTGGCCTTGTTGTGTGGCAACGTATTTTCCTACGCGGCCAGCCCCAAAGGCCGTCAAATCCTTAAATTGGAGCAAAAGGTGCTCATCGCGCCGGATACCTATGATTTCATCTTCCAGACCGACAAAAAACCGGCATTCCAGCCCGGCCAATACCTCGAGTTGACGTTGGGCCACCCGAATCCGGACAGCCGCGGCAACCGGCGGTATTTCACCATCGCTTCGTCCCCCACGGAAAGCGGGGTGCGTTTCGGCATCAAGTTCCACCCCGATTCCAGCAGCAGCTTCAAGAAATGGATGCAGTGCATGAGCCCGCAGGATGAATTGGTGGCCTCCCAGCTGGCCGGCGACTTCGTGCTGCCGTCGGACCCGCAGAAGAAATTGGTCTTCATCGCCGGCGGCATCGGCATCACGCCTTTTCGCAGCATGCTGAAATACCTCTCCGACCGCAACGAGAAACGGTCCGTGGTCCTGTTCTATTCCAACTACCACGTGTCGGAAATCGCGTATGCCGACGTCTTGAACGAAGCCCGGCAGAAATTGGGCGTCAAGACCGTGTATACGCTGACGGATCCGGCGACGGTTCCCGCTGATTGGACCGGGCGCAAAGGATTCATCACGAGCGAGATGATCGAAAGCGAAGTGCCGGACTACCGTGACCGCACGTTCTACGTCTCCGGTCCCCATGCCATGGTGGTCTCCGTCGAAAAGACCCTCGCAAGCATGGGCGTGCCGAGCCATCAGATCAAGCCGGACTTCTTCCCCGGATTTGCGTGAGCTTCCTTTTCCTATGGTCAAACCCATTCCTGATGCCGGCCCCTTGGCCGCGGTCATCTTCGATTTTGACGGCGTCGTCCTGGACAGCGAACCACAACACCAGGAAGCGTTCCGCCGCCTGTTCGAGAAACACGGCGTGGCCTTTTCCGAGACGCCCGACGACTTCACCGGCATCCCGGCCCGCGACAACATCCGGCGCGTCTACCGGAAAGCCGGCATCCCGTTGTCCGACACTCAGATGGACGCGCTCAACCATGAACGCGACACGTTGTACTTGGCCGTCATGCAGGAAACCGGCGTACGCACGTTGCCCGGCGCCAAACAACTGCTTGCCTCTCTGACATCCAAAAAAATTCCAGTGGCGTTGGCCTCCTCCACCAATTCTGCGGTGCTTGCCAAATTGCTGCCTCTAATCCGCCTGCAGGATGCGTTTGACGCGGTGGTGGGCGGTGACCACGTTGCGCGCGGCAAACCAGCGCCCGATATCTTCCTGAAAGCGGCCGAAGAACTGGGTGTCCCGCCCCGCCACTGCATCGTGATTGAAGATGCCAACGCGGGGGTGCAGGCCGCTAACGCCGCCGGCATGCGTGTATTGATGGTGCGCAACGACCGCATCCGACAGCAAAAAGAAAAAGCCAACCGCTTCGTCGACTCGCTGGTGGGCGTATCGCCGGATTTCTTAGCTAGCCTCTGATGCGCGCGTTACGTGCCATCTCTTCCAAAGACGCAAGATGTTCTTCATTCAATTCTTGCTTTTGATGCAAGAACAGCGTAATGTCGTTCGCCAACTGCTTTCGTCGCTCCTCGAAATTAGCGGACCCGAGCCCGTTGAAGGCATCCAAATGGGTGTTTTGCCGCTCCGTCCCAACGGCCTTGAGCGCCTTCAACCACTGCTTCGCATGCGTGTCCGAAACCAGCTTGAGCATTTCGGCGAGGTGTAGGTATGACCGTCCCCTTCCGACGCCTTCCAAAAGACGATAGTAGCGGTCCTTGGTGTTTCGATTCGACGCGACGACGTCCTTGAGCGGCGGCACGCCCTTCTTGGAATCAACGTGAGTGACTATTTCCGATCCGATGCCGTGAGCACGCTTCAGTCTTTGTTGGAATTCATTAGGTCCGGGCATATGGATGGATTCTTGTTTCTCCAATTAAATACGGTTGGGAGCCCCCGACAGCGTTTTTAACACCCGGGAAGTAACCGTTTGCGTAGTGGGGATTTGCGTTCATGGGTTTGTCCGAAGTATTAGAAGGATTCAACGAACGAATTCACGAGGCGCTAGGCCAACTGGATGATTTCATCCAGGACCTGGACGACGAAAAACGCATGAAATTTGCCATAGCCGGCCTCATCCTCCTCATTGCGATTTTTGCCGCGTTCTTCCTCTTCTTTTCCAAACCCTCCGGCTTTTCCATGCAGGTGTTCGATGAGAACGGCAATCCCATCGACGGCGCCATCGTCCGCCTCTTCGATGAGGATGGCAACCTCGTCGCCACCGCCCGCTCCGTCAACGGCACGGTAACCTTCGAAGATTTGCCCAACAAGAAGTACAAATACACGATTACCCGTGACGGGTTCGAAACGGCCCAAGGCGAGTATGATCCGGTTAATCCTGGAACCGCCCGCGTCCGCCTAAAACCCAAGACCCCTGGTGGTACCGGCCTTCAAAGCCCCTTGCCTACTCCCCCTCCATTGCCTCAGGACCCCATCGTCTTACCCAAACCGCCCACCACGCCTCGAAACGACCCGCCGGGGGTCGACCCCACGTCTGAGCCTCCGCGCTATCTGGCCGATGCCGAATTGACCGTCTCCGTCAAGGACAAGCAAAACGGCCAAGGCCTGTTCAACGCGATCGTGACGCTGAAAGACGCGTCCACGTATGCGTTCATGGTGCAAGGATCGACCAACACGCAGGGCCAGATCAAGGCCGGCGTGCACCAAGGCAGCTCCGTCCTCGTCCAAGCGGTGGCTTCCGGATATGCGCCGTCCGAACCCAAGGCCGTGGCCATCAGCGGCCCGCAGAACCACGCGGAGTTGCTGCTATCCAATGCCGCCTCCGGCAACGTCCTGACCACCACGATCTGGGTGACCGATTCGCTCGGAAATTCCTTGGCGGACGCCCGCGTCCAAATCATTTCACCGGCTCCGGTGGTGGATCAGCTCACTCCGGCGTCCGGTGCCTTGAGTGTCCTGCTGGAAAAAGGCCAGTACACGCTGCGTGTGTCCAAGACTGGATATGCCGACGCGGCCCAGCCCATCGAAGCCGGCCAATCCGTCCGCATCCAATTGAACCCTGTTTCCAGTGCCTCCGGTGCGACGCTCGTGGTATCCGTCTCCGACCAAAATAACCTGCCGTCCGCCAACGCCATCGTGGGCGTATTCAAACAGATCGGCACCGAGTTTTTCCAATACATCGCCCAGACGGCCAACGCGCAAGGCGTGGTGTTCGTCGAAGGCCTCCAAACCGGCTGGACTATGCGGGCCAACGCCACGGCCGCCCAAGGGTCCCCATCCGGGACGAATGAAACCACCTTGATCGCGGGAACCAACGCGCTTTCCATCCAGCTTACCTACGATTCCACCCGCATCCAAACTACGCCGACGCCCTCGCCGACGCCGAACCCCACGCCCATCGTCATCGGCGGCAAAATCGCCAACGTGTCCTGCCAAGTCAATTCAGGCTGCCGACTCGTGAACCAATCCGATGGATTTGCCTGCACCAAGGACGCCTCCTGCATCGGAGTCGGTGACACGTCGTCTCCCGATTTCGTGGCTGTCAATGCGTCGTGGTTCAACCAGGAACGCTTGCTTGCCTGCGTCGGCATCAGTGACGCCACGTCCACCTGCAATGCCGAACCGTCCCACGTGCCATCCTGCATCGGCGGCACCTGCCAAAAAACCCCGCGACAAGGCGGCGTGTCGTGTCCGGATGGCTCCGTTTGTCCGACGGGTTCGACGTGCGTCCAATCCGGATCCTCCAGCGCCTATTCCTGCCGGTTGTCGGCAACGCCTACGCCTACTCCGACTCCAACACCCATGGCTTGCACGCAGTCCTCGGATTGTCCCTCCGGTTCCACCTGCCGTTCCGGAACGTGCCAGGCTACGGCCAGTCCGACGCCCACGCCGTCACCATTCGATGTGAAAAACCACTTGGTATGCCTGGCCGCGTCCAACGGCCCCCTGACGTTCCAAGCCAACGGGTATACCTATGACTTGTTCGACCTTAACGGCGTGCAGCAAGCCGCATTCGAAGTCCTGCAAGGACAGACCACGATTTGCACGGCCCTGTCGCCGGACTGCATCTATTCGTTGGGAATTATCAGCGCAGCCAACGAGCAACTGGCCAAACGCACGAACGTCAACGTCTCCCTCGTTTCAATCGACCCCATCAAGTCCTGCGCCCAAATGCAGGCGGTACAGGCATGCACCGGCGCTACCTGTTCGACACAGGTCTGCCCCACGGTATTCGACCCCGTGTGCGGATCGAACGGCGTGACTTATTCCAACGCTTGCCACGCGCGACAAGCCGGCACGGCCTATATTTCCGGCATCTGCACCACGCAGTGCACGGAACAACTTGACCCGGTTTGCGGCGCCGATGGAAAGACCTATACCAACTTGTGTAAGGCCCGTGCGGCCAACGCCGTGCCCATCCGCTCGACAGGGCAATGTCCGCCACCGCTTCCCACGCGTTCGATTAACCTGCCCGCCGGATACAGCACGTTTGCCCCCTTGGGTGCCGGCGAATTGCTCGGTACGACCTGCCGAAGCCCCAACGGCGACTATCTTTTCATGGAACACGTGCGTCAAAGCAACACTTGGAACCGCTTGTCGGCCCAGACGCTTCCGAATTTCGATTACCCCATCGGCTATTTGGCGTACTCCGAACGCGCCTGCACGCTGGATTGGCATGACGTGCCGGCGCCGTCCTATGCACCCGTTCTCCAAGAAGGGTACAACGCCATTGCCGGACCGCCGCAAGCCGCGACGTTCGACCAAATTAGGGGCAACTGCCCTGCGTATGCATCCGGTGCATCCCTCGGGTCCAAAATTCCTGCTTCGCTTTCCCGTGCGTCCACTGAACTGGCTTTTGACGTATCCAATGCTTTCCCCATTGTCGGCACGCTGGAATTGATTTCACCCCAATACGATCTTAATCAGCTGGTTGTCGATTCCGACGGGGTTTACGGGTACGCTGTGCTGCGCGAAGGCGGCGTAGTTCCGATTCCAAAGAAGATTGTCAAAATTAAACTCGATACGATGCAGATCGAACGGCAAGTCGCCGTGCCGGACGGCGCCACCGGATTTTTGTATTATCACGAACGCAGTGGCAACGTGTACTACCACCAAAATACGGTTCCGTTCATCAATTTAGCCAACGATCCGGGTTCGACCACGATTACGCGGTACCGCGCATCCGATTTGGTGTCGATTTCCGTCCAAACGTTTTCCGCCGGTTTGGTCAAAAACGTCAAGCCAATCAATCAACACCTTTACGGCGAATACGCCGGCGCACTGGTCAAGATCGATCCAGTCAGCCTGCAGATCGTCCAGCGTCGGCCCGACATTGCGGATAACTTTTTGTTGGGTGCGGTGACGGACAAGGTCAATTTGTACGTTGGTTCAACCCTGCTTCAGCAACGAAACGCTCAGAAAATCAACTTGCAGACGCTGGAAACGATGGCCACCAGCGCCGCCGATATCGGAATTCCAGTTGGTGCAATCAACGCAATCAACGACCAGGGCCAGGCCCTAGTCTTTATCCTCCAAAACGGCGTCTTCAAGAAACTCCGCGCAAGTGACTTTTCCGTGTTACAATCCGTCACCGTCTCCAACGCTGTGACGGCTATTTTCAATCCCGCCTATTCCGTCGCCTACCTCAACACGCAGGGCGGCTGGGCGGCCGTACGGCTAAGCGACATGACCATCACCGGAACGTATGCATTGCCGGCGAACGTGGGTTCTTGGCTTATCGCGCCTGGCAGCTTGGCATACGCAAGCAAGTCGGGTTCCTACCAGATTATAGGCGGGCAATGGACCGAAAACGGCAAACTCTACAAGGTTTCCCTATCCGCATCCAGCGCCACGCCGACTCCTATGCCCAACGCCTGTACCACCCAAAACGGCGAATGCCGGCTGCAAGGCCAATGCCCGGCCAATTGGCTCGTGGCCGATCCGGACGGCGTCGCAACGGCTGCGTGCGGTTCCGGAAAATTGCAGCCATACGTATGTTGTTTGGTTGGCGCGCCCACCGTGACGCCTTCAGCGAGTCCCACTGTTCAGATTTGTACGCGCGAGTATGATCCGGTCTGCGCCAACGGCGTGACGTACTCCAACGCGTGCAATGCCCGAGCGGCAGGCCACACGACGTTCACTTCCGGCGCGTGTGGAACTGCGCCGCACGTGGCCGTGTATGGTTATTGGGGCGCCCGCGGAACGGATCCGTACACGCTCTTGGATTCCAATGCGAATCTGGAACCCGGAAAGGGTTATATGGTCTACTACGACGGATCTGCTGGCGACACCTGCACCATGCGGTCGTGTCCGGCCATTGTGGTGCCTCCTTGCGTCAACGGCCAACTCACGTATCCGAGCGGCCGTCTGGATGGCAACGGATGCCCCGTCGCACCCGTTTGTACGCCGAACCCGACGCCCACGCCGGCGGCAACGGCGGTACCCATGTCCGAGCAGGCGACGCTGACGCTGGATACGTTAGAAACGGGGTCCACGGGCGATTTGGCCATTGAATCCACGGGTCGTTTCCTCTTCGTTCCAGCCAGCGGAGACTATTCCGACAGCCACAAGTCCAAAGTCGTCAAAGTCGATTTGACGACGTTCACCCGAAGCGGTTCCCTGGTTATTGATAATTCAGGCAATGGTCCATCGGGGCTGTATATCAATTCCCAAACCAGACGGGGCTATGCATCCGTGGGTGCGTCCGGCATTTCACAACCCCGTATTGTCGAGTTCAATATAGATGCGATGACGCAGACGCAGGCGACTCCCGTCTTGAGTACGGCGTTTCCCGACTACGTCGACTTGTACGCGTTGGATTCGCAACAAGGCGTCTTGCATACTGTCCTTTACTCCGCCTTATCTCAATGGCAAACCGATCCATCCAAAGCCGTCATCCAACTGTATCGGACCGCCGATTTGAGCCCGGCTGGAGCCGTCTCCCTCCAACGCAACGCCCCCAACGGCAAGACGGAAAGCATCCGGGACGGATTCATCAGCGGCAATCATGTTTACTTCTACGGAAACTACTGCGATTCGAAATGCAGCGGAACCCTCGAGAATCCGGCGATAGTGCACCCGTTGATGTTCAGCGTCCGCCGTACGGACTTCCAGCGGGTCGCTGCCTTTTCCGATGATGCGGTCAATGGCGGCATCGTTTCGGCGGTTCCGGATTCCCAAGGGCAATACGCCTACGTTGTCGTCTCCAGCGGTGGTTGGCGTGCCGGCTATACCCTTAACCTCCAAAAAATCCGCTTGAGCGACGGAACCGTCATCCAATCCGTGAGTCTGCCTGCCCAAAGCAATGCAATGCATATCGACTCGCAAGGCCAATTCCTCTATTTGCCCTATTCCGGAAGCTTCTTTGATTCCACCCAGAAACCCAAACTGGTTCGTTATCAGACTAGCGACTTGAGTAAAGTCGACGAAATGGTCTTCAACGTGGATACGGGCACGATCGGCATGTTGCAGAGTTTGGCCCTGGCCCTCGATGGTAACCACGCGTATGCGTCTTTTGGCTTGGGCGTTCGGCCCATCCGCATCATCAAAGTCAAACTGCGTTAAAACCGGAAAATCGCGTCCAAACCCATATAATATTTTGTGCCACAAATAGCGCGTAAGGTTTTGCTGCAGCGTGTTTTCGCCGCGGCCGCCGTTTTTCCGTTTGAGGTGGAAGTTTCATGTTGGAACACGTCACGAAAGCCGATCCTGCGATTGCCGACATCATCCGCCACGAATTGACTCGCCAGCAGACCGTTTTGGAAATGATTCCGTCCGAGAACATTGTTTCTCCGGCCGTGTTGGAGGCCATGGGTTCGGTTTTGACCAACAAGTATTCCGAAGGCTATTCCCACAAGCGGTACTACGGCGGCAACGAGTACATCGACCAGATGGAAGACTTGGCCATCGCGCGCGCCAAACAGCTCTTCGGTTGCGAACATGTCAACGTCCAGTCATTGTCCGGCTCACCGGCGAATATGGCCGTTTACTTTGCCTTGCTGAATTTCGGCGATAAAGTCATGGGCATGAAGCTGTCCGAAGGCGGCCACTTGACGCACGGCCACCCCGTCAACTTCTCCGGCAAAGCCTACCAGTTCGTGCAGTACGGCGTCGACCCCAAGACTGAATTGTTGGATTACGACGTGATCGAGAAGCAGGCCCTTTTGGAAAAACCCAAGATGATCGTCGCCGGCGCCACGGCGTACCCCCGCACGATTGACTTCAAGCGCTTTGCCGAAATCGCGGAAAAAGTCGGCGCCATCGCGTTTGCCGACATCGCCCACATCGCCGGTTTGGTTGTCGCCGGCGCGCACCCCTCGCCGTTTCCCATGTTCGACGTCGTGTCCACCACCACGCATAAGACGTTGCGCGGCCCCCGGTCGGCCATCATCATGTGCAAGGAAAAGTACGCCAAAGCCATCGACAAAGCCGTTTTTCCGGGTCTGCAAGGCGGCCCGCATGACCACATCAACGCGGCCAAAGCCGTGGCCTTTGGTGAAGCCCTCACCCCCGAATTCAAGACGTACGCGCATCAAATCGTCAAGAACGCCCGCGCCTTGGCCGACCAACTCAACGCCGAAGGTCTGCGCTTGGTGACTGGCGGCACGGATAACCATCTTATCCTCGTAGACCTCCGCAGCATGAACGTGACGGGCCAACAGGCCGAAAACGCGCTGGATCAGGCCAACATAACGGTCAACAAGAACACGATCCCCTACGACCCCCGCTCGCCCTTTGACCCGTCCGGCATCCGGTTGGGCACGCCCACCCTCACGTCCCGAGGGATGAAGGAATCGGAGATGAAGCAAGTCGGCCAATTCATGGCCCGCGCCATCAAGGGCTGGGACAAGCCGTCCGAATTGCAAGCCGTCAAATCGGGCGTGTTGGACTTGTGCAAGCAATTCCCGATCTATTCAGACCTCTGAGGCATTCATTTGAGCGACTGCGGAAAAACGTAAGGAAAACGCCGATTGGAATATATGGCCGCGCTTCCCATGGCGGATACGTGGGCAAACGAAAAGTCGGCAGCATCATGCGCGGACTGAAAAAAGGCGCCATCGTCCCAAAGCAAGCCGGTACCGGCAGTGAACGTCTTTTTCGCTCGCGGCCCCAATACGACATCCGAGACGAACAACTCCCCTTGTATGCCGCCATCCAACGGCATCTGGAAGGCAAAACCATCCAGGCCGCCGGCTTGAGTCCAGACGTCCTGCATCACGTTCATCCGGAACCGGAACAATCCTTAGGCGCCAAACTGGCACTGATCCTCCTATTGCGGCGCCATGCGGCAGGCTCGCTTCCATGCACTTCGCGTGAATTGCATGTAGAACTCCAGCAAGAGAGCGCGCCCGTGAGTTTCCAACGCTTTGGGACTGAATACCTGGACATCCTCAAACAATCCGGGCTGATTATCCGAACGCAAGGCGGAAAAGGCCACCTCCATTTAAACGCCCGCACCCTCGCACCTTATGCCGTAAAGCCCGAATGACCCCCCCGCCTTGTACCGTCGGCCTGCCGCTTCCAACGCTTCTTGTCGAACTCCTGACCGGTTTAAATCTTTTTGGGCCGCAATGAGTGTCAGTTTTGATCCAGTCAGGCCGACCTTTGGCCTCCGAGGTGCTGTAAAACATGTTGTCCACGCCCGATATCACGCCCGACGAGTGGGGCCCTGAATACGTCATCAACGTCTACGACTCCAAGACCGGCATGGAAGGCGTGGCCTGCATCGACAACACGGCCCGCGGAGTTGCCAAAGGCGGCATCCGCATGGTCCCGGACATCACCACCCAAGAAGTCTGCCGTCTTGCGCGTGCGATGACTTGGAAGAACGCTTTGGCCGACATCCCCTTCGGCGGCGGCAAATCCGGCATCAAGTGCGACCCCCGCAAGGTCAACAAGGAAGCCATGATGCGCTCGTTCATGGAAAAACTCAAGATCGCATTACCGGACATCTACATCGGCGGTCCGGACATGAACGTCACCGAAAAGGAAATGGCATGGATGGCTGACGAAGCCGGCGACTTCCGCGTCGTTACCGGCAAACCCTCCGCCATCCAAGGACTGCCGCACGAACTGGGTTCGACCGGTTACGGCGTGGTCCAGTCGGCGTTGGTGGCCATGGACGAGGCCAACGTCAAGCCCCAAGGCGCGACGGCGGTCATCGAGGGTTTTGGCAACGTGGGCATCTTTACCGCCCGGTTCTTCAAGGACGTGGGCGTCAAGACCATTGCCGTGTCCGACTCGTCCGGCACCATCTACAACCCCAAAGGCATCGACACGGACGCCTTGGAAAAAATCAAGATGGAAACCGGCAAAGTCGTCAACTACAAGGACGCCGAAAAACTGGACAACGCCGCGCTCTTCGGCATCCAATGCGACGTGCTGGTGCCCGGCGCCCGGCCCGACGTGATCACGGACGCCAACAAGGCGAAAATCAACTGCAAGGTCATCTCGCAAGGCGGCAACCTTCCGATTGCTCCGCGCATCGAGGAGGAATTAGAGAAGAAAGGCATCATCGTGTTGCCGGACTTCTTGGCCAACGCCGGCGGCGTCATCTCGTCTTGGTGCGAGACCATGCACTACACGCCGGAGCAGATGTTCGACATCGTTCGCAACAAAATCACGACGAACACGAAAGTGGTGCTGCAACGACGCCGCGACGAAAAGAAGTACACGCGTGCCATCGCCTTGCAAATCGCGCAGGAACGCGTGCGTGCGGCCATGGAAGTCCGCGGCCGCTGGCCCTCCAAGAAGTAAAATCCATTCATTGCTTTGAACGGCGGCATTTGTTTTTTGGCCGCTTTTTCCTCTTTTTTTCGTTCCTTTATTTCATTTTTTTGTTTCAGCGTTTCTTTGTTCTACTTGGACCTTCGTTGAATCTGTTTTTGCCTTCTTTGTCGTTCCCGTTGTGCCGTTGCCGTCCATGGCAACTCTTTTCAAGGCCTTGCGGCAACCCTCTTTAACAGGTGGTCGCGTTCATGCCGGAAAAGCCGTTCAAGCTGTTGATGGAGGAATACGGCGTCAACTTCTTTTTGTGGTCCTACCACGGCGACGGTTTTGCCAGTCCCTTGATGACGCCCTACGTCGGCGACTACCTGCGGCAACTGGTCGTTGTGATCCGCGGCAACAAAGGTGCCTGGGGCTGTGACGAGGACGACTGGCTGGCCTTGGGGCAACGCATCCTCGACGGCTTGCAAGACGGCAGCCTCGACGTGGACCGGCTTATGCGCAAGACCAAGGACGTCGGCGAGCGTCTCCTTTCGGAAAGCGTAGCCCTCACGCCGGAAAAAGTCGCCGGCATGACGGAAACGGAAATGGCCGACTGGATCGAGCCGGCATGGAAGGCTTCGGCCGACGTGGTGGCCATGGGATTCATCCCGGTGGCCAGCGATTTTCATCACAATTTGTTGTCCAACCGGTTGGACGACATCGTCGCCAACCGAATGGGTCCGAGCAGCCGCAAAACGGCGAAAGAATACGTGACGCTGTTGTGTTCCAACGCGTTGAGCGAACATTCATGGAACGAGGCCGAATCCGCCTACGCGTTGGCTGCCCGCGTGGCTCAGGCCGATGCCGGAAACGTTTCCGAAGACGTTTTTACGCGCCATCCCGACTTGCGGCAGGCGTTGCTGGAACACGCAAAAAAATTCGGGTGGGTCTTCTACGGCTACGAAGGACCGGCTTGGGCCGAAACGCAGTTTGCCGCTCGGATCGTGAAACTGGCCCAGAACGACCCGGAACGCGAATGGGCTGTCAAGGTCCGCGAACGCGACCAGTTGGTACGCGACCAAGAACAGGCCATGGATGAGTTGGGGCTGGACGACGATGAACGCCGGCTCTTCAAGGCGGCGCAGACGTTTCTCTACATGAAATCGTACCGCATGGACGTCCGTTCGGCCACGAGTTCCCGCTTCGACCTGCTCTTTCACGAAATCGGTCGCCGCCACGGCATTGCGTTACGCACGTTGCGCTGCGCCGACGTGGACGACGTGCTTTCCTTCCTGCGTTCCGGCGACCCGGCGGCGTTGGCACAGGCACAGCGGCGCACGGGATTTTTTGTCTGCACGTGGCTGGACGGCCAGAAGATCTTCCGCTACGGCCCGGAAGCGGAACGGTACTTGGACGCCATGCAAATCAAAGACGCGGTGCAAAAGACGGACGAACTCAAAGGCCAAGTGGCGTGCACCGGCTTGGTTCGGGGCCGGGTGAAGATCGTCAACACGGTTCAAGACGTATTGAAAGTGCTGCACGGCGACATCCTCGTCAGCCTCGCCACGAGTCCGGAATTGCTTCCGGCCATGCACCGCGCCCGCGCATTCGTGACGGTCGGCGGCGGCATCACGTCGCACGCGGCCATCGTCAGCCGCGAGATGAAAAAACCGTGCCTCGTCGGCGTGCGGCATGCGACTGACTTGCTGAAAGACGGCGATTGGATTGAAGTCGATGCAAACAACGGATTTGTCCGCATCCTTGACGCCGCTTAACGTATCGGTTTGAACCACTCAGCTTCTTTTTCGGATGGCGTCCATCGCGTTTTGGGCTTGCGTCTGCTTCTTGGGTTCCATGCACTTGGTGCGGATGACGTCCAAGTCGGCTAAAGAAGCGGCGTCACCCAACTCGCCTAAAAGCGATATGGCGTAAGGCGAAAATCCGGGTCCTTGCTCGGGATTGCGCAAGCGGTTGTCCAACGAGTCGTCGCGGCCTTGGTTCCTTAGGCTTTCGGCAAAACCGTGGACTTGCTTGTGCGCCAACCGCCGCAGTTTGTTCGTCAGGCCCTTGCGGTGGGAGCCGGAAGAGTGCAGCAGGCCTTTGAGCCCGGCCAACGTGGCGTTCTTCAAATCGCCGCGTTTTTCGAACTCGACCATGACTTCGTACGCGATTTTGGGCACCAGTGGCGGTCCTGATTCGACGTGGGACGCATTCCAGTCGGAAAGAAAGCGCATGGTTTCTGGGCTGAGGGTCGGCTCCGGCGTCTCGGAGAGCTCCTCCATGCGTAATACTCCGACGTACCCCCGCTATAAAACCCTGCACGTCGAAGGCTTGCCACCCCGCTTCGGGGACAAAATCCGTTTGTTTTTAAACCCAAAAACCCTCCATATTGTCCATGTCCAACGGCCGCAGCCTCCTTTTCCCGGTCATCCTTGCCGCCGTTTTGCTCATTCCTACCATTTCGGCAGCGTGTCCGTTCCTGGACGTGTCCGGATTGTTTCAAGCCAACGTCACCGCCGGCTCCCAGGCCGCCTATCCTTTGACGCTGACGAACCTGGGTCTCAACAGTCAACTTATCCAGCTATCTGGCACGTGTCCGGACGGCCTGTCGTGTTCTTTTTCGCCTTTGAGTTCCGACGTGCTGGTGCCGTCGCAAACCAAGACGTTCACCTTGGTGGTGGGGGCCAACCGCGTAGGCAACCATTCCTTCCAGTTGCAATTGTCCGCCGAAGGCAATGCCTGCCAAACACTTGAGTACAACCTCAAGGTCAACCCCGCGCCCGAAACGACGGTTCCGCCGTTCGTCGTCAAGGTCTTTCCCGAAGGCAATGTAACGGCCCGACCGGGCCAATCCGCATCGTACCAGCTCACCATCCGCAACAATGGCAACTCTTTGGGCTACGCGCGCATCAACGTCGTCAGCCCGTTGCGCAAAGCCACCGAGTTGGAAGTCGTCGATATCGACTTAGCCGCCCAGTCGGAAAAGACCGTCACCGTCAAAGTCAGCGTGCCGGCCGGCACCCCCCGCGGCATCTATGATTTGCTCTTCACCGTCAACGCGTTCGATGGCACGGGCTGCTGCGAGTATTCCTACGCCATCCGCCGCCCCCTTTTCGTGTTTTCCGACAAGCTCCAACTGACGCTGCAGAACGAACCGTTGTCATGTATCCCCGTCAAGCACAAGGAAAAGACGGAATACGTCTTCCGACTGCGGAACGACGGTGAGGTTGCCGGACCGTTCGACTTCGAGCTGGTCGGCCCGCAAGCCATTTCCGATGCCTCGTCGCTTGACGCCGAGCGGTTGGAAATCGTGCCGGGCGATGCGCAACGGCTCACCTGGACAATCCAGCCGCCGTCCAACATGGTGCTGGACCGCTATTCAGCCATCTTACGCGCCACGTATCTGGACTGGGTCATTTTTGAAAAACCCGTTTGCTTCGTCGTCAACGCCCAGCGCAGTTTCATCCTCTCCGCCAACGACACGTATACGATTACGCGGGCCGAGGCCGGCGAGATTGCTTTCACCGTCCGCAACAACGGCACCGTCTTGTCCACGTATGCGGTGGCCGCCACGCCGCCGTCCGGTTTTGACTTCCGTGTGCCGGAACCCAGCTTCAGCCTCACGCCCGGCTCTTCAAAGACCGTCCGTATCCTGGTGTCCACCACGCGGTTGACGCCCTTGGGCGAGCGCAAGCTGCCGATTGAAGTTTCGGACGGCCGCATCCGCCAGTCCCTCAATGCCTACGTCAACGTCGTGTCCAGCCTTCAGCCCGGTAAGTCATTTCTCAAAGTCGAGGCGCAGACCATTTCGGTCTACGCCGGCGTGCCGCAATCCGCCCGCATCGGCGTAACCAACCTGGATGCCCGGACACAACAGAACGTCTCCATCCAGATCAACGGATTGTCCCCTTCGTGGTACATCCTCCAGACGGAGTCGCAGCACATCGTGGCCACCAAGACGGCGTACTACGACGTGTTGTTCACCGTTCCTGTGCAAACCGTGCGCCAAAGCGTGCCGTTTCAAGTCACGGCCCAAAGCCAAAAAGGTGAGCGCACCCGTGCCACACTGACGTTGGACGTCCAACCCGCCCCGGCGCATTTGGATGTCGCGGTGACCAACGTCCAGCGCGACGGTGACAACTTGGCCTTTACCGTCGTGGTCTACAACAACGGCTTGAAGCCGCTCACGGGTGTCGACGTGACGGCCGGCGGCACCACGCAATCCGTGGGCACCTTGCAACCCGGCGAACAACGCGTGTTGGCCTTCCAAGCCTTGGCCACGCAGCCGTTGGTCGTGCAGGCCGTTTCGGACGACGGCACGTCGAGCAAGCCCGTCAGCGTGCCGACCGTGCAGCCCAACCGGTTGGAAATCAACGGCTTGTTGGTCATCTTGATCGTGCTCATGCTCATCTTGGTGGCCATCGCGTTCATGCTGCGGAAAGAGAGCCTTGAGAAATTCACGGAAAGCACGAGCAAGACGTAGAAACCGCTGGAAAACAACGTTTTTTTTCAGGCCTTTTCATGCAGTTTTTTATTTCCGCCATTTTCGTTTTTCTTTTTTCCCACTGCCGCTTTCCTTTGTGATTTGTCATGGTGCTTTCCAATTCCGATGTGATTGAATTCTCCGGCTTGCGCTTGCACACGACGGCTTCCGTCTACGTGCCGCACGAGGATTCCTTTCTTTTGGCAGAAGCGGCTCGTGCTCACGCGCGTGACCGCGTCTTAGACTTGGGCTGCGGTACCGGAATTGCAGGGCTTAGCGCCGCCCAGAATGAATCGGTGACAGAAGTCGTCTTCGCCGACGTCAATCCGGCGGCCCTCACATTGGCGGAAAAAAATACGATGGAAAACAAGGTCGAAAAGCCGCATTCTTTTGTGCATACCGATTTATTTTCAGCGTTGGACGGCGAACAATTCGACACGGTTTGCTTCAACCCGCCTTACATGCCCACTGCCAAGGCGGAAAAAATCGAAGGCCTGGAAAATGCCGCGTACGACGGCGGGTCCGACGGCCGCAAAGTGTTGGATCGGTTTCTCAAGCAGTTCGCTTACCACTTGGCGCCCAACGGCATCTTGTTGTTGCTGAACAGTTCGGTCAGCGCCAATGACGGCGTTTCTGGCAACGCGGAGACGCAACGGAAACTGGAAGGCCAAGGCTTCCAAGTCAAGGGCATTGCGCTAAAGTCCTTTTTCTTCGAGCAGCTGGTGGTTTTCGAGGCCAAGAAGGAAAGAAACTGAAAATCACAAAAATGCCGAAAAATTTGTCAATGACAATCCGTGCATCCGAGCGGCTCGCAACCCATTTAAACGCCACTTCATTAGCCTTTACGTGAGTCGGGGATCTCACAACGGTCGTACGTCGAGAGCCCAGCTTAAGCAATACGTTTTTTCTAGATTCCGCGGTCAAGGTACTTTTGAGTATGTCTTGCTTTTAGGCGGCGTGTTGCTCATCGTCGTGCTCGCGTTGGTCGTGTTGCAGTCGAGTTTCTTTCAAGCCTCTTCCGGCGTGTCCGACGTCGAAAGCAAAAAATGTCGGCTGTCGGCTCAACAAGCGCTGTCGTGTTTTGAAAACGGCGCTTTTGACGGCGGCAACACGTTCGACTTGTTAGGTTATCAGGCCAACCCTTTGCTTTGCAATTGTTCGGATTTCAATCCCAACGCGTTTTCGGTTTCCGTAGGTCAAGCACTTTTGAAGACGTTGGACTTTTCTTCTTTGAAAGGTGGGGTTTCGTCTCTTTCCTTTGAAGACGCGCCCCCGGGGCCCCGCCCCC
>Ga0080064_1000503_pt1 | contig 100956 bp, 104 predicted proteins | sample Subgrocontami54m_FD_69260 | JGI IMG/M metagenome (GOLD analysis project Ga0080064, IMG submission 69260) | Subsurface groundwater microbial communities from S. Glens Falls, New York, USA - GMW46 contaminated, 5.4 m (SPADES assembly) (version 2) ...
TTTGTTTGAGCATGATCGTTTCCGAAAACCGGTGTCCACTTTTCGGGATCATGCTTTAGAGCGTGATGGCTTCAGATTGAATCGCCATCACGCTCTAGCTTCTTGTTTGAGCATGATCTCTTCCGAAAACCGGTGTCCACTTTTCGGGATCATGCTTTAGGTTCGTGACCGCAGAAAAACAAAAGCCCCGAACCGGAGGTTCGGGGCTTTGTTCGTTTTAGTCCTGAAGAGATCAGAACCGATAATTGAGGCCGCCGCGGATGATGCTGGTGCGGAACGACACGTTGTCGGTGGCCGCAGCGCCGCAATTCAGGCCGCAATTGAAGCTGCCGAGATCGACATAGAGATATTCGGCCTTGGCGGTCCATTGCGGAGCCACGGCGAATTCGACGCCACCGCCGCCGGTCCAGCCGGCATTGGTCTGGCTTGCGCCGGGAAAGCCGGGCGTGCTGGCGCGGACGTCGCCGAGCGCGAGACCGCCGGTGATGTAGGGCAGGAACCGGTCGAAGGCATAACCGAGACGGCCGCGAACGGTGCCGAGCCAGCTGTTGCTGGTTTCGCAGCCGAGCGCGCAGGCCACCGTGGTGGTGCCCTTGATGTTCGACCAGCCGATGTCGCCTTCGAGCCCGAAGACAAGCTGACCGGCCTGCCAGTTGTAACCAAGGGTGCCGCCGAGCAGCCAGCCGTGCATATCGAAGTTGCCGGTCGTATCCCAGCCTGACTGACCCCAGGCGCCGCCGCCGTTGATGCCGATATACATGCCGGTCCAGTTGTAGACCGGGGAATAGATCGGCGCCTTGTTGACCGGCGCGGGATAGCGGCGGGAAAGATCGGCTGCATTAGCCGGCCCCACCAGTGCAGCAAGCGTCAGTGCGCCGACGCCTGCAAGAAGTACCCGTTTCATCACCCTACCTCCTGATACATGAGTTGCCGGGACAGTATTCGTAATTCTCGATGCGTCTAGTGCAATAAAGCCACACATGATCGCAAAATATACTGCCTTTTGAAGACTTTAAATCGAACACAAAGTTGCCACGGATATGGCAAATGTCTGTTAAACACCCGAGTGCATGGTAAATGAATACTAAACAAGACATGTGTGTGGGAAGCATCTGCTTACCCCGTCCCCGTGCATCCGCGAAGGAAAGTCGGAAGCCGCCACTGGGGTTCCCGGGCAACGCAAAAAACCCCCCGCTGTGCTTTCGAGGTTCGCCGAGCGGCATGATCAGAAGCGGTAATTGACCCCGAGGCGTAGCAGGCTGGATTCAAGCCCGTTGCTTACGCCGGTGGCGGCAAAGGCCCGGTCGGCAAGGTCGATGTAGAGATATTCCACTTTGGCGGACCAGTTCGGGGTCAAGCCGACCTCCATGCCGGCGCCGGCGGTCCAACCGATATGGGTTTTGCTCTCGGACAGCGCCGGGTTTTCGCCGCGCACGCCGCCATAGGCAAAACCGGCCGTTCCATAGAACAGAATGTTGTTGAGCGCGAAGCCGACGCGCCCGCGCAAAGTGCCGAACCAAGGATTGGCGAATTTCCACGGCGCAAACATATCCTCGGCGGCCGACAGGCTCAGATCCGTCTCGCCGCCGAATACCAGTTGCCCGGACTGCCAATTGTAGCCCGCCTGGATTCCACCGGCGGTGCCCGAGGGGCGGGTCGGATTATTGGTGGTGTAGCCCCACTGATAACCCAGATTCAGACCGAGATAGGGGCCGGTCCAGCTATAGGCGCCGACCGGAGCCGGCGCGGTGTAATAGGACGCGCGCGGAATATCCGCCGCCCCGGCCGCAGTTACGGCGAGCGTGATCGCCACCGCCGCTCCGGCTACGATCTTGACAGTTGTCATTGCGCGACCTCCATGCCCAAGCGCCGCAGTTCTATTGGTAAAGGTGGAAGCGGCTGGGCGAAAAAACGTCGATTTGATGAATAAAATTTATCGCGACTTCGCAGTTAAGCTCTGGTGAATCTTTAGATTAAATTGCCGAACGCATAGCTAAGAAACGGTATATCCGCGTCTGCAGGATTGAAGCACTATTGACCATGAGCCGGTCGGGGTGCTGGACAGCACCACGGCGGCGCGCGCGCCTCCGCTTCCCCCGCGCGCCTCCCGTTGACTGGGTGCGGCGTGCGGCCGGCGGGCCGGCTGGCCGCCGCGCGCGCAAATCCCTACCTTCGAGCCATGAACGGTTCCAAAAAAGACATCGATCCGGCCACGGAGCTTGCGGACGAGGAGGACGAACCGAGCCTGCCCGAGCTTGAGCACGAGACCACCATTGATCTCAGCGCCGGCGATCTCAGCGCCGGGTCCGGTCCGCTGGCGGTCGGCCGGGCAGCCATCGCGCGCCACATCAAGCTCGCGCCCCGTTCACCCGGGGTCTACCGCATGATCGATGCCCAGGGCGAGGTTCTTTACGTCGGCAAGGCCAACAATATCCGCAAGCGCATTGCCTCCTATGCGCGCCCCATCGGCTACGACGCGCGCATCGAGCGTATGATTGCTGCCACTTCGGCGCTCGAATTCGTCTCCACCGCGACTGAGACCGAGGCGCTGCTGCTCGAGGCAAATCTGATCAAGCAGCTGCGCCCGCGCTTCAACGTGCTGTTGCGCGACGACAAGTCTTTCCCGTATATCCTGATCACCTCCGACCACTGGGCGCCGCAAATCCTCAAACACCGCGGCGCGCGCAGCCGGTCCGGCCAGTACTACGGCCCATTCGCCTCGGTCTGGGCGGTCAACCGCACGATCACGGCGCTGCAGCGCGCCTTCCTGCTGCGGTCGTGCTCCGATGGTTTTTTCGAAAGCCGCACCCGTCCGTGCCTGCTGTTTCAGATCAAGCGCTGCTCCGGCCCTTGCACCCGCGAGATCGAGTTCGCCGAATACAGCGCGCTGGTGGAACAGGCGAAGGCGTTCCTGTCCGGCCGCAGCGCCAAAGTGAAACGAGAAATCGCGGCAGACATGGAAAAGACCTCCGCCGAACTCGACTTCGAGCGCGCGGCGGTCTTGCGCGACCGCCTGGCTGCGCTATCGGCCATCCAGTCGCATCAGGGCATCAATCCGAGAAGTGTCGAGGAAGCCGATGTGGTCGCCATTCATCAGGAGGGCGGCTTCAGCGGCGTGCAGGTGTTCTTCTTCCGCACCGGGCAGAATTGGGGCAACCGCGCCTATTTCCCGAAAGCCGATCGTTCGCTCGGACCGGGTGAAGTGCTGGGCGCGTTCCTCGCCCAGTTCTACGACGACAAGCCGCCGCCGCGGCTGGTGCTGATCTCGCATCCGGTCGAGGAGCAGGACCTGCTCGCGCAGGCGCTGTCGACCAAGAGCGGCCAGCGGGTCGAGATCAGCACGCCGCAGCGCGGCGAAAAGAAGGAGCTGGTGGATCACGCCTTGGCCAATGCCCGTGAAGCGCTGGGCCGCAAGCTTGCCGATACTGCATCGCAACGCAAATTGCTGGGCGCGCTCGGAGAATGCTTCGGCCTGCCGCGCGCGCCACAGCGCATCGAGGTCTATGACAACAGCCACATTCAGGGCGCCAATGCGGTCGGCGCCATGATCGTCGCCGGACCCGACGGCTTCCGCAAGAATCAGTATCGCAAGTTCAACATCCGCTCCGCCGAGCTCACGCCGGGCGACGACTACGCCATGATGCGCGAGGTGCTGGGACGCCGGTTCAAGCGCCTGATTGCGGAAGCGCCGCGGCAGCCCATCGAAATCCCGTCTTCGATCGGAAGCGTATTGCGGATGGCGCCGCAGAACGAGGGCGCCATCATCGACACCTCCGAGAGCGAATCCCCTTGGCCCGATCTGGTGATGATCGACGGCGGCCGCGGTCAGCTCGCCGCCGCCCAGGAGACGCTTACCGGTCTCGGCGTCACCGATGTTCCGCTGGTCGCCATCGCCAAGGGTGCGGACCGCGACGCCGGACGCGAGACATTCTTTGTACCTGGGCGCGAGCCATTCAAGCTTAAGCCGCGTGATTCGCTGCTTTATTTTGTCGAACGGCTGCGCGACGAGGCGCACCGTTTCGCGGTAGGCTCGCACCGTACCAGGCGTAAGCGCGACATCCGGGAAGCCGGCCTGCAGGAAATTCCCGGTATCGGGCCGACCCGCAAGCGCGCTTTGTTACAGCATTTCGGAACGCTGAAGGCGATCGAGCGCGCCTCGCTGGCCGACCTCGCACGGGTTACCGGAATCGACGCGGAGACCGCACGCAAGATCTACGACTTCTTTCACGAGCGCGCCGGATGATACCGGTAGGCGTACGATTGGGCCGCATTTGGGGCTGGGAAGATTTGTAAATTGCGTGGGCACTGGTATGTCGGCGATTGTGAGCTAAGGTTGCTGTGGAATGGAATGCGCCATTCCCTTTTGCTGCGGGGGCAGGAAGGGTATTCTTCAACGTCATGAAAGCCGCCGCATCAAGGCCGCTACCGGCGCGACCCTACGCGCTGCCAAATCTGCTCACCTATGCCCGCATTGCTGCCGTACCGGCGGTGGTCGCTTGTATGTATTGGCAAAACATCCTGCAGGGCGGCGAGTGGCTGCGCTGGGTTGCACTCACGATTTTTATCTCGGCCGGCATCACCGACATTCTCGACGGCTATTTCGCCCGCAAGTACGGCGAACAGTCGACCTTCGGCCGCATGCTTGATCCGATCGCCGACAAGCTGCTGGTGGCATCCTGCCTGCTGATGCTGGCCGCCGACGACACCATCCGTGGCTGGTCGCTGTGGGCGGCGATCGTGATCCTGTGCCGCGAAATCCTGGTTTCCGGCCTGCGCGAATATCTGGCCGAACTGCGGGTCAGCGTGCCGGTGACGCAACTCGCCAAATGGAAGACTGCGCTGCAGCTCGTTGCCGTCGGATTCTTGATCGTCGGCAAGGCGGGTGATGCCATCGTCCCGGTGGTGACGCCGGTCGGGCTCACACTGCTCTGGCTGTCGGCTATGCTGACGCTGTACACTGGCTGGGACTATTTCCGCGCCGGCGTGCGCCATCTGATCAGGGATTGAGCGTGAAGCTTCGGTATTTCGCCTGGGTGCGCGAACGCGTCGGCAAGCCGGAGGAGGAGATCGATCCGCCGGCCGGGATCGCGACTATCGCCGATCTGATGACATGGCTGGCGGCGCGCGGCGAACATTATGCCCATGCGTTCGAGAATCCCAAAGTGATCCGCGCCGCCATCGATCGCACCCACGTCAAGGCCGACGCCGCGATCGCCGGCGCCCGCGAGGTCGCGTTCTTTCCTCCGATGACCGGAGGATAGGTTGCAGGTGCGACTATGACCGCCACCATCCGCCTGCAGCGCGAGCCGTTCGACGCCGCCGCCGAAGCGGGCAAGTTGACGCGCGGGCGCACCGATGTGGGAGCAGTGGTGACGTTCACTGGCATTTGCCGTGGCGACGAGAACGGCGAGCCGATCAAGGCGCTCACGCTCGAACATTATCCGGACATGGCCGAAGCCGAGATCGCCCGCCATGTGGCGGAGGCAGAAGCACGTTGGTCGTTGCTCGGGGTCACCATCATCCATCGCTTCGGGCGCATCGCGCCGGGCGAGGACATCGTGCTGGTGGTGACCGCCTCATCGCACCGCCAGGATGCCTTCGCCGCCGCCGAGTTCCTGATGGACTATCTGAAGACCCGCGCGCCGTTCTGGAAACAGGTGGAGCGCGCCGGGGCGAAGAACTGGGTGGACGCCAAGCAGACCGACGACGAGGCCGCGGGTCGTTGGAGCAAGCCGCACCCTCGCAAGGCAGCGGCGGAGTAGAGGCGATGAAGCAGAGCCCGAGCCGTCGCAGCCTCCTCCGGCTAATGGCTGGCATTCCGTTGCTGGCGGCCGGAGCCAGTGTCGCTGCGGCAGATCAGGCGCCACTGATCGGCCGGCTGATCCAGGAGGCGAGGGCGCATGATCAAATCGCGCAACGCATCGATTTCATTTCACGTGCCTTGCGCGGCGTGCATTATCAGGCGAACACGCTGATCGGCGGGCCGGGTCATCCGGAACAATTCGTGGTGCGCGACGACGCCTTCGATTGCGTCACCTTCTGCGAAGTCGTGCTGGCGGCTGCGATCGCCCATGACTTGGAGGCGTTCGACGCCTCCTTGCGGCGCATTCGATATGAGCACGGCGAGGTGCGGTGGGACGAGCGCAATCACTATTTCTCGGCGTGGAGTCAGCGCAGCCTTGAGAACCAGATCTGCCGCAGGGTGGCGCTCGGCCGCTCGGTCACCATCGACAAGACCGTCAATTGGCCGCCGCTCGGTCGGCGCCACATCTCGATGGCCGCTATCCCGCGCGCGACTTTGCTCGCGAACGGGCATTTGCTCGCGAGCGGAGACGTCATCGGATTTGTCTCGGGACGGTCGAACCTCGATTTCTTCCACACCGGCCTGGTTGCGTTCGAGGCCACGACCGGCGCGCTGCTGTTGCGGCATGCTTCGCGCAGCCGCGGCCGCATTGTGGACGAGCGGATGGACCGCTTTGTTGCCGCCAATGGGGTGAAATACGTGACCCTATTGCGCGCCGCGGACAGCGCGCCGAATGTTGACTTGGCCTAGTGCCGCCGATTTGAAGTTCCTGCATCACTTGCCGCAATCTCGTTCAGGAACTTCAAATCGAAAAGCGGCACCAGAGCGTGATTGCTTCAGGTTGAATCGCAATCACGCTCTAGCTTATTGTTTGAGCATGATCTTTTCCGAAAACCGGTTCCCACTTTTCGGGATCATGCTCTAGAATCATAGACTTGCTAGTGCCCCTTTGCTTCCGAAGTTCGTGTCAGAGGTTGCTGCGATGTATCACGAACTTCGGAAGCGGGGCACTAGTTACGCCGCCGCCGCCTTGCCCTTGGGCTGCACCGCGGTGGTGTAGTCGTCCATCAGCTGCTGCGTGATGACGCCCGGCGTGAAGCTCCAATGCGCGATCTCCGACACCGCCGTCACTTCGGCCGCGCTGCCGGTGATGAAGCACTCGGAAAATCCGCTGAGCTCATCAGGCATGACGCGCCGCTCGATCACGTCGATGCCGCGCTTTCTTGCAAGGTCGATCACCGTGCGCCGCGTAATGCCGTCCAGGAAACAATCGGCGATCGGCGTGTGGATCTTGCCGTCCGTGATGAAGAAAATGTTAGCGCCGGTGCATTCGGCGACGCGGCCTTGCCAGTCGAGCATCATGGCGTCCGCATAGCCTTTGCGCTCAGCCTTGTGCTTGGAGACAGTGCAGATCATGTAGAGCCCCGCCGCCTTGGCGCGCGCCGGAGCGGTGGCCGGATCGGGCCGCCGGTATTCCGCAAGATCGAGTCTGATGCCTTTGCGCCGCTGCGCCGGGTCGAAATAGCTCGGCCACTGCCAGGTGGCGATCGCCAGATGAATGGTGTTGTTGGGCGCCGACACCCCCATCTGTTCGGATCCGCGCCAGGCGATCGGCCGCACATAGGCATCGTCTTGGCCGTTCTTCTCCAGGACAATGCGCTTGGCGGCGTCGATCTCCGCCACCGAATATGGAATTTCAAAGTCGAGAAATTCTGCCGAGCGCTTCAGCCGCTCGGAATGTTCGGTGCACTTGAAGATTTCGCCGCCATAGGCGCGCTCGCCTTCGAACACGGCGCTCGCATAATGCAGCCCATGGGAGCAGACATGGAGGGTGGCCTCGGTCCACGGCACCAGCTTGCCGTCATACCAGATGACCCCATCGAGCCGGTCATAAGGTTTCTCCATCGATTCCTCCTCAAGGCTCCGGCAGCCGGCGTCGAGCGTCGGAATTCGTGAGCGTTGTAACGCTTTTGCGTCGGGAGCCAAGTCCCGGTATGTTTTCGGCGGCCCCGTGAAAGCGCTTTGGCGCCGCGGCGTGATGTGCGACCGGGCTCAGCCTTGCGCACGATGCTGTCGTCCAAACAGGCCCTTGAGTAACAAACCAACCGAAATATGTCAACATGGCTGACATAAATGTCTCGATGCCGACCGGCCGTCCTCCCCGCGGGGATGACCGGGCGCGGCGCGACGGCGAGCCGGTCTGGGACGTCATCGAGCTGTTGTTTTTCGCCTATCGCGATTTCGTCGGCGACCCCGACGACGTGCTGGCAAAATTCGGCTTCGGGCGCGCCCACCATCGGGTGCTGCATTTCATCAATCGCAATCCCGGCATGAAGGTTGCCGAACTTCTGGACATTCTGAAGATCACCAAGCAATCGCTCGGCCGGGTGCTCAAGCAGCTCGTCGACCAGGACTATGTGCTGCAGAAGGAAGGCGCCAGCGATCGGCGCCAGCGCCTGTTGTATCTCACGCCGAAAGGCGAGGATCTGGCGATGAAGCTCGCCGGTCTGCAGACCGCGCGCATCGCGCATGCGCTGTCCGAACTGGGGCCGGACGCGCACGACGCGGCCTGCCGTTTCCTGATCGCTATGATCGACGCCGAGAATCGCGAGGGCGTGTTGCGGTTCATCGCGCGCGCCGACCGGGCGCGACGGGGGCGCCCTTGACCGATACTGCGGGGATACCGGCGATGAGCACTGCGCCCGCCACGCTTGCCGACGATGCGCCGCATCTTCTGGTGGTCGACGACGACCGCCGCATTCGCGCTTTGCTGTCGCGCTTCCTGCGCGCGGAGGGCTACCGGGTCACCACGGCGGATTCCGCGGCGGATGCGCGCGCCAAGCTCGCGGGGCTGCACTTCGACTTGTTGATTCTGGACGTCATGATGCCAGGCGAGACCGGGTTCGAGCTGGCGCGCGCGCTGCGGGCGTCGTCGAACGTGCCGATCCTGATGTTGACGGCCCGCGATGAAACCGCCAGTCGTATCGAAGGGCTGGAAAGCGGCGCCGACGATTATGTCGGCAAGCCGTTCGAGCCGCGCGAACTGTCCTTGCGGATCACCAATATCCTCAAGCGCGCTCGACCGGCCGCGCATCCGCCGGTCGAGTCGGTCCGCTTCGGCGAATTCGTCTTTCATATCGGCCGCGGCGACCTGCGGCGCGGCGAGGACATCGTCCATCTTACCGACCGCGAACGCGACATGCTGCGTCTGCTCGCGCACACACCCGGCGAAACCGTGCCGCGGATGGCGCTCGCCGGCAATGTCGGCTCGAGTGGTGAGCGCGCGGTCGACGTGCAGGTCAATCGCCTGCGTCGCAAGATAGAGCGCGATCCCGCCAATCCGCTATTGGTGCAGACGGTCCGCGGCATCGGCTACCGCCTGGTGACGACGCCATGACCAGCCTCGACATCGGCATCGCGGCGTTGCGTTCGGCCGCAGGCCGGCTGCACGAGTTCTACGATCAGCTCGGCCGCACGATCAAAGGCGTGATGCCCAAGGGCCTCTATGCCCGCTCGCTGCTGATCATCATTGCGCCGATGGTGATCCTGCAATCGCTCGTCGCCTTCGTGTTCATGGAGCGGCATTGGAACCTGGTCACCCAACGGCTTTCCGGCGGCGTGGTGCAGGACATCGCGGCGCTGATCGAGGTCCACAAGAGCTATCCGCAAGACCCCGACAACGCGCAGATCCGGCGCATCGCCCAGGAAAAGCTCGGTCTGGTGGTCGATTTTTTGCCGGTGACCGACTTGCCGCCGCCCGGGCCGAAGCCGTTCTTCTCGCTGCTCGACCAGGCCATTTCGGAGGAAATCAGCCGCCAGATCGCGCGGCCGTTCTGGATCGATACGGTCGGACGCTCGGCGCTGGTCGAGATCCGCATCAAGCTCGACAACACGGTGATGCGCGTGTTCGCGCGCCGTAGTGCCGCCTATGCGTCGAACTCCGAAATCTTTCTGCTGTGGATGGTCGGCACTTCTCTGGTGCTGCTGACCGTCGCCATTCTGTTTTTGCGTAACCAGATCCGTCCGATCCTGCGGTTGGCCAATGCCGCGGAGAGTTTCGGCAAGGGCCGCGAGGTGCCGAATTTCCGCCCGGGCGGCGCGCGCGAGGTCCGCCGCGCCGCGCAGGCTTTTGTCGAGATGAAGTCGCGCATCGAGCGTGCGATCGAGCAGCGCACTGCCATGCTGGCCGGCGTGTCGCATGATCTGCGCACCATCCTCACCCGCTTCAAGCTCGAACTGGCGCTGCTCGGCGACAGCCGCGAGATCGAGGCGATGAAAAAGGACGTCGACGAGATGGGCCGAATGCTGGAGGCCTACCTCGCCTTCGCGCGCGGCGATTCCGGTGAACAGTCGGCGCCGACCGATATGGCGGCGTTTCTGGCCGAGTTGAAGACCGACGCCGAGCGCAACGGCCATGCCTCGCACGTGGTGTTCCACGGCCATCCGATTGTGACTGTGCGGCCGGCCGCTTTCAAACGCTGCCTGGCCAACTTGGTGTCCAATGCCGCGCGTTTTGCACGGTCGATTTCCATCACCGGCTTCCGCGATCACCGCTGGCTGACGGTGACCGTGGACGACGACGGTCCTGGCATCCCTGCGTCGATGCGCGAGGAAGTGTTCAAGCCGTTCCTGCGGCTGGACGACGCCCGCAATCAGGACGAGGGCGGCACCGGGCTTGGGCTGGCGATCGCACGCGACATCGCGCGCTCCCATGGCGGCGATATCACCCTGACCGACTCGCCGCTTGGCGGGTTACGGGCGACGGTGCGGGTGCCGGTCTGACGGTAGGCCGCGAATCGGCAGCTAGGCGGCCATGCGCCCTTCGCCGCGGCCGCGACGGTGGCGCTGCCGTCGGCCCACGGCCTCGGGGATGCTGCACAGGTCATCAAGAAAACCGGACCAGCGTTCGCCGCTGGCCAAAGCTCGGTCGAGCGCCGCCATGGTGCGGGCAAAACCCGGATCGTCGTCATCGGCCCAGGTGCGCAGCACGGTGGCGAACAGCAGCGCGAGCCCTTGCGCCCGCAGTGCCCCTTTGATGCCGGACGACGAAATGCCGGCTGCCTGCAGCATCCAGCGGTGGGAGCGCACACCCATGGCATTGAGGGCGAACGCGACGCCGGGATCGCACAGCGACGAGCGCATCAGCGAACGCACGGCTTCCTTGTGCGGCCCGAGCGCTTCCAGCCGCCGCATCAGCACGTCGAACAAGCGCTCGCGCGCCGGCTCGCCGGCCAGATCACCATCCATACCGCCCAGCACCTGACGGTCGATCCGCTCCGAATGGGCCGCGAGGATAGCGATCGTGGTGCCGAACTGCTCGCGCAATTCGGCGAGCGAAACCCGCGCGCCCGTCGCCACCTCGGATAGATCGATGCGCTGGATCGGTTTATCCGCCAACAACGCCATAAAGGCAGCAACAATTCGTTCGCGGATCGGTCCATTGTCGCGGCCCGGCCTACTTTGGCGGGGCGCGGGGCGCGCTGCGGATTTGCGCTTTGCCTTGCGGGCCATGGCAGCCTCCTGACGATGCGGATTCAGGAGGTAATCTAGGTCTGCAAAGGCGGCGCTTCCAGGGCGGTCGCCCGGCGAAAGGCTAAATCGTCATTCCGCCAATTCGCGCGAGCGCTTGGTGGCGGCCGCCACCGCCTTGGTCAGCAGGGCTTCGAGCCCGTCCTTGGCCATCAGCACATTGAGCGCGCTGGCGGTGGTGCCGCCCGGCGAGGTGACATTCTGGCGCAAGGTCGCCGCATCGAGCGGCGAGCGGTGCAGCAGCTCGCCCGACCCGGCGACCGTGGCGCGCGCAAGCCGTGCCGCGAGTTCGGGCGGCAATCCGGCCGCGGCACCCGCGTGCGCCAGCGCTTCCGCCAGCAGGAAAACATAGGCCGGCCCCGAACCCGACACGGCGGTCACCGCGTCCATCAATGCTTCGTCGTCGATCCACTCCACATCGCCGGTGGCCGACAGCAGCGCGTGCACGAGATCACGCTGGCGGGCTGAGACTTCGGCATTGGCGACCGCGACGGTGATGCCGCGGCCGATCGCGGCCGGTGTGTTCGGCATGGCGCGGACGATGGCTGTCGCCTTGGGCAGCGCTGCTGCGAGAAAGCCAAGCGGGCGTCCGGCCATGATCGAAACCGTCACCGTTCCGGGACCCAGATAGGGTTTCAGGGACGGCAGCGCTTCCACCACCGCCTGCGGTTTGACGGCCACTACCACGGCGGAAGCTTCCCCGATGGCGCCGGCGACTGGGTTGAGCCGCAGCCCACGTGCCGCCAAAGCGGCGAGTTCGGACGAGGGCTGCGGTTCGAGCACCGCCACGTCCTTGGCGTCGAGGCCGAGCCCCAGCCAGGCCTCCAGCATGGCGCCGCCCATCTTGCCCGCGCCGAGGACCACAATCGGGCCGGAGAGCTGGCCGAGCGGGCGCGCAGTCGATGCCGGTGTGGTCATGGTCGAACCCTTTGTCGTCATCGCCCGCGACCGCGGGCAATCCAGCCGTCATTGAACGGCGGCGTTGCTGCGCATCTGTCAATCGCGAGCGCAGCGGATACTGGATGCCCCGCTTTCGCCGGGCATGACAAGTCCACAAACGAAGGACGTGCGCTTAGGCTTCGCCGGCAGTCTCGAACATGGCGGCGTCGAGCGCCTCGCGCGCGGGCTTGCCGGCCCAGCAGACGAACTGGAAGGCGGGGAAATAGCGCTCGCAGGCGTCGAGCCCGGTGCCCAACAGCGCCTCGCATTGCCGGCCGGAGGCTTCCACGCCGCCCGCCAAGACCAGTGCGTGGCGGTACATCACGATGCCGTCCTTGACCCACAAGTCAAAATGCCCGACCCACATCTGCTCGTTGATCAGCGAGATGAGCTGCTGCACTTCGGGGCGGCAGCGCTCAGGCACTTTCAGGTCGAACGCGCAGGCCAAATGCAGCGCTTCGATGTCGAACATCCAAGTGAAGGAGACCTGATAGTCGGTCCACTTTCCTCTCACCAGGATGGTGATCTCGTCGTCGCCCGCACGCTCGAACGACCAGTCGTTGGTTGATGCCAGGCGTTCCACCACTTCGAGGGGATTGCCGCGAGCCTGTTCGCTAAAGTCGATGAGGGACATGCCGTCTCCACCTTGCCGCTGGGAAGTGGGATGCGCACGCCACCACGAACGCACCGTCCGCCCTTGGCGGTCCCCGGTGGAGTCGATTGACCGTTCCGGGGCGAATCACTTAGCGAGTCGAATATAAACGCTTGATTCCAGCCGCCAAGCGCAATTGGCCCTGGTAGCCCTTAACGATTCGTGGATATCCGGGCGTCGTCCACAGCCGCGTGAGTCAATTGCGGGATCGTCGGGCGATTGTTCAGTCGAACAGACTCGAAACCGACTCTTCGGCGGCGGTGCGGCCGATCGCTTCCCCGATCAGGGTGGCGACCGAGAGGACGCGGATGTTGCCGGCGTCCTTGACTGCCTGTGTGGGCTGGATCGAATCCGTGATCACCAGTTCCTTGAGCCGCGAGCCGGTGATGCGCGGGACCGCACCGCCCGAGAGCACCCCGTGGGTGATGTAGGCGTATACGTCGGTCGCCCCGTTTTCGAGCAGGGCGTCGGCCGCATTTACGATGGTACCGCCCGAGTCGATGATGTCGTCCACCAGGATGCAGGTGTGGCCGGCGACCTCGCCGATCACGTTCATCACCTCGGATTCACCCGCCCGTTCGCGCCGCTTGTCGACAATGGCAAGCGGGGCATTGATCCGCTTGGCGAGGCCGCGCGCGCGCGCGACGCCGCCGACGTCCGGCGAGACGATGATCAGCTTGCTGAGATCGAAGCGATCCTTGATGTCGCGCACCATCATCGGCGAGGCATAGAGATTGTCGGTCGGGATATCGAAAAAGCCTTGGATTTGCCCGGCATGCAGATCGAGCGTCATGACTCGGTCGGCCCCGGCATTGGTGATCAGGTTGGCGACCAGCTTGGCCGAGATCGGCGTGCGCGGCCCGGGCTTACGATCCTGCCGGGCATAGCCGAAATAGGGGATGACAGCGGTGATGCGACGCCCCGACGCCCGGCGCAGGGCGTCGATGATGATCAGCAATTCCATCAGGTGGTCGTTGGTCGGAAACGATGTCGATTGCAGCACGAAGACGTCGGCGCCGCGCACGTTTTCCTGGATTTCGACAAAGATCTCCATGTCGGCGAAACGCCGCACCACGGCCTTGGTCAACGGGGTCTTCAGATGGCCGGCGATGGCCTCGGCGAGCGCCGGATTGGAGTTGCCGGCGACGAGCTTGATCGCTCCGTTCTTGCCCGCCATCGTCGTCTCCGCGCGAGCCTGCATAGGTCGCTCGCGGGCCCTGATAACAAGCAGGTGGCAAGGCTGGCAAGGCGACTGAATTTGTTGTCCCGGACTTTCCGGCCGCCACCGGCACGCCTGCTTTGGCCCGGTGACGCAAAGGCGGGCGCGCTGTCCCAGCAGAGGGTCGGCATCACCATCATACCGTTGTTGAATCCGAAGCGAATCTTGGCACGCGGCCCGGTCGGCCAATCAACCTGCCAGGGCGATGGCGTTCACATGCCGTCCATAGTCCGCTTCCTGCCGATGGGTGGCGCGGCGATAGCTGTAAAACAGCTCCGGCTCGGCATAGGTGCAGCGCTCGACATCTTCGATGCGGCTGATGCCGGCGGCAGCGAGCCGGGCGGCGATATAGCCGGCAAGATCGAACAGCGCATGATCGGGACGGGTGGTGGGCAGGAGAAAACGCCCATTGGCGCGGTCGGCAGTTTGCAGACGGGCGACGAATTCGCGACCGACCTCATAGTTGCGCTGGCGGATCATGGGGCCGAGCGCAACCACGATGTGGGCGCGATCGGCGCCGCAACGTTCCATGGCAGCGATGGTCGCCTCGATCACGCCGGTAAGCGCTCCGCGCCAGCCGGCATGGGCGGCGCCGACCACGCGCGCCCGTTGATCGGCGAACAGAATCGGGCCGCAGTCGGCGGTGGTGACCGCCACCGCCAATCCGGGAATTTGGCTGACGATGGCGTCCGCCTTCGGGCGCGCATCGGGGGGCCATGATCGCTCGGCGATCACCACGTCCGGCGAATGAATCTGGAATGCAGTCAGCAGCCGATCCGGCGTGACCCCGAGCGCGGTGGCCATGCGGGCACGGTTCTCGGTCACATCGCCAGCGCGGTCCTGCGATCCCAATCCGCCGTTGAGGCTCGCATACAATCCCTGCGATACGCCGCCCTCGCGGGTGAAAAAGGCGTGGCGGATGCCGGACAACGCCGACAGCGAAGCGGCCTGCAGCATGGCTGCCCCGCTCACGGCTCGAAGCCCGGCAGCGGCCCGAGCTTGCGGTGTGCGAAACCGATCGCCTTGAACAAGCGGCCCATGCCTTTGCCTTCGTCGCCGATCAGGCGTGCAAGCGCGGCATCGATCTCAAGCGCCTTATGGGCCGGGAGCGCCGCTTCGAGCGCGGCGGCTCGGGATTCGATACCAAGCCGGCGGAGGAATTCGCCCTGCTCGATCGGCCCGTGCGCCCGCGCCCCGATACTCTCGACCATCTGAGCCAGGGCCTGGAAGTCGACATGGGCGGTCAGGTCGACCAGTCCCGGCGCGGATAACGGGTCGGCATAGTCATGCCCACCGACTGCCTGCAGCGTATCGCCGGTGGCGCTTTCAGTATGGCCATAATCGATCACCAGCGCCGCGCCCTCCGACCGCACGACGCGGCGGCCGAGTTCGAGCATCGTGGGATCGGCGCGCCATTCGAAAATCTCGCCGATGGTCGCCTTGCGCGCTTTGGGCGGCAGCAGCTGCTCGAACTGGGGAATCGGATCGCGCGAAATGCTAAAGCGCAGATGGCCTTCATCGACGATCTTGACCACGCGTTCGTGCCAGCCGTCGGCGCATTGCACCGCCTGGTGGATCGGCAGCGTATCGAAAAACTCGTTAGCGACGATGATTGCTGGGCCATCCGGCACCTGGTCGAGCGACTGATGCCAAGTCACCGGCACGCCGATGCCGCCGAGCGACTGGCGCTGGCGCTGTTCGAGCACCGGGCTGATTTCGACAAAATGCACCACCACCGCTTCGCGGAAGGCGGGTACGGAGCGCGCGGCGCGCAACGCATCGGCCATCATGCTGCCGCGGCCCGGTCCGAGCTCCACCAGACGCACATTCGCCGGCTCGCCCATCTGATGCCAGACGGTGGCTGCCCATAGCCCGATCAACTCGCCGAACATCTGGCTGATTTCCGGGGCGGTGACGAAATCCCCCGTCGCTCCCAGCGGATCGCGGGTCATGTAGTAGCCGTGCTTCGGATGGCTCAGGCAAAGCGACATATATTGCCCGACCGGCATCGGGCCGGCCGCCGCAATGCGACGGCGGATTTCCGCTTCCAGTGCTGCAGGCTCTTCGGACATCGGTTATGCCGCACGGGGCTTGGTCTTGAGTGCGGCCACAATGAACGCGATCCCGGCGAGCATCAACGGCAGCGACAGCAGCATGCCCATGGTCATCCCGCCCCAGAGAAATCCGAGCTGCGGGTCGGGTTCACGAAATAACTCACAGATCGAGCGTGCGATCCCATAACCGAGCGCGAATACGCCGATAATGAGACCCGGCCGCCGCAATGCCCCCGCGCGCACCAGGATCGCAAGGACGACGAATAGGACCAGCCCCTCCAACATCGCCTCATAGAGTTGGCTCGGATGGCGGGGCAACGGTCCGGCCGCCGGGAACACCATCGCCCAGGGAACATCGCTCGGACGGCCCCACAGCTCGCCATTGATGAAATTGGCGAGGCGGCCGAGACAAAGTCCGATCGGTCCGGCGGCGCAGGTCACGTCGCCGAGCGACAGCATTGAGATGCCGTGCCGACGGGCAAACAGGATGACCGCGAGCACGCAACCGGCGAAGCCGCCGTGAAACGACATGCCGCCCTTCCAGATCTGCGCGATTTCCAACGGGTTGGCGGCGAAATAGCCGGGATTGTAGAACAGCACATAGCCCAGCCGGCCGCCGAGAATGATGCCGAGCGTCACCCAAATCACGAAGTCGTCGAAATCGGCGACGGTCATCGGCGCCCGCCCGCCCCATAATTTCGGCGACCGGATGATGGCGCGCGCATAGAGCCAGCCAGCGACAATGCCGACGATATAGGCCAGCGCATACCAGCGAATGGAGAACGGCCCGATGCTGATCAGCACCGGGTCGATAACAGGGAAGGGCAGAACGAACAGCGGCATCGACGGTCACCAGCCTGCCGCGTCAATGCGGGGAGTGCGACGCCGAAGTCAAGGCGTCAGGCGATCGCGACCGCAATGAGCCGTAATTTCGCGCCGACGGCGTGACGGTCGCGGCAGCCACCGGCGCCCCTAGCGCGCGGGATCAATCGTCGCGGCCAGGCGCTTGTTCGACAAAACCAATGCCGGCGGTATCGTAGCTCTCGCGATCTATTAGGATGAAGCTGCCGGTATCCTTGCCGTCGGCATAGCGATCGAAAGCGATCGGGCGATCGAGCTGCAGCGTGCAGTCTCCGATATCGTTGATCTGCAAGCAATCCGCCGCAACGGCCGACTGGGTGTCGAGATCGACCGCCCGCAGATCGGGCTCGACCGTCGCGGTTGCGCTGGCGGTGGCGAGCTTGAGCTGATAGCTGCGGCCGGGCGCCAGCGGGTTCTTGTCCATCCAAACGATACGGCAGGACAATCGGTCGGCGACGGCTGGCGGGCGCGCGCTATCGGCGATCAGATCGCCGCGCGAGGCGTCGACCTCGTCGGCCAGGGTGAGCGTCACCGATTGACCGGCGACGGCGCGCTCGACGTCACCGTCGAAGGTTACGATGCGGTCGACATGCGTGGTCTGTCCCGAAGGCGAGATCTGAACCGGCATGCCGGAGGACACTTTGCCACTCGCAATCAGTCCGCTATAGCCGCGGAAGTCCGAGTTGGGCCGGTTGACCCACTGGACCGGCATGCGAAACGGCCGTTGTTGCAGAGCGCCAGCGACCTCGACTTGCTCCAGATGCTGCAGCAGGGTCGGCCCGCGATACCAATCCATCTTGGGCGATCGGCCGACGACGTTGTCACCGCTGTGGGCGGCGATCGGAATGCAGACGATTTCCGCGTGATTGAGATTTTTTGCGAAGGCGCGGAAATCGGCCTCGATCCGGGCGAAGGCCTGCTCGGACCAATCCACGAGGTCCATCTTGTTGACCGCCAGCAGCACGTGGCGCACGCCGAGCGTGGACACGATCAGGCTGTGACGCTTGGTCTGGCGCGTCAGGCCGGCCTGCGCGTTGACCAGGAGCAGCGCGAGATCGGCGGTGGATGCGCCGGTCGCCATGTTGCGGGTATATTGCTCGTGCCCGGGCGCGTCGGCGACGACGAATTTGCGCTGCTCGGTGGTGAAGAAGCGGTAGGCAACGTCGATGGTGATCTTCTGCTCGCGTTCGGCGGCGAGCCCGTCGAGGATCAGCGCAAAATCCAGGTCCTTGCCCTGGGTGCCGAACTTTCGCGAATCGGCCTTCAGCGCATCCAACTGATCGTCGAACAGGTGCTTCGACTCGTACAGCAGCCGTCCGATCAGGGTCGATTTACCGTGATCGACCGAGCCGCAGGCGATGAAACGCAGCAGGCTCTTGCGCTCCTGGCGGCGCACGAAGTCGTCGAGCGCGAACGCGTTGGGATCGGGTCGGGCGGTCATCAGAAATAGCCTTCTTGTTTCTTGCGCTCCATCGAGGCAGCGCCGTCGCGATCGATCACCCGGCCGCGCCGCTCCGAAAAGCGGCTCCCGACCGTCTCGCGGACGATGTCGGCGACGCTCGCCGCATTGCTTTCGATCGCTCCCGTCAGCGGATAGCAGCCGAGGGTGCGAAACCGGACGGTCTTGATTTCCGGCTGTTCGCCGCGCGGCATCGGCAAACGGTCGTCGTCCGCCATGATCAGAGTGCGGTCGCGTTCGACCACCGGACGCGGGGCCGCGAAATAGAGCGGGACTACCGGAATTCGCTCCTGGTGGATGTAAAGCCACACGTCGAGCTCGGTCCAATTCGACAGCGGAAACACCCGAAAGCTTTCGCCCTTGCGCTTGCGCCCGTTGTAGAGCCGCCACGGTTCGGGCCGCTGCCGCTTCGGATCCCAATGATGCTGCGCATTGCGCAGCGAAAACACTCGTTCCTTGGCGCGCGACTTCTCCTCGTCGCGCCGGGCGCCGCCCAGCGCCACGTCGAACCGGTGCGAATCGAGGGCCTGCCGCAGCGCCTGGGTCTTCATCACGTCGGTGTGCAGCTCCGAGCCGTGCGTGATCGGATTGATGCCGCGCGCCAGCCCTTCGGTGTTCACATGGACGATGAGATCGAGATCGAGTTCCCGCACCCGCCGGTCACGGAAGGCGATCATGTCGCGGAACTTCCAGGTGGTGTCGACATGCAGCAGGGGAAATGGCAGCCGGCCCGGGTAGAACGCCTTTAGCGCCAGATGCACGAGGACGGATGAATCCTTGCCGATGGAATAGAGCATCACCGGGTTGTCGCTCTCGGCGACCGCCTCGCGGATGATGTGGATGCTTTCCGCTTCGAGCTGCGCCAGGTGCGTCAGCGTGGCGGGCGGGCGGCGGCGTGCCGCGGGGGCAGCCGCGGGCGTGTCGTCGGGAAGATCGGCGATGGGTTCGAGCAGGGCCATGGGATCAGTTTTCGTGTTCGACGAGTGAAAGGCGGGGATTTGCTTGGCCGCTATTGCGCGATGCGTGACTGTGCAGCCCGCACTCCTTTTTTTCCTCCTGTTCCCACCACCAGCGGCCGGCGCGTTCCGGCTCGCCCGCTGCGACCGCGCGGGTGCAAGGCGCGCAACCGATCGACAGGAAGCCGCGATCATGCAGCGTGTTGTAGGGGATGTGATGGTCGCGCACGAAGTTGGCGACGCGCTCACGCGTCCAATCCAACAGGGGATTTACCTTGAGCACGCCGTGGACCGCATCGACCGCGGCATAGGGCTTCGTGGCACGGCCACTCGACTGCTCCGCGCGCAAGCCGGTGATCCAGCCTTTGGCACCGGCGAGGGCGCGGCCCAGCGGCTCCACCTTGCGCGCGCCGCAGCAGGCGATCCGCGCATCCAGCGAGGCGTAGAAACCATTGATCCCCTGCCGCGCCACCAGGGCCTCGACGGCGCGCTGCTCCGGGACCAAGACGCCGATGCGCCGGCCGTAGCGCCGCTCGGTTTCCGCCCATACCGCATAGGTCTCAGGAAACAGCCGCCCGGTGTCGAGCGTAACCACCTCGATCGCCAGATCGCGATCAAACAGAGCGTGGGCGATGGCCTGATCCTCGAGGCCGAAGCTGGTGGTGAATACGATCCGGCCCGCGATCGCGTTGCGGATGGCGGCCAGCCGATCCGCCAGATCAAGCGCCGCAAAGTCCGCCGCCAAGCGGGCGGCCGTGTCAGTCCGCGCGGCGGCCGGTTTCGGAGCGGGGGTTTCTGGTCTGATAGGCAGGTTTCTGGCCACAAGGAACCTCAATTTCAGGCGTAATAGAATATTTTTCGCTTCTGTGACATAGTTTTATGAGAAATAAGGAAATAATTCTTCGTAAGTAAATTTTTTACAAAATATATTCTGTTTTTCTGACACGGGCCGGTCCGGAAATCCGGCCCTGGCGCGAACTGCCGGCATGGCGCGACCTTGCGTCGGCGCATGACGAACGCCATTTTGCGCCAGCGGAGCCGGCGACGCGGAGAGCAGAATGACTCAGACCACCAACCGTTTTTTCGACGAAGTGGCGCGGCTGATGAACGATGCCGCCGGCGTCGCCCAAGGCGTCCGCCGCGAATTCGATACGCTGTTTCGCACCCAGGCCGAACGCATCCTGCGCGAGCTCGACGTGGTTCAACGCGAAGAATTCGAGGCGGTGAAAGACATGGCGCGGCTGGCGCGCGAGGAGAATGAGGCGCTGAAAGCCCGCATCGCGGCACTCGAGGCCAAGCTCAGCGGAGCCAAGGACACACCGCCGACGATGCCGGGCCAGGCGCCCGGCATCGTCTGACGCGCTCGATCCCTTGCTCCGGCGCTGTTGCGAGGCGCCGTCAAGTAACGGCCAAGTAACCGCCGGCGGCCTGCGTTTCTTGTCATTCTTCGGCGCGGCCGCTATAAGCGCGCGCAATCCGCGGCTCCGACACCCCTGGAGGCATGCCGCGCTAGTTCATGAGGATTAGGACATGGCGACCGTCAAAGAGTTGAAGGCGACGGCGCGTCCGCGGGCCGGCAAGGGGGCCGCCCGCGCGGAGCGTCGAGCCGGCCGCGTGCCGGGCGTGATCTACGGCGAGAACAAGCCGCCGCTGACCATTTCGGTGGACCACGACGAGCTCAAGCAGCGCATTTATGCGGGGCGCTTTCTCACCACGATCTACGATCTGGAGATCGATGGCGCCAAGCACCGCGTGATCCCCCGCGATTTCCAGCTCGATCCGGTCAAGGATCTTCCGATTCACGTCGATTTCCTGCGGCTCGGCGAAGGCGCCACCATCCGCGTGCGGATTCCGGTGCACGTGCTGAATGCGGAACAGGCGCCCGGGATCAAGCGCGGCGGCACGGTCAATATCGTGACCCATGCGGTCGAAGTCATGGTTCCGGCGGACGCCATTCCGGAATCGATCGACGTCGATATTTCCGACCTTGATATCAACTATTCGAAGCATCTGAGCGACGTCACGCTGCCGTCGAATGTGCGCGTGATCGGGAAAATCGATCAGACGCTGGTGACCATCGTGCCGCCATCGGGATACGCGGAAGAAATGAAGGCGGCGGCGGAGGCGGCGGCTGCCGCGGCTGCTGCTGCAGCGGCAGCGGCCGCAGCCGGTGTGGTTCCGGCCGAAGGAGCGCCGGGCGCTGCGCCCGGCGCGGCTCCTGCTCCGGGAGCGGCTGCGGCGGGAGGCGCGCCGGCAGCGGGCGCGCCCGCGGGGGACAAAGGCAAGAAGTAAGCGTCCTGCTTGTCAGCGACCTGCGGCCCGGCGCGCTCGGGCAGGATTTGACTCATGCTGCTCTTCGTCGGGCTCGGCAATCCCGGTTCTCGTCACGCCGGCAACCGCCACAATGTCGGTTTCATGGCGGTGGAGTCAATCGCCAAGCGTCACGGCATCGGCCCGTGGCGGCGGCGGTTTCAAGGGGTCGCCGCGGAAGGACCGATCGCGGGCGAGCGCGCGGTGCTGCTATTGCCGGGCACCTTCATGAACGAATCCGGACGGGCGGTCGGCGAAGCGGCGAATTTCTACAAGCTCGGCCTGCAGGACATCGTCGTGTTCCACGACGAGATCGACCTGACGCCGGGAAAAGTGCGGGTCAAAACCGGTGGCGGCGTTGCCGGTCACAACGGGTTGCGCTCGATCTCGGCCCATATCGGCAACGACTATCGCCGCGTTCGCATCGGCGTCGGTCATCCCGGCGACAAGGATCTGGTGCACGCCCACGTATTGAGCGATTTCGCCAAGAGCGAACGCGAATGGGTTGCGGCGCTGTGCGACGTCATCGCCGCCGACGCCGGCCTGCTGGCGAAAGGCGGTGACGCCAGTTTTCAGAACAAGGTCCATCTCGCCATGCAGGCGAAGGGCTTCTTCAATCCAAAGGATTCCGACCCGCAAACCGATTGATCGCTCCGCGGAGCGCGCTGAAAAGAGAAAAATTCCATGGGATTCAAATGCGGCATCGTCGGCCTGCCGAATGTCGGCAAGTCGACGCTCTTCAATGCGCTGACCGAGACGGCGGCGGCGCAGGCTGCCAACTATCCGTTCTGCACCATCGAGCCGAATGTCGGCGAGGTGGCGGTGCCGGACCCACGGTTGGAGAAGCTCGCAACGCTGGCAAAGTCCGAGGCGATCGTGCCGACGCGGCTGTCGTTCGTCGATATCGCCGGGCTGGTGCGCGGCGCCTCCAAAGGGGAGGGGCTCGGCAATCAATTCCTTGCCACCATCCGCGAGGTTGACGCCATCGCCCATGTGGTGCGCTGTTTCAAGGATGACGACGTCACCCATGTGGAAGGCAAGGTCGATCCGATCGCCGACATCGAGACCGTCGAGACCGAGCTGATGCTGGCCGATCTCGAAAGCCTGGAAAAGCGTATCGACACGCTGGAGAAACGCGCGCGCGGCAACAACGAAGATGCCAAGGAGGCCAAGGAGGCGCTCGATCTGGTCAACCGCGCGCTGGTTCTGCTGCGGCAAGGCAGGCCGGCGCGTTTCGTGGAACGCAAGCCGGAGGAGGAGAAGGCTTTCCACAACCTCGGCCTGCTCACCTCGATTCCGGTGCTCTATGTGTGCAACGTCGATGAGGCGTCGGCCGCAACCGGCAACGAATTCTCCCGCCAGGTCGAGCAGCGGGCAAAGGACGAAGGCGAAGGCTGTGTCGTGATCTCGGCCCAGATCGAGGCCGAGATCGCCACCTTACCGCGCGGCGAGCGCGATCACTTCCTGGCCGATCTCGGATTGCAAGAGCCCGGCCTCGATCGGCTGATTCGCGCCGGCTATGCGTTGCTCGGTCTCGCCACCTATTTCACCGCCGGCCCCAAGCAGACGGCGGCCTGGACCGTCGCCCGCGGTACCAAGGCGCCGCAGGCGGCCGGCGTGATCCACACCGACTTCGAGCGCGGCTTCATCCGCGCCGAGACCATCAGCTATGACGACTATGTGGCATTGGGCGGCGAGGCCGGCGCGCGCGACGCCGGCAGGATGCGGCTTGAGGGCAAGGATTACGTGGTAGCCGATGGCGACGTCATGCACTTCCGCTTCGCGACGTGACTACATCTGACCGCGGTTGCGGATCGCTCCGAGGTGCTCGTTGATGCGGAACATGATGAGCACGAACTCCGCCGCGATGCGCGCGAAGATCACGCCCATGAAGATTCCAACCAGACTGGCGATGACTAAAAACAGCCCGCCAAACGGGCTGACGAACATCATGGCCAGGCCGGACAGGATGCCGGACAGGCCGAACAACACCGAAATGCCGACCGCAAGCCAATAAAAAATCTTGATGATCGATGGCGTGATGAAACGTTCCCACTGGAACAGGTCGCGAAAGTCGAACATGTGTCCTCCTGTCGACAATGGCGGCACAGGCCATCTAAGGCCTGCACTGAGCCGTGCCAGCGGTTGCCCCTCGCAAGGCGGCGATCACCGACGCTTCCAGCTTGCGGCGCCGATTCCGTAAATCCGAATGGCGGCGGGAGACTGCACCCGCGGCCCCGGCCGGTCAATCGAGGTTACAGCGTTGCGCCCGCCGATAGCGGCGGCGGGTTTCGCGAAAATGGCCCCGTATCGGGGCCTTTTTTTGTCAGGAGGACGATTGGGTTGCGCCGGCTATTGCGTCCCGTCGGCAACCCATTTGCTGACGGCGGTGGGCAGGATGTCGAGATAGGGTCCCATGAAAAAGGCTTCGCCGGTCCCGTCGCCAAAGTATCGATCGTAGGCATCGATCATCGCGCGCACCGGGCCGACGCACGAGCTCATCGACTCGACAATCAGATCCCCGAGATTGCCACCCGCGATCTTGGCGAAGCGCGCGTCTGCCGCCACCGTCCGGGCGATGCAGTCGGTTGCCGAGCGCAGCAGCGGCTGAATGGCCGCCTGCTTTTGCTGGGCCGACATATGGAACAGCGAGCGCGGCTCGACGCTCGGACCGGTGGCCACGCTGACCACCAGTGATACCGCCGCCAGATGTGCAAGAATCATGCGATTCACCCACCCCCGCGCGATTTTAATGAATAAGTTTCAGCCCGAAATGGTTAATTTTTACTTCCTGCCTGGCGAAAGGGAAATTCTGCCCCCTGTGTGGTCTCAGGGTCACACCTACGGAACTCTGTTCCCCCGGTGGCGTTGTGGGCGCGGGGGAGCAGAGGAGCGTGTGATGGCGGACAACAGCGGAACAAGTTTTCTCGGATTCATTGTCGGCGGTGTGGTGGTGGTGCTCGCGATTTTAGTGTTCGCAATTTACAGCGGAAATCTGGGTGGCGGCAGCAGCAGCACCGTGAAGGTGGAATTGCCGAAGCCGTCAGCGCCCAAGTGAATCTCAGTCAACGACATCCTTTGCGGTATCGTGAGTTGCACGGCGGCGCAGAGCAGCGCTGCCGTGCAACCGTATTTCGTTTCCATCGTTAGCTGGTTGGAGCGGACCATGTCACGCCATTGCCGGTTCGGTGTTGCAGGCGCGGTCGTGTTGGCATTGTTTTGGGTTGCGCCGGTGCGGGCCCAGACGCCTGCCGTGGATAGCGGCTCTGCTCCCGCGCTCGAGCTCAATGCAGGGCAGCAGCAGACGATCTATCAGAGCATCAGCGCTACGCAGAAGAATCATTCCGCACCGGTCGGATTCCGCGCGGCGGTCGGTGCCAATGTGCCGGATGCAATCGAATTGCAGCTGGTCTCCGATACGCTCGCCGGCATCGTTCCAGCAGCAAAAAATTTGCAGGTGGCGATGGTCGAGCGGCAGGTCATCCTGGTCGAGCCGAAGTCGAAGACGGTCGTTGCCGTCATCACCCACGGTCAGTAGTAGCCCTGGTGCCCGCTCCGTGCGGAACTCGGCATCAGGGGTGACGTTGCCGTCACAGCGATACCAACCCGAGGGCAACATGCCGGAGCGCAGCAACCCCGTCGTCGACAGGTCCAGGTCGAATCATGATCCCCGAGGACCAATGACGCCGACGCAGGCGTCCGATCTCAAGCGCCTGTCGGAAGACGCCCGCGAGCCGGAAGCCTTCCGCACCAAGCTGACCGAGGCTGAAGCCGCCGTTCGCATCGAAGCATTGAAAGCCAAGCTTCGACTGCAGGATGGGCCGCCGCACACGCTTTAGCTGCGCTCATCTGTGTAACGAAAACGGCCGTGAAGAACTGCCGATGAAGAACCAGCTACGGCCAGTGCCAGCGCATGACCGAAGCCACCGCTTCCGGCAGCGGGACTAGCGACAGCAGCCACTCATTGTCGATGGACAACGTCACGGTGCCCAGCAGCGATATGACGGTGGCGAGGATCATCTTGCCGCCGAAAATCTCATGGTGCGGGTTGAGCAGCTTGGCGAACCAATAGCGGAACAGCAGCTGTAATTGCACGAGAGCAACGACCACCGACACCGGCGCCAGCGCGAACGCCATGTAGAGAAACATCTGCGAGATGCAGACGAAGACGCCGGAGAAGGTGAACCATTTCACCGATTCCGGGCGGATGGCGGCAAGATGGCGGAACTGGCCCGGCCACAGCAGGAACAGCGCAATCGCCACCGAGGCCGCCGTATAGGAGATCAGGCCGGCCACCAGGCCGCCGCTGGCGCCGGTATTCTCGACCAGCGGCCGGATCATGATCGGCGTCACGCCGTACACTGCGGCCGAGAGCAGCGCAAAGAAATAGCCCTGAGCATAGAGCGGATGAAAGGCCGGCGGCATGCCGGACTCCACCGGCTTCGCCACTTCGGCCGGTGCGGTGTTGGTGCTGCTGCGCGCCGGCGGTTCGGCGTCCTTGGTGAGCAGCGGGCCGACCACCACCATGGCGATTCCCAGCACGCGCAGCACCGTGAACGACTCGTTCAGAACCAGTACGGCCAGCGCGAGCGTGATCACCAGGCTGAGCTGGATCACCGGCGCCGACAGATTGGCGCCGATCGCTTGCGCCGCCCGGTAGTTGCAGTAGCGGCCGGCGACGAAGTGCAGCACGCCCACGAAGCTGAGCACAAAGATCGCCTGCGCGGAGAACTCGGCAATTGCCGTGATCGCGCCGGAGCCGACCGCGGCCAACAGGAAGATCGGCACGCCGATCGGCACCGTGATCGCCAGCGCCTGCGACACCGAGCCGGTCAGCACGCCGCGCCGCAAGCTTGCACTGTTGAAGGCGAAAGTGGCCGCAGACAGTGCGGCGAGGATGATGCCGAGCAAGGGGAGGGCCTCTGCGGGATAAGCAATCGGTAACGTTATTGAAAAGTGAAGCTGGGGCAAGTGCGTTGACGAAACGCTCAAGGGTTTCGCGCGTTAACGAAGCAGGAGGGGACGTGAACTAGCCTCTGGATACCCACGGAGGATATTATGCGACCCTCATTGCGTCATGCAGCGATCGTATTCGCGCTTCTGGCCGGCGTCGGCGTGGCCGCGACTCAGGACGGTACCGTCGGCACGACCGATGGCCTGGCCACTCCGCCGGCCGCCAGTGATGTGACCGGCAGTCTCGGTCCGACGATCGCCGATCGCCCGTCCAACCATCTCCCTTTGAGCGACGAGCAGCTCAGCCGCGTCCATGACGGCGTGATGCGCGCCGGTGTGCCGACCGCCAAGGTGGCGGAGCCGGACGCCGCCGCTGTGCCGGGACATGTCACGCTGCAGCAGCTCCCGGATCCGGTCACACGCGAGATCCCGCTGCTGAAAGGCTACAGCTTCGTCAAGCTCGACGACCGCATCCTGGTGGTGAGCCCCGCGACCCGTTTGGTGGTCGCGGAAATTCCACGCTACCAACTGCTGCAGTAAGATCGGGCGCTAACGGTTAGCCGCGCTGCGGGAATTTCCTGCATCTCGCCATTGCGCCAGATTGTCGGCGATGATCTTGGTCGACTGCATCGCCGATTGGCTCAGATGCGCGTATTGCGAAATCTCCCGCTGAACGCGCATGCCTTCGCTGTGCAACAACTCCCGTACCGTCTTGAGCTCCCCGATGAGCCGGTCGATCTCTTGAATCGAGGTCCCGGCCACCCGCTGGATCAGAGAATTGATATTGTTGGTGACGAGGTCGCCCTCGGATTCCGTATTTCGCCGCAAGGGAGCGACGTCGCGGCGGACAAATTCACGGATTTCGCCTTCCATTTCGGGTGCGGCGGGCTGATCGAGATCGGCGGATTTTGCGGATTGGGTCGCAGTCATTTGAGGTCCCCCGTTCACAGCGATTGAATGTGCACCCCGATTGCCGCATGCGAATGTGACCGCTTCGGGGCCATTTTTGGCTGAATCCCCGTCCGTCCCCACCAACCCGCCATCATCAAGGGCTGATCTTTTGGGGGCCACAAAATGGCCGTCAGTAGGGTGCGGAACCGCGTGCGCAAGCGAACGTTGGGCGATTGGCAGTCGGAGCCAAGGAGGCCACCATGAGGTCGCTTTATGTTGCGTTCGGCGTCGCGCTGATGGTGAGCACCGCCCAGGCGCAGACCGTCATCAGCCGCGAAGTGTCGCAGGAACCGGTCGAGACCGTCGTGACCCGAGGTCCCGATGGCAGCACCGTGGTCACCCGCCAGCCGCTATCGAGCGGCGCCATTGTCGAAGGCGCCATTGTCGAAGAGGTGATGGCGTCGCCCGCACCTATCCACATCGAAGAGCCGCTGCCCCGGGTCACCACCCGCCGGGTTACCACCACCGTTCGTCCGAATGGCGGCACGACAGTGCGCAGCAACCGTGTCGTGACCCAACCGGCGCCGCGCGCTCGCGCCCAGGCGCGCACGATCACGCGCGAAACCGTGCGCACGGTGCGGGAGCCGCTGGCGCTGACTCCCGTGCAGCGCCAGATCATCTATCGCACCATCGTGCAGCGTGAGGTCTATAACCCGCCCGCGCATATCGTCGCCGCTCCCGTGGCGCGGCCGCCGGCGCTGATCGACTCGCCCCATACGGCGCGGGCCAGCGCGCTGCCGCCGGCGCCGATCGTCGGCACGCGGGTGTCAGCAGTCGAGAGCTATGCCATGGTTCCGGAGGCAGTGGCGGTGCAGGTGCCGGCCACGCGGCCCTACCGATACATGGTGATCAACGATCGCCTGCTGCTGGTCGATCCGGTGACCAGCACCGTGGTGGCGGATATCACCGACGACTAGCGGATCGGCGCCCCACCGCGGAATTGGGCCGATTGTGGCCTGTTTTCGGGCCTTTGCCATTGTTATGCCGCAGGATGGCACAAATCGGCCGCCCAGGCGTTGTCTTGACGGTCATCAATTTCACGGGAGGCTTTCATGCAGCCCTTATTTCGTTATGGCTTTCGTTATGGCGTGAGCGTGCTGGCACTCGTCGCCGGTGTCGGCATTGCAACGGCGCAGCAGCCGGCGGTGAATGACGGCAAGCAGCCGGCGATAACTGGCGGCAAGCAATTGCAGGATCCGAAAGCGGAGGAAGACCAAAAGAAGGCGCAGCAGACACCCTCCGGCAAGCTTGGCACCAATGAGCCAAGCACGCTGGCGCCCACCGAAAAGCCCAAGGACAGCGCAGTGCTTGAGGACGGCAAACTGACGGCCGCGGGTTCGCCGGGGGACAGCCAGACCGTGCCGGCCAAGTTCTCCCAGCGCAACGCCGCGCTCGACGCGCTTCCGACCATGGCGCAACCGCTGCCGCTCACCGACCAGCAGAAGCAGCAGATTTTCGCCGCGGTGAGCAAGTCGAACGCGCCGGTCGCGACCACCGCTGCCAAGCCGGCGGATCAGTTGCCCATGTCGGTGGCGCTCAATGACCTGCCGGCCGACGCGGCCCAGCAGGTGCCTTGGGCGAAGGACTACAAATTCGTCAAGCTCACCGACAAGGTGCTGGTTGTCAGCGCCAACAACAGGATCGTGGTGGGTGAGATCGGTAAATAGCCGGCGGGCGCAAGCCCACTGACAGCAATGACGCCGCCGGAGCGGGCGCTCCGGCGGCCCTTTGTTGAGCGTGGTCGCTCGCCGGCCTTCGCGCCGGCCTACTTCTTTCCGTAGGGATTGGAACCCGGCTGATTCTGGTTCTGCGCCGCTCCGAACGGGGACGCAGGCTGGGCGCCCTTTTTCTTTTGATTGTGTTCCGCTTTCGGCTTCTTCTTTTCCTTGTTGCTTCGCATCTGACCTTTCGCCATGGCGTCCTCCTTGGTGACCGGGTTGCTGGCCTTCAAAGTCCTATCCTACCGCAACACCGCTGGACTGCGCGAGAGCGACGGCGCCTTTTAGGTGTGCGGAACCAGGCCATTGTTCGCTTCGATAGTAGCCTCGCCCCGGCTACCGCCCGCGCGGCTTCCAGCCGCCGCGCATGCCGGCGCGGCCGGATGTCGAGCGCGGACCGCGGGCCGGGATCGACTCCACGCCGGGGCCCATTTCGTCGAGGGTGGGTTTGCGCGGCGCTTCGCGCTTTCCGCTCATGCCGGGCCGATGCACCTGCACCTCGTGGGAGTGGGCAATGCCCATCTCGTCGAGGCTCGGCTTGTGGACTTTGCTGCGTCCTGCGCCGCGCGACCCTGGCCCGCGCGGCGAGGGTAGCCGCACCACCTTGGCGGTGGGATCGTCCACCACGGCCAATTCCGTGGCGCGCAGGCGCTTGAGCTCGTCGCGTAGCCGCGCCGCCTCCTCGAAATCGAGATCGGCGGCGGCCTCGCGCATGCGCTTCTCCAGATCGCCGATCACGGCCTCGAAATTGTGTCCGATGGTGGCGGCTTCCTCGAATTCGCCCGCGTCGCCGGCGCCGGTCGAGACCAGCACATGGTCGCGCTCGTAGACGCTCGACATGATGTCGCCGATCGATTTCTTGATGCTCTCCGGCGTGATGCCGTGCTCGGTATTGTACGCCGCCTGTTTCTCGCGCCGCCGCCCGGTCTCCGCCATGGCGCGCTCCATCGAGCCGGTCACTTTGTCCGCATAGAGGATCACCCGGCCATCCACATTGCGCGCGGCGCGGCCGATGGTCTGGATCAGCGAGGTCTCGCTGCGCAAAAAGCCTTCCTTGTCGGCGTCGAGAATGGCGACCAGGGCGCATTCGGGAATGTCGAGGCCCTCGCGCAACAGATTGATCCCGACCAGGGCGTCGAAGGCGCCGAGCCGTAGATCGCGGATGATCTCGATGCGCTCCAGCGTGTCGATGTCGGAATGCATGTAGCGCACCCGAATGCCCTGCTCATGCAGGTATTCGGTCAGATCCTCGGCCATGCGCTTGGTCAGCACGGTGACCAGCGCGCGGTAGCCCCGCGCCGCTACTTGGCGCACTTCGCCGACCAGGTCGTCCACCTGCATGCGCGCGGGGCGCACATCCACCGGCGGATCGATCAGGCCGGTCGGGCGGATGACTTGCTCGGCAAACACGCCGCCGGCTTGCTCCACCTCCCACGGCCCGGGCGTTGCGGACACCGCCGTCGTCTGCGGACGCATGGCGTCCCATTCTTCAAAGCGCAGCGGCCGGTTATCCATGCAGGAGGGCAGGCGGAAGCCGTATTCGGCGAGCGTGGCCTTGCGCCGGAAGTCGCCGCGGAACATGCCGCCGAGCTGCGGCACGGTGACATGGCTCTCGTCCACGAACACCAGCGCATTGTCGGGGACATATTCGAACAGAGTAGGCGGCGGCTCGCCTTCCTTGCGGCCGGTCAGATAGCGCGAATAGTTCTCGATACCGGCGCAGCTGCCGGTCGCCTCCATCATTTCGAGATCGAACAGCGTGCGCTGCTCCAGCCGCTGCGCCTCCAACAGGCGCCCGCTGCCGTTGAGCTGTTCGAGCCGCCAGCGCAGCTCATGCTTGATGCCGGAAATCGCCTGGATCAGCGTCGGGCGCGGCGTGACATAGTGCGAATTGGCGTAGACCTTGATGAATTCGAGCTCATCGGTCTTCTGGCCGGTGAGCGGATCGAACTCCTCGATCGATTCCACCTCGTCGCCGAACAGCTTCACCCGCCAGGAGCGGTCCTCGTAGTGCGCCGGGAAAACGTCGATGGTGTCGCCGCGCACCCGGAAAGTGCCACGGGTGAAATCGCCGCCGGTGCGCTTGTATTGCAACGCCACCAGGTCGGCGATCAACTGCCGCTGGTTGATGCGCTCGCCGCGTTTGAGCGAAAAGGTCATCGCCGAATAAGTTTCCACCGAACCGATGCCGTAGATGCACGAGACCGAGGCCACGATGATCACGTCGTCGCGCTCGAGCAGCGCGCGCGTCGCCGAATGGCGCATGCGGTCGATCTGCTCGTTGATCGATGAATCCTTCTCGATATAGGTGTCGGTGCGCGGGATATAGGCTTCCGGCTGGTAGTAGTCGTAATAGGAGACGAAATACTCGACCGCGTTGTCGGGAAAGAACGACCTGAACTCGCCGTAGAGCTGCGCTGCCAGCGTCTTGTTGGGCGCCAGGATGAGCGCCGGGCGTTGCACCTGCTCTATCACCTTGGCCATGGTGAAGGTTTTTCCGGAGCCGGTGACGCCGAGCAGCACCTGGGTGCGGTCGCGGCGGCGGACGCCGTCGACCAGATCGGCAATGGCCTGCGGCTGGTCGCCCTTGGGCTCGAATTCCGATTTGAGCACGAACGGCCGGCCGCCTTCGCTCTTCTCCGGCCGCGGCGGGCGATGCGGTACCCATGTCGTGGCGGTGAATTCCGGCCGCCCCTCGCGCAGCAGTTTCTCCAGCGCCTCGGCGGTGGCGGCGACGCCGAGCCCGGCCATCCCGCGCGCAACCGGCGCGCTCTCGTCGCCATCGACGCCGAGCGCGCGCGCCAATTCAGGGGACGCCTCGCGCAGTTCGGCATTGTCGCGATAGGACGCCTGCGGTGCCTCGGAAAATCCCTTCGGCGTCGACTTGCGGGCGGTGTGAGCGGCGGCAAAATCCGCGCGCCGGTCGAAGGAGTTGTCGGGCGGCGGCTTAAGCCCGGTCTGTGCGCCTAATCCGGCCGTGCCTTTTTCGATCCCCGGGTTCAGCAATTCCGCCAGCGCCGGCGATATCGGCGGCACTTGCTCACGCGCCGCCTTGGCGCGCGTTGGGCGCGCGGGATCGCGTGGTTTTTTCGGTTTGCCGGGCGGCTTGGCCATGAAGAGCAATATGGGCAGCAGCGGGCGGCGGGGAAAGGGTATGTGGGCGATCGGCCTATAGCCTGCGCGCGGTATTGCCCTTGAACAGGATCGGTCCGGTGGGCCGTCCGGTCGGCGAGCCACCCTCCGGCTCGAGCGTGATTTCGAACAACTGATCGGGCTGCGGCTGCGGCACCGTGCTCAGTGTCAACGGCAGGGTCTGCGCCTGAGGCATCAGGCCGACGGAAACCGGCCCGCGTTCTTTGCTCGGCAGGGTCCAGACCTGCAGCGCGCGGCCGAGCGGCACCGGAATATTGCTGATCGGCATCAAAGTGGCGCGGCCGTCGGCAAACACTTCGACCACGGCGCCCGGCCGGTCGCCGTCCAGCAGGACCGCGATCATGGTGGGCGCACGCCCGGCCTGCCGGATGGTCGCTGCCAGCGCCACCGCCAGCAGCAGCACCGCGAGCGACGCGCCGACGGCGGTGGCGCGCAATGCCGGCAGGCTGTCCCACAGCCATTCGCGCCAGCTCGAACGCAACGGCGCCGCCACCGCCGACGTCGTCGGCAGCGCCTGCTCGATCCTGTGCCAGATGTTTTCCCCGACTTGATGGGTTTCGGCGCTGTGGTCGAAATCCGAGAAACGCGTCCGCCAGGCTTCCACCTCGCGGGCAAAACCGGAATCGGAGCGCAGCCGCCGCTCGACCAGGGCCAGAGCGGGACCCTCGAGCAAGCCGAGCACATATTCGGCGGCCAGCAATCCGTCGGGGCGATCGGGAGTCATCCCATGCACTCCCGCAAGGAGGCCAGGCTGCGCCGCAGCCAGCTTTTCACGGTGCCGAGCGGAAGCCGCAGCCGGCCGGCCAGCTCGCCGTGGCTGAGGCCGTGCACATAGGCGAGCACGACCATCGCGCGTTTATTCCCGTCGAGATGTTCGAGGCAGCGGCGCAAGGCGCTGCTTTCCGGCAGCCGCGCCGTGGCCGACGCGGCATCGAGCTCGATTTCGGCGACGTCCTCGTCGGGGCTGAAGCGGCCCTCGTCGCGCAGAATCGAGATCGCCCGGTTGCGCAGGATCGCATAGAGCCACGAGCGCGCCGCGCCGCGTTGCGGATCGAAGCTGCGCGCCGCCTGCCACACATTGACGAAGGTGTCGTGCACGGCTTCCTCGGCGAGTTCCGGCCGCCGCACGATCCGGCGCGCGACGCCCGCCATGCGTGCCGCCTCGATGTCATAGATGACCCGCAAGGCGGCGCGCTCGCCGGCCGCGCAACGGGTGAGCGCGGCTGCCACCTGAGCCTCCAGAGCGCCTTGCTGCCCGGCGACGGTCATTTCGGATCGGCCTCGCCTGTGTTGTTCCAGCGGCGAGCAGACCCCCGCCGTTCGCCACTATACGCAGCGGATGCGCGATCGGATGCAGCCCCGCACTTTTTTTTGATGCCGCATCCGAAGGCCGCAGCCAGCGGTATCCGGAAGGTGGCCACAATGGCGCACGCGACACTCAAGGAGATGCATTATGAAGTATTTGACGGTATTGGCCGCCTCGGCGGCTTTGCTGAGCGGCGTAGCCTCGAGCGAGGCCGCGCAGGTCGCCGCCCTGTGGGGCGACAACACCATTTCCATTGTCGACACCGACCAGAAAAAGGTGGTGAAGACCTGGAAGATCAACGGCGTGAATGGCCAAGTGCTGGGCATCGATGTCCGCCCGGCGGACGGCATGCTGTATGGCGTCGTCGCCGACGGCACGGTGGTGACCATCGATCTCGCCTCCGGCCAGGCCACCCAGAAATCCAAGCTCGACATGATGCTGCCGGCCGGCGCCATGGCCACCGTCGACTTCAATCCGGCAGCCGACCGGTTGCGCATCATCGGCAGCGACGGCAGCAACCTGCGGGCCAATGTCGACGACGGCAAGGTGACCAAGGACGGCAATCTGAAATTTGCCGACGCCGACGCCAACAAGGGCAAGACTCCGAAGGTGATCGCCGGCGCCTATACCAATTCGTTCAAGGGCAGCAAGGACACCGCCCTGTACGACATCGACGGCACGGTCGGCGCGGTGTTGCGGCAGGCGCCGCCCAATGACGGCGTCCTCAACACCGTCGGCATGCACGGCGTCACAGGCGATACCGTCGCGTTCGACATCTGGTCGGACGGCAAGGGCGGCAATGAGGCCTGGCTGCTGGCCGGCGACACGCTTTACAAGATCGACCTCGCCAGCGGCAAAGCGACCTCGGTCGGCAAAATCGGCGGCGTGCAAGGCCCGGTGCGCGACATGGCGATCTTGCCCGCGATGTATTGACCGCAGTACGCTGAAGACCCTCCACTCCGTGCTGTTGCAGGCGGAGTGGAGGGGGCTATTCGCTCTCTAGCAACGCGCCCTTGCCTAGTGGCGCGCTATCGAGCGACGTAGTACTCACCTTCCCATGACACTCGTCGATGCAATTGGAACCCTGGGCGGCACGCTCACCACCCTGTGCTGGCTGCCGCAGGTGGTGAAGGCGGTGCGCGAGAAGGACACCCGCTCCATTTCGCTGCCGACCTTCATCGTGCTGTCGATCGGGCTCGTGTGCTGGGTGATCTATGGCTTGGGGCGGGCCGATCCGGTGCTGATCGGCGCCAATGCCTTGTCGCTCGCCTTCGTGTTCACCATCCTGCTGTGCAAGCTGCGTTACGGATGAGCGCGCAAGCTATCCTCAATCCACGAGGTGCGGAATCTTCGGCCGCTCGCCCTGCGCCTTGCCGCTGATCGGCGGGCGCGGCAGCGTTGAGCTCCCCGCCACCATCACGAAGCTATGGTCGAGCGAATACCACGGCCCCTCGACGTCCGGCGCGGGCGCCGGCTCGTTCTCATGCAGCACGTAGTTGCCGAGCAGGTGGCGAGTGACGCCGAACTGCACGTCGGTCTCGATATATTCGTCGTCCGGTACGTAGATCTGCGAGATCAGGGTCTTGAATCCGTCCTTGCTGGCGAGAAAGTGCAGATGCGCGGGCCGCATATTGTGCCGGCCCTGGGCGCGCACCAGTTCGCCCACCGGCCCGTCGACCGGGATCGGATAGCCCGCAGGCTTCACGCTGCGGAAGCTGATATGGCCGTCGCGGTCCGCGGTGAACTTGCCGCGCAGATTCATGTCGGCCTGACCCGGATCCTGATTTTCGTAAAAACCGTCGGTCGAGGAGTGCCAGACGTCGACCTCGGCGCCCGCGATCGGCTTGCCGTCCTGGTCCTTGAACCAGGCGTTGACGAACAGAACCGGTCCCGGCGTCGGCGAGCGCACGATCGATCCACCGTTCTCAGTGTGCGGCGAATGCAGCCGCCAGAACGGCCCCAGCAGGCTGGCGTCGGTGTCGGCATAGCCATTGGTGCCATTGTTGAGCATCACGATCAGCTGCGAGAAGCCGAGCGTGCCGGACATCAGCATCACCTCGTTGTGGCTGTCGGTGGTCTTGTGGCCGGCTGCGATGATGGTGCGGATCGCCGCATGCCACTCCGCTTCGGTCAGCTTCACCTCGCGCGCAAAATCATGCAGGTGGCGGATGAAAGCCGACAGGACCTGCCGGAAGCGGGGATCGGGCGCGCGCTCGGCCTCGGACAACGCGGCATCGGTGACGTCGCTCTCTTTTTCGATGATCATGGCGAACTCCAACTCATCTGCGCAAATGCAAGGATGCAGTATCCATCATCCCGCAAACGGTGCCAACGCGCCGGTTAGCGAATGCTCGCTGCCGCCGCGCGCAGGCAGGCGGGACAGAGACAGTCGGCGCCGGAGCCGGGCTTCGGCAGCGGCAGCCGCACCGGCTCGGTCGCGCACCAGCAATGGCCGGCCGGGCCGCAATCGAAACCCGCGCCGCATTGCCCGCAGGTAAGCCGGCGTATGACTGGCGGCTTCGTGCCAAGAACCGTCAACGGCGTGCCCCCGTTCAAGCAGGTCTATGCGCCGCTTACTGGCCGTCGGCGGCGCCGCCATAGACGCCGGCAATTCTCCAGCCGCCGGCTTCCTTGACATAGCAGAGCTGATCGGTGGCCAGCGGCAGGATGGCGTCGATCGGCACAAAACCGGTCTTGCCGGACGGCGTCACCACGCGCAGGAATTCCGCCTGCACGGCATTGAGAGGAGAGTCATCGGGATAGACGCGCACCAGATGCAGGCCGAGCTTCTCGATCACCGGCGCGGTGCGTTGCGCGGCCGAGCGCACTTCGACGCCATCAGCCGCCGGATAGCCCCATTCGGTCGGATCGGTTTTGCTGTCGGCGGCGAGCGCTTCGGCCGCCTTGAGGTCGAACACCGGATCGGCCGGCGCGCACATCACCCCTTGATGCTGTGAGTCGGGCTCGGCGGTTGCCTCGCCGGCAAAGCTCGCCAGCGATTCCCAGCCGGCCGCATCCTTGCCTTCGAGACCCATCGCCTTGGACAGATTGTCGATGCCGGGTCGCTTCTTGTCGGCCACGTCCTGGTTCTGCGGCAGCCAGAAGAAATTCTGCGCCACCAGGCGTGCCAGCGCGGCGCGGTCCTTGCGCTGGGCAATGCCGGCCAGTTGCTTGCGAAAAGCCTCGAAGCTCGGATCGTTCAGCGACTGCGGCAGGGTGATGGTCACAGCCTTGTAGGGCGCGGGCGGCGCGATCGCCGGCGCCTGCACCGGTGCTTGGGGTTGCGCTTGCGCCGTTGCGGGCGTTCCGAACCATAACAATGCGGTCGCGGCGATAGCCGCCTGGGTCAGAAGGGTTTTGCGCATCATAACGTCTCCGGGCTGCAGCGGGACCGAGGGGAATGACTAACACGGAATTGGGACGGCTCTGCGGCGGATCGCGACCCATGCGATTGCTTCGCCCATGCGGACGACGCGCGCCCCTTTGGATGACCGTTTAGTCGCCTTAGTCGCCGCCGGCGACATAGCCGGAAATGCGCCAGCGTCCGGTGACATCCTTACCGTAGCAAAGTCGTTCCGGCGCTTGCGACAGCAGGGTTCCCGGCGGGACGAATCCGGTCCGGCCGCCGGGCGTCACGATCTCAATCCAGGCGGTGCGCGCCCGATCATGACCGCTCGCCTGCCGCTCGCCTCCGATTACGCGCACGAAATGCAGGCCGAGCGTTTCGAGGGCGGCAGCATCGGCATTGGCTGCGGCCCGCACCTCCAGCCGGTCGGCGGGCGGATAGGACCAATCGGCCGCATCGCTCCGTGTGCGGTCGAGCAGGATGCCGAATTCGGCCTGGTCGAATTGCGGCCTGGCCGGACCGCAGAGGACGTCCGGCCGCGCAGCGATCGGCGCGGCACTCGCTTCGGCTGCGAATCCCGCCAGCGCGGCCCATCCGCTGCCATCGCCGCGCTCGAGACGGAGCGCCGCGGCGAGATTGTCGATGCCGGCGCGGCGCGGGTCGTGGCCGCCGCCGAAATCGCGTTCCCAGAAAAATCCGCGCGCCGCCACCAGGCGCGCCAGCTCATCATAGACGCGGCGCTTGGCAACCGCCGCCAGCTCGGCGCGGAACAGCGTGAAGCTCGCATCCACGGGCGCGGCGGGAATCGTCACGGCCACGGGCTGATAAGGCTTTGGCGAAGCCGTGGTCGCCGTCGCGGCATACAAGGATGTCACCCGCGCCTCGACGGCGGCGGCCAGCAGCAGAACCCCCCAGGCAACAATGGTCGAGGCAAATCTTGCGCGGTCCATGGGCACGCCTTCCCCGAATCGGCGAGCGCAAGCGAGTTTACAGGCTCAAGCTGAGGTTCGACACGGCGCAGGGTCGTTGAATTCCACCGCCCCGCTATTCCGCCGCCTGCACGTTGCCGGCGTCGATAAAGCCGCCGGACTGCCGCTGCCACAGCGCGGCATAGTGGCCGCTCTGCCGCAGCAGCGCCTCGTGCGTTCCGTGCTCGACAATGCGTCCGCGGTCGAGCACCACCAGGCGATCCATGCGCGCGATGGTGGACAGCCGGTGGGCGATGGCAATCACCGTCTTGCCCGCCATCAAGGTGCCGAGGCTTTGCTGGATCGCCGCCTCGACCTCGCTGTCGAGCGCCGAGGTGGCTTCGTCGAGCACCAGGATCGGCGCATCCTTGAGGATCACCCGCGCGATGGCGACGCGCTGGCGCTGCCCGCCCGAGAGCTTCACCCCGCGCTCGCCGACATGGGCGTCGTAACCGCGCCGCCCGCGCCAATCTTCCAGATTGAGGATGAACTCGTCGGCATGCGCCAGCCTTGCGGCGGCGACGATCTCGTCGTCGGTGGCATCCGGCCGTCCATAGCGGATATTTTCGCGGATCGAGCGGTGCAGCAGCGAGGTATCCTGGGTCACCACAGAAATCTGCGCGCGCAGGCTCTCCTGCGTCACGCCGGCGACGTCCTGGCCGTCAATCAGGATGCGGCCGTCTTCGAGATCGAAGAACCGCAGCAGCAGATTGACGGCGGTCGACTTGCCGGCGCCGGAGCGGCCGACCAGCCCGATCTTCTCGCCCGGGCGCACATCGAGCGAGAATGCGTCGAGCACGGCATAAGGGCGCAGCCCGTCTTCGCCGGCTGCTGTCTCCCGCCCATAGCCGAAGCGCACATCCTCGAATGCGAGGCGGCCCTCGCGCACGACCAGCGGCTGCGCGCCCGGCGGATCGATCAGCTGCAGCGGACGGGCGATGGTCATCATGCCCTCCTGCACGATGCCGACCTCCTCGAACAGGTCGGCAATCTGCACGGCAATCTGCCGCGACATATTGGTGAGCTGCAATGTAAGCGGCAGCACCATGGCGATGGTGCCGACCTCGACCGCGCCGCGCTGCCAGAGCCAGATCGCGATCGCGCCGGCGCCGGCGATCAGCACGGCGTTCAGGATATGCAGCAGGGTGCCGAACAGCGTCAGCAGCCGCTGCACCTTGAGGAATTCATCGGTGTGGCGCTCGACCGCGTCGCGCACGTAATTGTCTTCGTCGCGCGGCCGCGCGAACAACTTGACGGTGAGGATGTTGGTATAGCTGTCGACAATGCGACCGACCAGCGCCGAGCGCGCCTCCGAGCTGATCTTGGAGCGGTCGCGCATGCGCGGCACGAAGTACCAGAGCAGCGCCACATAGCCGGCGAACCAGAACAGGATCGGCAGGGTCAGCCAGGCATCCGCCGCTGCGGTCATCACGACGGCGGTGATGCCGTAGACCAGCACGTACCAGACCGCGGTGACCGAGGCGACCAAGGTCTGCCGCACCGCCGGCCCGGTCTGCATCACGCGGCTGGAAATGCGGCCGGCAAAATCGTTCTGGAAGAAAGCCCAACTCTGGCGCACCACATGCCAATGCGCCTGCCAGCGGATCAGGCCGGTGAACGGCGCCGCGAGCGCCTGATTGGTGATCAGATAGCGCGCCAGTCCGATGGCCGGCCGCGCCACCAGCACGACCATGGCCATTCCCACCAGCCACGGCCAGGTCTCGGCCAGGAAACGGTCGGGCGGGATGGTCGACACGAAGGTGACGATGCGCCCGACGAACCAGGGAATGGCGCTGTCGGTCAGCGCCACGAAAAACTCGACCACGAACAGCCCGACGAACAGCCATTTCGCCTGGCGCGCGAAATGCCAGAGAAAGGCCAGCAGCCCGGCCGGCGGCTCGGGATGCTCGGGCGTGGCGGTCGGCCGCAACAGCCGTTCGAAAAAGGAAAACATTGATGGAAGCGCTTAACACGCCGTGCCGGCCCGGGTAAGGGCCGCGGGCCGTTCTCGGCGTTGCGCGACTATTTCGTCGGCGCCACGCGCAGGATTTTCCCGTCGGTGCTGTCGGTCAACAGCCAGAGTGCGCCGTCCGGTCCCTGTCGCACGTCGCGGATGCGCTCATTGAGCTCCTGCAGCAGCCGCTCCTCCTTGCCGACCGTCTCGCCGTTGAGCTCGAGCCGCACCAGCGCCTTCCCAACCAAGGCGCCGACAAACAGATTGCCGCGCCAAGCCGGAAACAAATTGGCCGTGTAGAACGCCATGCCGGAGGGCGCGATCGAGGGGACCCAATATTTGATCGGCTGCTCCATGCCTTCCTTGTGCGTGCCGATGCCGATCTTGGCGCCGCTGTAATCCACGCCATAGGTGATCACCGGCCAGCCGTAATTCTTGCCGGCCTGCGGGATGTTGATTTCGTCGCCGCCGCGTGCGCCGTGCTCGTGCTCCCATAGATTGCCGCTTTGCGGATGGATGGCGGCGCCCTGCGAATTGCGATGGCCGTAACTCCAGATTTCCGACTTGATTTCCGACTTGGCGCCCTGTTTGCCGACAAACGGATTGTCGGGCGGCACCGTGCCGTCCGGCCGCAGGCGGATGATCTTGCCGACATGGTTGCCGAGGTTCTGCGCCTCGTCGCGGTGGATGAAGTGATCGCCGGTGGTGAGAAACAGGTTGCCGTCGGGAGCCTGCGCGATGCGGCAGCCCCAGTGATTGCCGGGCGACGGCGGCCCTTCCTGCTGGAAGATCAGCTTGACCTGCTCGAGCCGCGGCGTGCCCTCCTCGACCAGCCGGGCGCGCGCCAGCGCGGTCTGCCCGCCGCCGCCGACCGGGGCGGCGAAGCAGAAATAGATCGTCTGGTTGGATGCGAACTCCCGGTCGGTGGCGACGTCGAGCAGGCCGCCCTGGCCGCGCGCGAACACCGTCGGCACGCCTGCCAGCGCCGGCGAGAGCTTGCCGTCCTTGGTGGCGATGCGCAGCCGCCCGGGCCGCTCGGTCACCAGCATGCGGCCGTCCGGCAGGAAGGCGAGCCCCCAAGGGTTGCTCAGGCCGCTGGCGACGGTCTCGACGGTGAGATTTCCGGCCGAGGATTGGAAGCTTCGTTGCGCGTGCAACGGCGCAATGCCGGCCGAAACAGTCAGCACTGCAAAGACGATCACCGGCAATCGCATGGGAAAGCTCCTAGTGTCCCGAATCCGAAGTTCGCACACCGCTGCTGCGAGCACTCTTGCGAACTTCGGATTCAAAGGGACACTAGCAATCATAGCGTTGCTCGTGTGGCTTTGGTTCAGAAGTTCCCTCCCGACCCGGCCGCAAGCAATGGGGAACTTCTGAACCGCCACACGAGGCGCAGCCGCAAACCGCCGCGCGCCCGCGCGAGTTCCCGAGCATTGCCGCCGCGGCGGACAATCGCAAGAGCCGGACGATCACAAGAACCGGAGGTCAGTCGCGCTCGCGCTTGGCCATCACGGCGGTCAAGCCGCCCATGCCCGACAACAGCAGGCCGATGAGCAGAGCAACCGCGAGCGCCGTGCCGTCCGACTCGGTACCCGGCACGTCGGCGCGCGCAATGCCGATCGACACCGCGGTGACCGCGATCACTGTCGACAGTGCGAGCGTGACGGTCGCGATCAATTCCACGACCGGCCGTCCGTTCGACGGCGCGTCATGATCGGTCTGGTGCGCGAACCCGACCAGCTGGGCCAGATCCTTTTGCATTGTCCTCTCCGCGAATCAGTTTTCGTCCCTGCGGAAAATATTGCGCGCGATACCGGCTTCGGTTCGACCGGACTTTGTCGATGCGGTCGACGAATGACGGCGTTTTCGTGAATTTGGTTAATGAAGCGTTAACGCCGGCGCAGTTTGCCGCACGCTGTGGCTTGCGAGCGACACCGCGGACGCGGCGGCCTGTCGCTTATCTTCAGTCGCGCTTATCGCATCATTCCACGGTAGCGACATCCGCGCGCGCGAGCATCGGCACATGCCTCGGCATGGCGACCACGCGATCGAGCCAAGCACGAATCGCAGGAAAGGCGGAGAGATCGTAGTCGCACTGATGCGCGACGTGGGTATAGGCATAGAGCGCGATGTCGGCGATGGTGTAGCGGCCGGCCGCGAAGAAGCGGCGGTCCTTCATATGCTGCTCCATCACCCCGAGCGCGCGGTAGCCTTCCTCCATCCAGTCCTCGAGCGCGTGGCGCTGCAATTCGCGTCCGCCCTTGATCAGTGCCAGCCAGAAAAACGCGGCGCCGAGATTGGGCTCCAGGCTGTGCTGCTCGAAGAACATCCATTGCAGCGCTTCGGCGCGGTCGACGCGGTCGTCCGGGGCGAGCGGCGTGCCGCCGGCGACGTACCAGAGGATGGCGTTCGACTCGGCGAGGAAGCGTCCGGGCGCCACTTCCAGCAGCGGCACCTGGCCGCTCGGATTTTTTGCCAGAAAATCCGGGGTGCGGCTCTCGCCCTGCAGAATGTCGATCTCCTCCAGGCGATAGGGAATGCCGAGCTGGGCGAGGACCAGCCTCACCTTGTAGCTGTTGCCCGAGCGCTGCATGGAATAGAGCGTATACATTGGCGTCCGAAACATCCCTGCCGGCGATTCCGTTCGTGCAAGCCGTGACGCGTGACTATGACATGAGCGCGGCAATGTCATGACGCCGCATCGGCATCGTTCGATGCAGCATAGTGCATTGCCGCATAACCGGCGAACGGAATGATGCGCCTTCTGTAACAGTTTTGCGGTCGATGACTGCTGCGCCGTGGCCGGGCGGGAAAAGATTATTCTCAGAATTTATTGCGCTGCCGCTCTGGCTATTGTTTGAGCGTGATCTGTTCCGAAAGCCGGTTCCCACCGGATCAAGTCCGGGGCAGGCTTTTTCGGGATCATGCGCTTTGTTTGGGCATGATCTTTTCCGAAAACCGGTTCCCACTTTTCGGGATCATGCTTGAGCGCGGGCATAGGCGATCAGGGCATCGTCCGTCACCGGCACGATCGGCGTGAAGTCGCGGTGCGCCACCCATTCCGGCCGAGTGAACTTGGTGATGTGATTCGAAACCGCGCACAGCGTCAGGTAGACGATCTTGCGCGGATAGGGCGTGATGTTGGGCGGCGAAGCGTGCACCAGATTGCCGTGGAACATCAGCACCGAGCCTGGCTTGCCGGTGGGCGCCACGATGCCGGTGCCGCCGGGTGGCGCGGCCTCCGCGGTCAGCCGCGTCACCGTGTCATTGTCCAGCGTCCACAGCGGATAGGACGTGGTCTCGTGGTCATGGCCGGCGGCCAGCGTGCCGTATTTGTGGCTGCGCGGGATCACCATCAGCGGGCCGTTGATCGGCATTACCTCGTCGAGAAAGATCGCGATGTTCATCGCGCGCGCGTCGGGCATGCCGTCGTCGCGCGCCCAGGTGCCGTAGTCCTGGTGCCATTGCCAGACGTCGCCTTCGAACGCGGCCTTGGCGTTGATCTTGAACTGGTGGACGTAGACGCCCTCGCCGAACAATTGCTGCAGCGGTTCGATCAGGCGCGGATGATGCGCCATTAGGCGGAACGCCTCGTTATAGGTATGGGCGGCAAAGGCGGTGCGCGGCGCGCCCGACTTCTCGCGCCAGACCTCGGGGCGATCCACGGCCAGGATCGTCTCGGCCTCGCCGCGCAGGGCCGCCACTTCCTCTTCGGAGAAGCAGTTGGGGAAGAACAGGTAGCCCTGTTCGTTAAAGTCCTTGATCTGGTCCTGGGTGAGCCGCATCCGCTCCTCCCGCATAGGCTCCGGGCTGCCCGGGCCCGTCGACCCTACTCCATAATTACTTGGGGGAGCGGGCCGCAAAGCTCCAGCGCGGCAGCAGGCCGGCGTCGCGCGCGGCGCGGCGCAGGATCAGGAAAAAGACCAGGAGCGCCGCCGGGACGGTGAGCGGGAGCAGGGCGCCGAGCGCCGCGGTGCGCGCGATCAGCGGCACGAACCAGAGGAATGCCAGCGCGGTCTTTTCGTAAGGCTGGAAACCGCGCTTGAGCCCGTCAGCGGCAAGGAACGCGATGGCCGGCGCCAGCACCATCAGGTCGTAATCGAGGCTGTAGGGGGTTGCGAGAATGAGCGCGATGATCAAGGCGGCAGCCTTCAGCGGATAGGCGGCTTGGCTTCGCCACAGCACCACCAATGCCGCGGCGAGCGCTGCGAGCACAGATCCTTGCACCGCATAGGCCAGCGGCACCGAGCCGCCCCACATCCGCACCCATGAAAAGACGCTCTGAATCTTGTGCCAACCGGTGTCGCCGGCTTCGAGGACGACCGTCCGGGTAAAGCGGGTGGATTCGAGGAACGCGCTCCACACCTCCGGACCGAAGGCGATGGTGGTCAGGAGCGCCAGCACGGCGACGGTCGCGACGGCGGCGGCGAAGGCGCGCCAACGGCCGGTGGCGGCGAGCACCAGCGGGATCAGCACACCGAATTGCGGCTTGTAGGCGACGAGTCCGATCAGGATGCCGGAGAAGATCGGCCGGCGGTCGAGCAGCAGCAGGGCACCGCCGATCAATGCGGCGGTGAGGAAGCCGTTGTGGCCATGCCCGAGATTGATGAACACGGCCGGATAGGCGAGGGCGAGCAGCAGCCACAACCATCTCGCCTCCCCTTGCAAAGGGGAGGTCGGCGCACGCAGTGCGCCGGGTGGAGATCGCGTCGGTTCGGCAGCATCGACGCCCACCCGATCGCTGCGCGATCGACCTCCCCCTTTCAGGGGGATGTCAGAAAAAACGATCGCGTGGATCGCCAATAGATAAAGCGGCAGCGTCGCGGCCTGCCACACCGCGAGCGCCAGCGCATAGGGCAGCAGCGCCAGCGCCGCCGCCACGAACAGGAAGAACGGCGGATAGTGCCAGCCGTAGAACGGCGTGGCGTCGCCGAAAATCTGCTTTTGCCGCGCATGATGCTGCGGCGGGTCGAACGGCGCGTCCGGCCGGCCTTCCAGTACAAAGGTTCCGGCGGCGTAGACGTTGGAAAAATCGGTGCCGAGCGGGCGGCCCTGGAAATCGTTCAGGCCGTTCGCGGTCGCCACCAGATAGCCCATGCCGATGGTCGAGGCGGCGAGCACCGCTAAAGCTATGAGCCGCATCCGCTCACGGGTGAGCCAGCTTCCGTCGCGCAGGGCCGCGACCATGGCGGTAACAAACGGGCGCATCGGCGCGGTCTAGCAGGGGTGGATTAAGGGAGGGTTGCGCGTGCGGCGGACCGCTATCGCAAACGTGTTGTGATGTATCGCGTTTCCGGCTTGCCCGACGCCCCCCGGGCCATTAGGAACACGCGCTTGCGTCCGGTTTCGGAGATTCCCATGGCGTTCCTCGCCGAGCAGCTCAAGCGCATCAAGCCGTCCGCCACCATGGCGGTAACGGACAAGGCGCGCGCGCTCAAGGCGGCCGGCCGCAACATCATCGGCCTGGGAGCCGGCGAGCCGGATTTCGACACGCCGGACAACATCAAAAGGGCTGCGATCGCGGCGATCCAGGCCGGCAAGGCAGCCAAATATACCGCGGTCGACGGCATGGCCGAGCTAAAGGCCGCGATCTCGCGCAAGTTCAAGCGCGAGAACGCGCTCGACTACAAGCCGGAGCAGATCATCGTCGGCACCGGCGGCAAGCAGGTGCTCTACAACGCGCTGATGGCCACGCTGAACGCAGGCGACGAAGTGATCATCCCGGCACCCTATTGGGTGAGTTATCCCGACATGGTGCTGCTCGCCGGCGGCGAGCCGGTGATCGTGACCACGCGCATGGAGGACGGCTTCAAGATGAAGCCGCAGGCCCTGGAGCAAGCCATCACGCCGAAGACCAAGTGGATCATCTTCAACTCGCCGTCGAACCCGACCGGCGCCGCCTATAGCCGCGCCGAACTGAAGGCGGTGACCGACGTGCTGGTCAAGCATCCGCAGGTCTGGGTGATGACCGACGATATTTACGAGCACCTCGTGTACGACGACTTCAAGTTTTTCTCGCCGGCGCAGATCGAGCCGCGGCTGTACGAGCGCACGCTGACGGTGAACGGCGTGTCGAAGGCCTATTGCATGACCGGCTGGCGCATCGGCTATGCCGGCGGGCCGGTGCCGCTGATCAAGGCGATGGCGATGATCCAGTCGCAGTCGACCTCGAACCCAGCGGCGGTGTCGCAATGGGCTTCGGTCGAGGCGCTCGACGGGCCGCAGGATTTCATCGCCAAGCACAATGCGGTGTTCAAGGAGCGCCGCGACCTCTGCGTCTCGATGCTCAACCAAGCCAAGGGTATCCATTGCCCGAAGCCGGAAGGCGCCTTCTATGTCTATCCGTCCTGCGCCGGGACGATCGGCAAGACCGCGCCGTCCGGCAAGACGCTGGACACCGACGAGGACTTCGTCACCGAACTGCTGGAAGCGGAAGGGGTGGCGGTGGTGCAGGGCTCAGCCTTCGGCGTCGGCCCGGCCTTCCGCATCTCTTATGCGACCAAGACCGAGGAGTTGGAAGACGCCTGCCGCCGCATCCAACGCTTCTGCGGCAATCTGCGATAGCGCGCCGCGGGGCCTTCGGTCCCGCGAATGGCCGCGACTTAGGCTCCGTTCTCCCCTAAGATGCCACTAAGTTTGCTGAAGCGACCGGGAAACGGCGACCGGCGAACATTGAAAGCGGAGGAGAAAGTGATGTTTCGGAAAATTATTGCGACGTGCGCGCTTATGGTGGCGGCTGTCGCATTCGATCCGGCGGCCGCGCAGCGGGCCAAGAGCGGGGTTTTGACCTGCGACGTGTCGGGGGGCATCGGCCTGATCATCGGGTCGCAGAAGAGCGTGCAGTGCCTGTTCAATCCCGATCAGCCCGGCCCGCGAGAGGTCTATGTCGGGACCATCAGTAAATTCGGCCTCGACATCGGCGCCACCGCCGGCGGCCAGATGGTCTGGGCGGTTTTCAATGAGACCACGGGCCCGCGCGGGTCGCTGGCCGGCGATTATGTCGGCGCTTCGGGCGAGGCCTCGATTGCGGCCGGGCTTGGCGCCAATGTGCTGGTCGGAGGTTCCAACCGCACCGTTGCATTGCAGCCCTTGTCGATCCAGGGCCAGGTCGGCCTCAATCTGGCGCTCGGTGTCGCGGAATTGCGGTTGCGGCCGGCGCGCTGACGCGCCGTCAGTCTCTTAAGGTTTGAACGGTTTGGCGCCGATCTCGGGCTAGTGCCCCGCTTCCGAAGTTCGCGATACATCGCAGCAACCTCTGACACGAACTTCGGAAGCGAAGGGGCACTAGCAAGTCTATGATTCTAGTGCCGCCTTTCGATTTGAAGTTCCTGAACGAGATTGCGGCAAGTGGTTCAGGAACTTCAAATCGGCGGCACTAGCCCCGGGATCGGCGTTATCGTGCGCCAGCCGGCTACCGCCGCGCGGACGAAGTGGGGTTTGCAGGACCTGCCGCCGGTGCGTCGCTTGCCGTGCGTCGCGGCAGGGGACTTTGCAGCCTCTTGCCAATCCCCCCTCCGGCCTGAAACGATATCGCCACGGCCCCCGAGAAGGCGCGATCTCCTTTCAGCGTGGGAGGCGATATGGCACAGAACGGCACACGAGCCACGGGTCCCCGGTGCATCGCGCTGGTGGGCCCGTTCCAGAGCGGCAAAACCACACTCCTCGAAGCGATCCTCGCGCGCACCGGCGCCATCCAGCGGCAAGGCGCGGTGGAAGCGGGCACCACGATCGGCGACGCCAGCAAGGAGGCGCGCCACCACCGCATGAGCGTCGAGCTCTCGGTCGCCACCACCACTTTCATGGGTGACAACTATACTTTCATCGATTGTCCCGGCTCGGTTGAATTCGTGCATGACATGCGGGCGGCGCTGCCGGCGGTCGACGCCGCGGTGGTCGTGTGCGAAATGGACGAAAAGAAAATTCCGCAGCTGCAACTCATCCTGCGCGAGCTGGAAGCTCAGAAGATCCCCCGCTTCCTGTTCCTCAACAAGATCGACAAGGCCGATTCCACCATTCACGACGTGCTGGCGCTGCTGCAGCCGGCGTCGCGCAACAAGCTCCTGCTGCGGCAGATCCCGACCTTTTCCGGCGATCTGATCAGCGGCTTCGTCGATCTCGCGCTGGAACGCGCCTTTGTCTACAAGGAACATGCGGCGTCGGAAGTCATTCCGCTGCAAGGCGATGTGCTCGACCGCGAGAAGACCGCGCGTTTCTCCATGCTGGAGACGCTGGCCGACCACGACGACGAGCTGATGGAGCAATTGCTCGAAGACATTCAGCCGCCGAAGGACAAAGTCTTCGACGATCTCAGCAAGGAATTGCGTGACGGGCTGGTCTGCCCGGTGCTGATGGGTGCGGCCACCCGCACCAACGGCGTGCTGCGGCTGCTCAAGGCGCTGCGCCACGAGGTGCCCGACGTTACCGCCACCGCCAAACGGCTGGGCGTCAAGCCAGGCAACGACCCGATCGCCTATGTGATCAAGACCATGCAGACGTCGCACGGCGGCAAGATGTCGGTCGCGCGCGTGCTCAATGGGCAAGTCGGCGACGGCACCACCTTCCAGACGCCCGAGCACGAGGCCGGCCGGGTGGCCGGCGTGTTCAAGCTGCTGGGCCAGACCACCGAGAAGCGTGGCGCCGCGCAGGCCGGGGAGACCGTCGCGCTTGGCAAGCTCGATCATGCCAATACCGGCGATACGCTGACCGCCGGCAAGCAGGCGCATGCGCCGCTGGCCCAGGTAACACCCTATCCGCCGGTGCTCGCCATCGCGGTCGCCGCCAAGGAACGCAAGGACGACGTCAAGCTCGGCCAGGCGCTGCACAAGATGCTGGAAGAGGATCCCTCGATCAGCGTCGTGCACAATGCCGAGACACACGAAGTGGTAGTTTGGGGGCAAGGCGAGATGCACCTGCGCGTCGCCACCGAGCGGTTGGGCGACCGTTTTGGTGTCGCCATCACCACCCGCAAGCCGACCGTTGGCTATCGCGAGACCATCAAGAAGCCTATCCAGCAACGCGGCCGCCACAAGAAGCAATCCGGCGGCCACGGCCAGTACGGCGACATCGTGGTCGACATCAAACCACTGCCGCGCGGCTCCGGCTTTGTGTTCGAGGAGGCGATCAAGGGTGGCGTGGTGCCGCGCAACTACATCCCCTCGGTGGAGGAGGGCGTGCAGGATGCGCTTAAGAACGGCCCGCTCGGGTTCCCCGTGGTCGATGTCGGCGTGAAGCTGGTCGACGGCTCCTATCATACCGTCGATTCCTCCGACATGGCGTTCCAGCTCGCCGGCCGCCTCGCGATGCACGAGGGCTTGCCGCAGTGCCAGCCGGTGCTGCTGGAGCCGATCTATCAGGTCGAGATCGTCTGTCCTTCGGAGGCAACCGCCAAGATGAACGCGCTGATGGCGGGACACCGCGGCCAGATACTCGGCTTCGACACCCGCGAGGATTGGCCGGGCTGGGACGTGGTGCGCGTGCAGATGCCCGAGGCCGAGATCGGCAACCTGATCATCGAGGTGCGTTCCGCCACCGCCGGCGTCGGCAGCTTCACCTTCAAGTTCGACCATATGGCCGAACTGACCGGCCGCACCGCCGATCAGATCGTCGCGGCACGCAAGTCGGCGGCGGCATAATCAGCGGTGTCATAATCAGCGGCGTCCAAGGCCTACGCTTCCACCGAAGCATGCCTTCGCGACCTTCGAAAGGTGGCGCGCTGATCGCTCTGCTACAAGCGGCACATGGAACTGTCGCTTGCGATCCTGGCTTTCACGGCGCTGACATTCTTGCTGGCCGGGGGCGTCAAGGGTGCGATCGGCCTAGGGCTTCCCACCATTGCGATGGGCCTGCTCGCCATGGCGATGCCGCCGGCGCAGGCCGCAGCGCTGCTGGTGGTGCCGTCATTCGTTACCAACATCTGGCAATTGGCGAGCGGGCCCCATCTCGGCGCTCTGCTTCACCGGCTATGGCCGCTGCTGCTCGGTATTGTCCTGGGCACCTGGGCGGGAGCGGGGCTGCTCACGGCAGACAATGGTATGCGCGCTACTGCTGCGCTGGGAGCAGCGCTGATGCTCTATGCGATATTGGGCCTCGGTGCGGTACGGTTCTCTTTGCCCGCGCGCGCGGAGTTCTGGCTTTCGCCGTTGATCGGCGCCGCCACCGGTGTGGTCACTGCCGCGACCGGCGTATTCGTGATCCCGGCGGTGCCCTATCTGCAGGCATTGGGATTGGACAAGGATGATCTGGTGCAGGCGCTGGGTCTGTCATTCACGGTGTCGACGGTGGCGCTGGCTGTCATGCTGGCGGCAGAGGGAGTACTCAAAATCTCGCTTGCCGGCGTGTCGCTTCTGGCATTGGCGCCGGCGCTGATCGGGATGTATCTCGGCCAGTGGGTGCGCGCGCATACCCGGCCCGAAATATTCCGGTTTTGTTTCTTCGTGGCCTTGCTGATCCTCGGTGGCCATCTGGTTTTGCGCGCCTTCTTCTAGGCTACGGCCGGGCTTTTCTCGGAACGGGTTACCATTTGCAAAGCATAGTGACGGAGGCGCATGGACCGTTAACCGCCCCGCTCCGTTTGTGGATCATAACTGCCGGCAATCAACAATGATCCGGTGGGAAATAACCCGCCGCGGGAGCGTCACGGATTTTCCATGCTGCAGGCTCTGCGCCAGATGTTTTCGTCCGAGCCGGAGGTGGCCGAGCCGGCCGACGGCAAGCTCACGCTTGCCGAGGCGCTCAAGCGCAATTGGATCGAGCTCTGGTACCAGCCGAAGATCGATCTGAAGACCAGGCGGCTGGTCGGCGCCGAGGCGCTGGTACGCGCGCGCCATCCGCAGCGCGGCGTGATCGCGCCCGGCGCCTTCCTGCCCGGCGCCGGCGAAAACGACATGCTGATGCTGACCGAGCGCGTTATCATCACCGCGCTTAAGGACTGGGAGGCGTTCGCCGCCAACGGCATGTCAGTGAAGCTCGCGGTCAATACGCCGGTGTCGGCGCTGGTCAAGTTGCCGATCGCCGACATCCTGCGCGAGGAGCGGCCGAAGGCAGCGAATTGGCCCGGACTCATTCTCGAAGTCACCGAAGACGAGATCATCGACGATCTGAAGATCGCCAATGAAGTGGCCGACGCGCTGCGCGCCTTCAACTGCACGCTGGCGCTCGACGATTTCGGCGCCGGCTATTCCTCGCTCGCGCGGCTACGCCAGCTTCCGTTCAGTGAGCTGAAGATTGACCGCAGCTACGTCACCGATTGTGATCGCGACCGGGTCAATGCCGGCTTGTGCGAGACCATCGTCGAATTGGGGCAGCGCTTCGGCCTCAAGACGGTCGCCGAGGGCATCGAGACCACCCATGAAAGCCACAAGCTGCAGGGCATCGGTTGCAATGTCGGGCAGGGCTATCTGTTCGCCAAGCCGATGTCGAAGGGCCAGTTGACCGGCATCATGCGCCGCCGCCTGATGGAAACGACGGGTGCCGCCGGACAGCCCCGCCAAGTTGCCGCCGGTCTGGTCGCCGGCTTTTCGACCAAAAGCTGAACCTCACACTCCCATCCCCAATCTGTGACTTGTCGGTGAACGCGGACGCGCGTACTTCTCTGGCGACAGCCGGAGGGCCGCCATGCATGTGATCCGTCGCCGCGGTTGGGAGATTCCCGAGCGCCTTGCCACACCGGAACAGCTTTTCCTCAATCGCCGCGCTTTCCTGGCGGCGACAGGCGCCTCGGCACTGTCGTTGTCGCCCGAGCTCGCCTTCGCCCAGCGCATCGCCGACCTGCCCGACCCAAGCGGGGACCTCTATCCGGTCAAGCGCAACGACAAATACGTCCTCGACCGTCCCATCACCGACGAGAAGTACAATCTCGACTACAACAATTTCTTCGAGTTCGGCTCCTCCAAGTCGATCGGCAAAGCGGCCCAGGCGCTGAAGCTGCGGCCCTGGGTCATCAAGATCGACGGCCTGGTGGAGAAGCCGCAGGAGATCGGCATCGACGATCTGATCCGGAAAATTCCGCTGGAGGAGCGGCTCTATCGTCTGCGCTGCGTCGAGGCTTGGTCGATGACCATTCCATGGTCCGGCTTTCCGCTCGCCAAGCTGGTGGAACTGGCGCGGCCGCTGTCGTCGGCAAAATATCTGCGGATGGAGACCTTTCTCGATTCGTCGGTGGCCTCCGGCCAGCGCCAGACCTGGTATCCCTGGCCCTATGTGGAAGGGCTGACCGTCGCGGAAGCCAGCAACGAGCTCGCCTTCCTGGTCACCGGCGCCTACGGCAAGCCGGTGTCCAAGCAGCAGGGCGCGCCGCTGCGGCTGGCGGCGCCTTGGAAGTACGGTTTCAAGTCGATCAAGTCGATCCGGCGCTTTACCTTCACCGACCAGCGGCCGAAGAGTTTCTGGGAGGCGCTACAGGCGGCAGAGTACGGCTTCTGGGCCAACGTCAATCCGGAAGCGCCGCATCCGCGCTGGAGCCAGGCGACCGAAGAGGTGATCGGCACCGGCACGCGACGGCCGACGCTGCTGTTCAACGGCTACGGCGAATACGTCGCCGATCTCTACAAAGGTTTGAACGGTGAGCGGCTGTGGACGTGACGCGCCGCTCTAGTACAGCGTTTCCAAGGTTCGAATCATATCGCCGTCGTTCACCCAGCCTCGTCCTGAGGAGCCCGCCGAGCGTTAGCGAAGGCGGGCGTCTCGAAGGACGGCCACAAGCGAGACCGTGCCACAGGCCATCCTTCGAGACGCCCTCGCTACGCTCGGGCTCCTCAGGATGAGGTCAGTAGGTCTGGATTCCATCCGATAGGTTTCATGGAATCGGTCGTCTAGTCTTTGTCATCGCTGCGATTGGTGAAGCGGGCATTGCCGAGCCCGGCGCCGATGGTCAGCACGCCCCAGTGCTTGACGTCCTGCATGAACGGCACCTCGCTCAATCCCTGCACCATCGCGTCGTTGTACATCAGGGCGCTGGTGCGGTTTGTTGGGCCATGGTTCGCCCAATACGGTCTGCGGCGGACAACGGGGCAGGGTGCGGAAAGTTTCATGCATGGAACGCGGGGATACCGCGACTATTCGCATTCCCGAACGGCGCCGTGATAGAACAGCGCACCCGCGCACCCCGCGCGCGGCGGTGGGAATTTCCGGACGGAAGAAATGGCCGCGGATCGTAAAGCTGTCTGCGTGATCGGCTGGCCGGTCGAGCATTCCCGCTCGCCGCTGATCCACAATTACTGGATCAAGCAGCTTGGTCTCGATGCCGAGTATCGGCGCGAGGCAGTGCCGCCGGAGCGGTTTACCGAATTTGCCTTGCGCCTGGCCGAGCACGGCTATGTCGGCGCCAATGTGACGGTGCCGCATAAGGAAGCGGCGCTGGAATTGTCGCAGCCCGACGACCGCGCGGAAGCGGTCGGCGCCGCCAACACGCTCTGGCTGGAAGACGGCGCTGTGCTGTCGAGCAATACCGACGTCGAAGGTTTTATCGGCAATCTAAGGGCCGCGCTTCCCGGCTGGGCCGCGGAGGTTGGCACCGCGATCGTGCTCGGCGCCGGCGGCGCGGCGCGCGCGGTCGTGGCCGGGCTGATCGAGCAGGGCGTCGGGCATATTCACGTCGTCAATCGCAATTTCGGCCGGGCGGAGGCGCTGGCCGGACGATTCGGCGAGCAGGTCCATCCGGTGCGCTGGGATGAGACTCATGGGTTGCTGGCTGCGGCGGAGCTGCTGGTGAATGCGACCAGCCTCGGCATGGCCGGCCAGCCGGCGCTCGACATCAACGTGGAGCGGTTGCCGGAGCGCGCAATCGTGACCGACCTGGTCTATGCCCCGTTGCGCACGCCCCTGCTGGCGGCTGCGGAAGAGCGCGGCCTGCGCACCGTGGACGGGCTCGGTATGCTGCTGCATCAGGCGGTCGGCGGTTTCGCCCGCTGGTTCGGCGTGCGGCCGGAGGTCACTCCGGAACTGCGCGCGCTGGTGGAGGCCGATCTCCGCCGCAAGTGATTGCGACCGCCACGCCCCCCAGGAATAAGCAGCCGCCTGGAGGGTTGTCCTAGCAACGCCGGGCTACAACCGGCGAGCTCGTGGAGGAGACGATGACCACGCCGCAGCGCATGCTCGCAGCCGATGACCGGGAGGACGACATGCGCAGGATGACACGACAGACATTGGCCGCCGCCATGCTGGCGGCCGTCACGCTCTCGCCGGCCCTGGCGCAGCAAAGCGTGCGCGTGCAAGGCACCATCACCGCGGTGGATGGCCCCACGCTGACGGTGAAATCGGCCGATGGCGCCGAAATGAAAGTAAACGTCGCCGACAACGCGCGGGTGTTCGGCGTGGTCAAGGCCACGCTCGCCGACATCAAGCCCGGCGCCTATGTCGGGGTGGGCGCCATGTCGCAGGCGGACGGCAGCCAGCGCGCGGTGCAATTCACCATCTTTTCCGAGGATCTGCGCGGTTCGGGCGAGGGTCACCGGCCATGGAGCCGCGGGCCGCAGAGCACCATGACCAATGCCACGGTCGATACGACAGCGACAGTCTCCGGCACCGAGGGCCGGATCGTGATCGTGAAATACAAGGACGGCGAACAGAAGATCGTGGTGCCGCCCGACGCCGCCATCCTGCAATACATCACCAGCGATAAGAGCGAGCTGAAGCCGGGCGCGCCGATCGCCAGCACGGCGGTCAGAAAGCCGGACGGCACGCTGGAAGCGGCGCGGGTCAATGTCGGCCGCGGCGGCGTCACGCCGCAGTAGCTTAAGTGAGCGCAAAGTTCTGTGTATCAATCCTCATCCTGAGGAGGCCGCCATAGCAGGCGCAGCCTGCGTACACTTGGCTGCGATGCGGCCGTCTCGAAGGATGAGGCCGGAGGCCGCGTGCATTCGCTCCGGTCGCCTCATGGTTCGAGACGCGTCGCACGTAGCCAAGTTTACGCAGGCTACGCCTGCTATGGCGACGCTCCTCACCATGAGGGCGGCGCCGTCGCCACTGCTGAAATCTTATGCGAATGCCCACGCGGCAGGCAGTCGCGCTGCGCTGGCGCCCCTGCAAGCATCGATCTAGCGGAAAAACCGGCCCCGCAGCCACGCCGCCGATGTTGGCACGGCCATTGCTAATTGCTTTTGCTAATTGCTTTTGCACCTGCCGGGCCGGGTCCCCGGCGCAACGATGGAGCGCGTCCTCATGGCAACATTCGACAATCCGTTCGACCCGAAGCGCCGGCTGAGTTCAACCGGGTGTCATTGTGGAAGACATGCCAGCCAGCCCGAGCACGACCGCGACGCCGCGCTGCAACTTGCCTGCTCACCGGTCAGCGACGAAAAACAGTATGAGGGCGTGGTCGCCTCGGCGGTGATGCGCGCGGTCTTTCCGAAAGACGCGACGCGCCGCGCCTTCCTGCAGACGGTCGGCGCCTCGACCGCCTTGGCCGCGCTGTCGCAGTTCTTCCCCCTCGGCACCGCCACCGAAGTGTTCGCGCAAGCCGGAACGGTCGAGAAAAAGGACCTCAAGGTCGGCTTCATTCCGATCACCTGCGCCACGCCGATCATCATGGCGCATCCGATGGGCTTCTATAGCAAGCACGGGCTCAACGTTGAGGTGATCAAGACGGCAGGCTGGGCGGTGATCCGCGACAAGACCCTGAACAAGGAATACGACGCCGCCCACATGCTCTCCCCGATGCCGCTCGCGATCACGCTCGGTGTCGGGTCCAATCCCACACCCTTCACCATGCCGGCGGTGGAGAATATCAACGGCCAAGCGATCACGCTCGCGGTCAAGCACAAGGACAAGCGCGATCCAAAGTCCTGGAAGGGCTTCAAGTTCGCGGTGCCGTTCGACTATTCGATGCACAATTATTTGCTGCGCTACTATCTGGCGGAGCACGGGATCGATCCCGATCAGGACGTGCAGATCCGCTCGGTGCCGCCGCCGGAAATGGTCGCCAATCTGCGCGCCGACAATATCGACGGCTTCCTCGGCCCCGATCCGTTCAACCAGCGCGCGGTCTATGACGGCGTCGGCTTCATCCACATCCTGTCGAAGGAGTTGTGGGAAGGCCATCCGTGCTGCGCCTTCGCCGCCTCCAAGGAATTCGTCACCACCATGCCGAATACCTATGCGGCGCTGCTGAAGGCAATCATCGACGCCACCGCCTTCGCGGCCAAGGATGAGAACCGCAAGCAGATCGCGGCCGCCATCGCACCTGCGAACTATCTCAACCAGCCGGAAACGGTGCTGGAGCAGATTCTCACCGGCACCTATGCCGACGGCCTCGGCGCGATCAAGAAGGACCCCAAGCGCATCGACTTCGATCCGTTCCCCTGGCAGTCCTTCGCGGTCTGGATCCTGACCCAGATGAAACGCTGGGGTCAGATCAAGGGCGACATCGACTACAAGGCGGTGGCCGAGCAGGTCTTCCTCGCCACCGACACGTCGCGGCTGATGAAGGAGGTCGGGCTGACGCCGCCCACCGCCACCAGCAAGAGCTTCGTGGTGATGGGCAAGACCTTCGATCCATCCAAGCCGGCAGAGTATCTCAACAGCTTCAAGATCAAGCGATCGGTGTGAGCATGATGATGCGGCCGGGGCATCGCTTACACTTACCCTCCCTTAAAAAGGGAGGGTCGCCCGCGAGAGCGAAGCGAAAGCGGGCGGGGAGGGATCGCTTGAAGTCACGTGCGACCCCCACCCGGCTCCCCCCGATCAGGTCGGGGGTCGCCGACCTCCCCCTTTCAGGGGGAGGTGTGGAGCGCTTGCCATGAACCTCTCGCTCACCCTGCGCGCCGCCGTCGTGTCGGTGGCGCTGTTTCTTGCCTTCGTGCTGGCATGGCACATCGCCACCCGCGGCAGCGGGCCGGTGGCGCAGATGGATCCGGAATACGCCAAGCTGATGGGCGCCACCGCCACCCAGGGCAAATCGGCGATGCCGGGTCCGCTCGACGTCGCCGGCAAGCTGTGGGAGCACGCCAAACAGCCGTTCTACGACAACGGACCGAACGACAAGGGTGTCGGCATCCAGCTCGCCTATTCAGTCGCGCGCGTCGCCGTCGGCTATCTGCTGGCAGTGCTGGTCGCCATCCCGATCGGCTTTTTGATCGGCATGTCGCCCTTGATGAGTCGCGCGCTCGATCCGTTCATCCAGATTCTGAAGCCGATCTCGCCGCTCGCCTGGATGCCGCTGGCGCTCTACACCATCAAGGACTCGCATCTGTCCTCGATCTTCGTGATCTTCATCTGCTCGCTGTGGCCGATGCTGATCAACACCGCGTTCGGGGTGGCGGCGGTGCGCAAGGAATGGCTCAATGTCGCCCGCACGCTCGAGGTCGGCCCGATCCGCCGCGCTTTTACCATCATCCTGCCGGCGGCGGCGCCGACGATTCTGACTGGCATGCGCATTTCCATCGGCATCGCCTGGCTGGTGATCGTCGCCGCCGAGATGCTCGTGGGCGGCACCGGCATCGGCTACTTCGTCTGGAATGAGTGGAATAATCTGTCGATCACCAATGTCATCACCGCCATTCTGCTGATCGGCCTGGTCGGCATGGTGCTCGACCAGATGCTGGCGCGCGTGACGCGGCTCGTGACTTTTCCGGAGTGAAGATGATGGCCGGGCCACAGGCGCGCTTGACCTCCCCCTGGAGGGGGGAGGTCGGTCCGCGCAGCGGACCGGGTGGGGGTGAAAGCGCGCGCAGCGCGCTGCATCTTTCGTCCAAGAAGTTCACCCCACCCCGGCTCGCACCGGTGGTGCTCGCCGACCCTCCCCCTCCAGGGGAGGGTAAGGACGCGCTGTGGAGCGACGCATGACCGATAAATTCATCTCCATCGAAGGCATCACCCGGCGCTTTCCATCGCCGGGCGGCGGCGCCACCGCGGTGTTCGAGGATCTGTGGCTATCGATGGGCCGCGGCGAGTTCACGTGCGTGATCGGCCATTCCGGCTGCGGCAAGACCACGGTGCTCAATATCCTGGCCGGCCTCGATACCCCCTCCGACGGCACGGTCATTGTCGACAACGAGGCGATCGAAGGCCCCAGCCTCGACCGCGCGGTGATCTTTCAGAGCCATGCGCTGCTGCCGTGGCGCACAGTGATGGGCAATGTGGCCTATGCGGTGTCGTCGAAATGGCGGCGCTGGCCGCATGCGCAGATCCAGGCGCAGGCGCAGAAATTCATCGATCTGGTGGGGCTGACCGGCTCCGAGCACAAGCGCCCGGCCGAGCTGTCCGGCGGCATGAAGCAGCGCGTCGGCATCGCCCGCGCGCTCTCGATCGAGCCCAAGATCATGCTGATGGACGAGCCGTTCTCGGCGCTCGACGCGCTCACCCGCGGCACGCTGCAGGACGAGGTGCGCCGCATCTGCCTCACCACCGGGCAGACCGTGTTCATGATCACCCACGACGTCGACGAGGCGATCTATCTGGCCGACCGCATCGTATTGATGACCAACGGGCCGGGCGCGGTGATGGCCGAGATCATCGAGAACCCGCTGCCGAAAGAGCGCAAGCGCGCCGACTTCCACAAGCATCCGCTCTATTACGGCGTGCGCAACCACATCATCGATTTCCTGGTGATGCGCAGCAAGAACTTCGCCGAAGAGAGCAAGGACAGCGGCTTCGATCGCCGCCAGGTGCCGGTGGTGCGGCCGGGCGCGCCGGAGCCGATCATCGCCGCCGACGGGTCCCCACCGTCATCTTCTGCATCGTCCTGGGCCGAACGCGCCCGGGCATAACGACACGCATGACGCCAGAAACGGAGACAGGAATGAAGCGCAGCGATCTCACCGAGAAGATTCTCGACCTCAAGCGCCAGAAGGGCCTGAAGTGGAAGACCATCTGCGAACAGATCGGCGGCTTTTCCGACACCCTGATCGTGGGCGCGCTGCTCGGCCAGATGAAGCTGACCAAGCCGCAGGCGGGAAAGGCCGCCGAGCTGTTCGGCTTGTCGCAAGAGGAGGAGGCGATGCTCAATGAGGTACCGATGCGCGGCGCCGGCACGCCGATGCCGCCGACCGATCCGCTGATCTATCGCTTCTACGAAATGGTGATGGTCAACGGCCCGGCCTGGAAACAGCTGATCGAAGAGGAATTCGGCGACGGCATCATGTCGGCGATCGATTTCGATTTCGTGATGGAGCGCGTCGCCAATCCGAAAGGCGACCGCGTCAAGATCACCATGTCCGGCAAATTCCTGCCGTACAAATATTACGGCAACAGCGGCAACGTGCCGGAATACGGCTACAAGGAAGAATGATGCTGCCGCGCCGCAACGCGTGTCCCTCTCCCAAAGGGAGAGGGTGGCGAGCGCGGAGCGCTAGCGAGGCGCGAGCCGGGTGAGGGGTTACGGATCAAAATGGGCGCTGTAACCCCTCACCCGCCCTCGCTCGGCTTCGCCTCCGCTCGGGCACCCTCTCCCTATGGGAGAGGGAAGCGAGTTCGCCGAGAGGCTGAGAAATGCCCATCCATCGCAGCTATCCGAAGACATCCGGCTTCCGGCTCGGCATCTATGTCTGCAAGGACGCCGAGATCGTCGACTTCGCGGCGCCGCACGGGGTGTTCTCGGTCGCGCGCCGGTTCGACCCGGAGCTCGACGCCTTCCTGATCGCGGACGCGTTGCGCCCGGTGCAGACGCAGGCCGGGTTCACCGTGCTGCCGAACTACGGCTTCAGCGACAGGCCCGACATGGATGCGTTCCTGATCCCCGGCGGCTTCGGGCTGCGGCAGGAGACCAACAATGGCGCCCTGCATGCCTTCATCCGCGCGCTGCCGGAGAAGACGCTGCTGGTGAGCGTTTGCACCGGCTCCTGGGTCTACGGCCGCATGGGTCTGCTCGACGGCAAGGCAGCGACCAACCGCAAGGAGCCGGATCGGCTGGAAGCGTCCAACATGGGCAAGCTGCCGATCGACCGGCTGGCCGAGATCGCGCCCAAGTGCCGCATCAGCCGCGCGCGGGTGGTCGATTCCGGCCGCATCGTCACCGGCGGCGGCATCGCCTCGGGCATGGAAGTGGGATTTCACCTGCTGCGCCGCGCCGGCTACGAGGAGACGTTCATTTCCGAAGTCGCCCGCGTGATGGAGTACAAGGCGGCCTACGAGCTTTACCGCGACGATATTTTATACGACGGGTGAAGATCACCATGTCGGGCAAATTCCTGCCGTTCAAATATTACGGCACCACCGACAACGCGCAGGCTTATGGGTATAAGGAGGAGTAGGGGGTGCTCGCAGCGGCCTGTAGCCCGGATGGAGCGAAGCGGAATCCGGGATAAGCTCCGCCGATGGTCCGATACCGGCGCAATTTCATTGCAGGTGGCACCTATTTCTTCACGGTCGCGCTCGCTGACCGGAGATCATCGGCACTTGTGGATGACGTGAGCGCGTTGCGGATGGCGTTCCGTATCGCGCGGCAGGAGCGTCCTTTCACGATCGAGGCCATCGTGATCCTGCCGGACCACCTGCATGCCATCTGGACGCTGCCGTCAGGCGATTCCGATTTCTCCGGCCGCTGGCGGCGAATCAAGGCGTATTTCACGCATCGGCTCGTTGCCGCCGGCGTGCCGGTCGAGCGCCATCGCAATGGCGAATACGCACTCTGGCAACGGCGCTTTTGGGAGCACACGATTCGCAACGAGACGGATTTCGAGCGACACGTCGACTACGTGCACTTCAACCCGGTCAAGCACAGACTGGTGAGCCGGGCGTGCGATTGGCCCTATTCGTCGTTCCACGTCTATGTCAGGCGCGGTCTCAAGCCAGCCGACTGGGCGGGCGATGTCGAAGAACCCATGATAGATTTCGGCGAGCGGAGCGGTTGACCCCGGATTTCGCTTCGCTCCATCCGGGCTACTTGCTACGTAAAGGCGGAGTCGGATTCAGGGCGCTGCTGATTGAGTTCGGTGCAGAAACGCGCGCGGGCGTAGCCGCCTTGTTCGGCGTCAATGTCGCGAAGTTGCGGTGGGCGTTGAGCGGGAACGCCGCAAATATAAGGAGGGACCGGAGCGCATGACAATACGACTAGGCGACATCTGGCCGCTCCAGAATACGACCGACTATAAGGTTCATTTCGCGCGGTGGAACGGGGACTCCCAGCCCTTGGAGGTCTTCGTCAGGAGCCGCGAAGAATGGCAGGAATGGCAGCAGTATCGGCCGGGCCGGAACGATTTCAATCGCCCGCGTATCTTTGCTCTCGCGCAGTTTTACCATGAGACGGATACGTGGCTGTTCGGCGGCGTTTACGACGTACTCGGCCGACCGAAAACGCAATATGAAGTAGCGCTTTCGCAAGAGGGCGCCGGTTTCATCGGACGTCTGAAACTGCGATCCGGTTATCGCGGGCGCACAACGCGCACAAATCTCGAAAATCACTACGAGGAATTCGAAGTCCAGGAAATCCTGCGGGAGTCATATTCGGGGCGACAGTTCCCCGGCTATGAAGACATTGATCTCTCGTTTGAAGAGCTGGAAGCCCTCGTCAAGAATGAACGGCCTGATTGGAAGGCAGCACTGGAAAACACCAAAGGCGTATATCTCATCAGCGATACGGCGACAGGAAAGCGATATGTCGGCTCCGCGTACAGCGACCAGGGAATCTGGTCGCGTTGGTGCGCCTATGTTGCCAGTGGCCACGGCGGTAATGTCGAGTTGCGGGCGCTGGTAAGCGATCCGTCTCTCGACTATTGCCGCACCAAATTCCGCTTTGCGTTGCTTGAGCACCGTTCGGCCCGAACGCCGGACGAAACCATCATCAATCGGGAGGCCTTCTGGAAGCGGATACTGTTCACGCGGGGTGCCGAGGGTCTGAACCGGAACTGACGTGTATGCCGCTCGTGCTGGCGCGCGCGACGATGGGGGGGGTTAATGGAGATTCCGACGAGAGCACAGCTGGAGCAAGGATGCACGATGTTCCGGCAGCATGAACGGCGCGACGCCATGTATAAAACGGCGACATTCCTTGTCGATCATTTCTGGGGCCGGTCGGCAGAAATGGCGGATAGCCTCGGCGTCCTGCTGTTGACCTGGAATCAGGCGTTTTACCGTTACGGCCCTTTCGATTTCGGCCAGCTTGAAACATGCATCGCTGAGAACATGCCGACGCTCGAAGCCTACCGGGCGAGGAGCATTCTTGGCTACGCCGCGAATGACGATGCGCAGATCAAAGCGCTGTTCGACGCCTTTTTAACGGCGCTGGCAATTGCGGATGGCACTGGAAAGGGCCGGCGGAGTCCGGTTGCCGTGGCGAAGACACTTCACTTGCTCGCGCCTGCCTTCTTGCCGCTTTGGGATAGGGCGATTGCGCTCGCCTATGGCTGCGACTACTCCCGGCAGCCTGGCACGCAATACCTCGCCTTCGTCAAGATGACGCTGCACATAGCGCGCGCTTTTCATGCCCTCACTCCGCCAGAAGGAAAAACGCTGCTCAAGCTGATCGATGAGTACAACTATGCTAAATACACGAAGCGGTGGATGTGACCTATGCGGTCACGGCTCAGCAAGTGGCCCGGATGGCGCGAAGCGAAATCCGGGGGACGGCCTCGGCCTAAGGCCTGTAGCTCAGCAACGAATTCTTCGTCACAAGCGCCTGTCCTCTCGGCATAATGAAGTAATCGCCGTTGGCGGCCAGGCCGATCAGCTTGTCAGCCACCATCTCTCGAAGGTTGCGCCTAACCCGCGACTTGTTGCTATCGCCAACTTTTGTTCCCAAAAACTCTGCCGTCGCACTCGCATTCCTCGTCAATAGGACCAGTACTTCCTGTTTAGCGCCGAGGTCATGGCGGGCAATGAACAGCTCGCCGCGGCGCTCGATGATCACCGGGTATTCCTTCGCCGAGAGCCCATCTACGATCTCCTGCGCCTCGTGCATCGCGTAACCACCGTAGACCCTGACCAACTCGCACAAGATCCAAGTGGCGCTCGTCACGACAAACAGCGTGTCCATGCTGTTTGCATCGAATCCGCCAAGGTGCGCGGCATCCCGGTTGTTGCGGAAGTCGAGAAGCAGGCGGACTAGGGGCACTGTCTTTTGACGTACGTGAGCGTCTATCGTGCCTGCGCTCTGCAACGTATTCAGAATTCGCGTTTTCTCTGCTGCCGGAATGTCAGTGCCGAACGGCGTTACGGCTTCGCCCAGAAGATGCTGGTATATGCGCATGGCCACCTCTGCAAACCGGCCGCCCTTCAATTGTCCGGGCCCCCAGTCGTTCATGACGAAGCGCTTTTTGATTTCGAGATATTCCTCGATCAGTTTTGTGCTGAGTTCAGAGGGTACTCCGCTAATTGATAGGGTCATTGGCTACTTGCTGCCTGCTGGCTTCTTGTAGCCGGCCATCACGAACTGCTCACCACTGCGAGTGACGACGTAAGCCGTTTTGCTGTTCTTCTTTTCTTCGGCTTCCATCATGTGCCACTGCTTGATGCAGTGCTTGATATTCACGCTTATGTTAGAGGGTGGAGGCTCCTTGGCGTCGTTGTAGCCCTTTTCGAGATCGGCCTTGGTGAAGGACGCCATGCCAGCATGCGTCTCCAAAAAGTATCCAACCGCTAAGGTGCGCTGAATATCCGTGGTCGGCGGGCTCTCAAGGAGGAACTCCTTGATTGACAACTTCTTCGCCGCCGCGCGCGCCGCTGTCTTTTGGGCGCCCCCAGCGCCCGCGCTGCCAGTTTCGATACGCGTGACGCGCGCCTCTAGGCTCTTGATTGCCTCCAAGATCGCGTCGAGTTTCTGGTTGGTATTTGTAGTCATAGCTTTATCCTCTCGGCTCATTCAGCTTTTTTCGCCAGCCAGATTTTTAATAAGCTCAGCGCCGAGCTTCAGTCCTGGACCGGTCAACGTCCAGCCGGCATCCTTGGTGCCGCCGAGCACGTTTCCTCTGCCCTTCAGATAGTAGGCGTGGTTGCCCTCATTGAAGCAGCCCATCGCCTTGCAGACGTCGCGCGCGGTCTTGTCGTCGAACCTCGTCTCGCCGGTCTGTAGGAACGCCGAGATGCCGGTCAGCACGTAAGCGTTGATGGTCTTTTCCTTGCGGTTCTTGCCGGGGGCTTCAGACGGCAACACCTCGCAGGCGCCCCCGTCGAGGTGGAACACATGGCCAAGCTGTTCGCGCGTGATACCATGCGTTCGCATCCAAGCCTTCACCTTCGACGCCAGTGGCGGTCCATCGTGGTCTTCTTCCGGCATCTCGGGCGAGAGCCACTTGTCCGGAGCGGTGACCTGGAGGTTGCCCCCCAGCATCACCATCGCAGCTTTGATCGCACGTTCACGCACATCAGGCTCGTGGGGCTCCAGAAGCTTGTAAAGTTCGGTCGCAATAGTCGGCAGATCAGGCTTCGTCATGAGAACTCCTATTGATTTCGTATGGTTCTCATATGGGTCTGTGGAACCGATTCGCAAGCCCCCAAAAAATAGGCCTTTCGAATCAATAGTTATGTATGAAATCGGCCCGACTTTTCAATGTTCGCTACTTGTTCTATGGTCGCGAGACCCGGGGGACGTAGCCCGTAGGATGGGTTGAGCCCTTGCTAAACCCATCGCCTAGCCGCGGATCAGTAGATGGGTTTCGCTGCGCTCTACCCATCCTACGAACTGCATGGCGACCGGCGTGGACGGCACAGCATTCGCGTCAACGATCAATGGCGGATATGCTTTGAATGGCGCGAGTCTGCGGCGTGGAATGTGGAGATCGTGGACTATCACAGAGGATGAGGCGATGAGCATCAAGCGCGACGATCTGGATGCGGGCCGGGTCGACTTCTCCGAGGTCGCCACAGGCAAGCGATTGCCGCTCGTTCATCCGGGCGAAATCCTGCGCGACGATTTCCTGCAGCCGATGAAGATCAGCGCCTATACGCTGGCGCAGGCCATCAAGGTGCCGCGGTCGCGGGTCAACGACATCGTTCTCGGCCGCCGCGGCATTACCGCCGACACGGCCTTCCGCCTCGCGCGTTATTTCGGCACCACGCCGGATTTCTGGATCAACCTTCAGGCTCGTCACGATCTGGAGGCGGCCGATCGAAAGTTTCGCCGGCGGATCGAGCGTGAGGTCAGGCCGCGGGCCGCCTGACGAAAGAGCAAGCATAGCCCGGATGGAGCGCAGCGCAATCCGGGTTTCTCGCGGGCAACAAAGCAGCCCCGGATTTCGCTTTGCTTCATCCGGGCTACGGCCGCCACGCGCTCGCCGACCCGGATGGTGTAATAGCTGGCGTCGCCCTTGTACGGACAGTACGTGTGGTGCGTGCTGCGCTCCAGCAACGCCATGTCGGCGTCATCGCGCGGGATATAGAGCACCGGCGGATAATTCGTCTCGTGCAAGGCGAAGGCGCGCGCGGTGTCGGCCACTGCGCGTCCATTGAACATCACCCTTACCCGGCCCGGATGCGGAGCGATCGTGATCGAATGATCGGGCCCAGGCATTTTCATCTCTGAGGCTCAGTAATTCGGCGCCCGCGCCGCCACGCGGACCAGCGGCCCGCCGACCACCTGCACCTGGGCGGTGATCGCCTTCGGCGCATGATTCGACGTCAGCCCGAAGAAGTAGCTCGTGTCGCCTTTGCCCGGGCTGCCACCGGCGCAAACCGGCTTGCTGAAATTGAAGGTAATGACATTGCCGGTCTGATCGGCGGAGGCGAGCCCGACGGTGCCGAGCCCGCCCTTGGTGACGACGAACACGTCGTCGAGCCCGCCCGCCTTGTTGTATTGCAGTTTCACGATGGGCCCGAAGTCGACCTTGAGCGCGTTCACGCAGGGGATGTCGACGATGCCGTAGGCCTGGGTCAGGTTCATGCGATACATGTAGCCGCGCTTGCCGGCGGCCGGCGCGCCCTTGGCGCCGTTGAAGGTGCGCGATTGCAGACGCGCGGTGCCGGCCATGCCCGGGATGGCGAAATCACCGCCGGAATCGGTGACCGTGATCTTGCAGGTCGTGTTGAACACGCAATTGATGTCCGGCGCGGCGACGGTGACCACTGCCAGCGGGCCGGCGGCGGCCGGCGCGGCGGCGGCAAAGGCGGCGGCGATGCAGACCAGCAGTTTTTTCGACATGACGATGGCTCCCTTCTTGCGGTAGTGGGGAGCCAAAGATTGCGCTCATACTAAAATCTACGCAAGGTTGAATCGGGCGAGATTGAATCGGGAGTGACGCGTCAGCCTTGCACCAGCACCCGCCGGTCGACATCCTTGACGCTGCAGGTGCCGGTTAGCGCCATGGTGACGTCGAGCTCTCTGCCGATCATCGCGATCGCCTTGGCGACGCCCGGCCCGCCGCCGGCGCCGAGCGCATAGCAATAGGCGCGTCCGATCATGCAGGAGCGCGCGCCTAGCGCCAGCGCCCGCAGCACGTCCTGGCCGGAGCGGATGCCACCGTCGAACATCAGCTCGATCCCGCCGCCGACCGCGTCGGCGATTTTCGGCAGCGCCGCGATCGAGGACGGCGCGCCGTCGAGCTGGCGGCCGCCATGATTGGACACGACCAGCGCGCTGGCGCCGGTCGCGGCGGCGAGCTTGGCGTCCTCGGGGTCGAGCACGCCTTTGATGATCAGTTTTCCGGGCCAGATGCCGCGGATCCACTCGACGTCCTTCCAGCTGAGGGCTGGATCGAACTGGCCGCCGATCCATTGCGCCAGCGAGTTGACGTTCTCCATGCCGCGCACATGGCCGGCGAGATTGCCGAAAGTCTTGCGCTTGCCGCGCAGCACGCTCAGCGCCCAGGCCGGCTTGCTGGCGATGTCGACGATATTCCTGAGCTTGATCTCCGGCGGCACGGTCATGCCGTTGCGCGTGTCGCAATGGCGTTGCCCGAGCACCTGCAGATCGATGGTCAAGACCAGCGCACTGCATTTGGCGGCGATCGCCCGCTCGACTAGCGAGCGCACAAAACCGCGGTCCTTCATCACATAGAGCTGAAACCAGAACGGCCGGTCCACCGCTTCGGCCACGTCCTCGATCGAACAGATCGACATGGTGCTGAGCGTGAACGGGATACCGGCGGCCTGCGCTGCCCGGCAGGCCAGAATCTCGCCGTCGCCCCACTGCATGCCGCACAGTCCGATCGGCGCCAGCGCTAGCGGCAGCGACACCGGCTCGCCGATGATGGTGGTGCGCAGATCGCGCTGCGACACGTCCACCAGCACGCGCTGGCGCAGCTTGATGCGTTCCAGATCGTCGCGGTTCGCGCGCAGCGTTTCCTCGGCATAGGAGCCGCGATCGGCGTAATCGAAAAACATCCGGGGAACCCGGCGGCGCGCGGCCTGCCGCATGTCATCGATGCATGTGAGGGTCTGCATGGGGTTCTCGGTCTTCAGGCGGCGAGCATAGCGGTTTCGCCTGGGGAACCAACGATCCCGCCTCCCGGAGGAATTTTCATGGGTTTTTCAGATGGTTAGCAGGGAACGCGGGCCCGTTCCGTGCGTTATCCATGGTTACGCCACAAGCTGCAGGAGGACTTCATGGCCATTCCGAACGCCATTCCGAACGCCATTCCGAACGACACCGTGACGGAAGCGGAAATCGAGCAAAAGCGGCGGCAGGAAGCGAAAGAGGAATTCAAGGAAGGACAGCGGCGTAAGGTTGAGAAGTCGTTGGAAAAAGGGCTTGAGGACAGCTTCCCGGCGTCCGATCCGATCAATGTGACACAGCCGGCCCCGAGCAAGCTCGACAAGCGGCCGAAACGTTAGCCGCGGGTGGCCTCATGGTTCGAGACGCGTCGCCATAGCGCGTCCTCAAGGGCGTTTATGCCCGTCTGCGACGGGCTATGGACGCGCGTGAACGCGCTTATGGCGACGCTCCTCACCATGAGGGTTAAAATACGAGTGTCGCTATTCATTAATCCTCGTCCTGAGGAGGCCGCCATCCGATCTCGGGTTTACCCGAGATCGGGCCCTTCTAAATGCGCAAGTCGGGTAAACCCGACTTGCGTGCGGCCGTCTCGAAGGATGAGGCCCCGCGCCGATCATTATGCGGGGCAAAGCGGGACCTCGCCGCCAGCGCTTTTTGACGATTTCTTTGAGGATTTGTGTCATTGAATTGCCGTATCCTCTGCCAACTTGGCCGGCCGGGAATTGAGGGACTATGGCTCGTCGTTATTTCGGGACTGACGGCATCCGCGGCCGCGCCAATGGCGTCATCACGCCTGAGCTGGCGCTGCGGGTCGGGCAGGCCGCCGGGCTGATGTTTCGCCGCGGCGACCACCGCCACCGCGTGCTGATCGGCAAGGATACGCGCCTCTCAGGCTACATGATCGAGACCGCGCTGGTCGCCGGCTTCACCTCCGTCGGCATGGACGTGTTCCAGACCGGCCCGATGCCGACCCCCGCCGTCGCCATGCTGACGCGCTCGATGCGCTGCGATCTCGGCGTGATGATCTCCGCTTCGCACAACGCCTATGACGACAACGGCATCAAGCTGTTCGGTCCTGACGGCTTCAAGCTGTCGGACGACATCGAGGCCAAGATCGAAGATCTGGTCGATTCCGATCTCGGCAAGAAATTGGCGAAGAGCCCGGATCTCGGCCGCGCCAAGCGCATCGACGGGGTGCATGACCGTTACATCGAATTCGCCAAGCGCACGCTGCCGCGCGCCCTCAGCCTCGAAGGCATGCGGGTGGTGGTGGATTGCGCCAATGGCGCCGCCTATCGCGTCGTGCCTGAAGCCTTGTGGGAGCTGGGCGCCGACGTGATCTCGATCGGCGTCGAGCCCGACGGCTTCAACATCAACCGCGACTGCGGCTCGACCGCGACGGGCGCGCTCTGCCAGAAGGTCAAGGAAATGCGCGCCGATATCGGCATCGCGCTCGACGGCGATGCCGACCGGGTGATGATCGCCGACGAGCGCGGGCGCATTGTCGACGGCGACCAGCTGTTGGCAGTGATCGCGGAAAGCTGGCAAGCGGACGGCCGTCTGACCCAGCCCGGCATCGTCGCCACCGTGATGTCAAATCTCGGCTTGGAACGCTACCTGGGCGAGCTCGGTCTATCGCTCGCGCGCACGCCGGTCGGTGACCGCTACGTACTCGATCAGATGCGCGAGGGCGGCTACAATGTCGGCGGCGAGCAGTCCGGCCATATCATCCTCTCCGATTACACCACCACCGGCGACGGTTTCGTTGCCGCGCTGCAGGTGCTTGCGGTGGTGCGCAAGCAGAACAAGCCGGTATCGAGAGTCTGCCACCGGTTCGATCCGCTGCCGCAGGTGCTCAAGAACGTGCGCTACAAGAGCGGCAAGCCGCTCGACGCTCCCAAGGTGCGCTCCGCCATCGCCGATGCCGAGCGGCGGCTCAACGGCCACGGCCGGCTGATCGTGCGGCCCTCCGGCACCGAGCCGGTGATCCGGGTGATGGGCGAGGGCGACGATAAGGCGATGATCGAGGAAGTGGTCGACGGCATTGTCGACGCGCTCAACCAAGCCGCCGCCTGAAGTCTTCAGGCTCAACTCCCGATCCAGACTGATTCCTCCACGCGTGAGCATGATTCGCATCATGCGTACCGCGCGCCGTTCGCCGCGTCATATCCGTGAATGGAAAGTTAATAGCGCGATGGTGCAGCCGCCGCTCGCGGTCGCAACCTTGCGCATATGCGGGCGTACATGCGGTGCGCGTTAAAATTCACGGTTAAAAAGTAAGGTTAAGTTCCGCTTAACGCTTTGCTGCCATCCTCGGCCCTAGTTGGTTCATCCCCCGTGGGGCGGAAAAACGCGCCCCGATCGGACGAAAGGACGAAGTCATGGGTCGTGTAAGAATTCTTGGGCTCGCGGGAGCCGCCGTACTAAGCAGCGCCGCGGCATTCGCCGCAGACTTTCCTCCCGCACTACCGCCGATGCCGCAATTCGTGCAGCAGCCCGTGCCGGTCCAGGATTTCAGCGGCTGGTATTTGCGCGGCGACGTCGGTGTCGGCATGCAGAGCTTCAAGAGCTTCGAGCATACCCAGACCAACGATGCCTTCGTTTGGCCGGCGAGCTGGCGGATCGACCAGCGCGACATCGGCAGCGCGGTCTTTGCCGGATTCGGCGTTGGCTATAGTTGGAATAGCTGGATGCGTTTCGACGTCACCGGCGAATATCGCGCCAAGGCCGGCATCAAGGTGATCGGCAGCTATACCGAGTTCTGTCCCGGCGGCCGCTGCTTCGACGTCTACGACGCCAACCATTCCGCCTGGGTATTCCTGGCCAACGCCTATCTCGATCTTGGCACCTGGTGGTGTCTGACGCCGTTCGTCGGCGTCGGCGTCGGCGGCGCCTGGCACAGTGTCACCGCCATCCACGATGTCGGCTTCATCTCCGACGGCACGACCGGCTTCGGCTATGCCAATGCCGACAAAACCAATTTCAGCTTCGCTTGGGCGGCGCATGCCGGCGTGGCCTACACCGTCACCAATAACTTCAAGGTCGAGCTCGCCTACCGCTATCTGAGCCTGGGCTCGGCAACGACCGGTACGATCAATTGCGCGTCCTCCGGCTGCGCCACCACCGGCCCACGTGCCTTCTACACGGTCGGCGAACTGTCCTCGCATGACTTCAAGCTCGGCATGCGCTGGTCGCTGCAGCCGGAGCAGGTGGCTCCGGCGCCGCAGCCGGTCTACATGCCGGCGCCGCCGCTCATGCGTCGAGGCTGACGGTCGGCACCGAAATACCGGACGGCGCGGGAGCTTCCCGCGCCGTTTTCGTTTGCCTCCCCGCCGCGCTCCTAACCGCTCATTAAGGTTAATCAATCATGATGAGCGGTGCGCGGAGCTGGTTTTCGCGAAACAGAAGGTCCGTCATGCGTCGCTTGCTGCTCGCTCTTGGATTGATCGGCTTGGCGTCCGCTGCGGCCGCCGACGAGTTCAGGCTCCCGGTTCTGCGCGGCTCGGACACCTTCGTCCCGGCGCCTCCGACCTTCACCCGCTGGAGCGGCTTCTATGTCGGCGGGCAATGGGGCTACGGCGGCGCCAGTGTGGATTTTTCCGGCGCCACGCGCGATCTCGTGGCTTTCAGCCTGCGCGAGCTGGCGCTTGAGAGCGAACAATCGCCGTCGCAATGGGAGGTGCTTGGGAAAACCAGCACGTCGGCGTCGAGCTACGGCGGCTTTGTCGGCGTCAACACCCAGTGGGACGACGCGATTCTCGGCTTCGAGCTGAACTACAACCGCACCTCGTTCATGGCCGTCGCGCCGCTCACGCCGCTCACCCGCGCCACTTCGGCCGGCGGAAATGCTTACATTCTGACGATCACTGGCAACGCCTCGATGCGGGTGACCGATGTCGGCACCCTGCGCGGCCGCGCCGGCTACGCGATGGGCAATTTCCTGCCCTATCTCACCGCCGGATTCGCCGTGGGGCGCGCAGATATCGCGCGCACGGCGGTCGCTTCGGGCACCGAGAACGGCTTTCCATTCTCGTTTACCGAAACCGAGACGAAGAACGCCGCATTCCTGTATGGCTGGGCGGTCGGCGCCGGCCTCGACGTCGCGGTGACGTCGAACCTCTTTTTGCGCGGCGAAGCCGAATATGTGAACTTCGCGCCGATTTCCGGCATGCACGCTACCATCACGTCCGCCCGCGTCGCCGCCGGCCTCAAGTTCTGATCGCCGTTCAGGCCGGCCGTCGGCACGCCGCGTCATGCGCCGGCGTTCAGGCCGGCGCACAAGCCTTGACGGCGCGGCTCTCCTTCCTTATTCCCGCCCGTGGGACACCCCTCCCCACCGAGGGGCGCCTATCTGGAAGGATAGACCATGACCAACGCGATGCCCGCCGTGCGGCCGGCTGTTCCGCACTTCTCGTCCGGCCCCTGCGCCAAGCGCCCCGGCTGGAGCCTGCAAGCTCTTACCGACGCCGTCCTCGGGCGCTCGCACCGATCGAAGATCGGCAAGGGCAAGCTCAAGCGCGCCATCGATCTCACCCGCGATATTCTGCAAATCCCGGCGGATTACCGCATTGGAATCGTGCCGGCGTCCGATACCGGCGCGGTGGAGATGGCGCTGTGGTCGCTGCTCGGCGCGCGACCGGTCACCATGCTGGCCTGGGAATCCTTCGGTGAAGGCTGGGTCACCGACGTCGCCAAACAGCTCAAGCTGAAGGACGCTAAAATCCTAAAGGCCGGGTACGGCGCACTGCCCGATCTCGGCAAGGTCGATTTCACCACCGACGTCGTGTTCACCTGGAACGGCACCACCTCCGGCGTGCGCGTACCGAATGCCGGTTGGATTCCCGCCGACCGGCAGGGTCTCACCATCTGCGACGCCACCTCGGCCTGCTTTGCGCAGGCCATGGATTTCTCCAAGCTCGATGTGGTGACCTTCTCCTGGCAGAAAGTGCTCGGAGGCGAGGGCGCGCACGGCATGCTGATCCTGTCGCCGCGCGCGGTCGAGCGGCTGACGAGCTACACGCCGCCGTGGCCGCTTCCGAAAATCTTCCGGCTCACCAACAACGGCAAGCTGATCGAGGGCGTGTTCGAAGGCGAGACCATCAACACGCCGTCGATGCTGTGCGTCGAGGACTATCTCGACACCTTGGTCTGGGCGAAGTCGCTGGGCGGGCTGCAGGCGCTGATCGGTCGCGCCGACGCCAATGCCAAGGTCATTGCCGACTGGGTGGCGGCCACGCCCTGGGTCGATTTTCTGGCGCGCGATCCGGCGACCCGCTCCAACACCTCGGTTTGCCTGAAAGTCGTCGATCCGGCGGTGACCGGACTGTCCGCGGATGCACAGGCGGCCTTCGCCAAGAGTCTGGCCACGGCGCTGGAGAAGGAAGGCGTCGCTTATGACATCGACGCCTACCGCGATGCGCCGCCGGGACTGCGCGTCTGGTGCGGCTCGACCGTGGAGACGCGCGATCTCGAGGCGCTGACGCCCTGGCTCGACTGGGCCTTCGCCAAAACCAAGAACGCGCTGCCGAAGGCGGCGTGACTCTTCCTTACCCTCCCCGGGAAGGGGAGGGTCGCCGCCAAAGGCGGCGGGGTGGGGTGATCGGCGCAAAAACGGAAACGCAATCATCCCATCGCATCGCAAGTTCACCCCACCCCGGCCCAGCGGGCCGACCCTCCCGCTCCAGGGGAGGGTGAAGAAAGCAAGATCATGGCTCCCAAAGTTCTGATTTCCGACGCCCTGTCCGATGCCGCCGTGCAGATCTTCAAGGATCGCGGCATCGAGGTGGATTTCCAGCCCAAGCTCGGCGCCGACAAGGACAAGCTGGCGGAACTGATCGGCAACTACGACGGCCTCGCCATCCGCTCGGCCACCAAGGTCACCGGCAAGCTGCTCGAAAAGGCGAAGAAGCTGAAGGTGATCGGCCGCGCCGGCATCGGCGTCGACAATGTCGATATTCCGGCGGCGACCGCCAAGGGCGTGATCGTGATGAACACGCCGTTCGGCAATTCGATCACCACCGCCGAGCACGCCATCACTCTGATGCTGGCGCTGGCGCGCCAGATTCCGCAGGCCGATGCCTCCACCCAGGCGGGCAAGTGGGAGAAGAACCGCTTTCTCGGCGTCGAGATTACCGGCAAGACGCTGGGCATCATCGGCTGCGGCAATATCGGCTCGATCGTGGCCGATCGCGCGCACGGCTTGTGCATGAAGGTGCTAGCTTTCGATCCATTCCTGTCGCCGGAGCGTGCGCTCGATCTCGGGGTGGAGAAGGTCGAGCTGCCGGAGCTGTTCCGGCGCTCGGATTTCATCACGCTGCACACCCCGCTCACCGACAAGACCAAGAATATCATCGACCGCAAGGCGCTGGCCACGATGAAGAAGAGCGTGCGCATCATCAATTGCGCGCGCGGGGGGCTGGTAGACGAAGCGGCGCTGCGCGCCGCGCTCGACAATGAGCAGGTGGCGGGCGCAGCCTTCGACGTGTTCACCGAGGAGCCAGCCACCGCTAATCCGCTGTTCGGCCATCCCAATGTGGTGTGCACGCCGCATCTCGGCGCCGCCACCAGCGAGGCGCAGGAGAATGTCGCATTGCAGGTCGCCGAGCAGATGTCCGACTACCTGCTGACCGGCGCCATCTCCAATGCCGTGAACTTTCCCTCGATCACCGCCGAGGAGGCGCCCAAGCTCAAGCCGTTCGTGGCGCTGGCGGAGAAACTCGGCTCGTTCGCCGGCCAGCTCACCGAGACCGGCATCAACAAGGTGCAGATCGCTTATGAAGGCAATGTCGCGCAGATGAACACCAAGGCGCTGACCTCGGCGGCGATTGCCGGCCTGCTGCGCCCGATGCTGCAGAACGTCAACGTGGTGTCGGCGCCGATCGTCGCCAAGGAGCGCGGCATCGTGGTCGAGGAGATGACGCGCGAGGCGGCCGGCGATTACGAGAGCCTGATCACGGTGACGGTGGTGACCGAGAAGCAGTCGCGCTTCGTATCGGGCACCATCTTTGCCGACGGACGGCCGCGCATCGTCAACATCAAGGGTATCCGCATGGACGCCGAGTTCGGCCAGTCGATGATTTACATCACCAATCTCGACAAGCCCGGCTTCATCGGCAAGTTCTCTTCCACGCTGGGCGACGCCGGCATCAACATCGCAACCTTCCATGTCGGCCGCGACGCGCCCGGCGGCAATGCGGTGGCGCTGATCGAGATCGACGGCGAACTGCCGCCCGACGTAATGACCGCAGTGCGCGCTTTGCCGCAGGTGCAGCAGGCCAAGCCACTGAAATTCTGAGCCTCGCCCGGCCGCGCCGCGCGCCGCTGCCGCGATCTCGCCGGATTCGTCCGGCTTGGTTAAAGGCGGGGGCGGATTGGCGGCTACGGGTTTGACAAACCGGCACTTTCATCGGCCTGACGGGCGCCGCGCGCGGCGCCGCCGCCTTGCCTGGGGCACCGCCATCCGTTATCCCGGGACGCCTCGGACTCGGGACAAGTCCCTGGCGATCCGCGCTGATTCAGCCCCGTCCAGATGCAGGAAAGGCGCCTCATGGCCAATGTGGTCGTGGTCGGTTCCCAGTGGGGGGACGAGGGCAAAGGCAAGATCGTCGACTGGCTGTCCGAGCAGGCCGACATCGTCGTCCGATTCCAGGGCGGGCATAACGCGGGACATACGCTGGTCATCGACGGCGTCACCTACAAACTTTCACTGCTGCCCTCGGGCGTGGTGCGGCCGGGCAAGCTTTCGGTGATCGGAAACGGTGTGGTGCTCGATCCGCGCGCGCTGCTGGATGAAATCGATCGGCTCGCCGCACTCGGCGTCAAGGTGACGCCGGACAATTTGCGCATCGCCGAGAACGTCAGTTTGATTCTCTCGCTGCACGGAGAGCTCGACGCGTTGCGCGAAAGCAGCAACAGCGCCACCCGCATCGGCACCACCCGGCGCGGCATCGGCCCGGCCTATGAGGACAAGGTCGGACGCCGCGCCATCAGGCTGATGGATCTGGCCGACATTCCGGCGCTCGCGCCCAAGGTCGAGCGGCTGCTCGCCCATCACAATGCGCTGCGGCGCGGGCTCGCTCTCGAGGAGATCGCAGCCAAGACCATCTGCGACGAGCTCGCGGCCGTGGCGCCGCGGGTGCTGCCCTATATGGACTCGGTATGGTCGCTGCTTGACCGCAAGCGGCGCGAGGGCAAACGGATCCTGTTCGAAGGCGCCCAGGGCGCGCTGCTCGACATCGACCACGGCACCTATCCGTTCGTGACCTCCTCCAATACCGTGGCGGCGCAGGCGGCGACCGGTTCCGGCCTCGGTCCGTCGGCGATCGACTACGTACTCGGCATCTGCAAGGCCTATACGACGCGGGTCGGCGAGGGCCCGTTCCCGACCGAGCAGATCAACGACATCGGCCGGCTGATCGGGGAGCGCGGCCGGGAATTCGGCACCGTTACCGGGCGGCCGCGGCGCTGTGGCTGGTTCGACGCCGTGCTGGTGCGGCAAACGGTTCGCACCAGCGGGATCAACGGCTTGGCGCTGACCAAGCTCGACATCCTCGACGGTTTAAAGGACATCAAGGTTTGCGTGGCATATCGTCTGGACGGACGGGAAATCGACTATCTGCCCGCCAGCGAGCGCGCGCAGGCGCAAGTGGAACCGATCTACGAGACCATCGCGGGCTGGCAGGAGCCCACCGCGCGGGCGCGGTCCTGGGCGGAGCTGCCCGCACAGGCGATCAAATATGTGCGGCGGATCGAGGAACTGGTGGCATGCCCGGTCGCCGTGCTGTCGACCAGCCCGGAACGTGAGGATACAATTCTCATGCACAATCCATTCGAGAACTAACACCAGCGGAATTGGGCGCGAACGAGTACACTGACAGCGATGACCGACTACTACCCGCTGATAGCCCGCGCCGTCGCCGGTCTGCCGAAGAATACCGGCGATGGCCGCCGCGCGCTCTATGAGCGCGCGCGCACCGCGCTGGTCGCTCAGTTGCGCGGCGTCATTCCGGCACTGAACGAATCCGAAATCACCCGTGAGCGGCTGGCGTTGGAAGAGGCGATCCGCAAGGTGGAGGCCGAAGCCGCCCGCCAGTGGGCCGATCCGATGCGCGCCGAACCGATCCCGAAAATGCGTGCGCCCGAGCCGACGTCGTGGCACGAAACCGAGACCGAATATTCGCAACCGTCGCGCCCCGAAAGCCCACCGCCGCGCCAAAGCGCCCCGCGCATGCCGCGCGCCGCCCCGCTGGCATCGCGGCCATCGTCGGTAGCGGCGCCACGCCGGAGCCAGCCCGAATCTCCGCTGCGTGCGGAGACGCCATACGAGCCCGATATCGACCAGGCGCCGGCGGCGCCCGCGCCGCTGCGTCCGCCGCGCGAGCCCGAGCGCACGCGCTATGCCGGGCGCCGCTCGCTGATGGATTCCGGGCTGAAGGATTTTCGCGACGTCGTATCCGAGGCCGATGAACTGGGAGCCGCCTCGGCGCGCTCGGCGAAATCCGCGCGCGACAATTATGCCGGCGTTCCGGCGGGCTCCGGCCGCGATGTCGACGGCGCGCAACAATGGCCGCCGGAGCGGGCAGACGCCTATGATTTCCCCGAACCGAGGATGCTGGAGCCGGCGTTCAACGTCGATGACTCCCGCCCGATGCCGCCGGCGCGCGCCGACAATGCACCGCGCGCAGAGCGCGGCGCGCAGCCGCTGCGCTCCTTCGCGCGGCTGATCAAGCTCGCCGTCATTCTGGTGATCTGTGCCGGCCTCGGCTCGCTGCTGGCCTGGCAATGGCCGAATCTCACCTCGCTTTATCGTTATGCGCGCGCGCCGGCGCCACAGGTCGCGCAGGACCTCACGCTGACTCAGAAGCCCAAGATTCCCGATCGCCTGGAGCCGGGCGGCGCGCAGCAACCGGCGGTCGGTCCCGGCGGGCAAACCGCCGCGGTGGCGCAACGCGTCGTGCTGTATGAGGAGGATCCGGCCGATCCGCAGGGCAAGCGGCTGGTCGGATCGGCGATCTGGCGCACCGAGACGCTGGCCGGAGCACCTGGGCAGCCGCCGGAAGTGGCGATCCGCGCCGACGTGGAGATTCCGGAGCGGCGTTTGACCATGACCTGGTCGCTGCGCCGCAACACCGACAAGAGCCCGGCCAGCCATACCATCGAGATCATGTTCAAGCTGCCGGCGGATTTTCCGTCGGGCGGCATCGCCAACGTTCCGGGCATCCTGATGAAGCAGACCGAGCAGACCCGCGGCGTTCCGCTCGCGGGCGTCGCGGTCAAGGTGACCGACGGTTATTTCCTGATCGGCCTGTCCGGCATTGACGGCGATCGCGAACGCAATCTGCAATTGCTCAAGGACCGCGGCTGGCTCGATATCCCGGTGGTCTATGGCAACAGCCGGCGCGCAATTCTCGCCCTGGAAAAGGGCACCCCGGGCGAGCGCGCCTTCGCCGACGCCTTCCGCGCCTGGGGGCAGTAGCGCCGTCCGCTGTTAGCGTTGGACCAGCGCGTTGAGCGCGGCGATCATGAACACGGCCAGCACCATCCCGAGCGCCTTCAGGATATCCAGACAGATCCCGGCATAATGCGTCTGCCACGGCAGCGCCGGCACGCACGGGCCGGTGCGCCAGAAATAGTGCGCCGCCCTTTCATCGGAGCCAGTGCCGCGCTGATAGAAGCGCGCGATCTGGTAGTTCTCCTCGCGCAGCCGGTAGATCGGGATCAGCCGGTCAAACACGAAGGTGAAACCGACGGGGCGCAGCTCGGTCTGCCGCTCCGGCAGGAAAGCCACAATGCCGAGGCCGAAGCGGAACAGCAGCCAAAAGCCGACGAGGATGATCAGCACGCTCCAGAGCACCTTGACCGGCCGGAAGCCGTGATCGGCGATCAGGCCGAGCACCCAGGCGCCTGCCAGGCGCAAATAGTCCACCAGCACGCGGAAGCCGTCGTCCCAAAGAAAGCCTAGCAGGGATTTCTTGCTCCAGGCCGCGGCGGTGGCATTGTTGCGGTCGGCCAAGGTCCGGTCGAATTCGATCTGCGCCTTGGCGACCTTGAGCCCGGTCGGATTGGCGCCGGCATTCTCGAAGGCGCGGATGAACGCCGACATCGGCTGTAGCGACTGCACAGTATTCTTCTCGTTCTTCTGCAGCCAGCCGGTGACATGGTGTGCTTCCGGAAGCTGGGAATCGGCTTCGGTTGGATGCCGGTTGCAGTCCAAGCCGGTGCTGCTGTGAATGCGCTCGATCTGCAGGCGGTCGACCGAGGTCTGGTACGGGCGGTCATTGTCGCTGAAATCGAAAAACAACACGCCGGCGTTCAAGCCTGCGATCCGCAGCATCCGCTGCGAGGCCAGTTCCTCTTCGTTTTCGTCATTGTCCCCAACTGCTTCCCGGTCCGACCGCTTTCGCGGCGGATACAGATTCATATTCATGTTGCCGGCAACCTTGACCTCGCTCAGGTTGATGGCGCTATGCGGCATTAGATTGTTTGGCGAGGTCAGCCAATGGAAGGACTGCAGGCAGAACGATCGCGCGCTTGTGTCGAGCACCAGCAGCTCCGGCTCAACTTCGATGCCGGGCGCCGCACACGCTTGCGGCGCATCGGTCTGGTTCTTGATCGATGCATTCTGGATGAGGCTTTGGTAAAAGTCCTTGTCGCGGGTCCGCACCCAGCCGTAACGAAAGACCGGCAGCGGGGGTGGCCCGCGGCGCGCAGTCGAGGGCAGGGCCACGGCGGATCCGGTATCGGCGGCCGTGCTGAAGGCGCCAAATCCCAAATTGGTCGCCCTGATCTCGTCGATCTCGCTCGCGCGCACGGTATATCCGCAGCGCGCCTCTGAATCGCCGAAGTCGAGCCGGCCGCGGACCTTGCTCTGCTGCACCCGGGCCTGCGATAGCGCCGCGTTGAGAAAGCTCAGGTCGCCAACGGTCGTGACGCGATCGAACACGGACGTCCGCTCGAGCAAGCTATGGTCAAAATAAATGCTGCCGCGCACGTCCGTTTCCACCAGCTCGACGTTCTCGAAGTAGCCGCCGCGCGCGAACAACGAACCGTCGATCTTCGATCCGCTCAGCGCCAGGTTGTCGAATACATAGCTGCCGTCCAGGCTGAAATTGCCGCGGGTGCGGAAGTTCTGTCCGCGCACGCCGAACCGGAACATGGAGCGGTCGAGCACCAGCGAATAGGGCAGGTTGAGATCGGTGAGATTGACCTCGTCGCCGCAAAAGACCGCGCCGATCAGCCGGATGCCGGTCGGCGCGATGCGGTGCTTCGGGTCGGCGAGTTGCCGGATGATGTCCGAGGGCAGGCGCCGGCGGTCACCGGCATGCTCGCTGCGGCAAACGATCTTGGGATCGCGCTGCTCCGGCGTGATGTCGTCCAGCAGCTTGCCGCCGGAGCGGGCGGCGACGCATTGCGGGTCTTGATCCGGCCGCAACACCACCTCGCGCTCGTCCGCCAGGCATTTGGCGAAGTCGGCCACGCGATCTCCAGTGGACACGATGGCATTCGTGGGGGCCGATAGCGCGGCGTGCGGCACAGCCAATGCCGCGCCGATAACCAGCGATCGCAGGATCGAACGCATGGCGTGCATGCAAACCCCTTGATCATTAAAGTTGAATTCCGGTCACGAGGCAACCCAAGCAGCACTGCGTGCGGGGTGAGCAGGGCCGGCTTAGCATTGTCCGCCGTCATGCCCCGCGCACGCGGGACTCTCGCCAAGAGGGGGGAGACGATGAGGTGAAGCTTAGAAATTGCAGGAGCGACTTTGTCGTCCGAGGCGCGCACATCGCACGCGAACGGAAGACAGGACCACCGGATGGGATGACAATCGAAGAAGCTAAAGCGTCATTGCCGGGAGCGCCGGCAATGACGAATGACGCTAATGCACGGTCGCAGGTTGCGGCACTTCCATCGCCGCCACGCGGTTCTTCACCGCCTTCTGTACCTTCTCGAAGGCGCGCACCTCGATCTGCCGCACCCGCTCGCGCGATACGCCGAACTCGGCGGCGAGGTCTTCCAGCGTGATCGGATCGTCGGCCAGCCGGCGCGCCTCGAAAATGCGCCGCTCGCGCTCGTTCAGCACCGTCAGCGCATCGCCCAGGGCCTTGCGGCGGTTTTCGGCCTGTTCGGTCTCCGCCAGCACGGTCTCCTGATCGGTGGCGTCGTCGACCAGCCAATCCTGCCACTCGCCGGCATCGCCTTCCTCGCGGATCGGGGCATTGAGCGACACGTCGCCGCCGAGGCGGCGGTTCATATCGACCACGTCCTGCTCGGTGACGCCGAGCCGCTTGGCGATCAGCTTGACCTGATCGGGACGCAGGTCGCCTTCCTCCAATGCGGAGATTTTGCTCTTGGCCTTGCGCAGGTTGAAGAACAGCTTCTTCTGGTTGGCGGTGGTACCCATCTTCACCAGCGACCACGAGCGCAGGATGTATTCCTGGATCGCCGCCTTGATCCACCACATCGCATAGGTGGCGAGGCGGAAGCCCTTCTCCGGCTCGAAGCGTTTGACCGCCTGCATCAGGCCGACATTGCCCTCGGAGATCACTTCGGAAATGGGCAGGCCATAGCCGCGATAGCCCATGGCGATCTTGGCAACCAGGCGCAAATGGCTGGTGACCAGCCGGTGCGCCGCGTCGCGGTCGCCGTGCTCGCGCCAGCTCTTGGCCAGCATGTATTCCTCCTGCGGTTCCAACATCGGGAACCGCCGGATTTCTTCGAGATACCGGGTGAGGCCAGATTCTGCCGTCAGAATGGGCAAGGCCGCGGTGCGGGCCATGGTAGCGCCCTCCAAAGTTTGCCCCCGAAATCGGCGGGCGGGTGACACCGCCGCTCTCGGAGCCGACGGTGCGATTCCTTGCTGCGACCGCGAAGGCGTGATCGCAGACGCAACATACAGGACAAAAGGGGGCGAAAGATAGATGGCCGGGCGTCACGACGCTGTGACGCCTACGGCCACGTTACCGCCAAGCCATTGATTTGGCGCAATCTTTTCGCACTTCAGCCCGTAGGGCCCTGTGCACCGAGGCTGTGGCGTAAACGAGCAAGGTCGGCCGGTAGTTCCGAACGGAACGCCAGCGATTCCCCCGTGGCCGGATGTTCGATGGACAAGAGATAGGCATGCAGGGCCTGCCGGCCAAGACCCGCCAGGGCCTCACGGGCCGGGCCGGCGAGGTGCGAAGCCTTGGTCCTGAAGCCCGGCCCATAGACGTCGTCGCCCAGCAGCGGGTGGCCGATGGCGGCGAGATGGACGCGGATCTGATGGGTGCGGCCGGTTTCCAGCCGGCAGGCCAGCAGGCTGGCGACCGGGACACCGTCGGCGCCGCGGTAGCGCTCCAGCACCTGCCAATGGGTCAACGCCTCGCGTCCGCCCACGCGTACCGCCATCTTGTCGCGCGCCCGGGGGTGCCGGTCGATCGGCTTGTCGATGGTGCCTTTGGGGCGGTCGGGGACGCCCCAAACGAAGGCCAGATAGCCGCGCTCCAGCGGCCCGGTGCGGCCATGGTCGGCGAATTGCTGCGCCAGCGCGCGATGGGCGAGGTCATTCTTGGCCACCACGAGCAGGCCGGTCGTGTCCTTGTCGAGCCGGTGCACGATGCCGGGCCGCCGCACCCCGCCGATGCCCGACAGGCTCTCCCCGCAATGGGCGATCAGCGCATTGACCAACGTGCCCGACTGGTGGCCGGCGGCCGGGTGCACCACCAGCCCCCGCGGCTTGTCGAGCACCACGATGAAATCGTCCTCGAATACGATATTGAGCGCGATGTGTTCTCCGGCGGGCTTTGCCGGCTCGGGCGGCGGCACGGTCACATCCACGCTGTCGCCGGCGTTGACGCGGTACCCCGGATCGCGGATCGTGCGCCCATCGATCGCCACCTCGCCGGCGAGGATCAGCGCCTTCAGCCGCGAGCGCGAAAGGTCTGCGATCCGCGCAGCCAGGACGCGATCGAGCCGCTCGCCGGCTTCCGCCTCGGCGATCCGAACCGTTTCTTGGCCCTGCTGTTGTTGATCCATGAGCTGTTGATCCATGAGCATTCCGTCCGAACAGCCGCTCGATCCCGCCGCCGCCAGCGTCGTTGCCAAAGTGCGCTGGCTGATGCTGATCTCCGGCATGACCACGCTGATCGCCATCGCCGCGGTGCTTGGCGTCATCGGCTATCGCGTTTTCAAGGCCGAGGGAAGCGCGCTGCCGCCAGCCGAGGTCACGGCGCTGTTGCCCAAGGGCGCGCGCGTCGTCGCCATCTCGGCGGCCGGGGACCGCATCGTGGTCACCGTCGATGTGGCGGGCGCGCTGCAAGCGCACACATTTGACGCGCGGACATTGCAGCCGGCCGGGCGGCTGCGGTTCGCGCTCGAGCCCTGAGCCCCTGGCAGCAAACAAAAAAAGCGACACTTGACGGCCTGCGTCAACGCTTGGGATTGCTTTGTCGCGCCCGCCTTGCATTGCTCCAGGCGCGGCACTGTAAAAGCGGCCTAGGAGCAGCGTTTGGATCCGATCGCAGCGACCATTGTCTTGCTGGCGACGGCAGTGCCGGTCCTGGTGTGCATGGCGGCCGGGGCGGCGGCGCGCCGCGGCAGCGATTTCGCCGGCGCCGATCTGCTTGCCGGCTTCGGGCTTGTCGGCGCCGTGATTGTCACCGCCGCCGCGCTGACGCGGCTGCCGTTGAGCTGGCTGATGCTCGGCGCAAGCGTGCTGAGCTTGCTCGCGTGGCTTGTTCGCCGGCGGCTGCCCGGCGGCTTATCGACCTGGCGCGCATGGCTGCTGCTCTCGCCGATCCTGCTCTACGCCGCCGCCAGCATGGCGACGCAATGGGACGAGTTCTGGCAATGGCTGCCCAACGCGGTCTATGCCTTCACCTACGACAGCTTTGTCTGGCCGGATCTGCCGCAAGCCTTTGCGCGCTTTCCCGGCTATCCGCAGGGCCTGCCGCTCATCACCGTGGCGGCGTCGTTGCTTGCCGGGCGTTTCCTGGAAAACGCCAGCGCGGTGTTCAACATTGCGCTGTTGGGAGCGTTCTGCGCGCTGCTGGCGGATTCGATGGCTGCCGTGCTGTTTCGGCGCGGGCGGTTGCCGCAGCCGCGCGCGCCGTTCGCACTGATCGCAATCGCGGTCGTGCTGGCGGTGCTGCTCAATCCGGGGCTCGCCGGCAATGTGCTGCTGTCATCCTACGCCGACTCGGCGACTGCGATCACCACCGGAGCGCTCGGCCTGGTCGGTGTTGCCTTGTTGCGGCGGTTGTCGGTGCAGGATCGTGTTGGCGCTGCGAATCTGGCCTGGCGCTTCGGTCTGATCGCCGCAGCCCTGGTCAATCTGAAGCAGCCCAATCCGGTGCTGCTGGCGCTGGTGGTCGCCGGCTGTTCGCTTATCGTGTTGCGTGAGCGCACGATCCCGCTGCGCGCGGCGCTGATGCAACTGCCGCGCATGCTCGGGCCGGCCGTCGTGCTCTATCTGATCTGGCGTTGGTACGTGGCCCGGTATCTGCCCGGCGGCGAGGTGGCGTTGCGCCCGCTGTCGGCCTGGACCTGGGATGCGCTGCCGCAGATGATGCGGTCGGCGGGCAACTACGTCGCGCGGGCGCCACTGTTCCACGGCATGATGTGGGCGGTCGCCGCCTTCGGCACGGCCGCTTTCGTGCGGCCGCAGAAATTCGGCGAGGCCGGCCGGCTGGCGGTGATCGCCGCGACGGTCTGGCTCGGCTATCACGGCTTTCTGGTGGTGAGCTATATGGGCGCGCTGTCGCCGGACGAGGCGCGTGCCGCCGCCGATTACTGGCGCTATACGCCGCACATCGCGATGCTCGCCGTCGCCACCATCGGGTTCGGCGTGGCGAGCGCGCCGCTGCCGTCATGGCTGCGGCTGAGCGGCGCGGCGCCGGCATTGATCGCCGCGGCGCTGGCGCTGGCGGCCCTGCCGCTGCGCAGCGATCTCGGCGCCTCGCGCGCCAAGCTGTGGCCGCATTTCGTGCGCGGCATCACCGCCGAGCTCAACCGGATCATCCCGCCCGGCGCCAAGCTGGTGCTGCCGATGGCCTGGCAGCTCGATCCCTATCCGTTCATGGTCCAGTACGACCTGTTGCAGCTGCCGGCGCGTCGCGTGGAGACCCGCGCTTTCTGGTACGGCGAGGATTTGAACCAGATCGCCGATCTCGCGGCGCGCGGGCAGGCGGACTATCTGCTGATCCACGACGTGCACGGCAATATCGGCGAGATCGCCCCCAAGGTCGGCGTGCCGGCGCCGCGCCACGAATTCGCGCTCTATGCGCGCAAGAACGGCGCCTGGGAAAAAGTCCACACCTGGCCGGTGCCGCCGACCATTCCATCTACCCGCGAACAGTGAGCCCGGCGCGCGCTTTAGAACTTGATCATGTCCCAGCGCGTCAGCGTCGAGGCGTTGCTCACCGTCGCCGCATTGGCGATCTGCCAGGCGGTGAACTGCTCCTGATAGGGGCCGTCGCCCGGCATGCCGTCGGCCGGCACGATCACCTTGAATCCACTCATGGCGGCGCCGCCGACGGTGAACAGCACTGCGCTGTTCGCTGCGGTGCCGGTGATCAGCACGGTGTCGATGCCGCGCGCCTTCAGCGACTGTTCGAGATCGGTGCCGTGAAACTTGTTGAGCGAGGCCTGCATGACCCGCTCGCCCGGCGCCGGCGCCACCGCGAGATCGGCGGCGGTCATGATGATGTTGTAGATGTGGATGATCGTCATGCTCTTGGCGCGCGCCTCGGCCAGGAATTTCTCCACCTTGGGAAGCGCGGCGGCGCAGCGCGGGCGTTGCGCGGCGGTGCAGCTCTTCTTGTTGTAATCGAGCACCAGCACAGCGGTCTTTGCCGGGACGATGGTGACTTCTTTGAGCTGCGGTGCCGCCGGCGCCTTCACCGTGGACCATTCGTCGATGACGGTCTGGGCGGAAGTCGCAGCCGGGAACAGCGCGGCGGTGGCGGCCAGTAATGCAACAACGCGGGTGCGCAGAAACTCACTCATCATGTCTATTCCCTCCCTCATTACTCGTCCCGGCATGGGCGCGTTGGCCGCGAACCTAGCCTGCTCCGCAGCGCCTCGCTACCGGCCATGCGCCCGGGCTTGCGCCGCTGCGTGATCGGGGTTATCGAACAGGCATTCCGCTCCCTTCGTCTAGCGGCCCAGGACGTCGCCCTCTCACGGCGAAAACAGGGGTTCGAGTCCCCTAGGGAGCGCCAGTCAAAGTGCCGCCTCACGCCGGGAAACGGCGGCTTTCCAGTCGGCGCTTGGTTAGGGCGGGAGGACTCAAAGTGGAATTCGGCTACTTCACGCTCAGCGACAATCACTACGATAACAACACGCGCGCAGCGAACCAATTCGTTGCCGATATCACGGCCGAAGCGCTGTACGCCGATCAGCTCGGGATGCATTCGGCATGGATCGGCGAACACCACTTCAATTCACTCGGCGTGCTATCCTGTCCCGACCTCGTGCTCGCTTATATCGCTGCACGAACGAAGGATATCCGCCTCGCGCCGGCGGTCACTGTGCTGCCGCTGCACCATCCGATCCGCGTCGCCGAGCAATGGGCGACGCTTGACCTCTTGAGCAACGGGCGCGTGGATTTCGCCGTCGGGCGCGGCTACGACAAGCGGGAATACCTGCCATTCCATGTCTCCTTCGAAGACAATCAAAGCATTTTCGAAGAAGGCCTCGATGTGGTGCACAAGCTGTGGGAAGCGGAAGACCGAATTTCGCACCATGGAAAACATTATTCCTTCGACGATGTCAGGGTCACGCCAAAGCCGGTGCAGCAGCCGATCCCGACCTACGTCGCTTCGTTCTCGAAGCCGTCGATCGAGCTCGCCGCGCGGCTCGGCTGCGGACTGATCGTGGCGCCCTTCGCCGCCGCCATGAGCTACGGCGGCCTCAAGCAGGTCGCCGATCTCTACAAGGAGAGCTGCGCCAAGTATGGCAAGAAACCGGGCCGTCTGATGTGCAGCTATTTCACGCATTTTGCCGATGACAAGGACCAGGAAGCAGCGCAGCGGGCACGCCAGATCCGCTACTACAAGGAATGCGTCATCCCGGCTTTGCCGGGAGATCCGAAAACGGCGCCGCCGAGTTACCGCTATTTCATCGACATGGTCGACCGGCTGCACAAGGTCAGGCCGGAAGACCTGACCGAGAACTCGGTGCTGCTCGGTTCGCCGCAGCGGATGATGGACACGTTGAAGAAGGTTGAGGCGACCGGCTTCGAGGAGGTGATCCTTTATTTCAACGTCGGTCTGAAGCCGCACAATCAGGTCAAGGAGGAGATGGACCGTTTCATGCGGGAGGTCGCTCCGGCATTCAACGGCTCACATAAACGGCGCGCCGCCTGACGGCGCGCGCGGGTTCAATGCGGCCAGCCAACGAGCCGCAAAAATCAGGGAGCAACACATGTTCAGGGAGCAACACATGCACGGACGACTTTGCATTGCCATGTTCGTTGCGGGCGCGCTGTGGTCTGGCACGGCAGCAGCGCAAGAGCTTCGCCTTGGCCTGCTGACGGCGCTCAGCGGCCAGCTCTCGATCGCCGGTGCCGAGCAGAAGCGCGGTTTCGACATTGCCATCGAGCAACTCGGCGGCAAGGTGGGCGGCGTGGCGACCGAGATCATCGTCGCCGACGACAAGGGCGATCCGGGCGAGGCGGCTCAGGCGGCCAATCGGCTGATCGACCGCGACAAGGTCCAGATCGTGACCGGCCTGCCGTTCAGCCATACCATGATGGCGTCGGTGAGGCCTCTGCTCAACGGCGGAGCTTTTGTCGTCGGCGCCAATGCGGGTCCCTCTACGCTCGCCGGCGAGGGTTGCCATCCCAACCTGTTCGTGTCCTCGTTCCACAATGACCAATGGGACATCGCGGTCGGCGAATACATGAGCGCGAAGGGGCACAAGCGCGCTTATTTCATGGGCATGGACTACCAGGCCGGCTGGGAGCACACCAAGGCGGCTATCCGCGGCTTCAAAGGCGAGAAGGTGGCGGAGGTCTACACCCCGATTAAGCAACTCGACTTCTCCGCCGAGCTGACGCAATTGCGCGCCGCCAATCCCGACGCCGTCTTCGTCTTCTACTTCGCCTCATCAGCGGTGGCCTTCGCTCGCCAATATGCCCAGGCCGGGTTGCAGGGCCGCATCCCGCTCTATTCGATGGGGGCGTTCTCCGATCCGACGCTATTCCCGGCGCAGGGTGATTCAGTGCTCGGCGTCGTCATGTCGGAGAGCTGGAACCACCAGCTGGACAATCCCGCCAACAAGCGTTTTGTCGAAGCCTACCGCGCCAAGTTCAAGCGCGATCCGACCGGCTTCGCCGCACGCCAGTATGACGCGATGATGCTGATAGACAGCGCGGTGCGCGCGGTGAAGGGCAACCTCGCCGACCAGGACGCGCTGCGGGCGGCTTTCCGGAAGGCCGATTTCCAATCGGTGCGCGGCAAGTTTCGCTTCAACACCAATCATTTCCCGATCCAGGACATCTACGTCGAGGAAGTGGCCAAGAACGACAAGGGGCAACTTTACTCGAAGCTCATAGGCGTCGCGATCAAGGACCAGATGGATCCCGACTACCAGAAGTGCAAAATGCCGAAATAGCGGCTGCGTTGCGCGGTCTGCAAAGCGAAGTCAGGCGATCGGGAGTTCACGTCGAGCCATGGCCCCCGCCTTGCTCCTCGAGCAAGCGTTCAACGGCGTGCAGTTCGGCATGATGCTGTTTCTGCTCGCCGTCGGCGTGACGCTCATTTTCGGAATCATGAACGTCATCAACCTCGCGCATGGCTCCATGTTCATGCTCGGCAGCTACTTCCTCATGCAATGGATCGCGTGGACGCACTCCTATGCCGCCGGCGTGGTGCTGGCGCTGCTGGCGATCGGGATTCTTTCGTTGTTGCTCGAGCGGACGATCATTCGCCCGCTCTACCGGCACGGTCACCTCGACCAGGTGCTCGCCACCTTCGGCTTGGTGTTGTTCTTCAATGAGCTGGTCATCGTTCTGTGGGGGCGCGATCCGCTCTACATCGCCATCCCGAGCTTTTTGTCCGGCCAGGTCCGGCTGTTCGAGGGGGCCGCCTATCCGGCCTACCGCCTCGCCATCACTGCTGTTGCGGTACTGGTGGGCGTTGCGCTCTATCTGGTCATCGCCAAGACCCGCCTCGGCATGCTGATTCGCGCCGGCGCGGAGAAGCGGCTGGTCGTCGAGATGATGGGCGTCGACATCTCCCGCATCTACATGCTGATCTTCGCGCTCGGTGGCGTGCTCGCTGGCCTCGCCGGCATGATGACCGGCCCGCTTCTTGCCGTCCATTCCGGCATGGGCGAGCCGATCCTCGTGCTCACCTTGGTCGTGGTCATCATCGGGGGCATCGGCTCGATCCGCGGTGCATTGATCGCGGCCCTGCTCGTCGGCGTGCTCGACACTTTCGGCCGCGTCCTGTTGCCCGTCGTGTTCGGCACGGGCACCGGCAATGCGCTGTCCAACATGACGGTCTACATTCTCATGGCCGGCGTGTTGCTGTGGCGACCAAGCGGCCTGTTTCCGTCTCACGCCAGCTGAGCCGCACCATGATTCCCGCCACTGGCCGTTTCTGGATCCTCGCCGCTCTGCTGCTGATCGGAGTGCTGGTGCCGCTCACCGGTGACACCTTCTACATCAAATTCGCGACCCGCATCATGATCTACGGCATGGCGGCGGTGGCGATCGACATCCTGCTCGGCTACGCCGGACTGATCAGCCTCGGCCATGCGGCGTTCTTCGGTATCGGAGCCTATGCCGTCGGAATGTTGACGAATGCCGGTGTCGTGAGCGCGTTCCTCTGCTGGCCGCTCGCGGTGGCCGCCGCGCTGCTCGCCGCGCTGGTTATCGGCGCGCTATCGCTGCGCACGACCGGGTTGTATTTCATCATGATCACGCTCGCCTTCGCGCAGATGGTCTACTACGTCGCGCAAAGCCTGCGCGCCTATGGCGGCGACGACGGTTTTTCGCTGGTCAGCCGGAATACATTCGCCGGCCTCATCGACATTTCCGGCCCGGTCGCGTTCTATTATGTTGTGCTCGTGCTGCTCGTCGCCGTGGTCGTCTTTGCGACGCGGGCGATGAATGCCGAATTCGGCGTCGTTCTGCGAGCGAGCCGCGACAACAGCGACCGTCTGGAGGCGGTCGGGGTGCCTCCCTATCCCTATCGGCTGGCGGCGTTCGTGATCTCCGGCGCGATTGCCGGTCTTGCCGGTGCGCTGCTCGCCAATCTCAACCAATATGTCGCGCCGCAAGGAATGCTGAGTTGGCAGGTCTCGGCGGAACTCCTAGTGATGGTCATCTTCGGCGCCGCAGGCACCATCATCGGTCCGATCATCGGCGCGGCGATCTACCTGTTCTTCGCGGAAATCCTCTCCGAGATCACTCAGCACTGGATGCTGCTGTTCGGACCGCTGCTGATCGTGCGCGTCATGCTGATCAAGGATGGCGTCTATGCAATGATCTTGCGGGCGGTCGATCGATGACAGACACGGTGCTGCGTATTGAGAACCTGACCAAGCGGTTCGGCGCCCTGACCGTCACGGCCGATCTGAATCTCGAGGTCTGGCGCGGCGAGGTACACGCCCTGATCGGACCAAACGGCGCCGGCAAGACGACGCTGATCAACCAAATCGCCGGGCGGCTCCGGCCCGATGCCGGTCGAATATGGTTTCACGGCCGCGACGTCACGGACTTGTCGGTCCATCAACGGGTGCGGGCAGGGCTGGGACGATCATTCCAGATCAGCAGCCTGTTCGATAGCTTCACCGCGCTCGGCAATGTCGCCATCGCCGTGCATGGCGTGCAGCGGCACAGCTTTCGGTTTTGGCGCGCGGCGGACCAACTCACGCATTTGACCGAGCCGGCGCGCCACATACTCCGACAGGTCGGGCTTACCGAGCGCGCCGATATCCCAGTAACCGCGCTGTCGCACGGCGAGCGGCGGGTGCTCGAATTGGCGCTCACACTCGTCTGCAAGCCCGCGCTATTGCTGCTCGATGAGCCGATGGCCGGCCTCGGACCGCAGGAATCGCGGGCGATGGTGGAGTTCCTGCGCGGTCTCAAAGGCGCTCATTCGATCCTGCTGATCGAGCACGACATGGATGCCGTGTTTGCGCTTGCCGATCGCATCTCGGTGCTTGCTGCAGGTCGCCTCATCGCCACCGGGGCGCCCGAGGATATCCGCCGCAATCCACGGGTTCGCAACGCGTATCTGGGCGATGACGAGGGCGGCTGATGAGCGCGGACCCCATCCTTCACGTCGATGGACTGGAGGCGAGCTACGGCGCCAGTCAAGCCCTGTTCGGGATGCGTCTCGATGTGCGCGCCGGCGAGGTCGTCTCGCTCATGGGCCGAAACGGCATGGGTAAGTCGACGACCATCAACGCGATCCTCGGCGTGATCCGGCCGACGGCCGGACGCGTGGTCTTTCTCGGGGATGAAATGCGGGGAAAGCCCGTCCACCGGATCGCGCGATCGGGGATCGGCATCGTGCCCGAGGGCAGGCAGGTCTTTTTAACGTTGACGGTGCGAGAGAACTTGATCGCCACTGCATCGAACCCGGCCGATGGCACGGAAGGGTGGACGCTGGAGCGGGTATTCGGGCTGTTTCCGCTGTTGGCGGAGCGTCACGATCAGCTCGGCGCGCGCTTGTCTGGCGGCGAGCAGCAAATGCTTGCCATCGGGCGCGCGCTCATGACCAATCCGAAATTGCTGATTCTCGACGAGGCCACCGAGGGGCTTGCGCCGCTGATCCGACGAGAAATCTGGACCATCCTGGGTGAACTGAAAAGGCGCGGGCTTGCGCTCATCGTGGTCGACAAGAATCTCCATGCACTCGCCCGCTTGGCGGATCGGCACTATGTGGTGCAGAAGGGTAGTGTGGCATGGGAGGGGACGTCGGAGGCGCTGCTCCGCGATTTCGATCAGGTCGTCGGCTACGTCGGCCTTTAGCGGACTCAGCCTTTCGGGAGCACATTGGTGTACTTGACCTACTCGAGCGCGAAGCTCCACGTCGATGGACGTGATGCCGCCGAGGCGTACGCTTTGCTTCAGGCGCGCTTCCCCGGCGAGCGCCCCACCAATCACCGCAGACCGGCTGCCAAGTGCTCGCGCGCGCGCGGAAACAGCGTGTCGGTCAGAAATGCCGGCACGACGTATTGCGGAAAGCATTGCGAGGTGTTGGTGACGTGCAGGATGTGCAGGCAGGTGCGCTCGCGATCATCAAGACCCACCAGGTTGAATCGCTCCAGCGCCTTCCTGGCGAAGGCGCCGTCCTCGTCCCAATCAAGGTCAGGGAATGGCGACGCCTGCCAGACCTTCTTCTTGAACACATAGGAAAATCCAAAGCCGAGATGGACGCCCTTCAGATTGCCCCGGGTCCGCTCGTCCAGGAAACCGGTGCGGATCGGCCCGTTGGTCCACTGGAAATGCGGACCGGTGGTCACCGTGGTGTCCCAGTAACCCAACAGCGAATGAAACTTGCTGAATAGGAAAAATCCGAACAGCTTGACGAAATCGGCATTGCGCTCGCGCAGCGCCGCGACCATGCCAGACAGGTAATTCTCGGCATAATAGTCGTCGTCATCGAACTGCGCGACGATCTCGCCGCGGGCTCGTTCGATCAAAAGATTTCGCTTGGTTCCAATCGGCAGCTTCTGCGGCCGATGCTCATAGCGAACGCGCGGGTCCGACAGGCTCTGCATGAAGGACGACGGCGACGGACTGTCGTCCAGCACAAGCCACTCGATGTCGGCGAGCGCTTGCGACGACACGCATCTCCAAATCAATGGAAGCAGGGAGTGGCGCTGGTAGGTCGGCGTGATCACGCTCACCAGCGGCGCTGCGCCATTCGTCATGAGCAAACAGCCCCAGATGACCGGTCGGTGGAAGACCGGCTATCCTTTCACGGCGCATACGGTAGTCAAGGAGGTTTGCCGGACGTCCTTGCGAGGTCGCGCCGGCACAGATCGGACGATGAAGCTACGAAAGCTCGAGCAGCGTGTTCACGCTGTCGACGCTGTCATAGACGGCGACTTGCAGGATCGGGTGGCCCTTCTTGACGACCATTCCCGCCGTTTTGGCGGCTTCGATGGTGGCGTATGAACCCTTCGTTTGCCGGTCCACTTGCAGCCAGAACCGGCCGATCTCGGGCCGTTTCTTCTGCGACACGACTTTCTGCTCAATCGCTTGTTCGGGCTGCGTAATCTCCTGCTGCTCAAGGTCAGAGGCAGACTTCCCCTGTTCGCGCAGTTTTATCACTCGCGGTGCCATTCGATATCCTAACGGGTGTGATGAAGGCTCTATGTAGTCACTGAGCGGTGACATTGCCATGAGGACGTTAACGAATATTCGGACGATCCCCAGCTCATCGATCGTCGCGACTCACCCATAGGCTTTTAGCACGTGCCGGGCGATCACCATTTTCATCACCTCGCTGGCCCCTTCGGTGATGCGGTAGCTGCGCTGCTGCCGCCACATCTTCTCGATCGGCAGATCGGTGGTGAGCCCGATGCCGCCGTGGATCTGCAGGCAATGGTCGGCATGGCGGAACGCCATTTCATCGGCGAAATATTTGCACACATAAGTGTCTTCGCGCGCGTCCTCGCCATTGTCGAGGCGCACGGCAGCCTTGTAGACCAAAAGCCGCGCTGCTTGCAGCTCGATGAACATGTCGGCCAGCATCCACTGAATGGCCTGCCGGTCGGCCAGCGGGCGGCCGAAGGTGGAGCGCTGCTTGGCGTATGAGGTCGCCATCTCCAGGCAACGCTCGGAAACGCCGAGCGCGCGCGCGCCGTGTCGAACTCGGCCGGCGCCGATCCATTTCTGCGCCAGCTTGAAGCCGCCGCCTTCCTCGCCGACGCGGTGGCTGACCGGCACGCGGACATTGTCGAGCACGATTTCCCACGGCTTGTCGCCCATCATGGTCTGGTAACGCGTCGTGAGTTTCACGCCGGGCGTGTCCATATCGACCAGAAAACATGAGATGCCGCCGTGCGAACCCTTGGCCCGATCGGTCGCCACCATCAGCTGCATGAAGGCGGCCTTGTCCGCGCCGCTGATGAATCGCTTGACGCCGTTGATCACATAGACGTCGCCGTCGCGCACCGCGCTGGTGCGCATCCCGCCGGGATCGGAACCGGCATCCGGCTCGGTCTGCGCGAAGCAGGCGCGCTTTTCGCCGCGCAACACCGGCAGCAGGTATTTCTCCTTCATCTCTCCGGTGAGGGTGTACAAAATCCCGCGGACGTTCGGTCCCGTGATGCCTTCCCCGCGCGCCGGCAGCGCAATCGAACGCGACAGTTCCTCGGTGACAATGCTGCGTGCCAACAGCGACAAGCCGGTGCCGCCGTATTCCTCGGGCACTTCCATCATCCAGATGCCAAGGCTCTTGGCGCCCGCAATGAAGCGTTCGCGGAATTCCGGCTTGAGCTCGTCGCCCTCGATGGTTTCACGCTCCACCGGAATCAATTCGCTATCGACAAAACGCCGCAGCGAGCTTTTGAACAGGCGCAGCTCCTCCGGAAGCTCGAAATCCATCATCCGTCTCCCTCGGCGCCGTCCCGCCACAAGACCCGCACATCGACCGCCACCGCGCCATTGGGGCGTACCATCAGCGGATTGATTTCGATGTCGGCGATGCTCGCGCGGTGGTCCAGATAGAACTGCGCCAGCGCCAGCACGGTGCGCTGCAAGGCTGCGCGATCGGCGGCCGGTCGCCCGCGGTAGCCGGCGAGCAGTTTGTCGAGCCGCAATCCGTCGATCATCCGGCCCACGTCCGCTTCGGTGACCGGGAGCAGCCGCAGCGTCGCGTCCTTGGCCAGCTCGACCAGGGTTCCACCGGCGCCGACCAGCAGGATGGGGCCGTATAGAGCATCGTTGCGGGCCCCGACGATTGCCTCGACGCCCGACACCATTTCCTGCACCAGGAAGCCGTCGATCTTCGCGTGCGGATAGGCGGCGCGGGCGGAGGCGAGCAGCGCATCGGCAGCCTTCTGCACCGCGTCGCGGCTGCGCAGATCGAGCACCACGCCGCCGGCCTCGGTCTTGTGCATGATGTCGGGCGAGCGGATTTTCAGCACCACCGGAAAGCCGATCGCCTCCGCGGCCGCCACCGCGTCTGCGGCGGTCGCCACCGCGCGGCTTTGCGGCAGCGCGATGCCATAGCGGGTCAGGGTTGCGTCGAGCGTGGCCGGCGACAGCGGGCTTGCGGACGCCGGCGCGGGAGCAGGGGGCACGCGGCCCTTGCGCTGGGCGTAGAACCAGAGCGCGTTCATCGCCCGCAAGGTCGGCTCAAGCCCGTGCAGGAATGGAAAGCCGGCCTGCTGCTGCAGCTCGATCGACTCTGCGGAGAGCTGGTAGGACATGCGGCCGAAACCGAGCACCGGCTTGTCGGTGCCGGCCAGCAAGCGCTTGAGTGGAGAGACGTCCTCCCAGTTGGCCTTCTTGGCCGGCAGGGTCCCCGCCCAGGCCAGCATGTCCACATTGGGATCGCGCGCGACGATCTCGCAGACGGAGGCCGCCGCTTCCAGCGTCGATGGGATGCCGAGGTCGAGCGGGTTCTTCGGCTTGATGCCCTCCTGCATATGCGGCTTCAACGCCTCGTTGGTGGTTTCCGCATAGGCGGGGATGACGGAGCCTTCGGCCTCCGCGTAGTCGTAGAGCAGGTCGACGGTGCCGCCCGAGGTGGTGACGAAGCCGATGCGCGGCCCCTTCGGCAGCCGGCCGCCGTCGAAAGCGAGCGCGGTCTCCACCAGATCGTCGAGCGAGCGGCAATTGCAGATCCCGTGGCGCTCGCACATCGCAAGATAGGCGGCATAGTCGCCGCCGATTGCGCCGGTATGGGACTGCGCCGCGGCCCGGGATTTGGCGGTGGCGCCGGTCTTGATGGCGAGCACCGGCTTGCCGGCCGCAAGCGCGCGGGCGGCCGCCTGCATGAAGACCTGCGGGCGGCGGATGCCCTCGATGAACAGCACGATCTGCCGGGTGTGCGGATCGTCCACCAGGAAATTGAGATAGTCGGCAAGATCGAGATCGGCCTCGTTGCCCGAGGTGATGCCGTACGAGAAGCGCAACCCGCGGTCGCCCGCCGATTTCATCCAGAACTGCAGCGTGCCGCCGGACTGGAAGATGCAGGCGACGGGGCCGGGCGGCAGGCGGCACAGTTCGGAATTGGGATAGGCGAACAGCTTTTCGCGATAGCTGAGCGCGCCCATGCAATTGGGCCCGGCGAGCCGCAACGTGCCGCGGGCGAGAAAGTCCTTCAGCCAGGCGCCGCGCTTTTTCGATTCCGCGTCCTCGCCGTCGCCCATGGCGGCGGCATAGACGGTGGCCGATTTCACGCCGGCCGCTTCCGCGTCGGTGAGCACATCGGCGACCGCCGTGGCCGGCACGATCACCATGGCATGATCGACCGGTTGCGGAAGCTCGCGCAATGAGGGGAAGCAGCGCTCGCCGAACACCTCTTTTTGGCGAGGATTGACCAGAAAGATCCGGCCCCCGTATCCGAACTGTTTGAGGTTATCGATGATCTGGCGTGGCCACTTGCTGCGCTCGGAGGCACCGACAATGGCGACCGACGACGGCTGCAACGCGCTGGCGGGCGAACGGAATAAGGTTTCGTTCGCCATGGCGCTGCTGCCAACCCCGATGCGTTCCCATGCGTGCATAGGCTTGTCTTTAAGACCTCGCTCCGGTCCGGTCAAAGGCCGCAAGGCATGAGGAATTCGGTGGTGCCGCACCGGGCCGCGGTCTGTTATAATGAGCGCACAATCGATTGAGTCCAGGAGCGCAGCCATGAAAGTCGTGCAGATCGACGACATCCCCCTCAAGCGCGGTCTCGAACACCGGGGCGGGACCTATCACTCCCGCGAGCTGCTCGAAGGCGAGCCCGGCACGCTGGGAAATTTCAAGTTCTCGATCAGCGACATCAGCACCGATTTCGCCAGCCCGCGGCACCGGCACAATTTCGAGCAGTATCGCTTCATGCTGGAAGGCGAGTGCGATTTCGGACGCGACGGCGTGCTGAAGGCCGGCATGCTTGGCTATTTCCCGGAGGGCGTGCACTACGGGCCGCAGGTCAACAAGACACCGATCTCGACCGCGGTCGTGCAATTCGGCGGCGCCAGCGGCAGCGGCTACCTGCTGCCGCGCGAGGTCAAGGCCGGCATGGTGGAATTGGAGAAGTTCGGCGAGTTCAAGGACGGCATTTTCCACCGTCGCGACGATGTGCCGGGCAAGCGCAACATGGATGCCTACCAGGCGATCTGGGAACACCACTATCAGCGCCCGATGGAATATCCGAAGGGCCGCTACGACGCGCCGGTCTTCATGGATGGGGCCAACTTCCAGTGGGCCGCGGTCAAGGGCGCCAAGGGCGTGTCGGAAAAACTGTTCGGCGTCTTTACCGAACGGCGCACGGGGGCACGCATCCTCAAGCTGGAAACCGGCGCGAGCTATCCGATCGCGGGGCGCAGCATCTTCCTCGTTCTGTCGGGAACGGGCGAGGTCGACGGCAAACCGCTGCGGCGCCGCACCACCGTCTTCCTCGACCAGGGCGAGCGCGCGAGCGTGCGCGCGGTCGAAACGACCGAAGTCCTGCATTATGAGTTGCCGGATCTCGCGGAAATGGCGGCGGGCTACACCGGAGCCGTTATGCAGGCGGCCGAATAGCGCCGGTCGCCTGTGATGGACGCCCGGCTTTCCCGCAGAAGCATCCTTTCCGGTGCCGCAACCGGCGCGCTGTGCGCCGGCTTCGGCCTGGCGCCATCGCCACGGGCGCTGGCTGCCGATTTCTACCAGGGCAAGACGCTCACCATGATCGTGGGCTTTGCGCCGGGCGGTGGCGTCGACAGCACCGCCCGCGTGGTCGCCAAGCATCTGGTACGCTTCATTCCGGGCCAGCCCAATGTGGTCGTGCAGAACATGGAAGGCGCTGCCGGCATGGTGGCGGCCAGTCATCTCGAGCGGCGGGTGGCGGCCGATGGACTGACCATCGCGACGCCCGGGCGCTCCTGGTTCATCGAGGGCGTCACCAAGAATCCAAGCGTCAGTTTCGACCCCACCAAGTTCACTTACATCGGCAGCCCCGGCGTGCCGAACTCGATGATGTATGTGCGTTCTGCCTCCGGCATCAAATCCTTCGACGAGCTGAAGGCGTCGCCTAAGACATTGAGCTTTGGCGCGCTCGGCGGCGGCACCATGACCGCCATGGTGCCGACCATGCTGGCGGCCAATGGCGTGCCGGTCAAAGCGATCGTCGGCTACGGCTCCACCGCGCGCATTCTCCTGGCGCTGGAGCAGGGCGAAGTCGACGGCATCTTCACGGTGGAAGACACCTTTGCGCGCCGCCAGGACCTGCTGAAGAACAGGATCGTCATTCCGATTCTGCAGAACAAGGCGACGGCAACCGGCATTCCGCTGGTGCGTGACGCCTTTCCCGGCAACCAGAGGGGACTGCTGGACCTGGTCCTGTCGTCGGAGAATTTCGGCCTGCCGGTGGTCGGGCCTCCCGGCATTCCCGCCGATCGCGTCGACATCCTGCGCAAGGCGTTCCTGGCGATGTGCGCGGATAAGGAATACCAGGCCGAGGCGACCCGCATCGACCAGCCGGTCGGCGCACCGCTCGATGGCGCGCAGCTTGCGGCCATGATGAACGCGCTGGCAGCCGCCGCCACGCCGGAGATGGTCGCCGCCTACCGGCGGCTCACCGTATCAAAGTAATTCCGCCGGCAGCCGCCGGTGCGTGGCCTATCAGACGTCAGCCGCCTGAGCGTCCTTCGCCGCCAGCAGGATTTTGGCCCTCGGCTTTGTCGCCTGCACGGCCGCGAATGATCGGCTCCACGATCGCATAGACCGCGGCGACCAGGAAAATCCACCCGGTGAGCGCAAGGCATTGCATCAAGAATTGCGACCAATTGATGTACATAACGCTTCCTTTGCCGCTCCGCGCTAGATCGAAGGCAGGAACTTAAGCACCGGGAACCAGTGGGCGATCAGCGTCGGCGGCCATGGGATGGCCATGATGTTGTCGAACACGAAGCTGATCAGGAACACCAAGACCGCCGTGTACGGAATGACCAGCGTCCAGCGCTCGTTGTTTTCGTAGCGCATGAAGAAAATGACGAAGACCACGACCGTGGGCACCAGTCCGATCACCGCCATCACGCCCATGAACGCGATCAGGTAGCCGAAAAATCGTGCCGCCCGCTTGACGACGATTTCGGTGGGCAGATGCTCGGTATCGGATGTCAGATCCATGTGGATCTTTTTTTGTTCGCCGGTCAGCTTTCGCTCGACCTCCTGCATCGCCTGTTCCGCCAGGCTTCCGGTCACGGTCTCCGGCTTGCGGCACATGTCGTTGAGCAGGCTGAACCCAGCTGCCGCCAGCGCCACGCTGCCCACCACCAGCGGCACGATCTTGGCGCTGAAGTCCCAGCGCAATGCGGTGATGGCCATTACGCCGATCACCGAGATCATAAACAGCGTGAACAGCTGCGACACGTGAAAGGTCGGGGCCTGGAAGGCCGTCAGCATCCGCTTGACGCCGCCGTGGTTGCGAATGTCCTGCAGCAACGGGCGGACCAGCCCGATGATCGCCATCAGGAACAGGACGGCCACGATCGGCCGCGCCAGCCAAGTCAGGCCGTAGCGCTCGACCGAGATGAACATATAGCGCTCGATCGTGTCGCCAAGAACCACGCCAAGAATGAGCGGCGGGCGCGGCCATTTGAATTGCTTCATCAGCCAGCCGACCAGCCCGAAGAACAGCAGGGCATAAAGGTCGCCCCAGTTACGGCTCGCCTCGAAGGCTCCGATGTAGATAATTCCGAGCACCGCCGGCAGGATCAGGCTGAAACGCAGGGTCGCAAGCCGGGCGAATTGCGGGCTGAACGCGTAGCACATGCCGGCGCCCAGAATATTGGCCAAGGCCACCGACCACACCATCGAATAGGTGATGTCGAGATGCTTGGTGAGCATGTCCGGACCCGGCACCAGCCCATGAATCAGGAAGGCGCCGAGCAATATCGCCATGGTCGCGCTGCCCGGCACGCCGAAGGCCACGGTCGGCACCAGCGCGCCGCCCTCCTTGGCATTGTTGGAGCTTTCGGAGGCGATCACCCCGCGCACGTCGCCTTTGCCAAAGGTCTCGCTCGCGCCTTTCTCGGTTTTCAGGGCGTGACCATAGGCCAGCCAGTCGACAACAGACGCGCTGATCCCGGGAATCGAGCCGATGCCGCCGCCGATCCAGGAACAGCGGACGATCAGCCACCAGTGCTTGAAGCAGTCGCGCACGCCTTGCAGCTGGCCTTTGTAGATATTGGCCACGCTGGTGTCGGCCGATATCGCGCTGCGCCTAATCAGCAAGTCGCAAAGCTCGGGCAGGGCGAAGATACCGAGCAACAGCGGTGTCAGCGGCAAGCCGTCCCATAAATAGAGGCTGTCGAAGGTCCACCGCAAAGTGCCCGATTGCGGATCGGTTCCGATCATCGCGATCATGATGCCGAAGCAGCCGGCGGCGATGCCGCGCAACGGGGCGTTGCCTGACAGCAAGGCAACCATGGACACGCCAAGTACCGCGAAGGCGAGCAGTTCGGGAGAGCCTAAGAACAGCATCACCGGGCGCAGAATGGGAATTGAAATGGCCAGCAGGAACGCGCCGAAAATGCCCCCCATCAACGAAGCCATATAGGCGGCACTGAGCGCGCGCCCGGCTTCGCCCCGCTTGGCCATCGGATAGCCGTCGAGCACGGTGGCGGCCGACGCCGCTCCTCCCGGCACGCCAAACAGGATCGCGGGAATCGGATCGCCGGTGGCGGTGGTTGAACCGAGGCCGAGCAACAGCGCGAACGCCGTGTACGGGTCCATGTTGAAAGTAAATGGCAGCAGCATCGCGGTGCCGGCAAGCCCGCCAATGCCCGGCACGATGCCGAGCACCAGACCCATCAGGCAGCCTGCGGCCAGGAACATCAGGCGGGTCGGGTCCATCAGGATGATGAAGGCCTTGCCGGCTGACGCCGCCATATAGGCGAGTTCCCCCCCAATGCTTTCCATGTCTCAACTCGTCCCGATAGGTCGATTGCCGCCGAGCACGCCGACCGCAGCCCATGCGGTCGGAATGCTGTTTCCTGAATCCGTTTGTTAAAGGCCCCGCGTCAGATCAGAGGTCCGTACCTGTGTCGCTGGCAGCCATGATCGCTACCGCAGGAATTGCCGTGGGTTTGTCCCCCTCCCGTACTCATTGCGCTCTACAAGCGCAATACCGCTCCCTGGTCCGCGCCGGCAAAGCGTGGTAGCCAACCTAACCTCACCGGATGTAAGCAGAAGATCGCCTCATGTGCAAAGTCGTTTGGCGCCTTTTGCGGACGCGGTGAAAGGCCGCAACCGGCGGCGGCGACGGCTTGCGCGCGGGGAAGCTACGCCTTAATCGAGCAGCGGGCGGCCTTGGCGGCGGCCTTGGCGGCGGCCTTGGCGGCGGGCTTGGTGGCGGCTTGGCCGTTAAACACGGCACCGACATTATAGAGAA